>Ga0116226_10001922_pt1 | contig 18024 bp, 12 predicted proteins | sample S1TSphfallax_FD_89692 | JGI IMG/M metagenome (GOLD analysis project Ga0116226, IMG submission 89692) | Host-associated microbial communities from peat moss isolated from Minnesota, USA - S1T2_Fa - Sphagnum fallax MG | ecosystem: Host-associated > Plants > Peat moss > Unclassified | place: USA... | reverse complement strand
CTGCCTCCTCGATATGCTCCATCACTCCGGCGACGTACACCGTCTCGCCGTCGCAGATGCAATCCACATCGACTTCCGAGGCTTCGTTGAGGTAACGGTCGATCAATACCGGGTTGTCGTTGGAGGCGCGCACGGTCTCGCGCATATACCGCGACAGCCCGTTGCGGTCGTACACGATCTCCATGGCCCGCCCACCCAGCACATAAGAGGGGCGGATGATGATGGGATAGCCGATGCGCTCGGCAATCGTCTCGGCCTGTTCGGCCGAACGGGCGATGCCGTTCTCCGGCTGCCGCAGCCCGAGCTTTTGCAGCAGCACGGCAAAGCGCTCGCGGTCCTCGGCAATGTCGATCGCATCCGCTGAGGTGCCGAGAATGGGAATCCCCGCCTCCTCGAGCGCCTGGGAGAGTTTCAGCGGCGTCTGCCCGCCATATTGCACGATGCAGCCGAGCAGCTTGCCGCTCTGCTGCTCCGTGCGGATCAGCGAGATCACGTCTTCCGCGAAAAGCGGCTCGAAATACAGCCGGTCGGACGTATCGTAATCGGTGGATACGGTCTCCGGGTTGCAGTTGACCATGATGGTCTCATAGCCCGCCTCGCGCAGCGCATAGGCGGCGTGGACGCAGCAATAATCGAACTCGATCCCCTGGCCGATCCGGTTCGGCCCGCCGCCCAGAATGATGATCTTGTTGCGCTCGGTCGGGTTCGCCTCGCAGACCGGCTGGCCGTAGGAGCCTTCATAAGTGCCGTACATATAGGCCGCCTGGGAGGCGAATTCGCCGCCCGAGGTGTCGATCCGCCGGTATACCGGCGTCACGTTCAGCCGGAGGCGCGCAGCACTCACGGCGGCTTCCTTCTGGCCGGTGAGTTCCGCCAGGCGCTTATCGGCAAAGCCCAGGGATTTCAGCTTGCGCATCGCAAAGGCATCGCGCGGCAGGCCGTTTTTCTTCACCTCGTTCTCGGCGGCGATGATGTCCTGCATCTGGCGCAGATACCAGGGGTCGTATTTGCAGGCGGCGAAAATGTCTTCCACGCTGACACCGGCGCGCAGCGCCTGCGCGGCAATCAGCAGCCGGTCCGGCCTGGGCGTGGAGAGTGCCGCGCGGAACGCATCCGGCGTGCCGTCGCCTGGCGCTTCGATTTCATCGAGTCCCGACAAGCCGGTTTCCAGCGAGCGCAGGCCCTTTTGCAGCGCCTCGGCAAAATTCCGCCCGATCGCCATCGCCTCGCCGACGGATTTCATGGAGGTGGAGAGCAACGCCGGCGTGCCGGGAAATTTCTCGAAGGTGAACCGGGGAATTTTGATCACCACGTAATCGATCACCGGCTCGAAACTCGCAGGCGTCGCCTTGGTGATGTCATTCTTCAGCTCATCGAGCGTATATCCCACGGCGAGCTTCGCGGCGATTTTCGCGATCGGGAAACCCGTCGCCTTGGAGGCCAAAGCCGAGGAACGCGACACGCGCGGGTTCATCTCGATGACCACCATGCGGCCATCCTCCGGATTAATCCCGAACTGCACGTTCGAGCCGCCGGTATCCACGCCGATGCGGCGCAGGCAGGCGATCGAAGCATCGCGCATGATCTGATATTCGCGGTCGGTCAGCGTGAGGGCAGGGGCCACGGTTACGCTGTCGCCGGTATGCACGCCCATCGGGTCGATATTCTCGATCGAGCAGACGATGATGCAGTTATCAGCGGAATCGCGCACGACCTCCATCTCGTACTCTTTCCAGCCGAGCACGGATTCCTCCACCAGCACCTCATCGGTGGGCGAGGCGTCGATGCCCGAGAGCACGATCTCAAAAAACTCCGCGCGGTTATAGGCAATGCCGCCGCCGGTGCCGCCCAGCGTGAAGGAAGGTCGGATCACCGCCGGAAGTCCGACGAATTCCAGCGCCGCCGCCGCCTCTTCCCGGTTATGCGCAATCGCCGATTTCGGCCCGGCAATGCCGATCTCCGCCATCGCGTCCCGGAATTTCAAACGGTCCTCGGCACGGTCGATCACATCGGCTTTTGCACCGATCAGCTCCACGCCGAGCCGCTCCAGCACACCGGATTTGGCGAGCGACATGGCGGTGTTCAGCGCCGTTTGGCCGCCCATCGTGGGCAGCAACGCATCGGGCTTCTCGCGCAGGATGATCTTCTCCACCATCTCCGGCGTGATCGGCTCGATATAGGTCGCATCCGCGAGCGAGGGATCGGTCATGATCGTCGCGGGGTTGGAGTTCACCAGAATCACCCGGTAGCCCTCTTCGCGCAGCGCCTTGCAGGCCTGCGCGCCCGAATAGTCAAACTCGCAGGCCTGGCCGATCACAATCGGACCCGCTCCGATGATCATGATGGACTTTATGTCGGTGCGTTTGGGCATTTTGTGTTCCTAAGAAAGTAAGACCAGGGCGCCGCAGAAAGTAAGATCAGGGCTCCGCAGAAAGTACGAGTGGGGCCCCGCAGAAAGTACGATTAGGGCTCCGCCCTGGGGCCCGCCGGCGCCTGAGGTCCCGGACCCCCGTTAATTAATCAGCCCATCATCTCGACGAACCGGCCAAACAAATGCCCGGAGTCGGAAGGCCCGGGGCTTGCCTCAGGATGGTACTGCACCGAGAAAACCTTTTTCGCCGTACAGGCAATGCCCTCATTCGAACCGTCGAACAGGCTCACATGCGTGATCTCGACGCCTTCGGGCAGGCTCGCCTCATCCACGGCAAAGCCGTGATTCTGGCTGGTGATTTCCACCTTCCCGGTCGCCAGATCCTTCACCGGCTGGTTCGCCCCGCGATGCCCCTGCTCCAGCTTATACGTTTTGGCCCCCAGCGCATGGGCGAGCAGCTGGTGCCCGAGGCAGATGCCGAAAATCGGCACGCCCGCCTCCATCACGCCTTTAATCGCCGGCACGGCATATTCCGCCGTCGCGGCCGGGTCGCCCGGGCCGTTGGAGAGAAACACGCCATCGGGCTCATGCCGCAGAATATCCGTGGCACTCGACTTCGCCGGCACCACGATCACGCGGCACCCGGCCGAGGCCAGGGAGCGCAGAATATTCCGCTTGGCGCCATAATCCACGGCCACCACGGTGCGCGTGGTGCGGGGCTCGGCAAAGCCATGCGCCCAGCTCCAGGTGCCGCCATTCCATTCATAGCTCTGCAGGCAGGAGACATCCGCCGCCAGATCCAGCCCGTCCAACCCGCCCCAGGCGGCAGCGGTCGCGGCCAGCGCGGCAATGTCGAATTTGCCGTCTGCCGGATACGCCAGCACCGCATTCGGCGCGCCGATATCGCGGATCCGCAGCGTAATCGCCCTGGTATCCACGCCGGAAATCCCCGGCACGCCCATTTTTGTCAGCCAGGCGTCCAGATCGCTCTTCGCGCGATAGTTGGAGGGCGCGGTGGGGTCTTCCTTCACCACCAGCCCGCGCGCGGCGATGCTCACCGCCTCGATATCCTCGTCATTCGCGCCCACATTCCCGATATGCGGAAAGGTGAAGGTGATGATCTGCCCGGCATAGGAAGGGTCCGTCAGCGTTTCCTGATACCCGGTCATGCCGGTGCAGAAGCACAGCTCGGAAGGCTTGCTGACCCCGAACGCGCCGAATCCGCGCCCCCAGAACACGCTGCCATCGGCCAGCACCAAAGCAGCGGTGGCGCCTTGCGGCGTGTCGCTTTCCAGCGGCGCGCGCGGCAGGTCGTCCATGCCAAGCCCGGTGGCCGCACAGATCGCCGGCCAGTGGCGCGACGGGATGGCCCCAGCACTGCGCCATTTTCGGATGGCGTCATGCGTCACGCCTGTTAAACTGGCGGCGGCCTCGGCCCCGCCCAGAAGATCAATCAGCTCAGCGATGGAAATGGACATGAAAATCTGCTACCGGATTTTTTGTCCGGCTTCAATGCAATTCAGAGATGCCGGAAATGATTTCCAAGAAAGGTCATGAAGTTGAGCCTGCGTGAAGATATTACTGCCGCCGTCAAATCCGCCATGCTTGCTCGCGATGCCGAGCGCACGTCCACGCTGCGCATGATCCAGGCCAAGCTAAAGGATACGGATATCGCAGCCCGCCCCAAAGGCGTCACCGCCATCCCGGATGACGAGATTTTCGCCATGCTGCGCTCGATGATCAAGTCCCGCAGGGACTCCGTGGCCCTCTACCGCCAAGGCGGCCGCGAGGAACTGGCCGTGAAGGAAGAGGGCGAAATCGCTGTTATCGAAGAATTCCTCCCTCAGACCCTGGCGGGCGATGCGCTGGCGGAGGCCATTAAAACCGCCATTGCCGAGACGGGTGCCGCCACGGCCAAGGACATGGGCAAGGTCATCGGCGCGCTGAAAGCCAGGCACGGCGCGGCGCTGGACATGGGCGCGGCCTCCGCCGCCGTGAAGGCCGCCCTGGCCTAAATGGCGCTGCCCGCCAATTTTCTGGACGAACTGCGGGCGCGCACCCCCATTGCGGCGGTGGTCGCTCGCAGCGTCAAGCTGACGCGCTCGGGCAAGGACCAGAAGGGCTGCTGCCCGTTCCATGGCGAAAAAACCCCGTCCTTTTATGTGTATGACGATGGTTTCCACTGCTTCGGCTGCGGCGCGCATGGCGATGTGATCACCTATGTCATGAAGTCCACCGGGGCGGGCTTTATGGAAACGGTGGAAACACTCGCGCAGGAAGCCGGGCTGGAAGTGCCCAAGGCCAGCCCGAAACAAATGGAGGTGGAGCAGCGCCGCGCCGGTATCTCTGAGGTGCTGGAGGCGGCGGGAAAAACCTACCAGCGCTGGCTGTTCGGGCCGGAGGGCGCAAACGCGCTCGCCTATCTGCGCCAGCGCGGCCTGACCGACGACACGGTCAAAAAATTCGGCCTGGGCTGGTCGGGCGAGGGCAGGGGCGCGCTCGCCGCCGCGTTGCGCGGCCAGGGCATCGGCCCGGCGCAGCTCATCGAAGCCGGGTTGATGAAAGACGGTGAACGCGGCCCGGTCGATATGTTCTTCTCCCGCGTCATGTTCCCCATCGCGGACCGCAGGGGTGCGAAAATCAGCTTCGGCGGGCGCATCATGGGCGATGGCCAGCCGAAATACGTCAACGGCCCGGAAACCCCGATCTTTTCCAAGCGCCGCGCGCTTTACGGCCTCAATCTCGCCCGCGACGCCGTGCGCAAAGGCGCGCCGTTGATTGTGGTTGAGGGCTATATGGACGTTATCGCTCTGGCCCAGGCCGGGTTCGGCGGCGCGGTAGCCCCGCTCGGCACGGCGCTGACCCAGGAGCATCTGGAGGAAATCTGGCGCTTAACGCCCGAGCCGGTGATCTGCTTCGATGCCGACGGCGCCGGGCGCCGCGCCGCGCTCAAAACGGCGGATCTGGCGCTCGGCGCGCTGGCGCCGGACCGGTCGCTCAAATTCCTCAGCCTGCCGGAAAAGGACGATCCGGACAGTCTGATCCGTCGCGACGGCGCGCCTGCTTTCGCCGCAAGGCTGGCCGGCGCCAAGCCGATCTCCGCCGCACTCTATGATATGCTGGCCGAAGGTGGCGTCCGCAAAACGCCGGAGGCCCGCGCCGCCTTCCGCCAGCGTCTGATCGAGGTTTCCGGCCGGATACCGGATAAGAACCTGTCCTCCGAATACCGCTCGATGCTGCTGGAACGCTTCTTCGCGGATCGCCGGGGCGCCTCCAACAGCATCAGCAAGAGTAACGGCAAGAATAACGGCAAAGCCGCCGCCAAACCGGCCTTCATCCGCGATGCCGCCCCGCCGGATGCCGCCGATGCGCAAACCCGCCGCGCCCGGCTGCTTCTGGCGACCCTGATCGCCAATCCAGCACTTATCCCTGATGTCGAGGAGGCCTTCGCGCGTGTTCGCCTGCCGGAGCGCTATGCCAGGTTGCGTGACGCCCTAAATAGTTTCATCGGCACGGAAAAAGCCCTTGACACCAAAAACCTGTTCACCCACTTGAGCGAACTTGGCCTCTCCGACGAGGCGAGGTCGATCGAGGCGGTTGCGGCGGAGGATTATCGTCCCGGGCCCGATGCCAGCCTCGCCCAAGTCGCGGAAACCTGGTGGAGTTGGTATATACTGATGGATTTCAGCATCGACATGTTGCGCCTCCAGCGCGACGAAGCGCAGGCCCATTGGGCCGCCCATCAGGACGACCCGGCCGCCTGGAAACGCCTCATCAAATATAATGAGCTGCTCAAGCAGGCGATGGCCGGAGAAGTCAACGCAGCAGAGAGCTGACTTGCGATAGATCTGACTTATTTTGGCAAGCTTATTGCCTATCTAGCGAATAGTGAAATAAACCACCCCGATATTCCCGGAGTACCGCCTGACCATGGCAACCAAACCCGTCGCCGCCAACGAGACCCCCGCCCCTGAAGTTGAAGCCGATGCCAATGTGCTGGACACGCAATCGGCCTCCGTCAAACGCCTGATCGCGAAGGGCAAGGAGCGCGGCTACATCACCTTCGACGAGTTGAACGCCGTCCTGCCGGCGGAGCAGAACTCCTCCGAGCAGATCGAGGACATCATGGCGATGCTCTCCGAGATGGGCATTCAGGTCGTCGAGAGCGAGGAAGGCGAGGACGCCGAGGTTGCGGCGCTGCCCAAGGAAGAGGCCGCCGACGACGACGACGCGCCCGCGGGTAATATATCGGAATCCTCCGTCAGCCGCACGGACGATCCTGTGCGTATGTATCTGCGCGAAATGGGCACGGTGGAATTGCTCTCCCGCGAGGGCGAAATCGCCATTGCCAAGCGCATCGAGGCCGGGCGGGATATGATGATCCGGGGCTTGTGCGAAAGCCCGCTTACCTTCCGCGCCATCATCGCCTGGCATGAGGCGCTGAACAATGGCCGCGTGCTGCTGCGCGACGTCATCGACCTCGAAGCCATGCAGGCCGGCAACGAGCCTGGCCCCGCTGAAGGCTTCACCGCGCCGGAAGAGCTGGAGGATGACGAGGACGGCGAGGGTGCCGGCATGTCGCTCGCCGCACTTGAAGAGAAGCTGAAGCCGGAAATTTTCACTTATTTCGAGGATATCGAGAAGCTTTACGAAAAGCTTGCAAAAATCCAGCAGAAGCGCCTCGATAACCTCACCGCAGGCGGGGATATCAATTCGCGCTCCGAGAAGGTCTATGAAAAGCTGCGCGACGAGCTGGTCGCGAAGGTCGAGCAGGTGCGCCTGCATAATAACCGCATCGAGGAGCTGGTCGCCCAGCTCAAAGTGCTGAACCAGCGCTTGAATGGGCTGGAGGGCCAGATTCTGCGCCTTGCCGAGAGCGCCAAGGTCACCCGCGACGAATTCCTCCAGCATTACCGTGGCCGCGAGATGGACCCGAACTGGATGAACGACATCGCCTCGCTTCCCGGCAAAGGCTGGAAGGAATTCAGCAAGAAATTCGGCCCGCAGGTCGGCGAATTGCGCACCCAGATCGGCAAGGTCGCCTCCGAAGGCGGGCTGCCGATTGAGGAGTTCCGCCGCGTCTACACCACCGTCTCGCGCGGCGAGCGCGATTCCACCCGCGCCAAAAAGGAAATGATCGAGGCCAATCTGCGTCTCGTCATCTCGATTGCCAAAAAATACACCAATCGCGGCCTGCAATTCCTGGATCTCATCCAGGAAGGCAATATCGGGCTGATGAAGGCGGTCGATAAATTCGAATATCGCCGCGGCTATAAGTTCAGCACCTATGCCACCTGGTGGATCCGTCAGGCGATCACGCGCTCCATCGCCGATCAGGCCCGCACGATCCGCATTCCGGTGCATATGATCGAGACGATCAACAAGCTGGTCCGCACCTCGCGCCAGATGCTGCACGAAATCGGCCGTGAACCCACGCCCGAAGAGCTGGCCGAAAAGCTCGGCATGCCGCTCGAGAAAGTCCGCAAGGTACTGAAAATCGCCAAGGAGCCGATTTCGCTCGAAACGCCCATCGGCGATGAGGAAGACAGCCATCTGGGCGATTTCATCGAGGATAAGGGTGCCATCATCCCGCTGGACGCCGCCGTGCAGGCCAATCTGCGCGAGGCCGCGACCCGCGTGCTCTCCTCGCTCACCCCGCGCGAGGAACGCGTGCTGCGCATGCGCTTTGGCATCGGCATGAATACCGACCACACGCTCGAAGAGGTCGGCCAGCAATTCAACGTGACGCGCGAGCGTATCCGGCAGATTGAAGCCAAGGCGCTGCGCAAGCTCAAGCACCCGTCCCGCTCGCGCAAGCTGCGCAGCTTCCTCGATGATTAGGTCGCGCCATGCTTGACTATGCGCGTCCGGCTCCGGGGGAAGCGTTTGAGCGGGCGGTGGTCACCGTCGTGTTTCTGCGCATGAACCAGCGGCCGGACCGCCCGCCCGTGCTCCTCCCGCCGGGGGTCACGCTGACGCCCAAGCGATTCACGCTGGAGGAATACCGGGCACTCTATGTCGAGGTCGGCACGCCATGGCTCTGGTGGCTGCGCCGTATCATGCCGGATGATCTGCTGGCCGGGCATCTCGCCAGCCCGTCCGTTTCCATTCATCTGCTGCGCGTCGATGGTGAAGTCGCCGGGTTCTTCGAGACCGATTCCGGGCACTGGCCGGATGTGAACCTGAACTATTTCGGGCTTGTGCCCAGCGCCATCGGCAAGGGATTGGGCAAATTGCTGCTCGATTCCGCCATCGACAGCGTGTTCGTCGGCGCCAGCGGCTTGCGCGGCATGACTCTGAACACCTGCTCTGCGGACCACCCGCGCGCATTGCCCAACTATCTTGCCGCCGGGTTCCGCGAGGTCCGGCGCGTGAAGGAAACCTGGGACATTCCCTGCCGCCTCGGCCTGAAACTGCCCGAGCATCTGCGCGGTTGAACCCGCCCGAGATTCTGGCCGCCGATAAACGCTTCCTGGTCATCAACAAGCCCGCCGGTCTGCCGGTGCATCCCGGCCGTGCGGGCGGTCCGAGCGTTGAGGATTTCTTCCCCCACTGGCGCGGTAAGGCGAAGGACGGCCCCTGGCTCGCCCACCGGCTGGACCAGGACACGGCGGGCTGCCTCGTCATCGCGCTGAAAAAATCGGCGCTTCTTGCGGCGCAGGCGGCATTCGCGGGCGGCGGCGCGCAGAAAACCTATTGGGCGGTGGTGCGCGGCGTGACGGAAAGCCCATCGGGCATCATCGACTTGCCGCTCGCCAAGCATATGCAGGGCCGCGCCTGGCGGATGGTCCCGGATAATTCCGGCCTGCCTGCCATGACCGAATGGCGGCTGATGGGGCAAGACGGTGAGACATCCTGGTTGGAATTTCACCCGCGCACGGGCAGAACCCACCAAATTCGCGCCCATGCGGCTGCCTTGGGGCACCCTATACTGGGCGATGCGGTCTATGGCGGCGGCGCGGGCGCATTGCAATTGCTGGCCCGCGCCATCACCTTGCCGCTTGACCCTGTTCTCACCGCGCAAGCGCCTGTTCCCGTCCATATGGCCCAACATCTGAAATCCTGCGGTTATGCAACGCTCTGAATTCGAACCCGGCGCCTATGTCCGCCTGCCCGCCAAGCCCGAATGGGGGCTGGGCCAGGTGCAAACCGCCATCGGCCCACGCGTGACGGTCATGTTCGAACATGCCGGGAAAATCGTCGTGGATACGGATATCGTGACACTCGACCGGGTAGAGCCGATCTAAAACCAACGGTCATAAAGCATGACCGTTGGTTTTAGAGTCTTTTTTTGGCGCGCGGCCGCCCCGCCAACCCCGCGCGCATACCCATGGCCTGCGATGATGCGTTATCAACGGAGGCCATGGGTATAGCTTGCAACAGGCCCCCAACCGTCCGACATAAATAGCATGATCGATCCATTTGGCCGCAGCATAGACTATCTCCGCGTTTCGGTGACCGACCGGTGCGACTTCCGCTGCGTCTATTGCATGGCGGAGGATATGGTGTTCCTCCCGAAATCCGATCTTCTCACGCTCGAAGAACTGGACCGCCTCTGCGCCGCCTTCATCCGACTTGGCGTCAAAAAACTGCGCCTCACCGGCGGTGAGCCACTCGTGCGGCGGGATGTGATGTGGCTGGTCCAACGCCTTGGTGAAAGGCTGGGCCACGGGCTGGAGGAACTCACCCTCACGACCAATGGCAGCCAGCTTGCCCGCCATGCCGAGGGTCTTGCTCAAGCTGGGGTCAAGCGCATCAATGTCAGCATCGACACGCTGGATGCCGAGAAATTCGCCCGCATCACCCGATGGGGCCGGCTGCCCCAGGTGCTGGAAGGCGTCACGGCCGCCAAAGCCGCGGGGCTTGCGATTAAAATAAACACGGTCGCCCTCAAAGGCGTCAATGAGGACGAATTCGATGCGATGATTGAATGGTGCGGCACGCATGGTTTCGACCTGTGCCTGATCGAGACGATGCCGATGGGCGATATCGGGTACGACCGCGCGGAGAATTACCTCCCGCTCTCCAGCGTTCGCGCCCGCCTCGCGCGGCGCTGGATGCTGACCCCCAGCACCTATGCCACTGGCGGGCCGGCCCGCTACGATTCCATTCCCGAAACGGGTCGGCGGATCGGGTTCATTACGCCGCTTACGCATAATTTTTGCGAAGGCTGCAACCGCGTACGCCTCACCTGCACCGGCACGCTTTACATGTGCCTGGGACAGGAAGACGCGGCAGATTTGCGCATGCCGTTGCGTAACGACCCGACCGACGCCTCACTTGACGCCGCCATTGCGGACGGAATTGCGCGTAAGCCCAAAGGCCATGATTTTGTCATCAACCGCCGCCCTGCGGTCACGCGGCATATGTCGGTGACGGGAGGGTAGCGCGGAACTCTAGAGTGCGATGACATTAAGATGAACCGCTCGCGGTTCAACTTAATGTCTGAATCGCCCTCTAAGCTGTGATTTAGAGGCGGACTCAGACATTAAATCGGATCGCAAAGCGATTCGATTTAATGTCATCCGGCTCTAGAATATCTATGAGCGTGCGCAGGAGTTATTTGCCGCAAATCCCGTCGCATCCCGCAAGGAAGATATCCACCGCTTCTCGGACACGTTTTTCCAGCGTGGCCTTGGTGGGGATGGCCCGGAACCCGATCAGCACGCCGAGATGGAATTCGCCGATGGCCATGCCGAACAGCATGGCGGACATTTCCTTGGGGTTCGAACCAAACCGGCTGTCCTTGGGGATCGTTCCCATCAGGCAGTCTTCCAGCTTCATCTTGGCTTTGGTGACATGGTTGCGCACGAACAAGCGCCCGAGCTCCGGGCTATGCGTATATTCCGCCATGATGAGCCGCAGGATGGCGATCTGGCTCGGTGATAGCAGGAAGCGCGCGAGGCAGATCAGATTGGTGGTGAGGATCTCCTTCACCGTCGCGCCGTGCTCGGGTGCCGGAAAGCTCAGCTTGGACTGATAATGCGATAACAGCTCCGCGAAAAGTTCGGCTTTCGATTCGATCAGCGTATAGACTGTTTTTTTCGACATGCCCGCGGCGCGCGCTACGTCGTTCATGGTTGCAGCGTGAAAACCTTTTGAAAGAAAAATACTTTCCGCCGCTTCGATCAGCGCCAGCATGCGCGGCGTAACATCGGAATCCGCCGATTCAGGCATTAGCTCTATGATGTTTTTTTGGCCTTTTATTCTTGGCCCATGTCCCGCCATGTAGGTATCATAGGAAGAATTTGGAAACTTGCAAGTTTCCTGATTCAAAAATGTTGCTGGTTTCGCATTCTTGACGGCTGCGGGAAACACCGGTAGCTGGAGGTCATGAAACCAACGGGTTTCCTTCATGGAACTTTCAGCGTGCTGCTCGCCGGCACTGTCGCAGCCTGTGCCGTGGGGCCCGATTATCATCGGCCCGCAGCACCGGATGTCCCGCTCACGCCGGCACCGCTCCCCGCCGCCACCCAGTCGGCGGACGGCAAGGCGCAGCAATTCGTCTCGGCGGCGGACATATCCGGGGATTGGTGGACGCTCTTTCACAGCCCCGAGCTGAACACCCTCATCAACGCTGCTTTGGCGAATAACCCCACGCTGCAGGCCTCCCAGGCTACGCTGCTGGAGGCGGAGGAGAATGTCCGCGCCGAGCAATCCTCCTTCTTGCCCAGCCTTTCCGGCAGTTTTCAGGCGGAGCGGCAACGCATTTCCTCGGCCGAATTGGCCAGCCAGGGTGCGTCGGGCGCTGCCGGCAATGCCACTATCCCACCCTTCACCCTCTATAACGCGACGCTCAGCGTTTCCTATGCGCCAGACGTGTTCGGCGGCGTGCGCCGCCAGGTGGAAAGCCTGCAGGCCCAGGCGGAATATCAGCGTTATGAGCTGGAGGCCGCTTATCTCACCCTGACGGCGAATATCGTCACCGCCGCGATCAACGAAGCCTCGCTGCAGGCCCAGATCGACGCCACAAACGGCGTGATTGCGGCCGAGCAACACGAGCTTTCCATCCTGCAAACCCAGGTCAGCCTGGGGGGTGTCGCGCAATCGGAGGTGTTGAGCCAGCAGGCGACACTCTCCGCCTCGCTCGCCACGCTGCCCCCGCTGCAATCCCAGCTTGCCCAGGCGCGCAATCAGCTGGCGGCCTATGTCGGGGTATTCCCGGGCAATTTTCACATGGCCGATTTTACCCTCGGCGGCCTGCACCTGCCCGAGACGCTGCCCGTCAGCCTGCCTTCCGCCATCGTGGCCCAGCGGCCGGATGTCGCGGCGGCAGCAGCGCAGCTGCATGAGGCTTCGGCCAATCTCGGCGTGGCGGATGCCAATATGCTGCCGCAGATCTCGCTCTCTGCCGATATCGGGCATGAGGCGTTGAGCACGGCCAGCCTGTTCACCCCGCAAACTCTGCTTTGGAGCCTCGTCGGCGGCATCACCCAACCCATTTTTGAAGGCGGCGAGCTTTCCGCCAAGCGCAAGGCGGCGCTGGACGCGCTCCAGGCCTCCGGCGCGCAATATCAAAGCACGGTCATCAGCGCCTTCCAGAATGTCTCGGATGCGCTGGCCGTGCTGCAATATGACGCGCTGACCCTGAACGCCGCCCAGACGGCCGAGGACGCCGCGGCGCAAAGCCTGAATGTGACGCAGAACGCCTATCGCCTCGGCGCACAGCCTTTCACCGCCGTACTCACGGCGCAAACCACTTACCAGAACGCCGCGCTCTCCCAGGTGAAGGCGAGCGCCGCCCGCCTTGCCGATACCGCCGCTTTGTTCCAGGCGCTTGGCGGCGGCTGGTGGAACCGCAATGATGTCCCCGCGCCATGCTGCGGGATTATTCCATGAGGATTGAGGGATTATGAGCAGGCCACCCAACACAAAGCTGCGCATGGCCGGGATGCTGATCCTGGTCGCCATTCTGTTTGGCGGCGTGTTCGGATACGGCGCGGTCCGCAGCTATTTCATCGCGAAATTCCTGGCCGGGTTCGGCAACCAGACGCAGACCGTCGCCACGATCCAGGCCGGGACGACATCCTGGCAGCCCGCGATTTCCTCGGTCGGCAGTATCGTCGCGGTGAACGGCGCGGATCTCTCCTCCGAGGTCGCGGGCATTGTGGATTCCATCCATTTCGAATCCGGTGCGGACGTGCCGGCGGGCGCGCTGCTCGTCACGCTACGGGCGAATAACGATCCCGCGGTTCTGGCCCAGCTGCAGGCGACCGCCACGCTCGACCAGATCACTTATGACCGAGACCGCAAGCAGTTCCAGGCCGATGCGATTTCCCAGGCGCAGGTTGATACCGACCGCGCCAACCTGGCCAGCGCGCAGGCGCAGGTGCAGGCCCAGCAGGCGCTGATGGCCGAGAAGCAGATCCGCGCCCCCTTCGCCGGGCGGCTGGGCATCCGGCAGGTGGACCCTGGCCAGTATCTCGCCGTCGGCACGGCGATCGTGACGCTGCAGCAGCTCAACCCGCTTTTCGTGGATTTCTACCTGCCCCAACAGGCGCTCTCCAAACTCAATGTCGGCCAGGAGGTCGAGGTGAGCGTCGACGCCTTCCCGGGTCAGAGTTTCGCCGCGAAAATCTCCGCGATCAATGCCGTCGTGGACAGCACGACGCGCACGATCCAGGTGCGCGCCACGCTTCCGAATGACGATCTGCGCCTGCGCCCTGGCATGTTCGCCACGGTGAGCATCGGCATCGGCGGACCGCAAAATCTCGTCACGCTGCCGGCCACAGCCATCGCGTATAATCCATATGGCGATACGGTGTTCGTGGTCACGCCCAGCAAAGACGCGACGACGGGCAAAGCCGATCTCATCGCCCGGCAGCAATTCGTCACTTTGGGCGACACGCGTGGTGATCAGGTTGCCATTCTCTCCGGCGTGAACCCTGGCGATCAGGTGGTCACGGCCGGCCAGCTGAAGCTGCGCAACAATGCGGTCGTGACGGTCAACAACGACGTGCAGCCGCCGAACAACCCCAATCCCAGCCTGCCGAACGAGTAGGGCGATGAAACGCATTACCGATCTTTTCATTGCACGACCGGTTCTCGCCATTGCGGTGAGCGTGCTCATCCTCGTGCTGGGCCTGCGCGCTGTCGGCTCGCTGCCGGTGCAGCAATACCCGCAGACGGAAAACGCCACGATCACGATCACCACGACCTATCCCGGCGCATCGCCCTCCGACGTGGCGGGTTTCGTCACCACGCCGATCGAGGAAGCCGTCGCCCAGGTCAACGGCATCGACTACATGACCTCGACGAGCCAGACGAGTACCAGCACCATCACCATTAATCTGGTGCTGAACCACGACCCCGATTCGGCGTTGACCGAGATCAGCACCAAGGTCAATTCGGTGCTCAACCAGTTGCCCACCGGCGTGCAGCAGCCCGTGCTGGTGCTGCAGATCGGCAGCACGCTGGATGCGATGTATCTCGCGTTCCGCAGCAATGTGCTGGCGCCGAACCAGATCACGGATTACCTCACCCGCGTGGTGCAGCCCCAGCTGCAGGCCGTGCCCGGTGTGCAGACGGCGGAGATCCTGGGCGGACAGAATTTCGCCATGCGCGTCTGGCTGAACCCGCAGAAACTTGCCGCCTACGGCCTGACCGCATCCGATGTGTATACGGCGCTGGGCAATAACGATTTCATCTCAGCACTCGGCAACACCAAAGGGTCGATGACGCAGATCACGCTCACTGCATCGACCGGACTGCACAGCGCGCAGGAATTCCAGAACCTCATTCTCAAACAGGCGAATGGCGCCATCATCCGGCTGAAGGATGTGGCCACGGTCGAGCTGGGCGCGGATGACTACGACCAGCATGTGACGTTCAGTAATAAAGAAGGTGTCTATATCGGCATTCAGGTCGCGCCCGGCGCCAATCTCCTCTCGGTCATCGGCGGCATACGTCAGGTCTTACCAGGCATCGTGGCCAATTTGCCGAACGGGCTGGTCGGCAGCATCGCCTATGATTCGACCACCTTCGTGACGGCCTCGATTCACGAAGTGCTGATTGCACTGATCGAGGCGCTGATCATCGTGACCCTCGTCGTGTTCGCCTTCCTCGGATCGCCGCGCTCGGTGCTCATTCCGGTCATCGCCATTCCGCTCTCCCTGGTCGGCGCTTTCGCGATGATGCTGACCTTCGGCTTCTCCATCAACCTGCTCACGCTGCTGGCCCTGGTGCTCGCCATCGGGCTGGTCGTGGACGACGCCATCATCGTCGTGGAAAACGTCAACCGGCATATCGACGAGGGCAAGCGCCCGCGTGAGGCGGCGCGCCTTGCGGCGGGCGAGCTGGGCGGCCCCATCATCGCCATGACGGTGGTGCTGATCGCGGTCTATGTGCCGATCGGTTTCCAATCCGGCCTGACCGGCGCGCTGTTCACGGAATTCGCCTTCACCCTGGCCGGGGCGGTCACCATTTCCGCCATCATCGCGCTCACCCTCACGCCGATGCTCAGCTCGCGCTTCCTTAAGCCGATCAACCGCGCCGATCCGGACTGGGAAGCGAAACTCATCGCCTTCATCGACCGGCGCTTCGACGAGGTTCACCGGCTCTACAACAGGATTCTGCACAGCAGCCTGGATACCGTGCCGGTGACGATCACCTTTGCCGCCCTCATGCTGGGCAGTATTTTCTTTCTTGCCAAAGGTGCATCTAGCGAATTGGCGCCGCAAGAAGACCAGGGCGTCGTCATCAGTTTTCTTACCCAGGCACCGAACGCGACGATGACGCAGAACGCGATGTGGGATACGCATTTCGTCAACCTCGTCCTGGCCCATCCCGAGGTCCAGTTCACCTTTAATATCGACGTGCCTGGAACCGACGTCGTCGGCTCCGTGCTGCAACCCTGGGACCAGCGCAGCAAGAACGCGAGCCAGCTGCAAACCATTATTCAGGATGCGGCGGATAAAGGCGATGCCGGCCAGCAGGTCGCTGCATTTCAGCCCCCGCCGCTGCCTGGCTCGCAAGGACTCCCGGTGGATTTCGTGATCAAATCGACCGATGATTTCACGCAGCTCTACCCGGCCAGCCAGGCGCTCCTGGCCGCCGCGCTGAAGAGCGGCAAATTCATCTTCCTGCAGAGCGATCTCAAGCTCGACCAGCCGCAATCCAATGTCGTGATCGACCGCTCCAAGGCCTCGGAACTCGGGCTCAACATGTCCGATGTCGGCGCGGTGCTCGCGGAAGCACTCGGCGGCGGCTATGTGAATTATTTCAGCCTGGACGGGCGCTCCTACAAGGTCATTCCGCAGGTGCAGCGCTCGGCCCGGCTCAACGTGTCAGACCTGAACAATTATTACGTGAAATCGGTCAACGGCATCAACGTGCCGCTCTCCTCGATCGCGACGATCGAAACCCAGGTGATCCCGGAATCGATCAACCATTTCCAGCAGCAGAATTCGGCCACCATTCAGGGCGTCACTGCGCCAGGTGTCAGCCAGGCGACGGCGCTTGCCACACTTCAGCAACTCGCCGCGAAAATCATTTCGCCCGACGATAATGTCGATTACGGCGGCGAGATGCGGCAATATGTGCAAGAGAGCAACGGGTTCATCATCACCTTCACCTTTGCCGTCATCATCATTTTCCTCGCACTTTCGGCCCTGTTCAATTCGTTCCGCGACCCGCTGATCATCCTCGTCTCGGTGCCGATGTCCATCGCGGGCGCGCTCATCTTCATCTATCTCGGCTTTGGCGGTCTTACGCTGAATATTTATACCGAGGTCGGCCTCACCACGCTCATGGGCCTCGTCAGCAAGCATGGCATCCTGATCGTGGAAGTCGCCAACGAGGCGCGGGTCGCGGGCAAGTCCAAGCGCGAGGCCATCGAATACGCCGCCAGCATCCGTTTGCGCCCCATTCTGATGACCACCGCGGCGATGGTGCTGGGCGTCCTGCCCCTCATCCTCGCCACGGGTGCCGGTGCCGCCGCGCGTTTCAGCATGGGCATGGTCATCGCCACGGGCCTTTCCATCGGCACGATGTTCACGCTGTTCGTCGTCCCGGCGGTATATATGGTCCTCTCCGGCGTAAAGCGCTCCATCGTCGCACCTGCTTCCCGCCCGCAAGGCGTTGCCGCGGAGTAATACCAACGGCCGTAGATGATGCGTTATCATCGAAGGTCGTTTGTACTGCGCGCGGGGCTGGTCGGGCGGCCGCGGCAAAATGACTCTTATAACGACGTTCATTCGTGATGGCCGTTGGTATAAGCCGGCCCCACCCTGTAAATTGACCTTTCCTTAATCCGTTTGGCATGGCACGTTCCGCGTGCATGACGAAAAATAAAACAACCTCAGGTTTTGCGGACTCCACCCTTCTGGACTCGCTCTCGCCGGAAATTCGCCCGACCAAAACGGCAGTAGGGGTCGATGGACATCGGTCCCGCCTGCGCACCCGCTTTCTGGCTGGCGGGGCGGAGGCCGTGGCCGAGCATGAGCTGATCGAAATGGTTCTGTTTCTGGCGCTGTCCAGGCGGGACACAAAGCCGATCGCCCGCGCGCTGCTCGCACGTTTCGGTTCCTACGCGGCGGTCATTTCCGCCAGCGTGCCGGACCTGCTGGGCGTTGAAGGGCTGGGTGAGGCCGGCGTTGCGGCGCTCAAGATCGTGCAGGCCGCCGCCCAGCGCCTGGCCAAGGCCGAAGTGCTCT
>Ga0116226_10001921_pt1 | contig 18032 bp, 11 predicted proteins | sample S1TSphfallax_FD_89692 | JGI IMG/M metagenome (GOLD analysis project Ga0116226, IMG submission 89692) | Host-associated microbial communities from peat moss isolated from Minnesota, USA - S1T2_Fa - Sphagnum fallax MG | ecosystem: Host-associated > Plants > Peat moss > Unclassified | place: USA... | reverse complement strand
GGCCGTGGGGGCGGGCGTGACCTAGGTCAAGCTGGGCGACCGCGTGGGCGTGCCTTGGCTTTATTCCGCCTGCGGTCACTGCGACTATTGCCTGAAGGCGGAGGAGCCGGTGTGCGCGGAGGCGAAGTTCGGCGGCTATAGCCAGAACGGCGGCGGCGTTGAAGACCGCAACGGGGAGGCGGCGCGCATGGCGTCTTGATCACCGCGCCGTCTCTGCCGGCCTTCAAACAAGGCGTGGGCATGACGCGCAAGCACGGGACCTGCGTCCTGGTCGGTCTGCCGCCCGGCGAGTTTCCGACGCCGCTGTTCGAGGTCGTCGCCAACTGCATTACCATCCGCGGCTCCTTCGTCGGCAACCGAAAGGACATGGCCGAGGCCCTGGCGTTCGGGGCGCGAGGGCAGGTGAAGGCCGATATCGAGCTTCAGCCCCTGTCTGCCATCAATTCGGTGATGACACGTTTGGAGCATGGGGACGTAGAGGCGAGGGTGGTGATCGATTTTGCTGCGGGATGAGGGGAGCGTGAGGCGCCTCGCCGGCGACTATAATTTCCGTAGAGGGATCGAATTGGCGTGGTTTCGCGTTGTTTGGAAGTCTGCAGTATTCGACGGCTTGTTCGGGTCGTCGATCCGTTACCGTCCCTTCCAGCCCTCGCCGGAATAGGCGGGAAGTGAATTAAATTAGGCGCTCATACCTCCAAGCCTTCCGGTCCACGCGCGATGAGCAGGCGTGGACTTACATTCAAATAAAGGTGAAACTTGAAACATCTTGGGCGAATATCCATCATCGGAAACGCCCTGCCGCGCCTGTGTGGGATAGCGACTTTTACGACTGACCTGCGCGCTGGTCTCTCCAGCGCCAGACCTTCGGCCCATATCGATCTGGTCGCTATGACCGATGTGGGCCAGACTTACGCGTATCCCGACTGTGTAGGTCAACAGATCCGTGAAGAGGTTCCGGACGATTATCGACGCGCCGCCCTGAAGCTGAATGCGGCGGGGGTTGAGTTGGTCTCCCTCCAGCATGAGTTCGGCATATTCGGCGGCGTGGCGGGGGACTTAATCCTGACACTGTTGGACAGATTGACCATGCCCGTGGTCACTACCTTTCACACTATCTTGGAACATCCCACCCCGGACCAGCGCCGTGTGATGCGGGCGGTGGCGGATCGCTCCGCCCACGTGATCGCCATGGCGAAGAAGGGGAGGGACCTTTTAACCTCCATCTACGGTGTTGCGGCGGATAAGATCGCCGTCATTCCCCATGGCGTGCCCGATTTTTCGTTCCTCGATCCGGACGAGGCTAAGTTGAAATGTGGCTATCCGGGGCGCAGCGTGATCCTCACCTTCGGCCTTCTGGGGCCCAGCAAGGGTGTCGAAGTGATGATCGACGCCATGGTGGAGGTGATTCGCCGAAGGCCGGATGCGCTCTATGTCGTACTCGGCGCCACCCACCCCAAGCTTCTCCGAGCCGAGGGCGATACGTACCGCGAGAGCTTGATTGCGAGGGTGGAGCGTTTGGGCCTGCATGGACACGTCATTTTCCTGAACCAGTTCGTCGATCAGGCGACGCTTATAAACTTCATCGCCATGTGCGATGTCTATGTTACGCCTTACCTCAACGTCGCTCAGATGACCTCGGGCACGCTCGCCTACAGCTTCGGTCTCGGCAAGGCGGTGGTGTCGACGCCCTACTGGCACGCCAGCGAACTGCTCGCGGATGGTCTAGGCTCGCTTGTGCCGTTCGGCGATGCCGAAGCGACAGCTAAGGCGGTAGCGGACCTCTTGACCGATCCCGTGCGTCAGAAGGCCATGCGCCGCCGCGCCTATGCGGAAAGCCGCGCCATGACCTGGGCGCGGGTCGCAGGGCGGTATCTGGAGGTGTTTGATCGGGCTGCGGGGCCGATTTCGCGGCCGCCGGTCTCTGCGGGAACGATTCCGTTCACTCGAAGGGCCGCCCCCGCGCCGTCCGTGCGGCGCCCTGACTTTCATAATCTGCCGAGGCCAAACGCTGAACTAGGGCATTTCCTGGCCATGTGCGATGATACCGGCATGGCCCAGCACGCCGTTTTCGCCGTACCCGACCGCGCCCACGGCTATTGCGTCGACGACAACTGCCGCGCCCTGATTCTGGTCTGCGCGCGCGCCGCGGCAGGGGCGCAGGGTCTAGACCCCAACCTCAACGCCCGGTTCGCCGCCTTCATCCAGCACGCATGGAATCCGGATCGCGGCCGTTTTCGCAACTTCATGAGCTATGACCGTCGCTGGCTGGAAGATATGGGGTCCGAGGACAGTCATGGGCGCACCCTCTGGGCGCTAGGGGCCTGCCAAGCCGATGATGTCAATCCTGCCCGGCGTTTGTGGGCCAGAGGCCTGTTCGACCAGGCCATTGAGGCGGTAGAGACCTTCACATCGCCCCGCGCCTGGGCCTTCGCCCTTCTGGGGCTGAACGCCTGCGTCCGCAGCGACGCCGCTGCCCCGCGTGCGGAACGTTTCGCACGCCGTCTTGCGGACAGACTGATGGCGCGTCTTGCGGCAATGTCGCGGCCGGACTGGACATGGTTCGAAAACAGCCTGGCCTACGATAACGCCAGGCTATGCCAGGCCCTGATCCTGACGGGGCGACGCCAGGGCCAGGCCGGCTATGTCGCTGCGGGGCTCAGCGCGCTGCGATGGCTGCAGACGCAGCAGACCGCCGAGGCGGGCCATTTCCGCCCCATCGGCACGGCCGCTTTCAAGCCGGAAGACGCTGGCCGACCCATCCACTTCGATCAACAGCCGCTGGAGGCCGCCGCTACCGTCTCCGCCTGCCTTGAGGCCGCCCGTGTCGATCCCGGGGCGAACTGGCTTGATCAGGCGCAAACAGCGTTTCAGTGGTTTCTTGGGGCCAACGATCTTGGTCTGTCGCTGATCGATCCGGAAACCGGGGCGTGCTGCGACGGCCTGCACGCGGATCGTGTCAACGAAAACCAGGGGGCGGAGTCGGTTCTTGCCTTTCTGATGAGCCTTACCGAATTGGGTAGCTTTCAGGCGCAAAAAGGTGCGGATGATCTGACGATGGCTCTGCACGGCGGCCTTGCCTGACTTCTTCCTGCTTCTCCCTCCGTCGGCGCGAGTCTCCCTTGTCAAACGCGACCTTCCTAAATCGCCAAGCCCTGTATCTTCGACCGGACTCAGGCCGCGTCGTTGTGCGGCCGTTCAAGCCGGCGACGGAGCCGCGCGACCTGAACCCTACCGACAAGACCAGGGCCAATCATATCGTTGACCGCGTCATGCGTCTGGATGAGGCGACAACCAAGACCCTGCTGGCCGATCTTTTGGAGAATTTCGAGTCCAGGCATAGAAATCTCCTGGCCATTTTTGAAGCGCGAACCGAGGAGATGGAAATCGCGCTTGATCTTCATTCTGCCTTTTCAAAGGTTCAGCGTCAGCTCATCGGGGCTTATTTCCTCAACGAATATTCGTTTGAGGCCTCTGCCCTGTTCAATCCCAGCATTGTCGCCCATCCCGATCAGACGGGTCTTGAAGTGGGCGAACTGCGCTTCGTGCTTAGCCTACGCGCGGTGGGGGAGGGGCATATCTCGTCCCTAACGTTTCGTTCCGGCGTGATCGGCGCAGATGGCGAGATCCGGATCGACCCGTCGGAGCGTCTGGCGGCGCCGCCCAGCCTGATCCAGCGTACGGCGTCTCAAGGCGGAGAGGTCGTGGACGTGCGGTTCAGGTCGGACTCGGGCCTGAGCGAACGTGTGATATTTCCCGTCACGCTCGCCCAGTCCAATGGGATCGAAGACGCACGGTTCGTAAAGTTCAATGACGATGATCAAACCACCTATTACGCCACTTATACCGCCTATAGCGGTGCGGCCATCCGCTCGGAGCTGATGCAGACGGACGACTTCATCACCTTCCGCATGACGCCGCTGATGGGCGAGGCGGCCAAGAACAAGGGCATGGGCCTGTTTCCCCGCAAGATTCACGGTCGGTTCGCCATGATCGGGCGGCAGGATAATGAGAACCTTTACCTGATCTATTCCGACGATCTTCTGACCTGGTCGGGCGGCCAGCCGCTTCTGCGGCCGAAATACCCTTGGGAGTTCGTTCAGATCGGCAATTGCGGCTCGCCCATCGAGTTGGACGAGGGATGGCTGCTGCTGACGCATGGGGTGGGCGCTCTGCGCAAATACGCCATTGGCGCAGCTCTTTTAGACAAGGATGATCCCTCCATCGTGCTCGCGCGGTCGGCGGAGCCGCTGGTGCGGCCCGATGCTTCGGAGCGGGAAGGCTATGTGCCCAACGTCGTCTACACGTGCGGCGCTCTGCGCCATCACGACCTGATCATTCTGCCCTACGCCGTTTCAGACACCTTCTCCAACTTCGCCACAATCCGGATCGCGGATTTGCTGGATAGCCTGGCGCCCGTCACGCTGTAGGTCTTTCCGTCTCCTTCCCTCTTCGAAGAGGGAAGAAAATGGGGCGAACCAGACCTTGATGCGTGCGTAGTTTCCGGGGGCAGACGCGGGGCTATGGCAGGGCCAGACTGGCCTTCGTCAGATGTTCCTGGCGCTCCATCACCGACCGGATTGATTTGATTGGCGCCAAGACGTCGCTACTGGTTCCCAAAGAAAGACCTCCAATGCCCATCGTTCCGTCAAAGCCTGGCTCCGCCCGGTCCTTGCTGCGTCGCCTGACGCTTGCAGCGCTTGGCGCATCGGCCCTAACGGCGCCGGTCGCGGCGCTGGCCCAGCCCGTGTCCCCACAGCCCATGGCTCCCATGACTCAAGCCGCAGCGCCTGCGCACACGCACATAGCTCATCATATGTCCTACACCATGCGGCGCGAGACGCTGGAGCAGCGGATCAGCAGCCTTCACATGGCCCTGAAGATCACGCCGGCGGAAGAAGCGGACTGGGCCAAGGTCGCCGACGTGATGCGGCGTAATGAAGCCGCCATGCAGAAGATGGTCGATGAAAGCCGCGCCCAGGTTCCGCATGAACTCAATGCGGTCGATGACCTGAAGACATATGAGCGGTTCAACCAGGCCCATGTGGACGGCCTGAAGGACCTTATCGGGTCGTTCGCCACGCTCTACGCGACGATGCCCGAAGATCAGAAGAGGGTCGCCGACCATGTGCTCGCCAAGTTCGGGCGTGAACGCATGCCTATGCACGGCGCTGTTGCGTCACATAGCTGAACGCCCGTTCCCATACAGAAGAGGAGGTTGTCATGACCTTTAACATCAAGAAACCCGCTGCGGCCGACGGTTGGGCGTTGGTTTGCGCCGGCGCTGCGATGTGCGCTCTGATCGCCGCGACCTCCCTGCCAGGGCTGGCGCTCGCCCAGCATGGCGGCGGAGGGCATGGCGGCGGCGGCGGCGGTGGTCACGGCGGCGGTGGAGGACATAGCGGGGGCGGCGGCCATGGCGGTGGCGGTGGCGGCCACGGCGGCGGCGGGTATCGTGGCGGCGGCGGCTGGGGCGGCGGCTATTATGGCGCGCCCGGCTTGATCTACGGCTTACCCTATTATTGCAATCCGCCGCTCGTTTATGAGCGTCAGTATCCTTACGCCTACGGATACTCCGATAATTGCGACTAGCTTCAGAACGAAGATCAAACCCTATTGGCGGAGGCTGAGACGGTGAGCGGAATTCGTACCTGCAACCTTCATCACAAGCGCGCTATGCGCCGTCAGGCGCTGGCCAAGGTCGCCGCCCGGATCGTCGCCGATGATCCGGGACCGGCCCCCGGCCCCACGGGGCGGCAGCGGAGAGAACCCAGAGTTTCTGGGGAGATCAAGCGGATTTAGCGACGGGCTGCAGCCTGACTTCCTTGCAGACGGGTCTTTTGAGGCTTGGCCAAAGGTATAGGGCTGTGTCCCTTGACGCCTGGAGCTAGACGTCTCCCTTTGGTCTTGGGGAGATTTCATGATGACGTCTTTGCGGCTTCGCCTGCTGTATGCTTTGCTCATCTCGGTGGTATCCACACCGGCCCTGGCACAGATGACCCCCATTCCCGACCCGCCCGCCTCATCGGCCTTGATCGATATCTACAAGTCCATCCATGCTCATCCAGAGCTGTCGCATTTTGAGGCGAGGACGTCGGCTATCGTCGCCCAGCAACTTAGGGCGGCGGGCTATGAGGTGACGGACCATGTGGGCGTCTATCCTGACGGCAGCCGCGCCTATGGCGTTGTGGGGATTTTCAAGAACGGCCCCGGCCCCAGGCTCCTGATCCGCGCCGATATGGACGCGCTGCCCATCGTCGAAGAAACGGGCGTCAGCTATGCCAGCCATGTCCGAGCCAAAGATCTTTCCGGCAAGGATGTGGGCGTCATGCACGCCTGCGGCCATGACATTCATTCCACCATTCTGATCGGCGTCGCTCGCGCCATGGTCGCTGCCCGCGCTCGCTGGCATGGCACATTGATGCTGGTCGGCCAGCCTTCGGAGGAGACGGTGGACGGCGCCAAAGCCATGCTGGCCGACCATCTCTACGAACGGTTCGGCCGGCCCGACATGGTGGTGGGTCTGCACGATGGATCAAGCTATCCAGCCGGCACAGTCGGTCTGGCCATCGGCCCAGCCCAGTCCGGCGTCACCTCCGTCAATGTTACGATCCGCGGGATCGGCAGCCATGGCGCGGCGCCCCAGAACGGGCGCGACCCCATCGTACTCGCCGCCCTCTTCATCACCCAAATCCAGACCATCGTCAGCCGGGAACAGGACCCTCAAGACCCAGCCATTGTTACGGTCGGCTCGATCCACGGCGGTACACGCCGCAACATCATCCCCGACGAAGTGAAGCTGGAGCTGACCACCCGCTATTTCAGCGATAAGGGCCGCGACACGATCCTGAACGGCATCCGCAATATGGCTGCCGGTATTGCGATGTCGGCCGGTCTGCCGCCGGATCGGGCCCCGGTTATCACGATCCTCGATAACGAGTCTGCGCCGCCGCTCTATAACGATCCCGCTCTGTCGGGCCGGGTGAAGGCGGCGCTTATTACGGCGCTGGGCGAGGATCATGTGATCCTGGAAAAGCCCGTCACACCCAGCGAAGACGTCGGCTATTTCGGCCTGCCCGGCCATCAGATTCCCTTAGTCTATTACTGGCTTGGGGCGGCCAATCCGGAGAGGTTCAAGGCCGCCGCCGCAGCGGGCAAAGACCTGCCCGGCCCGCACAACAGCCGATTCGAGCCTGACCCTGAGCCGACCTTCAAGGCCGGCGTCTCATCCATGACGGCTGTGGCGATCCAGCTTCTGCAATAGAAACTGACATGCGGAATTTACGGCGGCGTATTGGCGTAACGGTCCCAGTGGTCAGCGAGCGCGAGGACAACGGGGCTGCCGACCCGGTAGGCGGCCTCCAGTGCGGGGATGTAGGCGGACAGGTGGGTGGCGCTGTTGTCGGATGCCTCCGCCGCGAGAAGGCCCGCCGCCGTGTCGCCGGCCCCGGGGGCGGAGAAGTTAGAGGCTGTGCGCAGGACCAGGGCGCGATCCGGCCGCACCAGACCGCTTTGGGCCAGCCGGTTCAGGGCGTTCAGCACGCCATGATCTTCCATGGCCGTGGTCACGGCTACGCCCTTGCCGCCGGTCCAATAGCGCATCCAGTCTTCCGCCGAGGCCGTCATCCTCCAGCCGACCCACCAGGTGCTGGAGGAGATTTCGTCCCCCTTCATGACATGGGGCGGCTCAAGCGCTGCGGCGTGGCCGGCATATCCCGCGCGGATGCCCTTGAGGTCGGCCGTGTCGTCTAGCTTGATCCCGGCGGTCAGATGGTAGGCGAAATCCACCAGGGCGGGATTGAGGTGATAGGCGTTGGGGCTGAAGATTCCGGCGGGCGGCGGCGGCGCCTGAAAGGGTCGGCTGCGGGTGAGGGGAACGAGGCCCGTAGACCAGTCGGCGGGGATTTCGCGGGCGTCGATCTCGTGCGTCAGATCTCGGTCCACCACCCATTCGGCCCAGGCGGCGGACCCGACCGCGCCTCTATCCGGGTCGATCCCAGCTATGCCCGCTATGATCCAATAGGCCTTGCTAAGGTCAAAACGGGGATCTAGCCCTAGAGCCATGATGGAGGCTGACGAATTGATCGCCCCGCTGCCTACCACCACGCCTAATACGTGTTTATCGGGATTATAACGCAGGGCGCGGGGGCCGTTAGGAAAGGGCAGGGACTCCTTCAGCGGCAGACGCTCCACCCAGTTCTGGAATTCGCCCGGCGTGTCGCCCGTGTCGGCGCCCAGTTCAAAGGTCGTCACCACCACCACCCGGACGGAGATTTTGGCGGTTTGCGCGTCCGCCGCCCCCGCGCCCAAGGTCAGCAGGGCCAGGAGAAGGCCGGCGATCCGCGCGATCACGGGGCTGAGCATGAGGGGGCTCTCCAGACAGATAGCGTCATGATACAGGCCACGCCGTGGCCTCGAAGGCCTTGAACTCACCCTCCAGTCGCCATTGCAGGCGGGCCTTTTCGCTGTCGTTCAGGAGGGATGTGCAGGCGGCGGTTTCGCCCCTGACGCAGGCTGGATCGAGGCGATAGGGAGCCGTCGCGGCCCAGAGGCTCCTGCCCGGAAGGAAGCTGTACTCCAGACTGTTGCGCACCAGGGTTTTCAGGTCGCCATAGCTGAGCCGATAGGTCTGAACGGCGCGGACGAATTCGTGCGTCAGGTCGACGCGCGACACGCCTTCATCATCGGTGGAAAGCGCCACAGGCACGCCCGCTGCGCGATAGGCGGGGAAGGGATGATCTTCGCCTTTCACGCCCAGGATCACATCATTGCTGGTCAGGTTGATCTCAACCAGCACCTTCTTCGCCGCCATTGTCTTCAACAGACCCCCAGCGTCGATCTCATAGCGTAGGTCCACCCCGTGGCCGATACGCCGGGCGCCGGCGATGTCTACCGCGTCGCGGATATGGTGGCTCAGGTCCTCCGGCGGGACCAGGCCCTGGGTGAGTTCGCCGGCGTGGAGCGTCAGGCGCACAGTAGGATAGCGGCGGCCCATATAGCCCAGCATGGCCATCTGCTTCGCATAGTCGCGCAAGGTGGTGGGGTCATCCTCCGGCGCGACAAGGTTCACGCCCACGACGAGGGGATCGGCGGCGGCCAGGGCGTAGCCGAACTGGACCTGGGCGAAGACCTGGGCCGGGGAAAAGGTGCGGATCACCTGGGCGATATAACGGATCTGGACCTTGCAGCCGGGTTCAGCGTCCGCCGCCTCACAGTGCATAATCTCATGAGCCTTCAGGTCGTTAGTCGCGATTTCCGACTTCGTCGCCTCCACTAAGGGCGCCAGGGCTGGGGCGAATTGGGCGTAGAGCCCGTCGGGATTGTCGCGCCAGGACGTCTTCGCCGCGAGCGTCCAGGCGGCCGCCATGCCGGGCGAGTCCATTAGCTCCAGATAGTCCACATGATCCGCCGCGGCGCGATTGGCGGCCTCCGCAATCATCTCTGGCGTATGGCCGGCCATGGCAGGGCCGAAGCGATCAAAGCTGGCGAAGAACTGATCATGGCCCGAAACGCCCGCATGGGCGATGAAGTCGCGCATAGAAAAGGCGTCGACCAGATCGTGATAAAGGCTGGGCGAGGCGGCGAGCGCCTGGGCCAGGGGCAGCGCACCATGATCGGGGTCACAGGGCGGCGTGGTCAGGCTATGGTCCGCCAGCCGCACGCACAATCCACCCTCCACACCCCATTTGATCAGACTTTCCGCATAGACCGCGCCGGCCAGATGGTTGTGCAGGTCCCCGCCCTTGGGCAGGGTGCGCAGAAATATGGCTAAGGCGACGGGTTTGTCGCGCACTTGATCAAAATAATTGGCCGTTCGCGCCTCCGGCCCCCGCGACGGCGATGCGGCCTGAACCAGCAGGCACGCGACGATGAGGGCCGGCCGGCCGCCCCAAAAGCGTGGAAATCCGAAACGTGTGCGCGCCATTGACCCTCCTATCGCCTGCCCTAGAGCGCCGTCTTCACAGCGGCGATGCGGGCTGCGGAGGCGGATAGTCGGCGAGATCTGGCGCGCATAGTCATGGACGAATGCCCCGTTCAGGCTTTGGGCCAGTCTATGCGCCAGGACATAGCCCTCGACGGCGGGGCAGGAGGCGGAAAATGGGCGCGGCCTGGACTTGAGCCGCCGCCGCTGTAAGCCTGGGCTTCGTCCCGGCCGTCTTGCTCAAAAAACGGGCTTGGCTAGGGCTAAGACGCGTCGGCTAAATCAAGCGCTTAGAGGGGCAAACGCACCGTAAAGCAGGCGCCTCGACCTTCCTGGCTAGTGACGGCGACTTCTCCGCCATGCAGCTCCGCCACAATCCTTACAATGTAGAGCCCGACTCCTGTCCCGACTATGCCGCTTACATTTATGCCGCGATGATATCTTTCAAATATTCTATCAATGTCTTGAGCGGGTATGCCGATTCCCTGATCTTCTATATTAACGAAAAACTGGTAATCGGCGCGTGTGCAAGTGATTTTTATGCATCCTCCGGCCGGGGAGTATTTTATAGAATTTGAAAGTATATTGCCAAAAAGCTGGTGGAGTAGATTGGGATCGCCATGGATATGGATCGGTTGCTCCGCGAGTTGTTCCATAATCTGGGCGTCCGGCGAAATCTCTCGATAGAGGGCGCAAACCTCCGCAAGCAGGGCGGTCAGGTCGACATCGGTGGGATGGAAATAGAGGCCTGAGGTCTGGCCATCCAGTATGCGCGATGAGTTGAGGAGTTGCTCAATCAGCACCGTCATCTGTCGAACGGCCTTGCGGATACGGCCGGCGCGTGCGGCGATGTCTTCGGGCGCCAGTCGCGACTGAAGCGAGATCAGACGCTGGGCATGCCCGTCTATGATCGTCAGGGGCGTGCGGAATTCATGCGAGGCCATGGAAACGAAGTTGCGCTGTAGCGTCGTCAGGGCTTGCTCAGCCTCCAACCGCTCGGCCAGCATTGAGGCTTGCTGTATCAGGCCACGTTGGCTGTGCGCCAATTCGACGGCGTTGCTGCGGAAAACGGCGACGGCGCGGGCCATTTCGCCGATCTCGTCGCGGCGGCTTTCCCCCTCGATCTCTATGCTCATATTGTTTGCGGCCAGCGCGCGCATCCCGGCGGCCAGGTTAAGAATCGGTCCTGTAATGTGGCGGCTGATGTAATTTACCGCAGCGATCAGGCTGACGCCCGCCGCCAGGATGACCAGAATGATCAAGGCCCTGGCCGTATTATAGGTCGTAAGCGCCTTGTCGCTGGCCAGAGCCGCCTTCGCGACAGTACGGTTGGTGAGCACGCCTAAGGCATCGCTGGCGGCGGCGTACGCGCGCATTGAATCGGTCATGTAGAGCGCGGTCGCCGCCGCCAGTTGCGGCCGTCGCGACATTGCGGCGCCGCGAGCGGCGGTGGCTTGGTAGGCGAGCCACGCACGCCAGAATTTGCTGTAAAGCCTCTGCTCATCCTGATCGTGCGGAATTTGCCGGTAGGCGTGATCAGCTTGCTGCACCTGATTGCTCAGGGTGACGATCTGCCGGTCGATCTCCCCCTTCTGTTGAGGGGTCTGGGCCAGGAGCCGCGTTCCCTCCGCCGCCCGGGAGTCGGATGTATAGTTGTTGAGGTCGCCAAGAACCCGCGTGCTTTGCAACCAGCGGTCCCGGACTTCGGACGAGACGCGGTTGACTGCGCCCAGCTCGCGCATGGCGAACAGCCCCAGGAACATAATCATCAGCAAAAACAACACAAAAACCCGAGTCAGACCGAACCGGATCGAGCGCCATTGCAGGGTTTTGAGCGGAATCATGAGCGGCCGAGGTGTATTTGAAGAAGCAGCATGCGCAACAGTCCGTCGCTAAACGAGGAAAGACTCATAGCTCTAAATCGCGCAAAGCCGCACATTTGACGGCTGTCAGTGCTTATGGATCGTCCCAGTCCTTGTTTTTGAGTCCATCAATTTATTTATGTCTTTACGCGGTTTATGCTCTAATGTACCATTTACTTTTCCTTTTATACGGCGTTTAAAATTATGATCTGATCGACAAAAATGCCCCTTTATGCTTTCTTTATGTGCGAGAATTACAATCAATATTGAACATTTACGTCCTCTCGCGGCTTGTTTCCCTAAAATCGCCAAAATTAAAGCGAGCAAGAGGGCAAATAATGTGGCGTGGATCAGGGGACGGCGATTTTCTCGGACGTGAGTCGCCAATCAGCGGGCTGAGGCGTCAATTTGGCTTGGCTGCGGCGCTTTTGATGTTTGTGAGCGTGCTCGCCGCGCCGTCTGGGAACGCATCGGCCGCCGAGAATCCCGGAACGGAAGTGGTGGCGACCTCCGCCGCTCTGGGAAACGGTTATGTGGATGATCCGGGCGCCCAGCCCGCCCCGGCGATGCCCGGCCCCGCTCCTGTCGCCACGCCCGACAATCCTTATGACCATCTGGGCTCCAACCCCTTTATCCGCTTCTGGAACTATCAAAAGCTGGAACTTGGCATGGACGCCGCGCCTGTCGATCCTACCGTCAAGGCGCCGCCCGCCACCCGCGACGGTTGGCCAACCGTACCGGAATCCACGCCGCCCATGCCGTTTCTGGACTGGCCCTATGGCGGCACGACCTCGCTTGGCGACAACCATACGGCCTCTGTCGATAGTCCCCTGATGGTGGCCATCGCCGATACAGGCCTTGGCAAGGCTATGGGGGCCGCCGGCGTCCAGGCCTATGGCTGGATCGACTATGGCGGTAATCTTAGCTCCAGCAAGCAGCACGGCGGCAATGCGCCGGCAGCCTATGATTATAACCCCAACAATATCCAGTTGGACCAGGCTGTGCTCTATGTTGAGCGGACGCCCGACACGGTGCAGACCGATCACGTGGATTGGGGTTTTCGCCTCTCGGCCATTTACGGTGAAAACTATCGCTACACGACGTCTTACGGGCTCGCCAGCTATCAGCTTCTGAACAAGAATGCGTTCAATGGTTATGATTTTCCGATGGTCTATGGAGAGGTTTACTTTCCGCAGGTCATGCAGGGACTGATGGTGCGGGTAGGCCGCTATATTTCGCTACCCGATATTGAAGCCCAGTTGGCTCCCAACAACTATATGTACACCCACTCCATTACCTACACCCTCGACAACTATACGAATGAGGGCATTCAGACCTCTTTAGCCATAACCAAGCAGTTCATCATCCAGGTCGGCCTCAGCGTCGGCACCGAAACCACGGTCTGGAACCTGGGTGAAAAGAAACCCAATCTGTTCGTGCTGAACGGCCTGGGGCCTGATCCGCTTTACCCAGGCACGAGCTTCGCCAAGGACCCCGGCGCTCAGCCGACCGGCACCTTCTGCGCACGTTATCAAAGCCAGGATGGCAAGAATGATATCAACCTGTGCGCCAATGGCATCAACAACGGCCAGTGGGGCTATAATAACCTGCAATGGTATGGGCTGACGGCCTATCACAGCTTCGACAAGTACTGGCACATCTCGTTCGAGGCCTATGCTGAGCACCAAAGCGGGGTGCCCAACGCCAATAATCCTCAGGTGATGAATATCTATAATAACGGCGGTACGCCCTTCTCGCCGCAATTCATCCCCAACAACGCCCCCGCCCTGGCGCAGTGCAAGACCGCCGCCGCGCTCCGCTGTACGGCGACCGCTGTCGGCGTCGTGGAGTATCTCAACTTCTCGCCCAACCACCTCAATAATTTCACGTTCCGGGCGGAGTATTATGATGATCCGGAAGGTCAACGCACGGGTTATGCGGCGCGTTTCACCGACCTGGGCATAGGCTGGCAGCACTGGCTGTCGCCCCAGATCGAGTTCCGGCCTGAGTTCGCCTATTATACAAGCTCCATTCCCGTCTTTGATCTGGGCGAGAAGAAGTATGAAAAGGTGTTTTCCGGCGATGTGATCGTACACTTCTGATCGGGAGGCGATGGTCTAGGCCAGAGCCATCGCGTTCACCCCCGAAAAGGCTGAACCCCTTCGGCGCAAGAAGCGACACATTTCCCGTGCATACTACGGGTTGGTTTGAAATTTATGGTGAGGTCTGAAAGAACGCACATGCCCCCGCCTCCTCTGGCCCATGCGAACCTGCCCATCCAGAGCGTGGACGAAACGGCGACGCGCAAACTTATCCTGTGCGTGGAAGATGACCGCGAGACAGCGGCGTTGCTGCTGGAGGAGTTGACCGAACGCGGTTATGCCGTCGCCCTGGCGCATGACGGCCGCGAGGGTATGGCGGTCATGATGGCGCAAAGGCCGGACCTTGTTCTGTGCGATCTGAGTATGCCGGTCATGTCGGGCTTTGAACTGCTCTCGCGTATGACCGCGCTCGGCCCCCGGCTGAAAAACATGCCCTTCGTCTTTCTGACCGCGCTATCGGATCGCGAGACGGAGCTTCGGGGGCGCCAGCTCGGCGCCGACGATTATATCGCCAAGCCGATTGATTTCGATGTTCTGGATACAATCCTGCGCGCCAGACTGGCGCGAGTGGCGCGGCTTGATGTTTGGCGACGGCATGTTGAGCTGACCGATCGGGAAACAGAGGCCCTGACCTGGTCCGCCCGGGGCAAGACCTCTGACGACATCGCTCAGATCCTGGGGCTCAGCCGCCGCACGGTCGACTTTCATCTGGATAACGCCAGGGCCAAGCTCGGCGTCGCCACACGGATTGAGGCCGTCGCCACAGCCGTGGCCGCCAATCTTATCGAGCTTTAGGCGCGACCGCCGACCGCCTGCCCCGAGGGCCGAACACGCCGGGCGCCTTGGCGGATATCGGTGTGGCGGGATTGGCGCGCGCACCGCCGATCACCGCCCGCGTCCGCCTCTGCGCCGCCCCACCGATAGCGGCCGGGGTGGACCTGACGTGAATCGGCATGGCCTCGACGCCGCTAAAGACGCTCGCCAAGATTAGAGCCAGGGCCAGACAAGAGCCAGGCGGGGTCATATCGGTCCCACCCCGCCTCATGGCGCCGCCAAGGGATCGTTGACTGAGGCGTTGGCTTCGCCTCCCTTGTCCTTGCCCATAGCCAGCAACTGCAGCGCCGGGACGACCAAGAGGAGCATGATGGGGCCGATCAACATGCCGCCGACGATAACCACGGCCAGCGGTCTTTGCACCTGGCTGCCGATGCCGTGAGACAGGGCGGCGGGCACAAGGCCAATACAGGCCGAAAACGCCGTCATCAGCATGGGGCGCATCCGCTGGGTGGCGGCGTGATACATGGCGTCCTTCAGGCCCATGCCCTCATGGCGCGTCTGGTGGAAGAAGGTGATGACGAGGATGCCGTTCATCACGGCCACGCCCAGGAGCGAGATGAAGCCTATGGCCGCCGAAACGCTCATGGCCAGGCCTGTAATCGCCAGTGCGATAATGCCGCCGCCCACGGCGAAAGGAATGCCGGCCAGCGCCAGGAAGCTATCCAGCACCGAATTGAACAGGCCGTAGAGCAGGATCAGGATCAGGACCATGCTGATCGGCACGACAATAGCCAGGCGCTGTTCAGCCAGCTTCAAGTCGTCGAATTCGCCCGCCCAGACCATACGGTAGCCAGTGGGCAGTTTTACATTCTTGGCGATCCGCTCCTGCGCCTCCGCCACGGCGCCGCCCAGATCGCGGCCGCGCACGCTGAACTTGATCGGAATGAAGCGCTTAGTCGTCTCGTGGTAAATGTATGAGGCGCCGGTATCCAGCGTAATGGTTGCGACCTCGCGTAGGGGAATATAGGCCACCGCGCCGCTGGGCGTCGCATATCCGACCTTAATATCACCCACCTTGGCCACGCTGTCGCGATCCTGCGGGCCGGTGCGGACGGTGACGTTGAACTGGCGGTCGCCTTCCAGCATGGTCGTGGCCACCGCGCCGCCGAGCGCCGCCTGGATCACGGTATTCACATCGCCAGTATTCAAGCCATAACGGGCGGCCTTTTCGCGATCTATCTTGATGTTCAAGTTGGGCTGGCCACGCACATAGAAGACGCCCAGATCAGCAATACCGCGCACCTGTTTCATCTGGTCTCGGACCTGATTGGCCAGCACCTCCAGCGTCTCTAGGTTCGGCCCCATGATCTTGACCGAATTAGCGCCCTTAACCCCCGAGATCGATTCCTCCACATTGTCTTGAATGTATTGGGAGAAGTTGAAGGCCACGCCTGGCAGTTCCGCGGCGAACTCTTTCTGAAGCTGCTCGGTCAGTTTTTCTTTGGTCAGGCCCGGCGTCCACTGGTCCAGCGGCTTCAGCGGGGCGAAGATTTCTACGTTCGACAGCGGCGAGGCGTCGCTTCCGTTATCCGGTCGTCCGTGCTGGGAGACGGTCGTTATGATTTCCGGGTGCCGCAACATGATCTCACGAATCTTGCGCGTCGCTTCGGTGCCGGCATCCAGTGTGACGGTGGAGGGCAGGGAAGCGCGTATCCAATAATTCCCTTCCTCCAAAGCCGGCATGAACTCCGACCCCAGATGCGTACCCAGCAGGCCCACAAAGGCCAGGAAGGCTAGTCCGCCGCCCACCATGATCCGCTTATGATCCAACGCCCAGGAGAGGACTGGCTCATAGGCGTTGCGCAGGGTGCGTACGACGATGGTCTCCACCTCCTCCACGTGCTTGGGCAGGACGAGGGAGGCCAGAACCGGCGTGACGGTGAAGGTGGCGATCAGGGCGCCTGCCAGCGCAAAGCCATAGGTGCGCGCCATGGGACCGAAAATCTGCCCCTCTACGCCCTGCATGGTGAAGAGCGGGATGAAGGCCGCCACCGTGATAGCGACGGAGAAGAAGACGGAACGGTCGACTTGCAGCGCGCTGAGATAGATCAGGCGCATCCGGTCGGTCCAAGGACGGTTATCGCCGCCGAAAGCCGGATGGCTAGGGTCCGGCCCATGTCCGCCTTCGGAAAGGTGTTCCAACAGCTTGGTGCGTTGTTCCGGATTGGCCTGAAAGTTTTTGAAGATGTTTTCCACCAGGATCACGGCGGAATCGACGATGATGCCGAAGTCCACCGCCCCGATGGAAAGCAGGTTTGCGTCCTGATGCGTCAGCACGAGGATGATAATGCTGAACAGTAGCGCGAATGGGATATTCGCCGCCACGATCAGGGCGCAGCGCAGATTCCCTAAGAACACCCACTGGATCAGGAAGACGAAGAAGCAGCCGACGATCAGATTCTCGAACACCGTATGCGTTGTGACGGCCACCAGCGAGGTGCGGTCGTAATAGGGCACGACCTTGACGCCCGGCGGCAGGGTGCCGTCATGGTTCATCTTCTCGACCTCGGCCTTGATCTTGGGCACGATGTCGTTGGTGTGCTGGGTCCGGCCCATCACCACGATGGCGGCGGCGATATCGTCCTGATGGTCGCGTCCGGCGACGCCCAAGCGGGGGACAAAGCCCACATAGACCTTGGCGATGTCCTTCACGCGGACGGGCACGCCGTTCGCCTGAGTCAGGACGACATTTTCAATATCCTTGACCTTGTACCCGTTGATGAGGTCGTCATTCCCCCCGTCGTCCATCAGGCCGATACCGCGGATATTGATCGACTGCTGGCCGATATTGATCTCCCGCCCGCCCACATTGATGTTGGCGTTACCGAGCGCCGTCACCACTTGAGGCACGGTGATGCTATAGGCTTGGAGTTTCTTGGGGTTGATCTGGACTTCGAACTCCTTGGTCGTACCGCCCCAACTATTGACCTGGGCGACGCCCGGAATGGTCATAAGTCGCCTCTGCACCACCCAGTCCTGGATCGTGCGTAGGTTGGTGAGGCCCATGGTCTTGGGGCCGACCAGTTGATAACGATAGACCTCGCCCACTAGGCTGGACTGCTGAATCTGGGGCACCTGATTCTGAGGCAGTTGGGCGTTCTGCTGCAGAGCCAGCGCCGCCTGGGTATAGGCGAAATAGTAATCGACGCCCCACTTGAACGTGACCCGAACGAAGGACAGGCCATAGAAGGAGGTGGAGCGTATATTTGCGACGCCCGGCGTGGAGTAGAGCGCGATCTCCATCGGCGTGGTGTAATACTTCTCCATCTCCTCAGCGGAGAGACCGGGCGCCTGGGCGGTGATTTCAAGGAT
>Ga0116226_10001920_pt1 | contig 18040 bp, 18 predicted proteins | sample S1TSphfallax_FD_89692 | JGI IMG/M metagenome (GOLD analysis project Ga0116226, IMG submission 89692) | Host-associated microbial communities from peat moss isolated from Minnesota, USA - S1T2_Fa - Sphagnum fallax MG | ecosystem: Host-associated > Plants > Peat moss > Unclassified | place: USA... | reverse complement strand
TCGACGATCAGCGCCCCGAACGGCACCGGCCGCTCGGTCTCCATCGTCCTCGCAGTGAACTTGACCAGGCCTGCGAGGAAAGCCTCATCCTTCGCCCGCTGCGCCTTATCCGCCTTGCCGCCCGCACTCGCCTTCTTCGCCATCCATCCCCTCAACCCTTCAAACTCAAGAACAATCCGTCATCCTGAGCGGAGCGAGTCGCGCCCTTGCGATTCGCGCAGTCGAAGGACCCCGACGCTCTCCACACCGCCACAACCGCTCGAACCTTTTCGCCACTTCGCCCCTACGGGGCCGGTGGCAGAAACTGCATCGTGTACGCCGACTTCGGATCGATCGGCGTCGTAATCACGCCCAGGTCCACCAACTGCTTGTACATCGTCGCCCACCGCTCCGGCGTAAACCGGCCAAGCTGATCGCCATCCGGCCCGTCCCCCGTCTCGAACTTCATCTCCTTCAGCGTCTTCTCGCTGAAGGCCATCTGGTCCGGGCTCATCGCCGGGTTCAACTTGCTGATCTCCGCGTCCGCCACGCTCGGGTCAGCGATGTAGTCCCGCCACCCTCGCGTCGAGGCGCGCACGAACTTCGCAACAACATCCGGATGCTCCTTCGCGAAACTCACCGACGTGTAATACACCCGGTAAGGCAGATATCCCGCATCGCTCACGGTCAGCGTCCTTACCTCGACCCCGGCCTTCCTCGCGAAGTACGGCTCCGACGTCACAAATGCCTGCTGGATGTACCCAGGATCTTGAACAAAATTCGCGATGCTGTAGGTCGCCGGAATCTCCCGCACGTTGTCCAGCTTGTACTTCTTCACCAGGAACTGAAACCAGATCGAGCCGGGCTTCACCGAAACCGCATGGCCGTTCAGGTCCGCGAAGCCGTGTACGGGCGAGTCCGCGTGGACGATCAAACACTGCGGGTCGCGCTGCAGCGTTGCCGCCACGGCCAGCAGCGGCAGACCATGCGAGACCGAGACCAGCATCTGGTCCGAAGAACTCATCGCAAAGGTCGCCGCGCCGCCCGCGACCTGTTGGTCGCCCACCTTCATCGGCCCGCCCGGCTCGATGGTGACGTCAAGCCCCTCCTGCTTGTAGTACCCCTTCAGCAGCGCCTCATAGAAGCCGCCATGCTCCGGCTGCGGATACCAGTCCGTCTGCAGCGTCACCGGAAACAGCCCGTTCGACGGCGCGGGCTTGCGGCATCCGGAGGCAAGGCACAGCGCCGCCGCGGCAATCACTGCAATCGGCCTCAGAACCCTCCGCATCGCGATAGGAGCCTCTCCCGTCAGAATTTCCTGTATCCACTCAGCATACCAGCGAACCGGCGGCATCACCCTACGGTCGCCGCGGCGAACGCCAGCAGCTCTGCGTCTCTTCCCTTCGCCGCCACCAACTGCATCCCCGTCCCGAAGTATCCGCCCACTAACTCGCCGGGCAGCGTCACCGTCGGCAGCCCGGCAAGGCTGATGGGAGCGGTGTAGCGCAGAATCCGCGCCCGTGTGCTGCTCTGGTCCTCTCCAGCGACCAGCCGGCTGACGGGAGCGCACGGCAGCAGCAGAAAGTCGAAGCGCTCGAAGAGTTCGTCCGTCTTCGCGCAAAACTCCTTGTGCCGCATACGAAGGCCCGTCAGCTCCGCATCGGGAAGGGAAGCTCCCCAGGCGAGCCGCTCCCCAATCGCCCTTTCGAACTGGTCGAAGTGTCCGTGATGCACTGCGGCAGCCTCGCTCGCCTGGATCGGCATGAAGATCTCCCTGGCCAGCTCCCAGAACTCGGCGTCGAACCGCGACAGGTGCGCCCCGCGCCCCACAAGCCGCAGCTTCCAGACCAGATACGCCGCCATCACCTCGGGCTCGCTGTCGTCGATGAACTCCTCCCCAACAAACCCGATCTTCGGCCCTACCGGAGCCGCCGCCATCTCCAGCCCGAAGACCGCGCTGCCCAGCAACGGCCCGTCCCGCAGATCGCCAAACAGCAGCCCCAGCGTGTCGAACGAGACCGCCAGGTGCGCCCCGCCGCGCCAGCAGATCTCCTCAGGAAACAACCCATGCGAGGCGCGATACCCGGCCAGGCCGCACAACGCTGCGGGCACCCGCACCGAGCCGCCCGTGTCCGTCCCTACGGCCACCATCGCCGAGCCCTCCTGCACGCTCGCCACCGCGCCGCTCGAAGAGCCGCCGGTCAGCAGTGTCCGGTCCCGAGGCTGCAGGCAGTCGCCAAACTCCTCGTTCTCTCCCGTGATTCCATACGCCAGTTGATGCAGATGCGTCTTTCCCATAACCACAGCGCCCGCGGCCAGCAGCCGCTCGACGATCCACGCGTTCTCCGACGCGGGTCGGTGCTCTCCCGCATAGAAGCGCGATCCGCAGCTCGTCACCGTGCCCGCCACATCGAAGCAGTCCTTGATCGAGACAGGAATCCCGTACAGCGGCGGCCTGTCAGCCGCATCCGCAAACCGCCCCGGCAACGCCTCCGCATAGCCAATCGCCGCATCCGCGTCGCGCCAGAGATACGTCTCCCCCGGCGCTTTGCCGTCCTTCAGGCAGACCGGAAGCTCCGACAGGCTTACATCGGCCCGTCGCTGCGCCTCCGCCATCGCCTCCGCTGGCGTAAGTTCCCCGCTCCGCAAGCGCTCCCGCAGCGCCTCCAGTACTGAGATTCCCTCAGCCATGCTCGGTCTCCGGCCCGACCACATACAGCAGCACGATCCCCAGCACCACCACCAGCCGGAACGCCGCATCCTGCCCGTTCCAGGTCTTCGACTGCCACATCAGATACCACTCGCCGCCGACGGCGATAAAGCCGACGAACCAGAGCACAATGCCCATCGTCAGCGCGATGACGCTCTGCGCCTTCGCCGCAGCGAACCCCGCCGTCGTCGCCTTCACCGCGCGCAACAGCTGGATTCCACCCCACCAGGCCATCGCCGCGGTCAGCGCCTCCCACAGGATGACAAAGTCATAGGCGATGTGGTGGAAGGCGGCCGAGTTGATCGCCCGCCACATCCCTCTATTACCGGGAAAGGTGGAGTCCATCTGAAGCACATGCCGCACAAACTGGAAGTTCGAGTCGTAGTCCGTCAGGTTGTTGAAGACCACCAGTGTGCAGAAGAACGCCACCCCAAGCACAAGCACGCACTTCGACAGCCGGATCGTCATTTCCCGCTCTCCTCCGCAATAGTGGTGAAGTACTTTGTAAGCGCATCGAGCGTCGCCTTGTCGTAGCTCTTGTTCGCCGGCATCTTCGACGTGGGGTCGATCTTCTGCGGGTCGTAGACCCAGTCCGCGAAGTACTCTGGCCGGTCTCTCGCGATCTTGCCGAGCTTCTTCCAGCTCAGTCCCGCCTGCGTCCCGCCGTACTCTCCGGAGTTATGACAGCGGAAGCAGTTCTGACGCGCGATCCGGAACCCGGAGACCAGCGGCGAGTTGAACTGGGCCGGATCATTGACCTGCTTCGGCTCGATGCCGGCAAAGATCACGGCCTTGGTCGAAAAGAGCAGCTTCGTGATCTGGTCCGGCTCAAGCGGCCGGTCTGCATGCGAGAGAACCTTGAAGTGCGGCACAAAGTGTTCATAGGCCACAAAGTAGGGCCCCGCGTCGTAGTCGTGGTGCTTCTCCGCCCACTCGTGCGGCGTGAGACCATCGATCGCCAGCACAAACAGCGGCTTATGAATCCCGATATACCCCGAAGGAAATGACGCCGCATAGCCGTCCGCGCAGATGGCCTCGATCGCCGATGGCTGGACGACCGGCGCACCCAGGCGCGCCGCCAGCACATCGAGATACACACCTGTCACCATGACCCCCGGCTTCGTAATCGCTGCAAAGTCCTCGAACGTATCGATGTGCAACGTGACATGCGGCAGGCTCAGCAGGAACGCCAGCGAGACGAACCGCGACTCGCCGGCCGGAACTCCATGCACCAGCCCGGTCACTTCCAGGTCGTTCACGGCCTCGCGATGCCGGTGAAGCTTGGGACGAACGCCCTGCCCCGAGGCCGCCAGCAGGCCGCCGAACGCCAGAGCTATACCCATCGCCGTCTTCCAACGCATTCCTGAAGCCTATCGCGAACCTGCCCGAAAGCCTAATCCCAATCGCCCGACTTCCGTGTTGCAGCACGCGACCGTGATAGATTACCGCCAGATGACTCGTGAAGAGATCTTGACCGCCGCAGGCCACCGGCTCCCCGAACTTCCGGCACCAGGCGGAAACTACCTTTCGGCGAAGACCGTCGGCAAACTCGTCTACCTCGCCGGGGTCATCTCCTCCAATGAGAGCGGCATCATCACCGCCCCCATCGCCGACCTCGATGCTGCGTACCGCGCCGCCCAGACCTGCGGACTCATCCAGCTCGCCGTCCTCAAGCAGCACCTTGGATCGCTCGAAGCGGTCAAGAGCATCGTCAGCGTCAATGGCTACGTAGCCGCCCCAGCCGGATTCCCAGACTCGCCGAGGGTCATCAACGGGGCCTCCGACCTCTTCGTCGCCATCTTTGGCGAAGCTGGCCGCCACGTCCGGGCCGCTATCGGCGTCAGCTCCCTGCCGCGCAACGCCCTCGTCGAACTCCAGATGGTCGTCGAAATCGAATGACCGGTTGCCTACATCTCGACTTCGAGACCTGGGCTCAGCCACAAACCTCGGGATGCCCCACGTCTCGATTTTGAGACGTGGGCTCAGACACGAGATTCGGGTGCCCCATTCATCGCGCCTTTGTCTTACGCGATGGGCGGCAAGTACACTATCCCCTCACCCCGATGCCCACCCACGCCCTCACCGCTGACCCAACGCACTCCCTCTGGTCCCGCGACCTCGCGCCACGCCTGACCATCGCCCCCGGAGACACTGTCCACTTCGCCTGCCACGACGCCAGCGGAGCGCAGGTCACACCATCCTCCACCGTCGATGACTTCCTCGCGATTGACCGCGACCGCATCCATGCCCTCACTGGCCCCGTCTCTATCGAAGGCGCAGAACCCGGCGACGTACTCGAAGTGCAGATCCTTCAAGTCGCCCACAAGGGATGGGGATGGACCAGCACCATCGCCGGTCTCGGCTTTCTGGACGCCCGCTTCACTGAACCCAGTCTCTTTCACTGGGCTCTCGACGGCGATATCTCGCGTTCGCTCGCTCCGGCGATCCTGCCCCTGCGCCCCTTCTGCGGCGTCATGGGCGTCGCCCCGGCCGAACCCGGCAGCTTCAAGACCCGCCCGCCGGGCAACTTCGGCGGCAATATGGATGTCCGCGACCTCACCACCGGCGCGACCCTCTACCTGCCCGTCTTCAACCCCGGCGCGCTCTTTTCCTGCGGCGACGCGCACGCCGCCCAGGGCGATGGCGAGGTCTGCATCAACGGCATCGAGTGCCCGGCGGACGCAACGCTCCGCTTCTACCTTCACAAATCCCGGCCGCTCTCCGCACCGCTGATCGACGCCCCGTCGCCCGCGCCCGCACCGCAGGGCCTCTGGACCGTCGTCGAATCCGCTGGTGGCGACCACCCGGCGCTCGACGCCGCCCGCGCCGCAACCTCCCGCATGGTGGACCTGCTCGCCGCCCGATGGGGCTTCACCCCGCTGGAGGCCTACCTGCTCTGCTCTGTCGCCATGGACCTCCGCCTCGCCCAGGTCGTCAACCGGCCCATGATTACCGTCGCCGCGTCCATCCCGAAGCACATCCTGCCCGAACGGAGGCTCTTCGAGTGCCCTGTTTCAGGAGTTCCTTGAAAGAGTGATGTGCCATCCTGAGCGAAGTTTGGCGCTTTGCGCCAAACGGAGTCGAAGGACCCGCGGTCTCACAGCCAGCAATACGAAACGAACTTCGGAGACACCACACCAAACCATGCTCATCAACGACCCAGCCACCGTCGCCGAACTCGCCGAACTGTATCCGAAGTACGAGACTGCCCTCGTCACCAACGACGTCGAGACCCTCGTGTCCATGTTCTGGGACTCGCCCCATGTCATGCGCTTCGGCGTGACGGAGAATCTCTACGGCACCGCCGAACTTGAAGCCTTCCGCGCCTCCCGACCCTCGGTCGGCCTCGCCCGCACCGTCAAACGGCTGGACATCGTCGCCTTCTCCACCGACTACGCCAGCATCACACTCGAGTTCGAACGCACTGTGCCCCCAAATGACCCGAATGGCCGCCTCATCCGCGGCCGACAGTCCCAGGTCTGGGTGCGCCTTCCCGAAGGCTGGCGCATCGTCGCCGCACATGTCTCCCTGCTGCCGTAACCGTCACCCCACGCACTCCGAACTCGATTATGCCGACCGGAACGTTCCCCCACAGCCGGGGCGGGACTCTACCGCTTCTTGAGCCTCGCCAGGTCCCGCAGATACTCCTTCAACGGCCGCGCCGGCCTTCCCCAGAAGACCTCGCCCTCGCCATGCATCTTCTTCCCGCTCAGCACACCTGCGCCGCCGCCCAGTATCACACCTCGCCCGACCGTCGCATGTTCGCCAATCCCCACCTGCCCGCCGAGAATCGCCCCGTCCTCCACCACGCTCGACCCTGAGATTCCCGTCTGCGCGGCAATAATCACGTTCCTCCCAATCACGCAGTTATGTCCGATATGCACAAGGTTGTCCAGCTTCGACCCCGCGCCGATCCGCGTCTCGCCCAGCGCTCCACGGTCGATCGTCGTGTTCGCCCCGATATCCACATCGTCCTCGATCATCAGCCTCCCCTGCTGCGGAAACAGCGTATATGCCCCGGTCGCCGCATCCCGCACATAGCCGAACCCCCTGGATCCCAGCACCGCACCCGCCTGCACATGCACTCGATCGCCCAGACACACGCCCGCATAGATGGTCACGTTCGGCCCGATCTCGCAATCGCGGCCAACGCACACCTCCTCCTCGAAAACGCACCCCGCAGCGACCTTCGTCCCCGCGCCAATGCTTGCGCTCGCAGCAACCACCGCCGTCGCATGGATCTCCGTACCCGGCTCCCGCACCCGCAGCCGCTCCGCCACCTTCGCAAACGCAAACCGCGCATCCGGGACGGCCAGCACTCGCGCATCCTCAGCCGCATCATTCGCACATCCCCGGCCCGCCAGAACCAATCCCGCAGGCGAAGCAACGGCCCGCGCCAGCGTCTTGGCGTCGGTCGCAAAGACCACCGCCGCCGGACTAGCCCCCTCGATGCTCGAGACCCTCGTCAGCTCGGCCTCGCCATCGAGACCCTCGCCCAACGCGACACCCAGCCACTCCGCGATCTCCCGCGACTTCGCCATCAATAAATCCCCTCTTCGCCCGGAGGCCGGGTCTTCCATCGCCGATGCATCCACAGCCACTGCTCGGGATACTGACGAATATACGACTCGATCATCGCCGTAAACCGCGCCGTGTTCGTCACCGAGTCCGCCTCGGCGTCGCCCGTATCGGCCAGCTCCATCCGCTCCCCGAAGCGCAGCACGTACCTCCGCTCGCTCTCCTCCCACAGGAGGAAACCGGGCACGACCGCCGCTCCGGTCTTCAGCGCCACCCGCGCCAGCCCGGAGGCCGTCGCCGCCAGCCGCCCGAAAAACGGCACAAAGACGCCCTGCGGCGGTGTCATGTTTGTATCCATCAGAATGCCCACCGTCTCGCCCGCCCGCATCGACGCGATCAGCCCCCGCGCAAAGTCATCCTTATGCACGACCCGGTTTCCATGCAGGCACCGGATCCGATTCACAAACGAGTCCACCAGCGGGTTGTCCAGCCGCCGGATCACCAGGCCCATGGGGTAGCCCATCAGCGAATGGTGAAAGCTCGAAAGCTCCCACGCACCAAGATGCCCGGTCAGCACCAGCACACCCTTGCCAGCGCGCCGTGCCGCGAGATAGTTCTCCAGCCCGTCATATCGAACCAGGCTGCGCGCGAATCCCGGCGTATACCCCGGCATCTGGCAGAACTCCGCCAGTTGATGCCCCAGACTCCGGTACACGAGCCGCAGAATCCGCTCCCGCTCTTCCGCAGTCTTCTCCGGAAACGCGAGCCGCAGATTGCGCTCGCCCGTCTGACGCAGCCGCTTCACTACCCGGAACGCCAGCATCCCAATCGCGGACCCGAGCCCGTGCGCCGCAGTGCGGGGCAGAGCCCGGAACACTCGTACCAACCCCCATACGATCGCAAACTCCACCCGATGCCGGATCGTAATCTTTTGCCGTCCCCGGCCCTTTGGATGGTTCGCGCTCAAGCACCCAGTTTACGTTCACTTGAGCGTAAAGAGACGAAGAAAGGGGTGGCCACTTGGCCACCCCTTTCCCACGAACAGGCGTCTTTGCGGTTTAGTGGTTGTCGCGGGAGACGACGAAGTAGCGCGCAACCGTCTTCACGAACGGTTTCGCAGCCTGCGGAACGACCTTATCGCCCTTCAGCACCGTCTCGAACGGAATGTCCGCGCCGTAGAAGGTCCGCGTGTCATCCGCGTTCTGTGATAGCACTGTGCCGTCGAGATCGATTCCGGCAAACAGGCCCTTGCTGCGCGAGTAAGTCAGGAACTCCGCATTCAGCTTCCAGTCGGTACCCGCCTGTGCGTTGCGTCCCACTGGACCCGCTGCCGCCGCGGCATCGCCGCCAATCTTGAACTTCGACTTCAGCATGTCCTGAAGACCGTTCTGGTTCATCGCAACCAGTACCAGGTCTGTAGACTGTCCACCGATCTGGAAACCGAAGCTGCCGCCCGCCAGTTGCACAAACACCGGAGCGCTCCAGCCATTCGGCGTCCGGCACGTCGCGACACCCTGACCATACTGTGCGCCGACCAGGAAGGCAGCCTTCTTGAAGGAAGGGATCACGACCACGCACGAGGCACCCGCAAGAATGCTCTGCGGAATACCCTTGTCCGGGGTGGCCATCACCTCCTGGATCACATCGCGTGCGCTAGCCAGCCGCTCGTCGATCGTAGCCTTGTCCGTTTCTCCGAATGCCGACAGCGACGTCGCCGTCAGCGCCATTGCACAAACCACTCCCGCAAACTTATTCATCTTCGTACCTTTCCGTTGGGTCCGCTCGTAAGCGGACGGGTTTACTACTGAACTCTTAATCCATTCAGATGGGAAGCAACCCCTGCGAGTTGCTTCCTGTATCCTCCCACGCCGCGAAACCGCCGCGAAACCAACCCCATTGAAAAAAAAATGGGGGTTGCAGGAACACCGGAAGCTTCGCTCCGACGTTCTCACAACCCCACTCTCCCAAGTCTGTGTAACTGGAAGTGACTATGAACTCCCAATTTGGGAAGAGCAAGGTAACAAAGGTCTGTAGACAAAAGTTACGTACTGCTCGTTACTCAAAAGTAAACATCCAGCGGGCCCGGCTGCGGACCCAGTCAGTGTCCGAGATGTGTCCAGTCGGCCCGACCTTCGAGCGTCCCGTCCTCCGCTCGCCGCCGCAGGGCGTACATGGTCAACTCGATCCGGTTTCCCACGCCCGCCTTGCGCATAATCCTTCCCAGATGGGCCTTCACCGTGACCGGGTCGATGCCCAGGTCCTCGCCGATCTCGCGATTTCCCTTGCCGCCAAGCAACAGCCCCAGCACCTCGTTCTCCCGCGGGGTCAGCTGGACAGCAGCCATCCGGCGGTCTGGCTCACGGCCCGGCTCGGGGTACGGAGATTGCCGTCCAATCAGGTTGGTCAGTACCTTCCGCGGAGCCCATATCGAGCCCTCACGCACATTTTCGAGCGCGATCCGGAACTCCTCCGCCGATGCAGTCGCCCCCAGAAAACCCTTAGCTCCGGCAGCGATCACACATTCAATGAACGTTTCGTCCGCATCGCGGCCCATCACAATCAAGTGGATGAGCGGTGCCGTCTGGCGAAACTTGCCCAGCACCTCGAACAGCGGACTTACCGAAAGGCCATCGATCAGCAGAATCGACGCCATGTTCCAGTACAACGCTTCCGTCAAAGACACCGGGGTGATCTCCACCCCACAGGGATCGCCATACACGCCCTGAAACCCGGCGATCCGCATCGGATTGGTCGACACGAGCCGAATGCGCTCGCGCTCAGTCCTGTTCGCTTCGTCCATCTCATCACGACCTTTGCTCAGTAGGTGAGGCCTGAAGATGACTTACCCTGCGGGTTGCGTATGCTGAAAACGTTTCCTCTTACAACTTCGGTAGAACGATCCCCGTCTGGTTCTGATACTTCCCCTTACGGTCGGCGTAGCTCACTTCGCACATCTCGTCCGACTGAAAGAATAGTATCTGGCACAACCCTTCATTTGCATAAATGCGCGCCGGCAGGGGTGTTGTATTCGATATCTCGAGGGTCACGAACCCCTCCCACTCCGGCTCGAATGGCGTGACGTTGACAATAATCCCGCAGCGCGCATATGTCGACTTTCCCACGCAGATCGTCAGAACGTCCCGCGGAATCTTGAAGTACTCGATCGACCGCGCCAGCGCGAACGAGTTCGGGGGAACGATCACGCTCGCCGCCTGCACTGTCACGAACGACCGCTCATCGAATGCCTTTGGATCGATGATCGCGCTGTTCACGTTCGTGAATATCTTGAACTCGTCCGAGACGCGCAGGTCGTACCCATACGACGAGAGCCCGTAGGAGATCACACCGTCCCGCACCTGCTTCTCGCTGAACGGTTCGATCATCCCATGCTCCCGTGCCTGCTCCCGTATCCAACGGTCACTCTTGATTGACATAAAACGGTTCGTCCCCTCTTCGCAGCATTCAGCTCTTGACTCGACCTTCTGCCCGGGCTCTTATCCCAATCCCATGCCGTGTCTGTTCGGCAGGCGACATGACCGTTGCGCCGCCCGCCGCGTATCGCCGACCTGTCGTGGAATCCGCTCCCGGAAACCATTAGCTTACGGCACCCTTATCCCATTGACAATCGCCCCGGCGGTTTCTACCATCTGTACAATTACTCGGCAGGCCAGTTCGCTCCCCGAAGCCTCCACGCGGTCTCCGGCCCAAATTGTTCCCACGCTCAGGTCTCTCATGTTCTGAGGAAAGGCGATCTTCTCTTGATAAAGCAAGACCTCATTCAACGAGTCGTGGAGCGGACCGGACTGCCGCGTACCAAGGCCGAGTCGGCCGTCGATGCCATCTTCGACAGCATGAAGCAGACCCTCATCACCGGCGAACGCATCGAACTCCGCGGCTTTGGCGTCTTCACCGTTAAGCCCCGAAAGACCGGCATTGGACGCAACCCCCGCACCGGCGCAGAGGTTAGCATCGCGCCCGGCAAGGCCGTCCGCTTCAAGCCCGGCAAGGAACTCCACCTGCTCGACTGAACCGGCCCCGTCGAAAGCACAATGCTGAGCGGCACTGCTTACACCTCCGATCGGCGTCATTGTGGGCCAGGCGCAATAGATTGCCGTCATTCTGGGCCCCGGCGCAATATCGGTTGGCCGTCATTCCGAGACGAAGCGCATCGCCGGCGAAGAATCTCCGAATTTGGCTTTTCTGGCATCTGAGATCACAAACGTATGTCGACCGCGTCCACACTTCCCGTTGCGCCGCTCCGGCCCCGCGCCAAGGTGCCTGCCCCGGAGCTCGCCATCGTGCGCCCGCCGGCGCCGGAGCGCTACCTGCTGCATCTGCTCCTCTTTGTCCTTACCCTGCTGACCACCACGCTTATCGGCATGAGGTACATGTATGACTTTGACCTCGGCCGAGCACCCCTGACCTCGCAGACGGACATCCTCCCCTATGACTGGGCCTGGAACAACCTGGGTCTCCTGCACACGGGGCTTCCCTTTTCGCTCACCCTCATCGCCATCCTCCTGGCGCATGAGTTTGGCCACTACATAACCTGCCGCTGGTTCGGCGTAGACGCCACGCTCCCCTTCCTCTTTCCCGCGCCAACCCTCAGCGGGACCTTCGGCGCCGTCATCCGCATCCGTTCGCGCATTCAGTCCCGCGCCGCCCTGATGGTCATCGGCGCATCCGGCCCCATCGCCGGCTTCCTCGTTGCCATCGCCACAACCTGTTACGGCCTGCTCAACTCGAAGGCAATCGAGGGCGATCCCGTCCCCTCGATGATCCGCATCTCCGCGCCGGGCATCATGACCTGGCTCCGGACCCTGCTGCTCACCGCAAATCCTGACATACCGCCGCTCCTGCACATGGTCCCGCATCCCGTGCTGGTCGCAAGCTGGATCGGCATCCTCATCACTGCGATCAACCTCATCCCGGCTGGCCAGCTCGATGGCGGTCACATCCTCTATGCGCTCTCGCCCCGCGCCCATCGCATCTGCCATCACGTCATGATCGGTCTGCTGCTTTATCTCGGCACCGTGGAGTGGCTGGGTTGGCTCTTCTGGGCCTTCCTGCTGCTGCTGCCCGCCATGCGCCACCCGCGTATCGTCGATAAGACGCCCCTCAGCCTGGGCCTGCTCGCCCTGGCACCGCTCTCCCTCGCGATCCTGCTGCTCACCGCCTCCACCCAGCCCGTGGCCGGGATGAGCCTCGCACAGGTCCTCCTTCGCATCCACTGGGGCTTCTGGATCCGATAACTCCCGCACTGTCCGGCTGCCCCACATCTCGACTTTGAGGCGTGGGGCGCAAACGCCGGGCACCGCATCTTTCGCGCTTCTGTCCTTCGCGATGGGTGGAGCGACGACCTCAATCCAGATGCACGATCCCCCGCTGCAACGCGATCCGGGCTGCCTGCGTCCGGTCCGCCGCCCCCAGCTTGCTCAGCAGATTGTTGATGTGCGTCTTAACCGTCGCCTCGGAGATAAACAGCGCCGCCGCGATCTCCTTGTTGCTCTTGCCCGCGACGATCGTCTTCAGCACCTCCGTCTCGCGCTCCGTCAACGCATTTCCCGAGAGCCTTTCCGCCAGCCGGTCCGCCACCGCCGCCGGAATCCGCGACCGGCCGCGATGCACCGTCTGGATCGCATCGATCAGTTCGTCCACGCTCATCCCCTTCAGCATGTAGCTCTTCGCGCCTGCCTGGATCGCCCGGAAGATGTCCTCGTCGCCGTCGAACGTCGTCAGCACGATGATCCGCGCCTCGGGAAACTCCTTGCGGATCGTCAGGATCGTCTCCACGCCGCCCAGCCCGGGCATCCGCAGATCCATCAGCGTCACATCGGGGCGATGCCGCCGGTAGAGTTCCACCGCCTGCGCGCCGTTCGCCGCCTCAGCCACCACCGTAAACCCCTCCACCATTCCCAGCAGCGCGATAAATCCCTGCCGCACCACCTGGTGGTCTTCCGCAATCAGGATCCGGATCGCCTCCGGACTCTGGCTCTTCGCCTCTGTCATGTTTGCTCCACTTCGTGGCTGCCGCTCAACTTCAGCGCGATCTTCACCGTGGTTCCCCCTCCCGGCACACTCTCGATGGTCAGCTTCGCGCCAATCTCCGACGCCCGTTCTTCAATTCCCTGCAGTCCATAATGGCCCAGGCCAACCGCCTCCCGCGCAAAGCCCTTTCCATCGTCCACAACCGTAAGCGTCAGCCAGTCCGTATCGTACCCGAGCGACACCTGAATCTCACTCGCCGCCGCGTGCCGCACGGCATTGCTGACCGACTCCTGGGCGATCCGCATTACCTCGTCCTCGACCCGTCCGTCGACGGGCCGGAAGCTGCCCCGCACCTCAAGACGCACTTGCGCCGTACCCTCCATCTGCCGGGAGCGTACCATCGAGGCCAGCCGCGCCGGCAGCGTCTCCGCCTCGCCCGCCGCCCTCAGGTTCCAGATCGAGCTTCGCGCCTCGGCCAAGCTGCTTCGCACCAGCTCCTTGGTCCGCTCCAACTGCTGCGCCGCAGCCTCTCTTGAGACCTGTAGCATCCGCGTGACCAGCTCAAGCTGCACCGATATCCCGACATACCCCTGCGCCAGCGTGTCGTGGATCTCGCGAGCGATGCGGTTGCGCTCCGCCAGCACAGCGCCGTACTGGGCCTCCACGGTCCGCACCCGCCAGCGGTACGCGCCATAGACCGCGCCCGCGATCGCTGCCAGCGCGAAGGCGTAGAACCACCCTGTCTGGTAGTAGCGCGGCATCACCGCAAACCGCTCCACGCCCTGGACTTCGCTCCACACTCCTTCGCCGTTCGACGCCTGCACGACGAACCTGTACTGCCCCGGCGGCAGGTTGGTATAAAACGCCGTTCTCCGTGCGCCAGCGTCCACCCAATCCCGGTCGAACCCCTCCAGCCGGAAGCGAAAGCGAACCTTCTCCGGCGCGCGGAAACTGAGACCAGCGTAGTGGATTGCGATCCTGTCCCGGCCGGGAGGCACCACCAGCGCCTCGCCCGCCGTCGGATCAACCGCACGGGCCTCGTCGATCGCCACGCTCTCGATAGCGACCAGCGGCGCAACCACGGCATCATTTCCCGCGCCCGGCTGAATCGTTGCCGCTCCTTTCACCGTCGCAAACCAGAGACTCCCATCCCCCATCCGCCACGCCGCCGGATGCCCGCCGCTGCTGCACTCCGAGATCCGCATCCCGTCCGCTACGCCAAACGCGTCCAATGCAACGGTCGCCGCCCGCCCGTCCGCATAGGCATTGAGCGCCGCTATTCCCACCCTGTACACGCCCTTCGGCGACCCCATCCACAGACTCTCGCCCACCGGTCCCGTAACCGCCAGCAAACTGTAAATCTCCCTCGGAAGCCCAATCCCCGCACCCATTCCCGCAGCTGGAATGGCACGAAAGATACCACCGCGCAACCGCGTCAGACCCGCCCCGTGCGCCGCAATCCACAGCGTCCCGTCGCCATCTTCCGCCATCGCTGTGATCGCATCGCCCCCCAGACCATACTTCATCGTGAAATTTCGAAATCCGCTCCCATCGAATCGGCTCAGCCCTCCAAACGTCCCCACCCACAAGGCTCCATCTCCCGTCGGTCCGGATCTGGTGCGCAGAATGCTCCCAATCAGGTCACCCCCCAGCCCATCCAGGCGCGAGTACGAGCTGAACCGGCCCGCCGCATAGTGCGACAGCCCATTCCTGGTCCCGATCCACAGCGACCCGTCACGGTCCGAATACAGCGACCGAACAAAGTCGTCCGGCAGCCCATCCGCTGTCGTAAACAGCTTCAACTTTCCGTCGCGGAGCCGGTTCAGACCATCCGGCGTCCCAATCCAAAGATCCCCGCCCGTCTCCGCCAGAGCCAGCACCACATTGCTGGAAAGTCCGCCGCCCTCTCCCGATCCCCCGGCCCGCATCGCGCTCACCTTCCCGTCGGCGACCCGGTCCAGACCGCCGCGGTTGGTGCCCAGCCACACCGTCCCCCTGCGGTCCTGGAAGACCGCCCGCACAAAATCGTCCGACAGACCGTCGGCCGTGGTCATCGTCCAGAAGGCCTGCTCCCGCAGCACCGTCGCTCCGCCCACATCCGTGCCGAACCACATATCGCCTTCCCGGTCCTCGAAGATCGAAAGCACCCCCGCAATATCGATCGGCTCCTGCATCACGCCATCGATCACCCGCGCCACGCCCAGGTCATACGCCACCCACACCGCGCCTTCCCGGTCGCGAAACAGCTTCAGGACTCGGGATGCCGTGATAACGCTCCGCGCGCGGATGAGCCTCGTTACCCCGTGCGACGTCAGCTGCAGGCCCTTCTCCGTCCCGGCCCAGAGATCGCCATTCGACATCGTCAGGCCGACACGACCGCCCGTCCCCTCCGCCGTGTGTACCTCGCTTGCAAATCGTGCAACATCCGTCGGCAGCTCCTCTGAATTGCCGGCATCGAAGACACGAAAATCCTGGCCATCGAAACGCACCAACCCGCCGTCCGTCGCCATCCAGATGAACCCGTCCGGCGTCTGCGTCACCGCCCGGACCGTGTTCTGCGGCAGACCAGTATCGCTCTGCCAGCTCTGCCGACCGTACTGCTTCAGCGGCTTCGCCGTATCGAGCGCTACGGCACTTCCGCATCCACACAGCAGCAGGCCAGCGATGAGCGCGGGCGTGATGAACCGGCGGGAGTTGGCCTTCATCGTCAGAGGAAACAACACCGAGTAAGGATACCTCCATCGCCACAGGCGCACTTCCGGCCGTGATACCCTTCTCCAGATTTGCCGCCACCCCGAACATGCCCGAGAGAGCCAAACCCGCCAAGTCTTCTGCCCAGTCCGCCAGCCAGTCCATGGCCCAGTCCGCCGCCCACAGTCAGCTCACCATGCAGGTCGTGGAGCATGTTCGCGGCATGATCGACCGCGGCGAGCTGCACCCCGGCGACCGGCTGCCGCCGGAGCGCGAGCTCGCCCGCACGCTCAAGATCAGCCGGTCGAGCCTGCGTTCGGGCATCGGGTTCCTGGCCGCGATGGGCGTGCTGAAGAGCCGCCACGGGGCGGGAACGTTTGTGTCGAGCGGGCCGGCGGCGCTCGATTCGAGCTCGCTCTCGGTGCTGGGATCGCTGCACCACTTCCTGCCATGGCAGATGTTCGAGGCGCGGCTGGTGCTGGAGGCCAACATCGCCGCGCTGGCCGCCGAACGCGCCACCGACGAGCACGTCGCCGAGTTGGCCGAGGAGGTGACCGAGATGTACGCCGCCCTCGCCGATCCGCACGAGTACCTGGTGCATGACGTGCGGTTCCACCGGACGATCGCTAAAGCGGCGGGAAACCCCATCCTCGGTGCGCTCATGGAGACCATCGCTTCCAACCTCTACGACAACCGCCGCCTCACCGTCGCCAACGCCGTCGATCTTAAGCAGTCCGCCGAGATGCACCGGGAGATCTACCGCGCCATCCGCTCCCACAACCCACCGGCCGCCCGCAAGGCGATGGAGGACCACCTGAACCTCGCCCGAATGGCCCAGGCCTCGGAGGCCAACACACCCCAGACACTCACCGACACCCCTGCCGACCCCTCCATCCGACCCCGCTAACCAAGTTCCCCGTGTCTCGTTTTTTGAGAAATGGGAGCTGAAAGGCCCGCGCGCCCCATCCATCGCGGCCTCATGCGGTGCATGGGACGTACACTGCTCAGCCACGTCCACGTTGATCGCATCGAACTCGCAGGCCGCCGCTCGCGATAAACTCACCCTATGCCGCGCGGCTTCTTCATCACCTTCGAAGGCTTGGACGGCTCCGGCAAGACGACCCAGCTCCGCCGCTTGGCCGCGACACTCACCGCCCAGGGCCATTCGGTCGTCACCCTCCGCCAGCCCGGCGGCACGGCGTTGGGCGACCGCATCCGGTCAGTGGTGCTGGATTCACGGTCGGAGGCCGCGCTGGGGGCGATCTCGCCCATCTCGGAGCTGGCCCTGATGTTCGCCGACCGGGCGCAGGCCATTTCCGAAATCATTCTCCCTGCACTCGAAGCCGGCTCCGTCGTTCTCTGCGACCGCTTCACGGACTCGTCGGAGGCCTATCAGGGCGGCGGCCGCGAGCTTGGGTCGGAGCGCGTCCTTGCCCTCCACGCCGCCGTCTGCGACAACCTGCAGCCCGACCTGACCATTCTTCTTCTGCCGCCGCTCGAACCCTCGCTGCTTCGCGCGCGCAGCCGCAACCAGCGCCACGCCGCCGCGGGAACGGACGAGAACCGCTTCGAGCGCGAGTCAGAAGATTTTTACCGCCGCATCTACGCCAAATATCAGGAGATCGCCGACCGCGACGGCGGCCGCGTCGTGACAATCGCGGACGAGGCTCCGATCCCCGTCATCGAGGCGAAGATCGCCGCTCTGGTGGCCGAACGCATTCCTGCCCTGAGCCTCGCCAGATGACACCGCCCGTCCTCCAGTCCGATCCGGCCCGCTCCAGCGAAGCACGCTGCCCGGTCGGCCACACGCCAACGGCATCGCCCGCGCCGCCGATTTTGCCTGAGAAGTACAATCTCCCGCCCGGGCTGAAGTACTCCCTCCCTTGGTACGCCTTCAAGCCGTGGGTCAAACTCGGCCACCCTATCCTGCTCTTCGAGTACCTCCACCGCACCTTCGGCAACATCGCGTGCTACAGCCTATTTGGAACGCCCATTGTCTTCGTAAACGACCCCGAGTACATCCGCGAGATCCTCGTCAACCAGGCGCCGGCCTTCGTGAAAGAACGGACTGTTCGGAGAATGAAGGTGCTGCTCGGAGAAGGCCTCATCACCTCCGACGACCCGATCCACATCCGGCAGCGGCGGATCGCCGCT
>Ga0116226_10001919_pt1 | contig 18042 bp, 19 predicted proteins | sample S1TSphfallax_FD_89692 | JGI IMG/M metagenome (GOLD analysis project Ga0116226, IMG submission 89692) | Host-associated microbial communities from peat moss isolated from Minnesota, USA - S1T2_Fa - Sphagnum fallax MG | ecosystem: Host-associated > Plants > Peat moss > Unclassified | place: USA... | reverse complement strand
CCTGCCGCCCTACTCGCCGGACCTCAACCCAATCGAAATGGCTTTCTCCAAATTGAAGGCGCATCTGCGAAAACGCGCGACCAGAACCGTCCAGGACCTCTGGTAGGCCATCGGCGAAATCTGCGACCTATACCAACCAGACGAGTGCCTAAACTACTTCATAAAGGCAGGATATGATCCAGTTTGATCGCAAACCGCTCTAGCTCCCAGCCGCACGATTGATAGCCGAGCCGGGAGACGAAGCGTCGGATCGGCAAGGTGCTGAGATCACCTGCCAGAATGCCCGGGGCGAACAGCACCGCGTGGCCATCGCCGCGAGGATATTCAGGATTATCCGGTGGCGTGATCCAACTGAACGGTCGAAGTACCTCCGCGAAATCCCGCAGCATTCGGGTCACGGGCGGCGGGGCGATCACGCCACCGCCGCCCGGAGGTGCCTCAGAAACTATACCGAGCCTCCACACCCACGACCCTTGGGTCGTTCACGAACCCCGTCAGATTGTCGAAATCGATCGCCCCCGTCACCTTGACCTCGTCGAGAATATTGCGCGCATAGGCCGAGATTTCGAAATGGCGATCATTATCGACATAACCGACGCGTAACCCGCCGAGTAGGAGCGGCTGACCGGTAAATTCGACGGCTTGGTACAGGAAGAAATTGACCGAGCTGCGATAGGACCAATCGGTCATCGCATAAATCGCCGTGTTGTTCTCCAGCGGGATCGTATATTTCGCCGTGCCGTTGACGATCCAACGCGGCGCCTGGGGCAGTGCGTTGTGGTTGATGTAATAGGTGCCGAGGGCCGCATTGGCGACCGGGTTTTCCATGGTGCAGCCACCGCCGCAGCCGGATGTCACGAGATTCGGATCCTGAATCTGGGTGAAATTATAGCTGGCGCTGCTGGTCAGCAGCAATTGCGGCACTGGCTTGAAATCGAACACGGATTCGATACCCTCGCCGATTGCCCGGTGCGCATTCAGCAGCGTGGTCGTGTTGCTACCGCCGCCATCCGCCGTGAGCTGGATGTTATCGGTTGTCCAGCTATAAGCGGTCAGGCCGACGTTCGCCTTATGGTCAAAAAGGTCGGACTTGACGCCGATTTCGTAGGAAATCGTGTCTTCAGCCTTTGCCTCGGTCAGTGCGGCGTTGCTCGTATTGCCGAAATCATATTCGAAGTTACGGCCGTCGAGCGCCGGGGCCAGATAACCGGTCGCGATCCGGCCATAGATATTGGTGTCGGGCGTGATTGCGTAGGTTGCGCTGACATTCCAGGTCACGTCCGAACTGCTGACATGCAGCGCCGAGACCGGCGGTGCCACGCAGGTCAGCGTGCATTGCACCTGATAATGCTTATCATCGGTGCTGAAGCGCAGCCCGGCGCCGAAGGTCAGCGCATCGGTGATCTTGTACTGCGCCGAATCAAAGATACCGAATGATTCCGTGCTTTGCGTCTGATTGAGCGTGATGTCCTGCGCGCCACTCGATGCGTAGTCGAAATCGTCAAGATGCAGATATTCGTGGAAATAGAAGAACCCCGCCTGATTCTGCAAAGGCCCGTCGCCATTGGTCGAGGCGCGCAGCTCTTGCGTGATCTGGTCAAGGCCCGGCACGGAATCGCTGGTCTCGTCTGGAAAACCCTGTCCCGGTGAACCGACCGGCGGTGGCACGGTGAAATTACCGCCGCTGATATCACCGCGGCTGCGCACGCTGCCATGCTCATAAGCGCTGATCGAGGTGAGCGTGAAGGCACCAATATCGTCATCGACGCTGAGATGCGTGCCCCAGGTCCCCAGATTCTGGTAATTATCGCCGTTGGTGTTGATCTGGTCGATATTGAAGCCGGGGATCAGATTGTTCGTGCCCTTCTGGATGATGTTGGCGCGGAACAGCCGGGCCGTGCCGTCGAGCGCCCGCCCGTCAACTTCCCACAGCGCGTCGACATTATCGCTCGGTTTATAGAGCAGCTGGAACCGGCCTGCCGTATCGCTATAGCCTTCGAGACCCTTATGATACTGGGTGTTCGGGTTGATGTTGGTGACCCAATCGTCGCGCCGATCCTCCAACGATGAAAACCGGAAATCCAGCACGCCCGGAACGATCGCACCGCCGACGGCGCCGGTGAAATCCACCGTATTGTAGGTACCGTAGCTGATATCGGCGAAGCCGCTATAGGTATCGCTCGGTTTCACCGCGTCGATCTTGACCACGCCCGCAGGCGTATTGCGCCCAAACAACGTGCCTTGCGGGCCGCGGAGCACTTCGACACCTGCGGTATCGAAGATCGGGAACGCCTTAATGATGGGATTCTCCAGCACGACATCGTCTTCGACGACCGACACAGGCTGCTGCGCATTATAGGTGAAATCGGAATTGCCGAGGCCCCGGATATAGAAGCGCGGATAGGTCCGGCCGAATGAGGATTCGATATTGAGGCTGGGCACGCGGGCGGCCAGCATCCGAATATCTTCGCCGTCGGATTCCAGCGCCGTGATCTCGTCCGGGCTGATCGACGTCACCGCGAGCGGCACATCCTTTTCATATTCGGGCTTATGTTGGGCGGTCACCACGACCTCGGGCAGCACATCGGAGGCTGCGGCGGCCTGCGGCGCTGCCGGTGTTTGCTGCGCGAAAGCGCCTCCCGCCACAACAAAATTCGACACCGATACGCTGCTCAACAGCGCAAAGCGCCAGAGCCGAAACGGTCCGCAAAGCTTCTTCGTCATTCAGAACCCCCAGAATGAAAACAAGTTCGATAACTAAGCTATTTCGGTGCGCCATCAGGCGCTTGCGGCTATTCGCTGCCGCATTTGTAGGTCTGGTTTTGCAGTTTATATGCCAGCGGCGCCCTGTGTTATTTGGCGGGCGCTACGAACTCTGCGGATTTGATGAATTCATCGACAAAGCGCTTTTCATCGACGCTCATCACGATATGGACCTTGCGTTCGCCTTGATGCGGCGTGACCTCATCGGGCCACACATGGGCTTGGCCGTAGGTAAAGCCATGCTCCAACTCGACATCCATGTTGGCGACAACTTCCGAGGTGACGAGGCTGGGATCGACCAAAATCTGTGAAGCCAACTCGTCCCATAGCGGCAGGCCAACGACCGCGTGGGCGGCCAAATACCGAGCAACCGGCGTCTTCTTGGCGTTCAGCCGATCAACCACGTTAGCGGTCATCATGGCGCCGTTGCTGACCGTGCCGACCGCGGTGATCTTGGCCCAGGGTGCGGTGAGCGCGATATGGGCCGCCTCCGGGTCGAAGATCAGATTGAAATCCGTGTTGAAATCCGCATCGTTGGTCACGGTCAGCAGATTGGCATCGAAGATCGCGCCCATGAAAATGAGCTCCTTCGCGAGACCCGCAAAGTCAGGATCCTGCCGAATCGCGAGCGCCAGATTGGTCATCGGACCGGCTTCCAGTATCGTCACCTGATGCGGGTATTTATGAACCTGTTCGATCAGGAAATTGACCGCGCTCTCGCTCGATGGCTTGCCCTTGGGCGGACCATCCGGGAAGCTCGGGAGCTTCCACGGATCGTCGGGATGTGGTGTTCCCTCCTTCGAGGTGTCGTTGAATGCGCCCTTCCAGATCAACTTGCCGTAAAGCTGCTCCCACGCCACCATGCGCTTATGCGTGTTGACCAGCGGGAAGACCGCGCCCGGATAAACCGGCAGATCGGCGAGCCCCGCCGCGTCAAGAAATTTCAGCAGATAAAGCGACTCCTCATCGCGCCAGCCATCGCCGGTCACCACGGTAAAGCCCAAAATCTTGATTTTTGGGCTGGCGATGAGCGGAAGGACCGATTGGATATTGGAACCGCCGGGCCCCAGGAAATCATTGTCTTCAATCACCAGCATCGGGTCTGCCGCAAGCGCTTGTGTCGTGGATGATATAATCACCGCCGCGCCTGCCATACACAGACCGCGAAAGAAACTGGACTTCATAGATAAATTGCCTCATGCGCCAACGCTCTCAACAAATGAGCGGTAGAGATGAAAGCAATTTGGCGGCCAGATCAGCTTATGCCCGCCCGAATTCCGGCGATCCGGGACCATCGGATGCTGGGGCGCTCCACCGCGTACCACAACAGCCAAGCCAAGGGCACCACCAGAGGTGCTGCGAGGATGACGCCAATTTTCCCCAGCGTCAGCACCAAGGCGGTTAGGATAATCCAATGCGACAAATAAAGGCTGTAGGATATACGACCTAGCCATAGGGTCCAGGCTGGCAGTCGTTGCGGCAGGCGGGCATTGAACCCGGCCAGCGCGACACCAACCCCGAAAAAACCGATTGGGAACAGCCGTCGATCAATGAGGATCAGCAGAAAATAAGCAGTGCCAGCCACCAGCCCGACGCTGCGGCCGCGCGCCGCCACCCAGAACATCACCGGCATCAGGGGCGTCGCCCAGATCTCCGCATACAGGCTCCATGCCGGTAAATCGACAATCGGATGGTCGCCGTTGAAGAAAATTGGCCACCACGCCATTTCCAAAACCGGCGGAAGCCGTCCGAGCAAGGCGTATCCAGCGAAGATGCAAACCGCATAAACCGGCCAAAGACGGACAACACGCTTCAACAAGAAAGCTAACGGCCGATTATCGTAACTCAATTTGAGCACATATCCCGACATTACAAAAAATGCCAGAACGGCGAAATCCCCTGCCCATTGGAGGTCGAAAACGCCAGAAACCAAGCCGACATGATGGATCACCACCGTCAGGGCAAGTATTCCCCTCGCGGAGTCCAGTGCGAGAAGGCGAGTTGCCGGGCCTGCGAGCGGACCGGCAGGCGGTTTATCGCGCCAGTGTAAGGAATCGCCTAGGATCCGGCCAGCTATATTCGGCATAAAAAACTCTACATTATAGTAACCGAATTTAGTCTTAACGCCTTCGCAGCTAACAGATAAAGCAGATTTGAGGCCAAGTGGGCCTCAAATCATCTACCGCTACGACGCTGATCGCGCGCGGCGGTTCTGCCGCCTCGCCTCGACCAGCAGTGCCAGCCCGCGCCGCAGCGCCTCGAGTGTGCGGGAATAGGTCAACGGCCGATCAATCGAATCCGGCAATTTCCGACGATAGACCACGACATTCATCGTCACGTGATGCACCCTCGTACCGCCTGTACGAAGCAATGCAGTCAGACTGCGGTAACGCTGCGCCCGACCAATATCCGCATCACTATCCTCGCCGGCCGGCGCCTTGGCGGCGGCGGCGCCACTGCCAATCGGATTATTGAGATCGACCGCCTGCGGCTCGCCCGCGCCGAACACCGCCCGATGCAGACCATAGAGATCGATGCCGACATCGCGCGCCAATCGATTGCGGGCGATCCAATCCTCCATCAATTCGCCGTCAAACTGTTCTGAGAGCAGGCCCCACTCAGCGAGCGCATCCAGCGGGTGCTCGGTCCCGATATGCGGCATGCCATGTTCCCGGCAGCGATGATCGATCAATTCTGCGGTGGGGGCGATACTGCTCATCCGCCCTGCCGTCGTCGTCGCGCGCCGCTTGGCGTCCATCACCCGTTTGCGACCCCGTCTTGCCATTGCTTCCATCCTCTGATTTAAGCCGCCCGAGCCATCTCAACGGCAGCAATCTGCGTATACGCGGTGCGCGTTGCTTTTTCAACGTAGATTTCGTCGGGATTTTATGCGTTAATTGCGTATGACCGAAGCGACCCCCACCCATGTGACGGCGCGCCTTGCGGCCCTTCGCGAGCGCTCCGGCCTTTCAATGGATAATCTGGCCAAACGCATGGGGCGGCGTGGCGCCTCGTCGATTCAGCGCTATTTCAACGAGGCGCAGCATCCGAAACCCTATTTCGATTTGGGACTGGTCGATGCGCTGATCGGCGCTCTTGCCGGGCTCGGCAATCCGCCGATTACAGCCGATGAAGTCCAGGCGCTGGCATGGGATGTCGCAGCACTCCCCCGCGTTCGGCCGGAACCGGTTCTTGCCACGCAAACCTGGCCACGACCCGCAGTGGGCGGCGATATTGCGCGTGTCGTCGAGCTCCACAACTCCGGCCTTATCAAGGATTTACCGATCTGGGGCGAGGCGCGTGGTGGCGAAGATGGACTCTTCTTCGATAACGGCGCTCCATCCAAAGCGATGATCTACCGGCCGCCGGACATGGTCGGAATCGAAGGAGCCTATGGTGTCTATGTGAATGGCGATTCGATGCGCCCGCGCTTCAAACATGGCGAGCTGGTCTATGTGAACCCGATCAAGCCGGTGAGCCCGGGTGACGATATCGTGATCCAGCTGCGCGATGGCCAGGGCTTTATCAAGGAGTTGGTGCGCCTGACCGATAAGGCGCTGGTGTGCCGGCAATATTCGCCCGAAGAGACCGAGTTTTGCTACAAGCGCGCCGATGTGCGGTCGATCCATCTGATCGTGTTCGGTACGAAAACACGGGGTTAGGCGCGTACATAAATCTTGACAGAAATACGTATGGTGCGTATTTTTGGGTCGTTCTGGAGGGAGCGACCCGATGTCACAGCCCGGCCTTTGCCATCACCATGACGAGCGTATCGCGGCCCTCGACGCGGCGCAGGCGCGGTGGCTAACGCGCACACCACTCGATCGCGCGCGGGCTGATTTCGAAGCCGCTGAAGCCTGGGCCGAGGAAGCCTGGGTCGATGCGTTGGGTGCGCTGACCGCATGGCGGCGCTTGCGCCAAGGGCGATTTCAGCTCAGCCCGGCATCCCGCGCCCGGCTCCAGCTTCAGGCCCGCGCCAAACTCCAGCTGGCACGCGCTCTGCGTGGCGAACGGGATCGCAAGAAAGCGTTCTTTCAAAGGCTTGGCAGTTTGGCGTCTTCGAACTAGATCTTGGGAAGCGGCGCCAATGCCGCCCGCCAGGAGCGTCCACATTACCCACCCCGGATCACCGCTGGTCACGCTCGATCGGATCGACAAGCGGTTTCGCAATGGCACGCTCGCCTTGTCCGACGTCGGGCTCTCTGTGCAACAGGGGGAGTTCCTCAGTCTGCTCGGGCCGTCAGGATGCGGGAAGAGCACCATTCTGCGGCTGATTGCAGGCCTCTCCGAGCCGACGTCAGGTAGCGTGATCTGGGCCAACACAAGAGCAAACGATATCGGCTTCGTGTTTCAGGAGCCGACCTTGATGCCGTGGTCGCGCATCATCGACAATGTCGCCCTGCCGCTCAAGCTCGCCCATACGCCCCGCGCCGAGGCGCAGGATCGGGCGCGCGAGGCGCTGGGCCGGGTCGGGCTCGGCGGATTTGAGCGACATTATCCCCGTGAATTATCCGGCGGCATGAAGATGCGCGTATCGATCGCGCGCGCGCTGGTGATGCGCCCGCGCGTGCTCTTGATGGACGAACCATTCGCCGCCCTCGACGAGATCACAAGGCTGACCCTCAATGACGATCTCCTGGCACTGTGGCAGGCGCAGCGCTTCACCACGATCTTCGTGACCCATTCGGTGTTCGAGAGTGTCTATCTCTCGACCCGCATTTTGGTGATGGCGGCGCGGCCAGGACGGGTCGCCGCCGAATTCACGATTGACGCTGATTACCCGCGGCAGGGCTACCGATCGACGAGCGCGTACGCTCAGCAATGCGACGCGGTCTCGGCCGCGCTCGGGCACGCGATGGGCGGGACGGCGACGCTATGACTCGCGAGCGCTTGATGGGAATCCTCTTGCCCGTTCTGTTGGGCGTCATCGTGCTGGCGCTGTGGGAAGCCGCCGTCGATCTTCTCAACGTCCCGCCTTATATCGTGCCGGCGCCGAGCCGGATTGCGGTTAAGCTGGTGACGGACTGGACTGTGCTGGGGCCGGCACTGCTCTTTACGCTCGAAACGACTGGGCTCGCATTGCTTGCGGCGATCATCGGCGGCGGGTTGCTGGCGCTGATCTTCGCGCAATCCAAGCTGATCGAGCGGAGCCTGCTGCCCTATGCGATCATTCTGCAAGTGACGCCGATCGTGTCGATCGCGCCGCTGATCATAATCTGGGTCGATTCGACTCTGGCGGCCCTGCTGATCTGCGCATGGATCGTCGCGTTTTTTCCGATCCTGTCGAACAGTATCCTCGGCCTGAATAGCGCCGATCGCAATCTGGTGGCCTTGTTCAAACTCTATGGCGCATCACGGTTCCAGACTCTGATCCTCCTCCGGGTGCCGTCCGCCCTGCCCTATTTTCTGGCGGGCTTGCGGATTTCCGGCGGCCTGTCGCTGATCGGCGCGGTAGTCGCGGAATTTGTCGCCGGCGCCGGCGGTCGGGAATCAGGGCTCGCCTATCGGATTCTAGAGGCCGGCTATCGGTTGGATATCCCGCGGATGTTCGCGGCTTTATTCCTCGTATCGGCCACCGGCATCGCGATCTATGCCGTGTTGGCCCTGGTCTCACATCTGGTGCTGCGCCACTGGCATGAGAGCGCAGCGGGCGAAGCGGAATAGAAGGCGACTTATTTCAGCCCCGCTTCGCCATCAACCAACGTCATTTATTCAGGATGACAGGTTCTGACATCAGTTTAAGCGCCCTCAGTGCGCTGCCGAGACGCGGTCATCAGAAGCGTCAATGACGCGGCCAGACAAATAGCAATCGCGGGAATGCCTGCTTCAGGGCCGAACGCTCCACCGGTCAGCCACACGCTGCCCAGGAATTTGCTCTGCAACAGACCATCAGCTTGGACGCCCGATAAATTTGCGCCGAATACCCCGGTCTCTGCAAAGTTCCAGCCGCAGTGCAATCCGATTGGGAACCAGAGAGACCGTGCTGTGACATAGGCAACGCCGAGGAGAATGCCTGCCTCCAGCGCGATCGCTATCCAGGATACCCAGGTTGCTCCGGGATTAGCCGCATGAGCCAATCCGAATAGTGCCGAGGTGACGAGAAGCGCTGGAACCGTCCCCACGTGCCGTTCGACAAGCCTGAACATCATGCCGCGGAACAGCAACTCCTCATTGACGGCAGTGAAGAGGGCTGCAAACAGCGCCAAGACCAACCCCACGAATGTTCCGCCACTCGCGACCGTCAAATTTCCAGTGACGAGCAGCGTCGCCATAACAAGGGCAAACAGCACTATACCAAGAAACAGCCCACCGATGCCAAACCGCGCCCCGCGCCATGATGCACCAGCTTCTCCCGCAAACCTCCGCTCGAACAACCTCACAGTCCCAACATAGAGTCCAAGCCCGATCACAGCGACAATCCCAGACAAGACGTCTCCAGTCTCGGAGCCGACTTGAAAAGTGATGGCGCCAGAATCAAGGAGACGGGTTAGCTCGAGAAGGGCAAAGGCCATTATACCGAGGGTAACAAGGTAGAAAACGAATTGGCCCAAATCCCGCCCAACGGCCCGGAAGCGTTTTGCTCTTCCAAGGTTCGCCTGTTTAGCGCTGATCGACTCTGTGTCGTTGCTCCAATCCATCTTATATCCTTGTAACAAGTCCAGGCTACCGCCAGCGCTCGCCTGGCGCCATCACATACCGGACAAACACGTACTGCCAAGGAACCGCAAGCGGCACGAGGACCACGCCCATACCGACCGCCACGATTGACGCTGCCATCTCTGCGTCGATCTCGCCGCCCGCCCACCATTGGGGCAGCGGCACCATTCCGCACCACAGCGCCTTCCAGATCAATTCCCACATCAGCACCGGCAGCATTTGTAGTGGATAGCGCAACCCCAACACGCACAGCAGCGAAAAGGCGCAGAGCATACAGGCCGCATAGCCTTGAGACAGGGTCCAGTGCGTTGCCGGATCAATCACGCTCGGCCAGTGATAGACCGCAAGCCCGACCGCGATGAACAAATACAGCGCGCGCAGAACATAGAGACGAAACAGTGAAACCTCGCTCATCTGGGCCGCTCCTTCGGCTTATTCGACGTCTTTCAGGATTTTCTCGATAACGATCAGCCGAGACAGAACCTCGCCCAATGTTGCTGCGGTCGCTGCCTGGGAAGTCGCCACGTTTGCCGCGATCTCCCGATAGGCCCCGTCCTGTCCAAGCCGCACCCTCGCCTGCAACACGCTGGACGTATATTTCATGAAGAACACCAGCACGGCCGCCGCCGAGGGAAAGAAAAACGCCGCAAAAATTGCGTCTTCGGTCATGACCAACCTCTAGGTCTGGGGTTTCAGGGTGAGCGTTTCCGCCGCCTCGGCAATGGCCGAGGGCGCTAGTGACAGAACAAAGTCACAGACTTCGTAGTAATTGAGCGCCTTGCCGTCAGCGGAGAGTTCAAAGCGGCTGACGACGAGCCCGGCCTCTTCAAGTTTCTGGAGATGGAGATGCAGCAACGGCCGGCTGATCCCGATGTCGCGCGCCAACTGGCTCACATAATTCGGTCCGCCGCGCGACAGCGCCGCGATGACCCGCAGCCGGTGCGGATTGGCCAAAGCCGCCAGCACCGCCAGCAGATCATCTCCACTCAATAGTTCGGCTTCATCTATCATGTGAAAGTAATATCTTTCACATGATAGATTGTCAACTTTGTGGTTGGTGGCCTGGCGCTCTTTCTGATCGGCGTGGTTGCCCCTGAATCCCCGCGGTGGCTGATGAGCCGCAACCGCCGGGCCGATGCAGCAAAGGAAACGGCCAAGGTGCAGCCCGACATCGACGTGGATGCCCAGCTGGCGACGGTCGAGTCGGCTATCCAGCAGGATGGTCATACCGCAACATGGGGCGAGATCTTCAGCCGCAAATGGCGGCAGCCGCTGCTGATCGCGTTGGGACTCGCAGTGTTTCAACAGATCACCGGCATCAACGCGATCATCTACTATGCCAACCAGATTTTCGCCTCCGCTGGATTTTCGACCGAGATTTCGCGCGCAACCGTGACGCTCTGGGCAATCGGCGGCGTCAATGTGCTATCGACCTTCATCGCGATTGCCTTCATCGATAAGATCGGGCGCCGCTTGCTGCTGCTGGTCGGGTTGATCGAGATGGGCGTCAGTTTGGCCGTGGTTGGCGGCGCCTTCGAATTCATCGCGCCAACCGCAGACGCTGTGGCAACTTCGGGGCCCACGACGGCCGGGATCGTTACGGTCGTTGCCCTTGTTGTCTTCATTACCAGCTTCGCTTTTTCGCTCGGTCCGGTAACCTGGACCGTGATCAATGAAGGTTTCCCCGCACAGATCAGAGCGCGCGGCGTAGCGCTGGCAACGGCGGTCAACTGGGCGTCCGCTTTCCTGGTCAGTCAGTTTTTCCTGTCGCTGGTCGATATACTCGGCAGCACATGGACCTTCTGGCTTCTGGCGCTGTTCTGTGCCCTGGGTTGGATCTGGATCTATCTGCGTGTGCCCGAGACGCGTGGGCTGACGCTGGAAAAAATCCAGGAAATGTGGGCGGTGAAAAGCTGATACTGCTGGCCGGTACGGATTAGGAGGAGTGTTTTTATGATCCTCAGCACACTCGGCACCAAGGGTCCGCTTGTGTCACGGCTGGGCCTCGGTTGTATGGGTATGTCGGATTTCTATGGGCCGGCCGATCGGCGCGAAAGCATCGCCACCATCCATGAAGCGCTGGAGGCCGGGATCAATATCCTGGACACCGGCGATTTCTATGGAATGGGCGACAACGAAATGCTGCTGCGCGAGGCGCTGGCAGATGGCAAGCGGGAGCGCGCGCTGATCAGTGTCAAATTCGGCGCATTGCGCGGTCCTGACGGAGGCTGGTTGGGCTATGACAGTCGCCCGGTCGCCATTAAGAACTTTCTGTCTTACACGCTAAAGCGGCTCGGCACCGACTATATCGATATTTATCGGCCGGCACGGGTCGATCCCGCCGTGCCGATCGAGGACACGATCGGGACCCTCGCCGAGCTGATCCAGGCCGGCTATATCCGCCATATCGGCCTTTCGGAAGCCGGCGCCGATACGATCCGCCGGGCGGCTGCAGTGCATCCGATCGTCGATCTGCAAATCGAATACTCGCTGATCTCAAGGGGCATTGAAGCGGCGATCCTGCCGACCTGCCGAGAGCTCGGCATTGCGGTCACCGCATATGGTGTACTATCGCGGGGTCTGATCTCCGGCCATTGGTTCAAAGATCGCTCGACCGCGAAAGGCGATTTCCGTGCCTTCAGCCCGCGATTCCAAGCCGAGAATCTCGATCATAATCTAGCCCTGGTCGATGCACTGCGAAATGTCGCCGCCACGAAGGGAGCAAGTGTGGCGCAAATCGCGATCGGCTGGGTGCTGGCGCGGGGTGACGATATCTTTCCGTTGATCGGCGCCCGGAGCCGCGACCGGCTAACCGAGGCGCTGGGTGCACTTGATATCCCGCTGAGTGCCGAGGATATCGCCGCGATCGAAGGCGCGGTGCCGATGGGTGCCGCCGTGGGTGAGCGCTACCCTCAGCATCAAATGACGCATCTGGATAGCGAGCGCCCGGCACGCTGATTTCACAAAGAGGGTTAGACCGGCCATTTTCTTGTTGTGTAAGAGTGCTCTGCGTTATAGAGTGCTCTTCACCAACCAAGGAGAGCCAACATGTCGATTACCAAAGAAGCCGCCGCCGATGCCCTTAGGATTGCCCATGAAGCCAGCGAGCGCAGCGCCATGCTGCGCGGCTATCAAAGCACTGCTCCCCATCTGATCCTCTGGGGCTGCGCCTATGCCGCGGCCTATAGCTATGGCTATTTCGTCCCACAAAATGCCGGCCTTGCCTGGCTGGTCGCGGTTCCGATCACGTCGGTGGGTGATGTCATCGTCGCCTGGCGTGATAAGGGCGAGCAAACCGATAGCGGCGATTGGACTTCTATGGCCGGGCTCTTCGCCACGTTCCTTGCCTTCATTACCGCCGCTGCCGCGGTTTTCCAACCGCAGGATCCCAAGCAGATGGCGGCATTCGTGCCTCTGGTTGTCGCGGCCTGCTACACAGTGCTTGGGCTTTGGCTCGGTCGACGGATGGTCTTCGCCGGCATAGCGGTAGGTGCGCTTACTTTATTCGGCTTCTTTGCCCTGCCCGCTTACTTCATGCTGTGGATGGCCGCTGTCGGTGGCGGGACGCTGATCCTGACCGGTCTCTGGTTGCGGCAGGCCTGATCATGGATACCCCTGACGAAGTCATCCACCAATCACTCCGCCTGCGCATAATGGCCACGCTTAACGCCCTATCCGATGGCGATCTGATCGAGTTCACCCGATTGCGCAGCGTGCTATCCGCCACCGACGGCAATCTGGGAGCCCATGTCAGCACATTGGAAAATGCCGATTATGTCCGGGTCGAGAAGGATTTCGTGGCGAAGAAACCACGGACCCGGATTGCCATCACCAACCGCGGCCGGACCGCGTTCGGGCAGCATGTTGCCTATCTGCGCAGTCTGCTGGAAGACCCGCCAATCCCGAGGGCGGCAGAATGATCAGGGGGCGGGCGCCCGTGACAAACGATTGCGCCCGCCGGTTTTCGCCGCATAGAGCGCCACATCGACCCGCCCATAAATATCGTCGAAATGCTCGTCCTGTCCCAATTCGCCGACACCGATGCTTGCGGTCACCTTTAGCACGACACCGTCCCCCGCGATTTCACTGCCCTCGATGGCTTCACGCAACCGATTGGCCAACGTGGCAGCCCCTTCGAGATCCGTATCCGGCATCAGCACCGCAAACTCCTCGCCGCCCATACGGGCCAGCACATCCGTCGACCTTGTAGTCGCCTGACAGATCTGCGCCGTGCAGCGCAGCACGGCATCGCCGACAGGATGGCCATGGGTGTCATTCACCCGTTTGAAATGATCGAGGTCGAGGATCAGCAGCGAGATCGGTCGCTTGGTGCGCTGCGCCAGTTGGAAATAATCATGCGCGCGCTCGACAAAATGCCGCCTGTTGTAGCAACCGGTCAGCGCGTCGGTCGATGCCAAGGTCTGAAGCTGTTGATTGGCCCGCTGGAGCTCCAGGGTACTGCGCTCCAGAGCGGCAGTCCGCTCCGCAACCTGCTGCTCCAATTCACGCTGCCGCTGCTTCAGCAATGATGTTCGCACACGCACCAGCGACCATAGACCCGCCGCACCAAGCGCTACGACCGCACCCTTGAACCACAGCGTCTGGTACCAGGCCGGCAATACTGTGATGGGAAGCTTGACTTCATGGGTGGACCAAGCGCCCTCACGGTTTGTGCCCCGCAGCCGCAGCGTATAGTCGCCTGGCGGCAGATTGGTATAGGCCGCGACTCGACGAGTCGGATCGGTCTCGATCCAGGACTGGTCAAAACCGTCAAGGCGATAGCTATATTGGTTTCGTTCCGGCGCGGTATAATCGAGAGCGGAAAACTCCACCGCGATGCTGTTGGCGTCGGGTGTGAGCGTCACACTCTGCTGTCTTATATCGTCGTTGAGCTCAGTCGACATCGCCGGTTTTCCACCAATACGCAGATCTGTCACGACCACTGGCGGCTGGTAAGTCCATGCGGTCAGACGATCCGGCCTGACGACCGTGAGGCCGTCAAACCCGCCGAACAGCAATTCGCCCTCCGCCGAGACGGCACCGGACGTCACCCAATAATAGGGGATGTGGACACCATCGGCGCGGTGCAGCGCGTGCGCGGTCAATTGATCGGGATCGATGACCGCCAAGCCGTCATCGGTACTCGCCCAGATCTTGCCCTGACCATCGGACAGCAGCGCATCGATATTGATATTCGACAAGCCATCAGCCAAACCGATGTGGTGAAATCGTATATGCGCGACATTATCTCGGATGGTCAGGACCGAAATTCCGCCGCCCATTGTCGCGACCCAGAGCCTGCCCTGTCGGTCGAACACGAGGGATGAGACAAGTCCTGCTTTATCGCCGTCATCGGACTCGTCGGCGATCCGTTCGATGCGGCCGGTCTTACGATTTAGCCGGTTCAGCCCGTTCGAGGTCCCGATCCACAAATCTCGGCCATTCGGATCAAGAGCGAAACTGCCAACGCGCGGGTCAGACAAACCGGCTGATTCAGCCGATCCGAACATCGAAACGAGGCCGGCGTCGGTCTTGTAGCCTTTCAAGCCCTGGTTGGTTCCAACCCACAATATGCCGTCACTATAGATCAGGCGGTTGATGCGGAGCGTCGGACTGAGATTGGGCAGTGTGACGCGTTCGAGACCGCGCCCATCACGGCCCGCCCGATAGAGCCCCCGGTGCGTGGCGATGTAATAGACGCCACCGTCTGCTTCGGCGACCGAGAATACACCTTTGGGAAGCCTGGTTTCAGGCTGCGTCAGATCCGGCGTCATTCGCACGACCACGGCACCCGTTGCATCGACGATGTCCAAGCCACCATGCCCATAGCCAAGCCAGATGCGGCCATCGGATGCTGAAAATATCGAAATAACCTCGGGACTGCTGAGCGACCCGGGAGCTTGACTGCCTCCGAAAACGGTCAGTATCGCATCATTATTGGGGGTGTAGCGGCTAAGCCCGCCAAAACTACCGGCCCAAATCGATCCGGCATTGTCACGAAACAGCGTCATGACGGTATTGTCGGCCAAGGAGTTCGGTCGGGTTGGGTCATGCCGAATATGACGCGTCATGCCTGTGTCTTTATCGACGGCCACAATGCCGCCGCCCCGCTCGGCGAGCCAAATCTCTCGGGGTGACGCCTCGATGATCGAGTTAATCACTTCTTGTTCCTGGCCGGGAACTGCCGAGGGAGACGTTCCAACCTGCCTTGGCAGATTGTCACCTGCGCGCAGTTCAAAGGTACCGTTGGTCAGGGTGCCGACCCAGAGCGTTCCCTCATGGTCTTCATAGAGAGACGCGACCGACGTCGGCGATTGCACAAGCGGCTGAGTAACGAAATGATCAGCACCAGCCGGCCTTCTGGCCAGACCCTTGTCAGTTGCAACCCACAGGGTACCGGTATGGTCCAAGGTCAGGTCATTGATGAGGTCACTGGGCAAGCTGCCGGGATCCGCATCTGCATGATGCAGTGACTGCACCGCCCCGGTTTCTGGGTCAAAACGATCAAGGCCAGTATCCCCGCCGATCCAAAGGGCGCCGGTCAAGTCTTGCACGATCGCCCGCACATGCGAATTGCTGAGCCCGCCAGCCCCCCCGACCGGGTACCGGACAAACCGGTCATGCGCACGATCATAACGGGCAAGCCCGCCGGAATCGGTACCGATCCAAAGCCGATCCTGCCGGTCGACAAACAGGAAGTCGATGAAGTCGTCGGGCAAAGAGCCCGGTTCGGCGGCTTTCCGAGCATAATCCCGGAACCGATAGCCGTCCCAGCGGGCGAGCCCTTCCTGGGTCCCAACCCAAATGAATCCAGATTTATCTTGCGTGATGGCTGTAACGACAAGATGGGGCAAGCCCTGTTCAACCGTGTAGTTTTGAAACAAGGTTTCGGATATCGCCGTCCAGCGCGATGAATCCGCCGATGCGCAGCCACAGCAGAAGCCAAGGCTTAGCGTGATGAGAAAGGCGAGGCGCCGTCTCCATGAATTCATGGAATCGCCCTCGGCTTGGCGAGCGCACGATCATCGCGAGCAGAAGGGAACCCAAACCGGCTCATCATCTGGTCAAAAAGTCCGCCACCTTCTGATTTATTCGGAAACAGGAAACGTTCGACAGAGTGTATCAGACCAAGCATGGATTTCTACCGCAGAGATGCAAATTCCGATCGGTAAGGCCATTGGCGGACTCCCCCCTGCCGCCCCGAATTCAGAAAATATCAGAACTCTTAAGTCGTCTTTGAAGGTGTTTTCGCCTTAAAAAACCACGTGACGCATTCCAAAACATACAACGGAGATTGAAATGTAAAATTATTATTCGCTCAATCAGCAATCGAAACGATTCGCTAATGTATCTAGCATGCGCGCGCTGAAAAAACCGAAGCGACTCCAATACGGGATCTTTTATCTCTTTATTCCTCGATTCGGACACGCAGCGACGATACCGTATCAAATATGAAGATCAACCACTACCTGGGGATGAAATATGAAATCCATTGCACTTACTGCTGTCACCCTATTCCTTTCTTCCGGAGCTGCGTTCGCGGCCAACGCGGTCGATCCGGCTTGCACTCTGAGCCCGACGATTGTCGATAAGATTCAGAGCAAACTCATTCCGGTGACAGAGAAGCCGGACGCGAATGGCGGGATTTTCAAGCCAAACCGTATGTGGTCGGCGATCGTCGATCGGCAGGGCCATATCTGCTCGGTCATCAATACCGACGCCAAAAATGGCGACGCCTGGCCGGGCAGCCGCGACATCGCCATTGCGAAGGCCGAGACCGCTAATGATTTCAGCAATAGCGCGCTCGCGCTGTCGACAGCCAATCTTTACGGCCCGACCCAGCCGGGCGGCTCGTTGTATGGGCTGAACAATTCCAACCCGTTCAATCCTAGCTACAATGTCTCGGCGAAGAACGAATCCGGCGTTCCGAGCGGCATTATCACGTTCGGGGGCGGGCTTGCGCTCTATAACAGCGATAAGCAAGTCATCGGCGGACTTGGGGTCAGCGGCGACTCTTCCTGTGCCGATCACGCGATTGCTTATCGCATGCGCCATGCGGCCGGCTATGACCATATCCCGTCAGGCGTCAGCCCCGACAAAACGGACAATATCATCTATGCCAAGTCAGGCACGGCAGTAACCGGCTTCGAACAGCCTCATTGCTTCCCGTCCGACATTACACCCTGACCGTTTCGGTTGCGGCCGGCGCGCCTCAATTATGAGCGCCGGCCGCGCTCGCATAGAACTTCTCCTCGCCATAGGCGATGTAGAAGTGGAGTTTGCTGAGAATATTCATCCCAATAATGATAGCCGGCATATGGGAATCGCTGTCGCCCGACGGCGCCAGCAAAGTCCCCACAACATGCTTCGGCTGGGCGGCGTCCATTTTGTCCGGAATGATCACAATGTGCGGATTATTGACCAAGATGCCGGACAGCGACAGATTCTGAAAATTATATCGGAACACATGGGCTGATGTAGGGTCGGTGCTCTCACCCACCGGCAGGGCTGTTCAACGCTCCTGAAATTCCGAACGGGGCGATGGTCTGGGATGCATAAACATACGATTCTCTCTCGGACTCTCATGTGAATCTATGGCGGGCAGCCATGCATGGAGGGTTG
>Ga0116226_10001918_pt1 | contig 18044 bp, 15 predicted proteins | sample S1TSphfallax_FD_89692 | JGI IMG/M metagenome (GOLD analysis project Ga0116226, IMG submission 89692) | Host-associated microbial communities from peat moss isolated from Minnesota, USA - S1T2_Fa - Sphagnum fallax MG | ecosystem: Host-associated > Plants > Peat moss > Unclassified | place: USA... | reverse complement strand
CCCGCGCTGCCCGCTCTTGAGGACGCGCGCCGCGAAGCCTCCGTCATCCGGCGCTACACAGCCTCCGCCGAGCTGCTCGAAGGCCGCGAGGCTACTCCCGCAGCCGTGCTTGACTGGTCCCGGCAGGTCTCCCCGAGTGTGCTGCGAAGTTCCTCCGCAGGTAAGTCAGGCGTCTCCGGTTCCGGCCTCTCGATCCTGCACATCGCCGCCCACACCGTCCTGGTTCCGCAGCATCCGGAGCTCTCTGGGATCGCGCTCGCCCCGCCTCGCGCGGCGAGGCGTGTGATCGGTTCAGAAACCGATCCCGAAACGGGTGCGGGCCATGCCTCCGGCGTCCTCCGCCTCCGCGACATCTCCTCGATGCAGGCTCCGCCGCTGGTGGTCCTCAGCGGATGCCAGACCCAGGGCGGGTCGCGACTCGCGGGCGAAGCACTCCAGAGTCTTGCGCAAGCCTTCTTCTTTGCTGGAGCACACGGTGTCGTCGCCAGTCTCTGGAGCGTCGAGGACGCCTCGGCCGCAGCGCTGATGAGCAGCTTCTACCGCAATCTGCTCGAACGCCGTATGTCCGCGCCAGACGCACTCCGGGCTGCGGAACTCGGCATGCTCCACGCCGGAAGCGATGTCTCGGACTGGGCGCCCTTTGTCTTCACCGGCGTTCCCGGTGTGCCGAGCTTGCTGCAGTCCGGCTCCGCGCAGCTCGCCGTGAAGGCCGCCGCGCAATGAAGGCTGCCGGCTCCTTCGACGCACTGCTCGCGATCCTCGGCCCTACCCCGGACCAGGCCGCTGACGCCTATCGTCAACTCCATGCCCGGCTTACACGCTTTTTCGCACTCAACAATGCAGCCGACCCCGCCGATCTCGCCGACCAGGTTCTGGACCGTTTGGCCCGGAGTCTCGAGAGTCGCGAGATCGCCTCGCCGGTTGCCTTTGCCCTGGGCATCGCCCGCCTCCTGCTCAAGGAAGAGGCGCGCGCACGCGCCAAGGAGATCGATGCGGCGCGGGACTGGGCCGCTGTCACCAGCCCACCCCTCGATCTCGCCGAGAAGGAGGACCTGCATGCCCGGCTCGATCGCTGCCTGGAGCGCATGGCCCCGGATCGGCGTGAGATGCTGCGGGCCTACTATGGATGGGCCGAGTCAACCCGCATTGAACATCATCGCCTGCTGGCTGAGCGTCTGGGGGTCTCGGTGCACGCCCTGCGTAACCGCCTGCTGCGCGCCCGGGCCGACCTGTCTGCCTGCATGGAACGCGGCCGGCATGACGTTTCTGCCGTTTCGAGCACTTTGATACGAGTGCAGCAGCGCTCCCGAGGGGGACAATGACATCCGATCCGGCCAACACCCCGTTGCCCGCTGCGCCTGAGCCCCGGCCCGGAGCTGGTTCAGCATCAGGATCAGGCCCCAGCGCTGGCTCGCCCTCGCTCGCCGAAGACCTCGCGCTGCGTCAGTCCTTTATCGGCTACATCACCGCCACTCTTTCCGAGGCTGAAGCCGAGTCATTCGAACTGCGCCTGCTTGAAGATGACGAGTTTGCGGGGGATATCGACCTTATCGAGCAGGACCTGCTGGAGGAGTATGCCGCGGGCACGCTTGCCCAGAGCTTGGCTGCCGCTCTGCCGGATGCTTCCACGCGGAGCACCGTCGAAGGACGGATCGGGGCCTGGATCGAAGCCTCTCCGGCTCGCCGCGAACATGTGCGCGTGACCCGCCTGCTGCTCGATCAGCAATCAGCGCGGCAACCTGCCCATGCCGCTGCCCATCCCGCGAGTCCAGCCGCGCAGGGCAAACTGCAGCTTCTCCGGAGAAACAACCCATGGCTCTGGCTGGGAGCGGCCTCGGCGGCCTGCCTACTCGCCGGAGCTATGCTGACAGGCATCGTTCTGCGCCACACCCACCCCGGCACTGCGACCATGCCCAACGCGTCAATGCCCACGGCGGCCGGGCCAAGCCTCGCGTCACCTGCGGCAACGCCCTCTACCAACCCGGCCGCCGCCCGCTCCCCTGATGTGATCCTTCTCTCAGCCGAGCGGCTCCGCGGGCCCGCACCTTCGCAGAGCGCTGCGTACACACTGCACCCGGACGCGCCGATCCGGCTGCAGGTTCTGCTGCCACGCGCCTCGACGGCCTCGGTCTCCGCGCACGCTTACACGCTCTCAGTTCGCCCGGCAAACTGCCAGGCAGTGCTGGCTCGTTTTTCCGGGCTCACCGCCCGGCAGGAGTCGGGAACCTTGTATCTCGAGGCTTCACTTGCGGCGGATGCCCTCAAACCCGGGTCCTACGTCGTCACCGTCACCTCACCCGGAGCAGCAGTTGACATGCCTCTCGAGGTTGTCTTCTTCAAGACCGGTTCAAAGCGCTAGTCTAAGAATGTTCTCTTCTCAGGCCTCAGCATTAAAGTTACTTTGACAGGACCGTGCCATGACGAGAATTGCGCGCTAGCCTAGCTTGGCTTGCTTCGTGCCTCCCACCCCTGCATGGATGGCCCGTCTTCCCTAGATTCGCGAGGCCGTCGCCGCGCTCGATTCGCCCGCGCTCGCCCGCGCCATGATCGAGGAATCATTCCGAATCTCCCGGCGCTCCGCCCTCCGCCTCATGGTCCCCTTTGTAAAACGGAGCCGGGCAAGGCCATGCTCGTCCGGCGTACACGGCTGCTCGCCACGCTCGATGCCCTCGCCGCAACCCGGGCCCGTCCCAGGCGAGCTCGCCCGCAAACGCGAGCTGCGCGAAAAGCTTGCCGTACTCGAGCAAGAAGCCCGGCCGCGCACGACGACAATTACGCCGCCGCACGCTGTCGATCCGGCGCAGGCCTGGCCGCAAGGCATCACGCTCGACGGCCAGCGCGAGCACCGCGCCGAGCAGCTCTTCGACGGTAGTAAAGCGGATGGTGAGCAGGCCGTCTAAGAAGCACCGTCGCGTTGGGCCGTATCGAGAGGACTCTGTTCATCCTCTCCTGCTTACAGCGCGTCGATCTGCGCCGACGCGTCAACGCTGGTCTCAATAAAGGAGAGGCCCGCAATGCGCTCGCAAGAGCGGTCTTTCTCTGCCGCCTTGGAGAGATCAGAGACCGCAGCCTGCGTTCGCAGAGAGTTGACGCTTGACTATTGCATTAGCGCTCTTAGGCGTTTGTCCTTGCCTTTCACCCATCTGGAAGTAGGAATTTTGGTTATGGTGCACATCCCATCTGATAGCATCGACGCGCATGTATGCGATCATCCGATTTCGGAGCTCTCGCTTCGCCCGCCTTCTGCAATTGCTGCCTTTCTTGGCACCGCTCTCGTGCCCCGTTTTCATGTTTGCGCAACAGGCGCCGGCGGCAGCGGACGAGGAGGCGCATGAGCGGCGGGCTCATGACTATCTAAGCCAGAATCAACCGAAGCTGGCCATCTCGGAGTTTCAGTCGGTACTCGCAACTGATCCTGAAAATCTTGATGCCAGGGCGAACCTGGGTGTTCTGCTCTTCTTTGAGAAGGACTACGCCGGCGCTATTCCGAACCTTCGCCAGGCGGTCGCGCAGAAGGCGGATCTCAGCAAGATTCGTGCGCTGCTCGGCCTCGCCGAAAAATACATTGGTCAGGCGTCCGAGGCTCGTGCTGACCTGGAGGCTGCGGTTCCACAGCTTGATGAGGCACCGATCCGGATTCAAGCCGGCCTTGCCTTGATGGAGATCGACACGGCCGCGCAGGACCTGGACAAGGCTGCTGCCGTAGCTTCACTGCTGCGCCAGATTGCGCCGACTGATCCGCGGGTGCTCTACGCCTCCTACCGGATCGCCACTGATCAGGCGAACGAGGCGCTGCTCTCTTTATCCGTCGCCGCGCCGGAGTCGGCGCAGATGCACCAGGCGATGGCGCACGAACTCGAGCGCTCGCGGGATATCCCGGGAACCATTGCCAATTTACGTAGCGCGGCCGAGATCGATCCCGAATTAGCTGGCATTCATTACGAGTTGGCGGAGGCGCTTGAGGAATCGGACGATCCGAAACTGCGCGTGGAGGCAAGGTCCCAGTATCAACTGGCACTTCAGCAGAACCCAGGCGATGCGTTATCGGCGGAGGCTCTGGGCGATCTTGCTGTTGAGCGCGGCGATTTCCCCGCAGCAACGAAGCTGTATCAGCAGGCGCTGGCAATCGATCCGCATCAGGCCGCCGCGTCCATTGGGCTGGCGAAGATCAAGATGCAAGATGAGGACTTCCGGGGCGCGGCCCCGATGCTCGAAGCGGTACTCGCGGCCGATCCCACAAACACTCTGGCCCATTACCGATTGAGCTTGGTCTACCGCAGGCTTGGGCGCCCGGCCGATGCCAGGCGCGAGGTGGAAGCCTACCAGCATTACAAGAAGATCAAGGATCAACTACAGGCGACTTACCAGAAGATGCGGCTGGAGGGTCGCCGCGAGGCCGAAACCGCGCCTGCGCCTGCGAAGTAGCCGATGCTGCCTCTGCCCACTTTGCGGATGGACCGGTATGCGGGGCTACTCGGCATCGCCGCGACGTTCGCTAGCGTTTTGGCAATGGCGCAGACCACGAATGTACCCGGCGTCACGCCAACGCCGGTGCAGCTTGTCGATATTACGGCTTCAACGGGAATCCATTTCACGCATCTCTCCAGCCAGGAGGCGAAATACATCGTTGAATCGATGAGCGGCGGCGTGGCGCTGATTGACTTCGACGGCGATGGCTGGCCCGATATCTACTTCACGAATGCGCCTTCGGTCGCGATGGCGAAGGCCGGCGCGGTGGCTAAGTCTGCGCTTTACCGGAATAACCACGATGGCACATTCACAGATGTCGCGGAGCAGGCGGGAGTGGCGGCTCCCTGCTGGGCGATGGGCGCCGCAGTAGGCGATTACAACAACGATGGTCTGCCAGACCTGGCCGTGAGTTGATTCTCGAGGCCCGTCCCAACCCTGCGAACCACTGGGTCGGCATCACGCTCGAAGGTTCGCCGAAGAACCGTCTTGGGTTAAATGCGATCGTCCGCGTGACGGCCGGCGCGCTGACACAGACCGGAGAGGTAAGAAGCGGCGGCAGCTATCTTTCTCAGAACGATCTTCGCCTGCACTTCGGCCTGGCGGGCGCAGGCACGATCGACAAGCTCACAGTGCTCTGGCCGAAGGGAGAGCAGCAGGAGTTTCGGGCCCTCAAGGCCGACCGCTTCTATCGAGTCAAACAGGCGACTGGATTGAGTGAGATGGAGTTCAGCCCGAAATAGGACGTGAGTAACGCAGCCCTTGCCAGCTGCCGCATCTACCAGAAATAAGTCTCGACGACGTGAGGCGGACCGGAGTTGCCGTCGATGACGGTGGTTGAGACGATAGCTTCCATATTCTGGCGCTGCCAGTCGCGCGGCGCGCGTGAGAGCACTTCGCGGAAATATTTATTGTTACTGAGGAACTCTCCTGCCGCGATGGTTCCGTACTCGCCTAATCCGCCGGCAACGATCACGGTGCAACCGCAGCTCTGGTCCTGATATTTCGCGATGAGGGCGTAGTCTTTGTCGACATTCTTGTAGGGGGTTTCGCTGTTGATCTGAAACTGGCTCGCGCCGGGGCGCTGACGGTCAATGATCCAATGACGGCCAGGGGAGACATTGTCCGCAGCGAAGCCGAAACGCAGCTCGCGGGTGAGGCGCATCGTCCAGCTATTGTTGAAGGCGCCGATCAGGACGACGGAGCCCTGCCTCAGGTCATCCAGCGTGACGGACTGATCGCCTTTGAGGCGATAGTCTTTGTTCTTCGAGTAGAGGACAGACGCCATCTGTGCCATGGCGGTGGCGTCTGATAAGCCAACGCGATTCATCCAGCGATCCAGTTCGTACTGAAGTGGAGGGTCCTTGGGATGCGCAGTTTCGGCGCCGTCCACAGGGTTCTGCAGGTCGCTTTGCACGGAAACACAGAGCAACGCCGGCCCGGGTGAGGCGGTCGCGGATTCCCAGAATTCGTCGAGCGGCGAGCTGCTTGTCGAGAAGCGGTACCCCGCTGCCGATAGAGTCGCGATCAGAAGCGCGGCCGCAAACATCCACCAGCGCGAAACGGTGCGTGGCTCCCGGGCGGGCAGCGGGCCCGGCGTATCGGGCTCCGGTTGCGTAGCGACTGGCGGAGATGGAAGCTGGAGGATTGCCGGTGCGTGAACAACCCCCGTGCGGCTCTCGGGAAAACGAAATTCCGGGACGTAGGTGCCCAGCGGGATCTCGATCCGGATCTCGTCCTCATGACCCGGCTGCATATAGTACTGCGCAATGCGCTTGCGAATCTCGCCTGCGGTAACGCGCACGACAGGGTCAGCGTTGCAGTCGTAATCGTGAGGCCTTTGGAAGACCTCGACACCGAGGGTACGCTCCTTCAGACGGTCGGTCGTCCCCGCCAGGGATTGCTCGATCACATAGCGCAGAAACGATGGATACCGCTTGCTCTGCCGAAAGAGCGAACTCTGGGTGATCCGCTCGAGTTGATCGAGAACCGCCTCTCTCTCTGATGGTTCCTTAGGGGACCACTTCTCCGAGGGTCTTTCCCGCTGCGCCATGGCCAGTCCCTTCCGGGAAAACGATGGATTTACCGTAACATACGGTCCTTTACGATCCAATATTTTTCCTGACGTTCGCGGGAAACGCCCTATTTCTAAAGAGCTTAGGGCTCGAAGCGGCACTTTTCTCCGCTAAATGCGGGCGAGATACCGTAACAAGCTTCCCCGCCCTGCAAGCCACCCCTACGATCGGTGGCAGCATTCCTGACTCTCACGCCACTCTGATCCAAGCGCAATCAACCAACCGGGAAAGGAAACACCGATGGAAATGCTACCCGCACTCCGCAGCCGCAAAATCTCTATACAGCGCAAGATCGCTGCCTATACGCGCCTTGGCTGCATCGCAGCACTCATCCTTATGCTGACGGCCGCTGTTGCCGGTGCGCAGAACTCGGCGACGAGCGACATACGAGGAACGGTTACCGATTCTTCCGGGGCCACTGTAGCGGGCGTCGATGTCACGATCCGGGAGACGCAGACCGGAGTCACGAAGCACGTTACCAGCAACGCCGCCGGCCTCTACGACGCGGTTTCGATTCTGCCCGGCACCTACACCCTAACCTTCACCAAGGGCGGATTCGAGACTGCCGTCTACTCCGGCATTGAACTCGATGCCGGCGCTATCACGGTAAACGGGACTCTGGTTGTCGGCTCGACCAGCCAGACCGTCACCGTTGACGCCGGGGACGAAACATTGCTCAAGACGGAGACCGGCGAACAGTCCACAACTCTCCCCGCGAACACGATGACCGATCTTCCGAATGTAGGGCTGAGCTGGACCAACTTCATCCAGGTGCTTCCCGGTGTCTCGGGCACAGGAACTTCGGTCTCCGTGAGTGGCAACATGCTCTACGAGGAGAACTGGCTCTCCGACGGCGGCACGATTACGCACCCAGAGAGTGCGGACCCATTCATCGGGGTGCAGGAGACGATCGCCGAGGTAAAGATCGACACCTCGAACTTCGGGGCCCAGTACGGGGCCGGCGGCGCGATCATGAACCAGATCACCAAGAGCGGCACCAATACGTTCCACGGTGCTGCGTATGAGTATATCCAGAACGATTTCTTCAACGCGAAGACCTACTTCAGCCCGACTGTTCCCAACCTGCGCTACAACAACTGGGGCGGGGCCATTGGCGGCCCGGTGCTCAAGAACAAGCTGTTTTTCTACTTCAATTACGACCACCTGCACGACACCTCGACCTCTTACCCGTTCGCAACGTACCCTACGGCGGCGATGAGGGCGGGCGATTTCTCTGACCCGTCATTCCCGGCGATCTACGATCCGGCGACGCTGGCTGATGGGACTCGCCAGCCGTTTATGGGCAACATGATTCCGGCAGGCCGGCTTGACCCCGTGGCGGTCAAGATCGAATCGTATTTTCCCACGCCAAACCTGCCGGGCACGATCAACAACTGGCATGGCGCCTTGACCAGCATCAGTCCCAACACGCGATACTTCGGCCGCTTCGACTACAACGTCTCCCCGAAGAATCGACTCACCGGCACAGCGTTCGTCACCTCTAATAACAGCTTTTCGCCGTCACCCGATTGCCCGATGGATTGCGAGAACAACAAAGGGCGCTTCTACCTGGCGCAGGCGGCCGATGTGTGGACCTTCAACTCGACGACGGTCAACGAGTTTCGCATGGCTTACCTCGGCCAGCAGAATGGCTTTGCGCCGCTCAACCTCGGCAAAGGGTATCCAACGGCCATAGGCCTGGCCTATGCGGAGGCCGACGTCTTCCCCGATGTGAGTATCTCCGCTTCGACCGGCTTTGGCGGCGCCAGCATCGGCAGCGGAGCGAACTCGCAGCTCAACCAGAACTCCTACGAGCCCTCGGACGTCGTCACGTTGATTCGCGGCAAGCACATTCTCACCTTCGGTGGATCGATCGCGATGCTCGAGTCCAATGCCAGTCCGTGGGGCAACATCCAGTCCGCGAACCTGAACTTTTCCGGCTACTACACCCAGCAGGCGCCCTACGCGAGCGGCAGCGGCATGGGCTATGCTGACTTCCTGCTCGGGCAGGTGCAATCCTGGAGCGCGACGAACACCCCGCTGGTTTACCTCAGAGACAAGATTCCCCAGGCATTCGCGCAGGACGACTGGAAGCCGGTGCGGAACCTGACCATTAACCTGGGCCTTCGGTATCAGCATCAGGGTGGGTGGTCCGAGATTCACAACGAGCTCGGCCTCTTCGATCCTTCGATTCAGAATCCGATCACGAACACGCCCGGAGCGGTCTGGTTCGCCGGCAATGATGGACGCAGCACAATACAGAACGGGGTCAACAGCTGGCTGCCTCGCGTGGGCTTTTCCTGGGGGCTCAATCCCACGACCGTGCTGCGCGGAGGCTATGGCAGATATGGCTACCTTTGGAGCGGGGATGTCTATGCGGCCAACGCAAGAAGTCTGGGCTCGGGCGCCACGGGGTCGCTCGCGGACTACGACCAACTGAACCCGGTCTTCGCTCTCTCCGCGACCGATCCGCCGCTGAATTATGCGACGGTAAGCCGCAACCCTGGCGCATATAACGGCCAATCGCTGAATTACTACCCGGTCAATACGCCGGTTGCGATCATTCAGGAGTATTCATTCAGCGTCCAGAAGCAGTTGGCTGACGGCATCGTTGCGCAGGTGGCGTTCGTCGGCAACCATGGAGCGAACCTGTCGTTCCCGGTCGATATCAACCAGGTTCCGGAGTCGCTGCTCGGGGCCGCGAACCCGCAAGCTAATCAGCCCTATCCTGAATATTCTTCCATCAATGGCGATCGCTACAACGCGATCTCGAACTACAACTCCCTGCAGACGTACATCCAGAAGACTTACAAGAGCGGTCTGACTTACAACATCAATTACACCTGGTCGAAGATGATGGACGACCAGGACTCTTCCGGATGGGGTGGGCAAGCCGGTTCGCAGGACTATCAAAACGCTTATAAGCCGTCGGCGAACTATGGGCCATCGAACTTCGACATCACCAACATGCTGAAGGGCTACGCCGTCTATCAACTGCCGTTCGGCAAAGGCAAGCGCTGGCTCAATAGCAACGCGCTGCTGGATATACCGCTGGGTGGCTGGCAAGCGTCAACACTCGCGAATATTCAGTCGGGCACACCCTTCACGGTGCTGGTCGGGTCAGCGAACAACTCCGGGGCGCGGGGCGGGAACTGGTATCCGAATGTAGTGGGCGATTCACACGTCTCGAACCAGAGCGCCCAGCAATGGTTCAACCCGGCTGCGTTTGCGATACCCGACGCCTACAGCTTTGGTGATTCGGGGAGAAATTCGCTACGCGGGCCGCGCTTCACCAGCGTCAACATGGCGCTCGCGAAGAACTTCCCGTTCCGCTTCGATTACCCGCTGAATATGCAGGTGCGCATGGATGCTTTCAACGCATTCAATCACACAATTCTGTCCAACCCCAACGGGAGCATCGGATCACCGAGCGCCGGAACAATCACTGGCACACAGATATCCGGCCGGGTGCTTCAACTGGGAGCGAGGCTGTCCTTCTAAAAAGGTTGCAATGCGCGACGGCGGCGGACTTGAGGTTCGCGGCCGCCCGCGCGTCTTGGACAGCGAATACGCGACACGGGAGCTTCATGAAGCGCACTCGAAGAAGTATTTTGCAGGGGTTACTTTCTACCTCTCTGCTCTCGACCTCCGTCGTCCCGCAGGGATGGTTTCGGCAGGGCTGGGCATATCCCGATCTCGCGGACATGGGGCAGCCCTCGCCCGAGCCGGAAAAGCAGCTGCGGATGGAGATATGCCTTAACGGGATGTGGGAGGTCGCTGAGAATAGCGACGGGGACTGCGTACCGCGCGACAGGTGGACGTCTCGAAGAGCGCCGTCGATGCCGCCGGTCATCCAAAAGCGGCCGAACGCCGCCCATTGGTATCGGTGCGTACTGGATATCCCTGAGAGTTGGCATCAGACTGGCCGCGCTTACTGGTTTCGTATTGAGAAGGCCGGCCACTATGCAGCGGTCTATTGGAACGGCCACGTCGTCTCTGAGCACTCCGGTCAGTATTGCCCTGTCGAGGCCGATGTCACTGAATTTCTCAAACCGGGCGAGCGCAATGAGATTGCGGTCTTCGTGCACGATGCCTCGGGCAAGTATGCGCGGCCTGGCATCGACATTAGCGATCACGCACAAGGTAACGCCTATCGCGGGGCGACGATCAAGGAGATCGATCGCAACTGGACCGGCATCGTTGGAGATATCACGCTTTGCTGGTCTCCCGCGCAACGGATTGCCGATGTCTTTATCATCCCGTCCGTGCGCAAGCAGAGCCTGGGCACTGAGGTCACGGTTTCCGGCGCCTCCTCGCCGGGATTGAAGCTGCGTTCGGTCGTGCTTGACAGCGCGAAGGTGGTCCGCGAGTTTCCCGACCAGACAGTAGGCGGAGACGGCGTTCTTCGCGCAGAGATCGATTGGGCCGACCCGGTGCTGTGGGGTCCGGAGCCCTATGGAAAACCCAAGCTCTACGTTTTGAGAACGGAGTTGTGGCAGGGCGGCACGCTGATTGATCGTAAGTTCACGCGCTTCGGTTTTCGCGAGATATGGATTGATGGACGCACCCTGCTGCTGAACGGCAAGCGGTTGTGGATCTCGGGCGTCTACTTCAACAAACTGGGCTCGATCCGCTATCTGAATGACACCCACTCCCAATCGATGACTCTCTCGATGATGCAGGCCTCCGGGCTGAACCTTCTGCATGGGCATTGGGATAGTTTAGGCGAGCCGTGGCTGTCCCGTTGCGACGAGATGGGCATGCCTGTCATGGCTGGATTTTTCTGCGACGGCCGTCCGGATATTCAGTCGAGCGCGGACCCGGGCTGGGAGGATTGGATGGCGACGGCATGCCGTCAGTGGGCGCGCTATGTTCGCAATCATCCTTCCATCCTGCTGTGGCGCCCGACAGATGTGCTTCCCGATAATCTCTGGGAGAAGCACGGCGAAACGGCCGCTTTCTATGCGCGCATGGCCCAGCAGGTCCGGTTGGAGGACACCACGCGTCCGCTTGCGGACGACAGCGACGTACAGTCGTGGGCGCAAGGATCCCTGCGCGATCTAACGGTGCCCGGAGTCTTCGACGACGGCTCGCGGATGGCTGCGAAGATGGCTGCGACGGACAAACCATTTCTCACCAAGGAGATTTATACCGGCTTCTCCGACGTGACCGGGCTGAGCGGCTTTCTAAGCACCTTTAACGAGAAGGCCTACGCCGGCGGCGGAGCGGGCGTGATCGTGCAGCATATCCCGTTGATCGAGAGGGAGCATGCATTTCAGGTTTCATGGCTGAGCATGAGCGGAACGGGTAATCGCAACACAGGCTCCGAGGTGGAGCAGGAGAACCTGCCGAACTGGTGCGATCCCCAGCAGCCGGCGTGGACGCCAACGGCTTACAGCCGCCTGTTTGCAGGATTCTACGCGAAGTATATGAAGCTCGCTCCCTCGGTGCGTCCGGGCCACGCTCGCGGTGAGCTTCTGATCTCCGGACTTAAGGCCAATGAGTTGGCGCTGCTGGTTCCTCTCGATGCGGGCGTATGTGCCCCGTTTGGAGTGCGCGCTGCCGACGACGGCACAGCGTGGCTGAACGATGTGGTCCCCGGCGAGTACAAACTCTATTCCGGGGGCGGATTTACGAAGATCGAGGTCCTAGCGCAAAAGCTTGCGTCCACGCCCGGCTATGGATCGGTGCAGCGTATCGACGCACCCGGAAACCTTGCTGAGAAACAGCGAATTTGAGCCTGAGACGAAGCTAGATTTGAGGCGAAGAACCACCCACCCACCTTGCCGAGAAGATGGAGAGACGAGAAACTTATGAGAACAAGAATGGATCGCAGCCATTTGAAATGCCTCTTCCTCAGCGTGGCCGGAAGATTGATTCTGGCCACGCTTGCGGCGTCCACCGTGGTGTTTCCCTGCCACGCGCAGACCCGCAAGGTCAGGGTCGCCATCTGCCAGATCATGGTGATCGACGGCGACAAGGAAGGCAACTTCAAGCGGATCGAGTACGCCTTGCAGACAGCGAGTGAGCAGCACGCAGAGATTGCGACCTTCCCCGAGTCGTCGCTGCTGGGGTGGGAGAATCCCGACGCCTATCAGCTGGCGACGCCGATTCCGGGCGAGGACAGCGACCGCATCGGGACGCTGGCGCGCAAATATAAACTCATGATCGCCATCGGGCTTGACGAGCGGGTGCAGTCAACGCTCTACGATTCCGCTATCCTTGTCGACAAGAACGGAAAACTGCTCTGGAAATATCGTAAGCTGCGAGTACTGCCGGAGCTGATGACGCCGCCCTACGCGGTTGGCGACCCTGCCGGTATTGGCGTTGTCGACACGGAGTTTGGCCGCATTGGCGTCATCATCTGCGCCGATACATTCGCCGACGAGTACGCCAAGCGCATCACCGAACTGAAGCCCGACCTGATGATTGTGCCGTATGGATGGGCCGCGACGCCGAGCCGATGGCCGGCGCATGAGCAGGACCTCGAGGAACTGGTGGCGCGCCGGGCCAAGGAGTGGGCTGCTCCCACGGTCGGAACGGACGTCGTTGGGGAGATGACGCATGGGCCTTGGAAGGGCGAGACTTACGGTGGTGCTAGCCTGGTGGCGAACGAGTCCGGCGAGGTTGTGACTGTGCTGCGCGATCGCGATGTTGAAGTGCGCGTGGTCGACCTCACATTGCCTGCGCCGAAGAAGTAGTGTCGCTGGCTTTTGCCGACGGCGCAGCACTCATTGACGATCATGCGCCGGGCACGCGAAGTCTTCAATGCGGCGAGGGGTAGGAAACGTGAAGATGATGAGATCGACGGCCGCGGCGCTCTATGCTCTCGGGACGCTCCTGATAGTGTTCCTGCTCCCGGCTGCGGTGAGCGGGGCGGGCATCGCTGACCCGCAGCCATTCATGGAGAATATCCACCGCGTCGAGACCGCGCTGAGACTCATCGGCCAGCCCCTGAGCAGCGAAGAGACCGCCCAGATAAGCCGTGCCTTCGCGAGTGCCGCCGATGAATCAGCAATTGCTTCCGCCGAAGCAATCCTGGACAAGCACGTGCTCGCAGTCGTGACGATCAACGCCGAAAGCCAGGTCACCGTCGTTCGCGGCGATGCCCAGGCTTGTCTCGCACAGGATGGCGTGCGCGCATTTCTGGTCAAGGTGATCAATCGATCCGGCGCGACGGCACCGCTTACGGTCGCGAGCCCCAACAGCGGCGTTGTCTATGTGCCCTCGACAGGCAAGGCTGAGCCTGCCACAAGCTTGACTGCAGCGGACGTTCGCGAGCGCTGGTCCGAAATTTCGTTGTTCGCGCAGCCTCCGATGGACGAGCATTTATCCGGCCTGGCGGTAGAGTATGCCGTGCTGACCGTATCGAGCCGCGATGCAGGCCAGCGCGCCGCACGATTGGAGTTCAATGTAGGTTCGAGGAGCCAAGACCCGGACAGCAGCGGAATCTCTGTGCTGTTCAACATCGCTCCTGCGCACTTGATCAAGCTGCATGTACTGGACAGCGATGGCCAGCCTACTACGGCATCCTTTATCTTCCAGGATAATTTCGGGCGTATCTATCCTAGTCAGGTGAAGCGGCTCGCGCCGGACTTTTACTTTCAACCGCAGGTCTACAGGAGCGACGGAGAGACGATTGAACTCCCCGCCGGCGCCTATACTGTCACCTATACCGGCGGCCCTGAGTATCTGACCGAGAGCATGCACTTCAACGTCGCGGGGAAGATGCCGCTCTACCTTTTGTTTCACTTAAAGCGATGGATCGACCCCGCCAGCTATGGCTGGTTTTCCGGCGACGATCATATCCACCCGGCTGGCTGCTCGCATTATGAAAATCCCACCCAGGGCGTTGCGCCGAAGGACATGGACCGCCAGGTGCGGGGCGAGCACCTGAACATCGGCGCAGTGCTGGTGTGGGGTCCATGTTTCTATTACCAGAAGCAGTTTTTTCGCGGACGCTCCGACGATCCATCGTCGACCGCCTCCTCGCTGCTGCACTATGACCTGGAGGTGTCAGGATTTCCATCGAGCCACGCAGGGCACCTGGTGCTGCTCGATCTTGCGAGCGTGAAGTATCCGGGCGCAGACCGGATCGAGCAGTGGCCCACCTGGGACCTGCCCGTGTTGCGCTGGGCTAAATCGCAGGGCGCGGCAGCGGGATTCGCCCACTCCGGCTGGGGACTGGAAGTGCCAACCAATGCTCTGCCTAACTATGAGATTCCGCCTTTCGATGGTATCGGCGCAAACGAATACATAGTAGATGTGACTTACCCGAATGTCGTCGATTTTATCTCCGAGGGCGACACTCCCTACGTCTGGGAGTTGAACATCTGGTATCAGACTTTGAATATCGGATTCAGGACGCGTATCTCCGGCGAGACCGACTTCCCCTGTATCTATGACGGCAAGGTTGGCGAGGGGCGCACCTATGCAAAGGTCCCTCGGCCGCTCTCCTTTGCCAGCTATGTGCGGGCGGTCAAAGACGGCGCGGCCTATGTGTCCGACGGCCGCAGCCACTTGATGGACTTTGCGGTGAATGGAGTTGTAGTTGGATCGCACTCGAGCGAGGTCGATCTGTCTGTTCCCGGGCCGGCGCATGTGACGGTGACGGCTGCCGCATATCTTGCTCCGGAGTCGAACTCCGCTATCGATCAGCTTCCCTACACGCAGCGGCCTTACTGGAGCCTGGAGCGGGCCCGCATCGGCAAGACGCGCAACGTTCCCGTAGAGTTGATCGTCAACGGCGAAGCGGTTGCGAAGCAAGAGCTGCTGGCCGATGGCAGACCGCAAGAGTTTGACTTCAGTGTCCCGATTCAAAAAAGTAGTTGGCTTGCTCTCCGCATTCTCCCGTCGTCACATACCGACCCTATCTTCGTGGTGGTCGGCGGCAAGCCGATCCGGGCCTCCCGTCGAAGCGCCGAGTGGTGTTTGAAGAGCGTGGATCAAGCGTGGAGCCAAAAGGCGGCGCATATTTCCTCCGCAGAATTGCCCGAGGCGAAAAAAGCCTATGACCACGCCCGGCAGGTCTACCGGCAGTTGATCAGCGAGAGCGATAGCGAGTGATCCACACTTGCCCAGCGAACAGCAAGCTGCAGGGCGATTGCTGCGAAAGGAACGAGATATGACTTGGCGTATCTCAACTCCGAAGCTGCTTCTCGTCGCGGCCATCGCAGCGATGATTATTGCGTCCATCGCCCGTTATCTGCGCCCGCAGCCGATATCGGGTCGGGGAGATTTCAGTCGCAGCGGAGGACACGTGCGTCCGGCAAATCTGGGCCTCTCGGGAACCGCGGTCGACGCCGCAGGAAATGTCTATGTGAGTGCGGGCAGTCTCAACATCGTCCTCAAGATATCTCCTGGCGGCAAAGTCAGTCTGATTGCCGGGAACGGCGATGCGGCTTCTACAGGAGACGGAGGTCCTGCGCTTGCCGCCTCGCTTGCTCAGCCGATGGGGCTGGCGCTGGATCGCGAAGGGAACCTTCTCATCGCCGATATGGGCAACAACCGGGTTCGGCGTGTCGACGCAAAGACTGCGGTGGTCTCAACAGTTGCTGGAAACGGTACGATGGGAGGATGGATCGGCGGCCTTGCGATTCACTCGGGTTTGTATGAGCCGATCTCCGTCGCCGTCGATAGTGAAGGGAACCTTTACATTGGCGGAACAACATCGCTCGGTATACGTCGCATTGACGCGATTACCGGCCTGGTGAGCAAGACGCTGGGCGCGGACTTGCCGGGAACTCCTGAGACCCCGGAGCCAGCCGCCGGACCCTTCTGGGTCGCGAGTGGCGATGGCCGGCAGATATTCTTCGCCGACGCCAGCCGAAACACACTCTCGCGGGTCGATACCGCAACCGGCGCCACGCAGGTGCTCGCCGGGAGCGCTCGTTGCGGATTTGGCGGAGACGGCGGCGCGGCCATGGGAGCACTGCTGTGTTTTCCGGAGGGCATGTTCCTGGGTGGCGAGCGCCTCTTCATCGCTGACACCGGGAACAATCGCATTCGCGCGCTGGACTTGTCTACGGGCACGATCTCCACCGTGGTTGGTGATGGACAACCGGGCTACTCCGGGGACGGCGGATCACCGGCCAGCGCCAGTCTGAGTGGACCGGTCGCCGTCTCCGCCGATATTCAGGGCAACCTCTACATCGTGGACGCCGGAAACAATTGCATCCGCAGAGTCGATGCCAGATCCGGAACGATCGCCACTTGGATGTCTGCCGCAGATCTGATGGCCGCCGTCGCGTCATTGCAGGGATCATGACTGGCTCTGTTGCAAAGTTTTCGGTGGTCGCGTGAAATGGGCTGAACCCGAGCGGAGCTGGTCATGTCAGAGTTCAAGTGGCGTCAATTTGAAGGCGAGATCATCCTCTGGGCGCTGCGTTGGTACTGCCTCTATGGGATCAGCTACCGCGATCTGGAGCAGATGATGGGCGAGCGCGGCGTGCCAGTTGACCATTCCACGAATCGATCGCTGGGTTCAAAGGTACGCGCCTGAAATAGAAAATTGGCTGCGCTGTCAGTGGCGTCGTCCGCGGTCGACGAGCTGGCGGGTCGATGAGACGTACGTGAAAGTGCGCGGCAAATGGACCTATCTTTACCGGGCGCTCGACAAGGCTGGAAACACGATTGATTTTTATCTTCCGCCGAAACGGACCGCCAAGGCGGCGAAACGCATTCTCGGCAAAGCGATGATGAACGGTTTGAAGGATTGGGAGAAGCCGGCGATCACCAACACGGACAAAGCCCCAACCTACGGGATCGCGATCTCGGAACTAACTGTCCGGCGACGAGGCGATTGTCGGGATCGACAGCTTCATACCGGCGCGATGCCAGATGGGCCTCATATCTCGCTCGCTCCAATTCCAACGACCAGGCTTGTTCACGCCACGGACGAAAAGCTGTCCGCGGGGTCCCCGAATTTGACGCCGCTGTTGTTGCTGCGCGGCAACGCGCGTCGCAGCTTCGAGCGCTGCCTCGACAGCATTGTTTTCCACCGCTTTTAGAATCTCAGCGGCCACGGCGCGGTCTGGCCCCAGCCCACCAAACGAGATGCACCAGTCCTCGCCGTGGTTGATTTGAGCGCCACGACAGTGGTAGCGCGGCACATCGCCATGTGTGCCGCTATAAGCAACATGCAGCATCCGCCCGCAACGGCGGCAGCGCAGAAGACCCGCAAGAAGACTCCGCCCTCCGCGTCCCGCCTTCGGCTCCATGCGATTTCATGTGTGCATTATCGCCCAGCATTGCCTGATTGCGCTCGAACTGCTCCCAGGAGATATACCCGGCATGGTAATCGCGAAGCAAAACCATCCTTGTCTCGATCGGCTTGAAGTGCCCTGCGGACTTTCGCGCGCGACCATCGATCACCCTGGTCCTCGGTTCCGTTTTGCCGAATGCGTAAGCGCCCGCGTACATCGGATTTCGCAACACCCTCCAGATGGTGTTGTAAACCGGCAGCCTCCATGTGATCTCCTGTCCAGGTCCCTCGTCCATCTT
>Ga0116226_10001917_pt1 | contig 18045 bp, 11 predicted proteins | sample S1TSphfallax_FD_89692 | JGI IMG/M metagenome (GOLD analysis project Ga0116226, IMG submission 89692) | Host-associated microbial communities from peat moss isolated from Minnesota, USA - S1T2_Fa - Sphagnum fallax MG | ecosystem: Host-associated > Plants > Peat moss > Unclassified | place: USA... | reverse complement strand
GGGACAGGCAGCCGGCGCGCCATCAGGGTCCCGATCAGAACCCGCGACCTTGTCCGGCCGAACGCCAGCAGGGCGATCACGTAGGTGAGGACGCCGACGCCGCCGCACTCGATCAGCGCGACGAACGGCGAGGACGGCGCGTAGGCCGCCCTGAACGCGACGACGGCGACGCCCATGACGGCTGTGGCCAGCGCGGGCGCCGTCACCGCGCCGATCACGGCGGCGAGCGTCACCCGGGTTTCCCGCAGCGTGATGACCATGCAGGGAATCAGGCTCGCCAACATGCCGAGCGACAGGCCGGCGGCCACGCCGCGAATGCCGAAACTGGCGCCGATCAGAATGCAGACGATCGCTGGAAGGGCCGCGAGCAGGGAGAGCCGGAAGCGATGATAGCCCTGTCCTACACCCAACACCGCCGCGTTGCCCAATTGCAGGACGCACTGGATGAAGCCGCCGGGCAGCAGCAGCGCGAGCACGGACGCGGCCGGCGCCCAGCGTTCGCCGAGAATGCCGACGGTTGCGAAGTCCGCCACCAGCGCGAGCCCGAGCATCCCGGGCGCCAGGATCATCGTCATGATCTCGAGCGACGTCAGATACAGCGTGCCGACATCTTCCCTCGCGGCGACGGCGCGGGCGGTGGATGTGAAAACCGACGTGCTCATCGGGAGTGCCACAACGGTTTGTGGCATCAGCATGATTTGATATGACATCGAATAATAGCCAAGTCCCTGCACGCCGATCAGGCCGCCGATTATCAGATTGTCGACATTACGTTGAAGAAAATCCACCAGGATGCTGCCGAGATTGAGCAGACTGAACACTGCTCGCGTTCGGATCATTCCAAAATTGATGTAAATCTTCGGACGGTAACCTGACAGCCATGTGACGATTGCGCATTTGAGGGTCCACAGGGACAGTTGCTGTGCCGCGAGGCTCCACACGGCCCAACCGTGGAACGCGCCGTATAGCGCGAGGGCAATGCCAACGAGCGTAGACAATACATCGCCTACGGCAAACGACGACAGGCGGGAACTCCGCAGCAAACGGGCATTCGGAACGGTGCAAAGCGCACTGAGCAGCAAAATCGGCGACAGCACGATCAGCAGCATTTCCAGGTTCGGCTCACGGAACATGAAGGCGATCCAGGGAGCGGTGAGCGCGACCAGCGCCGTCCCGGCGCAGCCGGCGAAGAATGTGCTCCAGAAGCAGCTCGCCTCCAGCTTGTCGCTATGGTCCTGCGCGACGACGAGGGCCGCCTCCAGCCCGCCATCCAGGAACAGGCGCGGCAGCATGATGACCGGGATTGCGAGGCCGATGAGGCCATAGGCCTCGGGCGCGAGGCGCCAGGCGAGAACCGGCAACATGGCGAATTGCAGCACGGTTCGCAGCGCGCTCGCCGCCACCAGGAATGCGGTACCCAAATCGACCCGCTTCGGGGTCTCTTCGTTGGTATTTGGCTTGGAACGGATGCGGGCCGCCGCCGCCCCGAGCAAAAGCCAACTCAGACCCCGCATGCGACAGGGCATCCCGATCGGTGCGAAGCTACCTTGGCACTGTCCGGCCGGCGCCGCGCGAGACGGCGTATGCGTTCCACATGGCCCGTACCGATGCTCGATAGCCTCATCGTGCGCCGCGCCGCCAGACGACCGCCGGAACCGTCTTCATCAGGATCGCCAGGTCATGCCAGACCGACCAGTTCCTGACATACCAGCTATCGAGCTGCACGCGGCGCGCGTAGGTCGTCTGGCTTCTGCCGCTCACCTGCCACAACCCGGTCAGGCCAGGTTTCGTCTCGAAATAGTAGCTGATGTCCTCCTCGTAGCGCCGGATTTCGTCGGGGACGATCGGGCGCGGGCCGACCAGGCTCATCTCCAGCCGCATGACATTGAACAACTGGGGCAGTTCATCCAGGCTCGTCGCCCGCAGAAAACGGCCGACCGCCGTGATCCTCGGATCGACGGACAGTTTCTGCGTCTCGGCCCATTCCGCCCGCGCCACCGGGTCTCGGGCGAGCAGGTCGCGCAACAGCTTGTCGGCGTCAGGTGACATCGTGCGAAACTTGAAGCAGCGGAACAAGCGGCCACGATGGCCGACCCGGTTCTGCGCGAACAGCGCGCCGCCGCCGTCCAGCCGGACACAGAACGCGATCAGCAGCATGGCCGGCGCCAGAAGGGCGAGCAGGAATGCGGCGCCGGTCAGATCCAGGACGACTTTCATGCCGCGAAGCAACGGACGATTCACGTTTTTTCTGTAGGACAACATCACCGTATCATGGCCGAAGAATGCCATATGGTCATAACCGAAAACAGGCACATTTTCGATCTGCGGGACCAACGAGAACGGAACACCCTGACGAACGACCGCCTTCACGACCCGCCGGCCCTGTTCCGATCCGACATCAAGCGCCAGCACCAGGCGCGAGGCCCGATGAGCATCCAGCAAATCTTGAAATGATCCCGTGGGATGTTCATTCGGCAACTGTTCCATCGTCAGTTCACCGACAACGCGATAGCCGAGCAATTCGTCGGACGCGAGCGCGGCACTTGCGGTCGCGATGCCGTGGTCATTTCCGACCAACAAAATATTGAGCTGCCAGAGTCCGTTTTTTGCGAGGAAGGTCTTCGCGGTCAGACGGAATATGATGGCAAAAACGCCAAAAAATATCCACAGCCCCACCAGCAACAGGCGCGAGTTGCTGGTATGGAAGACAAACTCAAGGAAGCCAGTGCCAAGAAGGGCAAAGGCACTCGCCTGCATGATTTGCTTCGTTTCTGTCCAAAACGGAATTCTCCTCGTGTAATGCCCCTTAAAGAAGAAATGCATAAAAGTCCAAAAGCAAATCAGCAGGAACTCGGGTAGTGCGGCGCTGAAGTGTTCAATTTCCGAAAATTGCGAAGGCATCAACAGGCCTTCCGCCCGGCCAGCGGAGATCAGCGCAATCGCCACCATGCTCGCGAGCAGAACCGCCAGAACATCAGCCGTGAGCAGTACGGTCGCGCATATAACGTTCGCAAAACCCTCTTTGATATCAAAAAGATTTCTGCGTCGCTCATCAAAGACCGCATCGGGTGGGCGATCGGCGCCAACCAGTTCCGCAACATCAGCGTCCATCAACATTCTGTAGATCCCCGCTCGCTCCGGATATTGTTTCATTCCGGAGGCCCACCGAAGGGCCGCTCAGTGAGTGCAGCGGACATTTCCTGTTAGCCTCTAACGGGCTGACATTAAGGCACTAACCCGCATCATGGAACGACGGATGATTAAGGGTCAAGAGTTAAATGATCCATTTTAGCAAATATTAACCGTCTCTATCGTGGCCCCATGCCATGGCACCGGATTCGTTCACTTTGCAACGGACCTTCGGCGCCCGCCATCATTGCCGTTCCGCGCCAATAAACCGATGCACGGTGTCTGTCGTGGCGACCGCCTCGTCCACATTCGCGCCCGCGTTCCAGCGGAACGAAGCCTTGCCGCTCAGGTCCGATCCGCGCATCGTCATGACGCCTCGTTGACATCCTAAGTGGTTGGGACGTTCGTGTCTCGGCCGACCGCACGGAGCAACCCGGCCCCGTGACCGTCTTCCTGGCTAAGTTGACGGCACGGACAGTCCTGTCTATCAACACGCGTGCGAATATGCAACCGTCGTGTTCGAAGCTGCCCGAGAAGGTCCATATGGTAGACTACGCAGGACCGGACTGGAACAAACACAATATTCGCATAACCGTTATCGTGGCCTGCTACAACGCATCGCGCTTTGTTGACGCAGCGATAAGCTCCGCCCTCGCCCAAACTGTCGCTGATATCGAAGTGATTGTCGTCGACGACGGTTCGACCGACGACAGCGTCGAGCGCGTGCGCCGAATTGCTCAACAGGACACGCGCGTCCGCCTACTCCACACGGCCGAGAACGGCGGACCGGCGTTGGCCCGCAACGTCGGTCTGGCCGCGGCGTCCGGCGAGTGGATCGCCGTGCTGGACAGCGACGATCTGATGCATCCGGAGCGCTTCGAGCGGCTGCTTGCCATGGCGGACAGGGACGCGGCGGACATCGTCGCCGATGACTGTCTCATTTTTGACGATGACGGGACATCCCCGCCCTCGACGGCACTCGGCGCCCGGCGCGCGCCGTTCTGGGTCGATGCGGCCGAGTACGTCAGAGCCAACTGCCTCTACGCCCGCTCAACGGCGCTTGGCTACCTCAAGCCGCTCATTCGGCACGACCTGATCCGGCGCGGTTCGGTTCGATATGATGCGAGGCTGCGCATCGCCGAGGACTACGACTTCGTGCTGCGGCTCCTGGCCGGCGGCGCCCGGCTGCGGGTCTGCCCGGAGCTGACCTATTTCTATCGCAAGCATGGCGCCTCGATTTCGCACCGCCTCTCGGTCGACAAGCTGCGCCCGATGTTGCTGGCCGACGATGCGTTTCGATCCGACTTCAACCCGCGAGACGGTATGCTGACGCGGGCACTGGACGAGCGTCGGCGGTCGATCCTGCGGGCGATCGAGTTCGATCATCTGGTGTCGGCGATCCGGCAGCGGCGCTGGCAGGGCGCCCTCGGCGTCGCGATGCGATGGCCGAGCACGGTCGCGATGCTGCGGATGGCACTGGCGGCCCGCGTCAGCCGCCTGATCCCCCGCCCGAGGCGCGCCGCCAGCGACGCGCCGAGCGTCTGCGTGATCTCGCGGCAGCGCGTGGTCGGGAGCACGAGTGGCAGTTCCGCCTATCTTCTGAACCTTTGCAAGTCGCTTCGGGGTGCCGGCTTTGCGATAAATCTGGTGGCGCCCTCGCCCGCCGTGTTCGGGCGATGGCCCTTCCTGCGCCTGACGCCGGAGATGGGGCTATTCGGCGAGATCCATGTCAGGCGCGGCTGGCGTGTCGGTTCCGTCATTGTCGCGCTCGACCCACGAATCGCGATGCTCGCCGTTGCGACCCTCGCCGATCGGCTGCTGGGCCGGCTCGGCATCGGCTCGGGGCGCAACGTCCGCCCGGCGCCGTATGCGGTCGCCGTTCCCTGGACCACCCCTGACTTCCTGTTCGTGGCGAGACATGCGCCGCGTGCCGCCGACATCGTGATCGTCGACTATGCGTTCCTGACCGAGGCGATACCGTACGCGCTGCGCCCGGAGTCGCCGAGCGTGGTCATCATGCACGACATGTTTTCCAGCCGGCCGGCCCAGTTCGCGCGGCTGGAAGCGGATGATTCGGTTGAGTTGCTCAACGAAGCCGAGGAAATTGCGCTGCTGGCCAAGGCGGACGCGGTGATCGCGATCCAGGCCGACGAGGGCCGGTTCGTATCGAGGCACCTGCCCGGCAAGCGCGTCATCGTCGCGCCGATGGCAACGACGGCCGACGCGGACCCGCAGCCGGGCATCGACGGCACGGTTCTGTTTGTCGGCAGCAACACCGCACCCAACGTCCTCGGATTGCGCTGGTTTCTCGATCAGGTGTGGCCGGAGGTGCGGCGCGCGGTTCCCGGCGTCAGGCTCGCCGTTGCCGGCACGGTTGCCGGGCAGTTCGGCCCCGAGGTCGGGCGCGACGTGGACTTGCTGGGCCTCGTGGCCGACCTGGCGCCGCTGTACCGAAACTCGGCCGTCGTCATTTCGCCGCTGCTGGTCGGCTCCGGCTTGAAGATCAAGCTGGTCGAGGCCCTCGGCCACGGCAAGGCGACCGTCGTCACGGACGCAACGATCCAGGGTGTCGAGGCGCTGGTCCGCGACTGCGTTTGCCTGGCAAACGATCCCGACACATTCGCGGCGAATGTCGTGGCGCTTCTGCGCGACCCTGGCCGGCGGCTGGAACTGGGCCAGGCGGCACTGGCCGTCGTCAACCGGCATTTTTCCGCCCAGGCCTGCCACGCCGAATTCCAGGCGTTCGCCGTTTCCTCGCTCCGCTCGCGTCAGCCGAGGTGGCGCGCCATCGCCTCGACAAGCGCGGTACAGGCGGCGCTGTCGCCGACCAGCGCATCCAGTTGAATCTTGGCGACCGCCGCGCTGGCCTGCGCGTAGCGGCGCTGATCGAGCGTGTCGAAAAACGCCGGCACGGATGCCTCCAGCGGCGTCGCAAGCAGCGGACCGATCCCGTGGTCCCGCAGCCAATGCCCGGTCTGCACCCCCGCCACCGCCAACGGGACCGAGCCCATCAGGCAGCCCTCATACAGCCGGTTCGGCAGCAGCCAATCGGAATTGCCGCCGGCCTCGTAGAAATCGATCGTCCAGGCGAAATGGACGTCATGATAAATCCTGGCGAGGTCCTTGCCGCGATCATAGGCGCCGAGGAAGCTCAGGCCCGGCGTGTCCGCGACGATCCGGTCGAACTCGGGGATCACGTTGCGGGCGGGACGGCCGCGGATGACGACCTCGATCCGGCCCGGAAACCGCCGCGCCAGGTCTTGCAGGATCGCCAGGCTGCGGCGACAGCGAATCACGCCGAACCATCCGATACGCCATGGCGGCCCCGGCGGCCGGATATGCGATCGGCACCGCTCCACGTCGGAGGGCTCGCCGATTTCCCATTCCAGCACCTTGTTCTCCTCCACCCGCACCGGCGGCAGGTGGCCATGCACCCGGGCGAAGTATTCCGTGACGAACGCCGGCGAACTGACCAGCAGCAGGGTGCAGGCGTTGAGCAACCGCTGTTCGAGCGCGCGCAGCAACGTCCCGGGCAATCCGGTCGACACCATCATGCGATGGATGTCGAGGCATTCATACACAAGGCGTGACGACGGTGCGAACCGGCGGCGGGCAGTGCTCGCCAGAACCAGCATTTCCAGTTGGCGAGCGATGACGATGTCGGCACCGGCGACCGCTTTGCGTGTGTCCTCGCGGCGCAGCGCGGCGCGCAACACGGCCAGAATGCGCTGCCCGAGCCGGGCGTCGCGCGTGCGCCCGAGCAGAACGGGAACAACACCTTCGATGTTCGTGGCCGGTTGCGCCGTCCGGCTGAAGCCGATCAGCGTCACCTCCGCGCCGCCGGCACGCAACATGCGCAGCCGCCGATGCACCGCGGGATCGCCGACATCATGGACGAAATATGTTATCTTCACGCGGGGCTCGACGGGCGTCACGAATTCGGTGGCCGCCATCCCGATGGGAGACAGCGCCGCAACATCCTCACCAGCCTCACGTCAAATCTCCGACAGTCGGACCCAGCCAGCGGCGTTTGCATACACGGACGATGCGACATGTGCTACGTCCCCGCGAAGTCATGAAACATCCGATGCTGAGAATGTTGCGAAATCCACGACGTTCGCGGGTGTCCGCAACTGCGCAAGTCGCGATCTGGCAGGGAATGCCCGGCGGCGACGTGTTCCTCGAAATTGGTCCGATGATTGCCACTGGGCATTGACCTGCAACAAGACTAGGATTGGCTTCCGACCACGTTTCGGCGTGCGCGCAAGCCCCGGGGCCAGCAGATGAATTTTATGCAAGACGAATCGCGCGTCTCCTGGAATGTACCGGCCCAGCCAGCGTCCGGCGGTCTCGACTGGCTGCCGGACTTACTCGCGTTCGTACGCCGGAGATGGTTGGCGCTTGCCCTCTGCACCGTGACTGCGATCGCACTTGCGATCTGCTATCTGATCCTCGCGACGCCGATGTTTACCGCGACCACGACGTTGCTGATCGATACGCAGGCGGCCGCACTGTTCAATCCCGGCGAGCGAATGAACGGCGATGCCCTGGTCGTCAGCGAGGCCGTCGGCAGCCAGGTCGAGGTGCTGTCTTCCGAGGGGGTGGCCCGCGCCGTGGTCGCCAAAGACGGTCTCGCGCACGACAAGGCGTTCCTGTCCAATGGTCGTCCTGATCCGCTGGGGCGGCTGACGGGGGCGGTGACGCATCTGCTCATGTTCTGGCAGTCCCCGCCGGCCCAATCGACAGCCGACGAGGACACCACGGGCGCGACGCAGTTGCTGATGAGCATGACATACATTCGCCGGATCGGCACGACGTCGGTGATCGATGTCAGCGTTCGGGCAAACTCGCCCACCATGGCAGCCAAGCTCGCCAACGACATCGCGACCGCATACATGGGCCGCGGCCTGCTCGCGAAGTCCGCGATGGCACAGGACGCCAGCCAGTGGCTGGAGGCGCGGAGTCGCGAACTGCTGGACCAGGCACAGACCGCCGACCAGGCCGTGCAGCAGTTCAAGGCGGCGAACAACATCGTCGACACCGACAAGGGCCTGATGAACGAGGCCCAGCTCGGCAAGCTGAACGACGAACTGGCCGAGGCGCGGTCCACGCTTTCGCTGGCGGAGGCGCGCTACAAGCAGATTCAGTCGATTACCGCGCAGGGCTTGTTTGAGGGCAATTCCGCCGATGCCCTGGGCAGCGAGCTGATCATACATCTGCGGCAGCAATATCTCGATGCGTCGCGGCAGGCGGCCGACCTGTCCGCCAGATACGGCGCCGACCACGCGGCGGTGATCAATATCCGCAACCAGATGCGGGAGATGCAGAAGAACATTCAGGCAGAACTGACGCGCATTTCGGACAGCTACAAGAACGCCTACGAAGTCGCGCTGGCGAACGAGCGAAGCCTGGAGCAACGACTGACCGCGCTGTCGAGGGAAGCGGCGACGACCAACGAAAAGCTGGTGCAACTGCGTGGTCTGCAAAGTTCGGCAGAAACATTCAGGACATTGTACGAGAGCTTTCTGAAGCGCTACACGCAGGCCGTTCAGGACCAGTCCTTCCCGATCTCGGAGGCGCGCGTCGTCACGTTGGCGGCGGTGCCGCTGCACAAGAGTTCGCCGAAGGGCAGTCTGGCGGTGGCGATTGCCTGCATGTTGGGCCTGGCCGTCGGCTTCGGGTACGCCTTCCTGCGGGAAGCGATGGATCGGACGCTGCGGACGGCGCAGCAGATTCCGGTGACGCCGGGCCTTGATTTCATCGGCTTCCTGCCGCTGGTCTCGCCACGGGAGCAGAAGGCCATTCAGGCTTCGTCCGGCGGCGCCCTTGTGCCCGTCTCCGCTTCCCGCACGATTTCCGCTCGCAACTCCATGCTGCGCTTTGTCAGTCTGGACGCATTTTCGCCGTTCGCCGAGATCATGCGCAACGTCTGGCTACAGCTTGGCCGCAAGGGCAAGTCCGGCGAGCGCATGAAAGTGATCGGCTGCGTCTCCGCGCTGCCGGAAGAAGGCAAGACCACGGTTGCGGCGAACCTCGCCCAGTTCCTCGCGAGCACAGGGGGCAAGACCCTTCTGATGGACTGGGATCTGCGCAAGCTCTCGCTCACCAGATCGCTCGCGCCAGACGTGCGTGTCGGGTTCACCGATGTGCTCGCCTCGCGCATCCCGCTGTCTGACGCGATATTCACGGACCAACAGTCCGGCTTGGACTTTCTGCCGGGTGGTGCGCAAGGTGCGTTGCCGGAGGTGTTGAATTCCAGCCCGAGCAGGGAGTTTCTCGCGTCGCTGCGGGAAAAATACGATTACGTCGTCGTTGATCTGCCGGCCATGGTGGCCTCCGCCGACGTCCTCGCCGGCAGCCAACTTGTCGATGGTGTTCTGGTGGTCGTCCAGTGGGGGAGCACCAGCCGCCAACTGGTAACGGAAACCCTGTCCCGGTTGCATCTGAATCACGTCGAGACGGTCGGCGTCATTCTTAACAAGGTCAATTTCACCAGACTCAGGCGCTATACCGAATTCGACCAGTCGACCTACTATTATGCGCCGGCGGAACCCGTGGAGTCCGCGTAGCGGATGGACCAGTTGACGATTGCGGGCGAACAGCGCGTTCTGCCCGACCCGCCGATGCCTGCCGCGACGCCCGTGTATGACGTGGTTCTGGTCACGTGGCTTCTGACCGCGCTCAGTACCTTGTGCCTGGCGCTGGTCATGACCGGCAGTTCCTTGCCCGCCTATGTGTTTGTCGCGTGCTGGATTCCTTTCACCGTGTACCACGCACGCGGATTGACCAAGGCCCTGTTCAAGAGCCCGACGATCTGGGCGTACCCGGTGCTGGCACTGATCTCGACGCTGTGGTCACAGGCAGCGGCCGGGACATTTCGCGGCGCGATCGAGCTCGCGGTGACGTTCGCGTTTGCGATCATCGCCGCGCTGTATCTGCCGCCACGCAAACTGATCTCCGCGACCCTCTGTGGTCTGAGCGTTGTCGCGGTGGTCGCGCTATCGGTGCGGGGCTTCGTTGTCGATCCGCTGACCGGCTCGGTGGATTTCGTCGGTCCCTTCCAGTCCAAGAATCAGTTGGCGTTCTTCATCGCGCTGCTCTGGCTGACCAGCCTCGCCATTCTGGTCGATGCCCGCCAGCACTGGCTGTTTCGGTCGCTGGGCGCTCTGTCGTTCATCGCCAGCGGACCGTTGCTTATTCTGGCGCGGTCGGCGACGTCCGACGTGACATCGGTCGCCGCGCTGCTGGTGCTGCTGATCAACCTCGGTTTCTCCAGACTGACTCGCACGGCAAGGGCGATTGCCGCCTTCGCGGTGACGGTCATCCTGCTTCCGGGGATCGTCCTGCTGGCCATGTTGGGCAGCGAATTGCAGCAGGATTCGCTCGCCCTGCTCGGAAAGGATACGACGCTGACGGGGCGGACGGTGCTGTGGGAACGCGCCTTCGAACTGATTCCGGAGCACCCCTGGCTCGGCCAGGGCTATCATGGTTTCTGGCGGGAGGGCTACATCGAGGCCGAATCTCTCTGGGAGATGTTCGGCGTTCATGGCGGCTTTCATTTCCATGATACCCTGATCGAGACGACGATCGAGACAGGCTATGTCGGCGCGGCGATCCTGGTGTTCTTCGTGCTGTCGGTCGCCTTCCATACCCTTTCCTGGAGTTGGCGCGAGAAGTCTGCGGAGGCCAGCTATTTTTTCGCGATCGTGTTTTTGCTGCTGGTCCGCGCCCTCGTGGAAGTCGATATCCCGTCCGAGTTCAGCCTGGCGACGTTCGTGATCGTCATCGCCGCCCAATACAGCTTTACCTACACCGCCCGATCCGCACCCGTTCCAGCGGCGCCGCTCCGATCAGGCAATGCGACGCCGCAAACGATCGAACAGCGGGATCAAAGGGGCCGCGATCACTTGTTGGGCACGAACAGCAGGTAGACGTCATTGGCCGCCATGAGATGATAGTCGGCGAACAGGGCTTGCACGAAACCGCTGGTAAACCTCAGCGGTTCCGGGTCCGAAGGCCGCGCCGCGTCGGCCTTCGCGTCCATCTCGACGACGCGGTAGCGATGCGACCGAAGGATTGCCAGGATGCCGGCCTCCGGCAGAAGCCCGGTCATGATCTGGTCCTTGACGAAATACGGGTCGTAGTCCAGCGGCTTCCCGGCATCGAAACAGAGCAGGATATGCTCGCAAATCACCGGCCCGTCGGTCGCTCGCAGCGTCGCGATGCTGCGTTGCGCGGCAAGCGTCAGCGCGGGCAGTTGTTGCAGATCCCGCAGATCGTCGGCGACCTGGCCGGGCGTATACTCGGCGCCTGACACGACCGGGACCGCGAACCCGAGGATCAGTGTCGCGCTGCGCCAAGGCAGTTTCGGCAGGGCACGCTGGGTGAAGGCGATCGCGCCGGCAAACAGAACGACGCCAGGGATCATTGCCAGAAAAGATCGCGTGGAGGCATAGAACAGCGTCGACAAGGCCAAGGCGCTGACTGCCAGCAGGGCCGCGAGAAAGATCACGGCCATGCTGCTGCGGTGCACGTACTGCTCCAGACAAGAAATCGCCGTGCCACAGGCGATCGACGCCGCGACCAAGGGCACGAAGAAAATGTTGAAGTCCACGCCATCACCGCCTGCGAACAGGAAGGCCGTGATGTTGGTCACGAGCAGGAGCAGGCCGATGACTCTCTTGGTTCGCGCCTCGCGGGCCAAGCCCACCGCGATCAGGGCAACGACCAGCGGCGGCGAAAAATGCAGGAAATATGTGCGGATGAACCAAACCGCCCGGCGGAAACTGTATTCTCTCGGCCGCAGCAGGTGGGCAAGGAAATACCGCCCGTCGATCAGGTATGTGAGCATCAGCAGGCAGCAGGCCGCGGCCGCGCCCACCGCGATCCACGCCGCCAACGCCCGCCAGTTCCGCCTGAACACAAGCTCAACGCCGACGCAGATCGGCAGCGCGACGACATCGTGTTTCGTGAACATCGCAAGAACGAAGGCCAGCGCGGACACGGACGTCCAGCGCAGACTGTCAGGCCCGCGCAGGTAGGCCAGAAGACCGAGGCTCGCAAAGGCGATACCCAGAAATTCGGGATCATTCACGCCCCGGCGATCCGGGGAAAGGGTCGCGACCCACACGAAGAAGCAGAGTCCTGCATAGATCCCCGCGCGCGCCGAGCCGGTGAAAACGCGTACGATCCCGGCAACGGAAGCCGCAATGACAAGAACGGAGATGAAGGCGACGATGCGGCCCGCGATCACCATGCTGCCGATCGCGCTCCCGAACGGCGCAATCAGATGGAATGACAGAAACGGATAGTTGGTGACCCAAAGCCCAGGCTGAGTTGCATAGAGTGGTTGCCCGTCGGCGGCCATCTGCTGCCGATAGGCGTTCCAGCCTTCGTTATAGTTTATCGACGGCAGCGAGGGAATGCGCAGAAGCGGGTACCACGTGAGCAGGATCGCACAGATCGCGAGTACGGACAGGGATGCGATCCAAAGCAACGCGATATTTGGCCTGGCCACAGGGAAATGCACGTCCCGTGCAACGCGCCTGGATAGAATCGCGTCGGTCAGCGTTCTGGACATTTTGAGTGCCATCGGCCCGATCTACTGATTTATGAAGTCGTCACTGGACAGTGCCGCGTATCGCGGAGGTCGAGCCGGTCGCCGAACCGATCAGGTCGAGGAATTTCTGGAGATCCGTCGACGGCGCGTTGGACACGTACAGAAGATCTCCGCTGTGAAGCGGAACCAGGTTCGACAGAAAGATGCCCGTCGGATCATTCATGTTGAACACATAGATGGTCGGGATGGCATCGGGCAGATTTTTGCCGGTGGACAGCCCGATCCGTTCCAGCGTTTCGCGATTTTCCATGCGGTAGAGGAAGACGCCCGCCGGATTGGCGCGGTCATCCTCCAGTCCGCCGGCGATCGCCAGCCCGTCGGCGAGGGTCAGGGATTCGTCGCCGAACGCGAACCGGCGATTGAGCAGCGATAATGTCGTCGACTGACCGGTCGCGCCGAACGCGACGAAGTATTTCTGCTTGTGCGTGATGTAGATGACGTCGCCGGGTTCGACCGCGATGTTTTGCTCCGGGATTTGGGCGATCTGCGACAGCATCGCCGATTCCGCGTGCCCGCCCCGTTGCACCGTGACCAACGTTTCGTAGCCCGGATATTTTGGGCCGCCCGCCCGCGCGATTGCGCCAAGGATGCGCATACCCCCCGCGTCGAGCGGAAAATGCATCAAGGCGCTGCCCGCGCCAAGCACCCCGTCTCCAAGAACCGCGACCTCGTTCGAGTGTCGTTCTTGAAAGCTGACGATCACCTGCGGCTCCAGGGCACGTTTTTCGATCCGATGCTGTATGACTTGCGCCACCTCTATTGGCGAATGTCCCGCCGCATGGACCACGCCGCCAAACGGGACCGTGATGTTTCCGGCCGGATCGACCTGCTGCGGCGCGACCTGTGTGGCGCTTGCGGAGTTCTTTGCAGGGTCGTTCGCCGAAAAAAGTCCGCCGCTCGCGGCCTCGAAGATGGAGATGGAAAGAATGTCGCCGACGCCGATCGTCGTCGTCGCCATCGCACCGTTGATGAAATCCGGCGCAAAGACCGGGTCCTGCGGCGGTCGCGGCATTCGCTGTGCGATCCGGCCGTCGATCGGCACCAGCGCATAGGCGAGCGGTGTGGCCTTGCCGGTATCGCGAACCTCAAGCGTCGGGCCATCCACGATCGATCCGCGCCTCGCTCCGCTCGACGATATGAACGAGCATCCGGCGATCATGAGCGGTACCATCACAAGACCGATCCGAGCGAAATCTGCAAAACCAGAAACGGAAAGCCCCATATTCCATCGAACCGGGGGGCGCTGCCCCCCCGACCATCTCATCATTCCGGTGTACTTCCGTCCAGTTGCGACCAGGCTGCGGCGGCCTCTTCTGCTCGGTTGAACGCCGCGCGAACAATTCCATAGCGGGCTGACGACAAATCTCCAACCATGGGCCGGGCTTCGGCGCCAAGCGCAACATCCCCACGCGCATGTGTTCGAACGGAATTGATCCCGTAGTTCACCGTTGCGCGTGAAGTTCGATACCACGAGCACTCGAGCGAAAACAGGTATGTATCGGCGGTTGCTGATGCTATGACTTGCCGGAATGGACGAACGGATCGCGCCGTCCATATCAACGAAACTCGACCGGGATGCATCATGCCGTCGGACGCGGATCAATCTTTCGTCACCATCGTCGTCCCCGCATTGAACGAAGAGCGCCACATCGTCGGATGCCTGACGTCGCTGCTCGCGGCAGCCTGTGATGTCCGTTGCGAAATACTCGTCGTCGATGGCGGCAGCACAGACCGCACGGTCGAACTTGCCAGCGGCGTTCGCGCAACGAGCGATGTGACAGTTTCGGTTGTCCACAATCCAAAACGACTTCAGTCGGCGGCGGTCAACATGGCGGCGGGCCTTGCCGCGCCGCACTCCCGTGTTCTGCTGCGCGCCGATGCCCATGCGCACTACCCCGCCGATTTCATCCGCACGGCCGTGATGGCGCTGCGGGCCAACGGCGCGACGTCCGTCGTGGTTCCGATGATCACCGAGGGAATCACCCCGATGCAGCGAGCCGTTGCGGCGGCGCAGAACTCCCGGCTCGGCAACGGCGGATCGTCGCACCGGACAGGCGGACGATCCGGCTTCATCGAGCACGGGCATCATGCGGTGTTCGATCTCGCGTTCTTCCGCCAGATCGGCGGCTACAACGAGACGTTCTCGCACAACGAGGATGCGGAACTCGACATCAGGGCACTGCGCGCGGGCGGCCGGATCTGGATGTGCCGGGAGGCACCCGTCACGTATTTTCCGCGCGGCAGCATCGTCGGCGTGGCACGGCAATATATCAATCATGGTCGCGGACGGGCAAGGACATTGCTGCTGCACCGGCAGCGCCCCAAGCTTCGGCAAATGGCCCCGCTGGCGATTCTTGGCGCCTGCATCTTGGGGTTTCTGCTGGCACTGGCAGACCCGCGCTTTCTCGGCGTGCCGCTGGCCTATCTGCTCGCCTGCCTGGGCTGGGGCGTTGCCGCGAGCATCCGCGCGCGCGATCCGGCGCTGCTGGCGATGGGACCCGCTGCCGTGGCGATGCATCTCGGGTGGGCCGTGGGATTTGTTTCAGAGGTGATCAGGCACCTTTTCAGGCGTGCTGCGGGTGGCCGCAACGTGCCGGCAGCGGATGCCGCATCGCTCAGGGGGTAGCGGCGGGGACACCTGCCGCCTTGGGTGCCGCATAGACGTGAATCCAGTTGACCACCATCTGAACCGGGAACTTTGTCCGGGCATTGGGCGCGCCGGGCCAGCTCCGCGGCCCACCCACGGCGAGATTCACCAGCATGTACATCGGCTTGTGCATATCGGCGGGCGTCGGCACCCGCGCGACCTCGCGATCGTCGAAATACCAGGTTATCGTCTCGGGCTCCCAGTCGACGCCGAAGACGTGGAAATCCAGCGACATGTCGGCAACGCGGACCGGCGTCGTGACGTATGTGTGAGCCCCCGTCTGGTTCGTATGCGAGGTGACGTAGAGCACATCGGGTTCCTTGCCCAGCACCTCCATCACGTCGATTTCGGGCGGCCATGACCCATCGACGGGAAGGAGCCAGAAGGCTGGCCACAAACCGGGGCCTGCCGGCAGTTTGGCGCGCATTTCGAAATAGCCGTAGAGCTGCTTGAACGATCTGTACGTGGTGATCAGGCCGGACGTGTACGGCTTGCCGCCCCGGTTCGCGTGCCGCTCGGCGGTGATGGTGAGCATTCCGTCATGCAGCGCGAACGGATCGACCCCGACGGTCGCGTCGGAATAATATTCCTCCTCGTTTTCCGTCAGGGTCCGCTGCGCGTCACCGCCGTACGGAAATCGGGTCATCCATCGCTGGCTGCCGGTCGGCGACCATTCGAACGTGTGGAACGCCTCATCGAACGTCATGGACGTGCCCGCGTAAGGCGGCTTCGCGAATGCGCGCGTCGGCGCGACGGCGAGCAGGATGGCCGCAAGCACGCGCGCGCCCAACGCAAGCATCGATCGGTACCGCGACACATCACCCTCATGTCTCGTGAGGGCGCAGTTTGCCTCTCGGCATTTGCGGTAGCAAGCGAGCCTGACCGAGGGCATCATCACCGCGACCGCGGGGTGCGAGGGGTGGTGATGCCGGGATCGGAAGACAGCACGCGGCGACAGCTCGCTATTCTCGCGCCGCAGCGATATCCGTGGCGCTTCAACGGGCCGAGGAAATCAGCGCATCGGATCGAGAACCGCTTGTTCGTGCCGTTCAACAAGCTGTCGGTCGCGCTCGAGGGCATCACGGTCTTCAATCCGTATCCGCCCCGGCGGTTCGATCTGATCCACGCATTCAACCGCATTCCCATCTCGACCCTCCCGTTCGTGATCGGGTTCGAATCACACCTGCCGCGCGCCGCTGGTACCGACGCGAACGTCATCATGCGAATGCAGCTCGACGCGCTGGCGCACGATCGATGCCGGCGCATTGTCGCCATCTCCGAGGCGGCGCGGAAGCTGTTCCGCAAGGCGCATCAGGGCTGGCGCCATTTCGACCGGCTGGAGCGAAAGCTGACGGTTCGCTACCCGAATTTTCCTGTGCCGGAAACGGAAGATCGTCTGGCCGGTCAACCTGTCGCGGCGATCCGCCTGGTGTTCGTCGGCAATCACTTCGGCCGCAAGGGCGGCTGCGTCGCCGTCAAGATCGCCGAGCTGGCGCTGAAGCGGGGATTGCCTGTGCAAGTCGACATCGTCTCGATGCTGGAATGCGGCGGCGGGATATGGACGGACCCGCCCGACCGGGAGTTCTTTCGTCCCTACCTGGCACTTCTCGATCTGCCCAACGTCACGCATCATCGGCAGTTACCGAACGCGGCAATCCTCGATCTGCTCAGGTCCGCGCATCTGTCGATCCTGACGACATTCTCCGACACGTTCGGCTACAGCGCCATCGAATCGATGGCGAATTTCGCGCCGGTGATCGCAACGGACCAGGGGGCGCTGCCTGAATTCATCGTCGATGGCATCAACGGCGTCCTGCTCGATCTTCCGGTCAACGAGGAACGCGAGTGGCTCGGCACGAAGGCGCCGGACCGAAGCACGCCGCAATTCGCCGCGACCTATCGCGACGAAGTGCAGCGGCTGGCGGAGAGTGCCTTCGCCGCGATCGCCGATCTGCAAGCGTTGCCGCAGCGACTGTTCGAGATGCGGCGGCAAAGCCGGCTGACGGCGGCACGGCAATTCTCGGCCGAGGATGCAAACACGTATTGGGATGGCGTCTACGATGCGGCTTTTGCCGGGTCGCGCACGTGATACCAAATTTTTTCGAAGAAGCGCGGCCTATTGTTACGGCGACGGAACAGTATGGGCGTGCTTCGCCACAGGCTTCGGTTGGGCTTTTTTTGGCGGGATGCGGGCCCGGGGCGGCGGGCGCGGTGGCCGGGCGGCGGCGCGGGCGGGCGGCCACGATGGGCGCGGCCGCTCGGGCGGCTTCGATGGTTTGGGTGCGGATGGTCGCTCCGCCGGCTCTGGGCCTGGCGGGGGCCTGGGCCGCCCCGTCTTGGGCAGCGGGGGCCTGGCCGGGAGCGGCCCGAGGAGCCACGGGGGCTCCGGCTCTCGGATTTGCCGAGGTTTTCGCTCGGAGGTTTTTGGGACCTCGCCGGGGGGCCTTGGGTCTCGCTCGTCGGGTTCCCAGGGGGCGTATTCCGGCTCCCGGTAGGTCCCGTTCTGGACCGCCTCGGCGATCCGGGAGATTGCCTCCAGGATCGGCAGGAGGAACTCCTCGACCGGATCTTCCGCCTGTTGGGTGGCTCTGCGCCCGAAAAACCGCCCGGCCAGCCGCCGCCAGAATCCCTGGCGGAACAGGCCGATCAG
>Ga0116226_10001916_pt1 | contig 18046 bp, 19 predicted proteins | sample S1TSphfallax_FD_89692 | JGI IMG/M metagenome (GOLD analysis project Ga0116226, IMG submission 89692) | Host-associated microbial communities from peat moss isolated from Minnesota, USA - S1T2_Fa - Sphagnum fallax MG | ecosystem: Host-associated > Plants > Peat moss > Unclassified | place: USA... | reverse complement strand
TCTTTTGGCCGGAGTGCTGTTGTGTTCTCTGGTCAGCACAGAGTCGGCACATATAACCCAGCTATGTATTGCGCCGGAGATGCGCCGCAAAGGACTGGCAACTTTGCTGACAGCACATAGCGCTGCGGCGCTGATGCAGAAAAATGTGCGCTATGTATCGCTAACCGTGACTGAGGCGAACAAAAGCGCTGTGCGGCTCTATGAAGAGCTTGGATTCAGCATCCGTCACCGCTTTGATGCAATGGTGTGGACGAAGTAATCGCTGCCAACTTAGGAATGGATGAAATACATCAGCCAGCTACCAATGATGACGGCGGCGATGAACAAGGCAAAGCAGAATACTCCATAGCGCACCATTTGGCAGGGAACGGAGCGCTGGGTAATACCGAGAACAATGGATGCAAAGAAAGCGAAGATTGCTGCTGCGGTGAAATGGGTAATGGTCATTATCTCTTTCTCCCGTTGACAAGTGAGTAGGCATCGACTGCGCTTACCACATTCAACAAACCAGAGACAACAATAAATTTCGTGCCGTAGTCGGCTACAGTCACCAGCACCGGGGTTGAGCCCCAGCCAACCAAGCGGGCCACGAAGTACAGTCCACCTGAACCAAGATCACCTGCAAAGCCAAGCATTTCAAGCAAGTCACCCGTGTTGGGATGATAGACTTTGCCTCCAATCGCTAGCCCGATGGCAAACATAGAGACTACAGAAGTAAAGAGGAACGCCGCGCGCACCCAGTACCGCTGCATGAGGTGGCCAGCGCCGGGAATAAACCAACCTGCCAACAGTATTATTAAATGTTTAGATTCAGCAGATTCCTGCTGTGCTGCTTTTTGCGAAGTCACTTGCGCCCTTGTTCCCATCGCTATTGATGATAGCAGTTTTATATCCTCACCAACTCGCGCTGGATACGCCCGGTCACTTCGGCGCGATCAGGATACGTGAGCATGTTGACTTCACTGCGGACGCCGAACTGGCCATCCCCAGTGGGGAGATAGACCCCCGGCTCGACCGAGAAGCAGGTATGCGGCAGTATGCGGCGCACATCATGCGTCTCAAGATTATCCAAATTTGCACCGCTGCCATGCAGCTCAATTGCAATGTTGTGTCCGGTGCGATGCGTGAAGAATTCGCCGAATCTGCGGTCACAGATTACTGAGCGTGCAGCATCATCCGGCTGCCAGCCAACGATGGTTTGCTTCGCGGCAAATGCCTCCTCCACAAAATGGATGGCGGCATCGCGAGCATCACGCACTGCCTCAAAAACCTGCTGCTCGCGTGCAGTTGGAGCGCGGCCCACTACGCCAGTCCAGGTAATGTCATACCAGATGGCATCAGGCACACCGTCGAGCCTCGCCCAAATATCGATCAGCACAAAATCACCTGTGCGGATCGGCTGAGAAGTATCGGGAGTGGGATCATAGTGCGAATCAGCGCTGTTGGCATTTACGCTGACGTTGGGGCCATGCTCCCACTCAAGGCCTTCGCGCAGCATGGCTTCACGCAGCCAAGTCATCATGCCGAACTCATTTGCTGTACCAGCGCGGGCAGTATGGCCAAGCTCTACAAATCCGGCTTCGAGAATTTTGTCCAAACGCTGTTGCGCAGCATAGTGGGAGGCGATTTGAGATTGGCTGAGAACAGCTTCAAACTGGCTGACGATATCCGCGGAGCTGACAATCTCCTTGCCCATTGAGCGCAACAGCTCCACCGTGCCAGCATCGACCATGGAGATGGTGAGGATGGCATTGCGCGGTGAATATTGCATTGCGATGCGAACATGGGGCGCAAGAATTGTGGCAAGCTGAGTTTCTAATTCCTGCCATGAAGAATAAACATGCTTTTCGCCGGGCAGCGAGTCTAGTCGGCCAGACTCGATGCGATGCACCAACTTTTGCGGCTGGCCATTTGCAGGGACTAAGTAATACCACCTGCGCGAGATAAGTCCGTGCGGCGGCATACCAAGAATGCGCTCCGCGATAGGATCGCGATGATGGTGGTCGTAAAACAGCCACGCGTCAAGATGTTGCTCTTGCAGCGCGGATTGGATGGCGGCTAGGTCCATACCCTATTGATGAAAAGACTATGCCGTGACCTCAGACTCAGCAGCAGCGGCCTTCTCAGCAGCTTTCTCCGCTGCTTTTTCGGCGGCCCTCTGCGAGGAGAGCGTCTGTCCCAGCTCAGCAGCCATCTTCTCGGTGTTGAAGGCCTCGATCACGTCGCCGACCTGGAAGTCACTGTATCCGGCAATACCGATACCGCATTCCACACCTGAGCGCACTTCGCTGACATCGTCCTTGAAGCGTTTAAGTGAGGCAATCTTACCCTTGAACACTTCCTCGCCGCCACGCAGAACACGCAACTGCACGTCGCGCTTGAATATGCCATCGGTCACACGGCAACCAGCAATGGTGCCGACTTTGGTGATCTTGAAGACGTCCATGACCTCTGCGCGGCCAGAGTAATTTTCCTTGAAGACCGGATCAAGCAAGCCGTGCATGGCCTTGTTGATCTCGTCTTCAAGTTCATAAATGATGGAGTGCAGACGGACATCCACGTTGTCACGGTCGGCAACTTCCTGTGCCTTGCGCTCAGGCCGCACATTAAAGCCGATGATGATTGCGTTTGAGGCCGATGCCAGCAGCACGTCCGACTCGGTGATGGCGCCGACACCGGAGTGCAGCACCTTGACGCGGACTTTTTCAGTAGACTGGTTGGCCAGAGAATGCGCCAGAACTTCGACAGAACCCTGCACGTCGCCCTTGAGGATGAGGTTAAGGTCCTTGACGCCAGCCAGTTTGATCTGCTCCGATAGACCTTCAAGCGAGACACGCGCGCTCTTGGCAAGCTGCGCCTCGCGTTCCTTCATCTTGCGATACTGCGCGATGCCCTTGGCCTTATCGCGGTCGGTCATAACCAGAAAGGTGTCGCCAGAATCTGGGATGCCTTCAAGACCGAGGATTTCAACTGGGGTTGAAGGGCCGGCGACTTCCAGAGGACGGCCGTGATCGTCAAACATGGCGCGCACCTTGCCGAAGGTGTTGCCAACAACGAAGCTGTCACCATTGCGCAGGGTGCCATTCTGGACAAGGACCGTGGCAACAGAACCACGACCGCGGTCGAGCTTGGACTCAATTACAGTGCCAACAGCAGGGCGGTCTGGCGTGGCACGCAGGGTGCCGAGATCGGCGACCAAGCAAATCATTTCTTCCAACAGATCGAGGTTGGTGTGCTTCTTGGCGGAGACATCAACAAAAACCGTAGAGCCGCCCCAATCTTCCGGTACCAGTCCGCGATCGCCCAACTGCTTCTTGACACGGTCAGGGTTTGCTTCAGGCTTATCAATCTTATTGACGGCAACGATGATGGGAACATTCGCAGCCTTGGCGTGATCAATGGCCTCCAACGTTTGCGGCATTACGCCGTCATCCGCAGCTACGACGACCACAACAATGTCCGTCACCTTGGCACCACGCGCACGCATACGGGTGAAGGCCTCGTGACCGGGTGTATCGAGGAATACTATCTCGCGACCGAATGCGGGCGACGCTGGATTGCCAATCTTAACCTTGTAGGCACCAATGTGCTGGGTAATACCACCAGCTTCACCAGCGGCAACATCAGTCTCGCGAATGGCATCAAGAAGCGATGTTTTGCCATGATCGACGTGACCCATGACGGTCACGACGGGCGGACGTGTGACTTCAATGAGGTTAGAGGTGTCTCCCTCAAGTAATGTGGTGAGTGCTTCATTCTCCAACTGCTCCTCAACGGTGATGACTTCCGTATCGGCACCAAATTGGCGCGCAACGTCTTTTACCAATTCGCCATCCAAAGACTGGTTGACAGTAACAAACACCCCGCGCATCAGGAGAGTTGCGATAAGGTCTTTGGCACGCACATCCAATTTCTCGGCCAAGTCTTTCACGCTGATACCTTCGGTCACCGTGATGTTGCGGGTGATGGGAAGCGGCTCCTGCGGTAGTTGCACACCTCCAAAACGTGGCGGCGGCATAAAGCCCTTCATTGGGCCTTCTTTGGTCTTCTCGTAACGGGGGGCACCACGGCGTGGGGCTGGACGTTGAGCGCGACCCGGAGCGGGAGCGGCCCCCGGCGGTGGCAACATGCCACCTGCTCCTGCTACACCCTGGCCTGGACGTGCACCATAACCCGGACGACCACCTGGCCCCCCAGGTCCACCGGCGTATCCGGGACGACCGCTTGGTGCTCCACCGGGACCTCCAGGCCCACTGCGAGTCGGATGCATGGGACGACGGGCACCCGGTGCTCCGGGACGAGCCCCTGGGCCGCCTTGCGAACTGCCCGGTGCTCCGGGACGTGGACGCTCAAAAATTGGCCGACCGCGCTGGACTCCTGCTGGTTGTGCAGTTGGTGCCTGTGGCTGAGCAACATAAGTTGGGCGCGGGCCAGTCTGCGGCATAATCACACGACGGGCTGGTGTGGTTGGCACGGGCTTTGCAGCAGCCTGAACCTCTGGTGCGGGCGCTGGGGCTGTTGGGGGCTCTGGACTCAGTTTTGTCTCAGGTGTTGGCGGTGCGGCTACCGTTGCCACAGGCTTAGATACAACGACAGGCGGAACGGAGATGACTGTGGCAGCATCTTTTGGCGGTATCGCTTTCGGGGCTGCTGGTTTCGCAACGACGGCAGCGGCGGGTGGCTTGCTGGCAATTGCTGGAGTAGCTGGCGCAGGAACTGTGATGTTGGGCTGCTGGCGCTGCTGCGGAACAATTTTGCGGACGGCTGGTTTTTCCGGCTCGGCCTTGGCAGTTATAGCGGCTGGAGGCGTAACTACAGATGGGGCTGGCTTTTCGACGGGTGCGACTACTGTAGGCTTCGCGGCAATTGTCTTCGGAGCGGACTCGGCCAGCTTACGCTCAAGAATTGCCTTGGCGGCATCACCTGGTTTAGAGACACGGGACCAATCGATCTTTGGCTCAGCAGGTTTTGTTTCGGCTTTTGAAGCAGCAGTACCATTGCCACCACGCTGAAGAAGCTGACGGACGCGCTCCGCTTCGCCCTCTTCCAATGAACTGGAATGGGTCTTTTTCTCTGTTACGCCAACTTCTTTCAGCGCATCCAGAATGGCGTTGCTTTTGACCTCAAGCTCTCGCGCCAGGTCGTTGATTCTTACTTTACTCATCCGCCTCTTTGTCCTCTACCACTGCTATGCGGGTATTTCACCCACGCCCACAACCCATGCTGTGCTACCTTACATCTCGTATACCGCTTACTACAATTATCCGCCTGTATCTAGCACCAAAGCTAGCTGCCTTATACAGGGCGGCTGGCTGGCCTATTTTTCTTGCCCTTCACTATTGACCTGGTCTTCGTGCTCCTCTAGATTTTCGGTTTCAGCCACCATGTCTTCTACTTGTTCATTGGCAGCATCATCCAGTTCAGAGTTCACCACTGCGATGTCACTCTCTGTGAGATCAGCCGCTTCAGAACCGATCAACTCCTCGACCTCAGCCAGAGTTTCGGTGGAAAGATTGCTCTCTTCCTCCAAAACCGGGGTCGCATCAACTGATGCTTCATCCGTTTCCACCGATGTTTCATCAGTCTCCTTAGGAACAAGCAGCGGTGCTGATACTGGCCGCTCCTCGCCATCCTGATATTGGCCGAAGTAATGGCGAACGGCAACGGAAATCTTCTCCACCGTCTTTTCGCCGATACCGGGGACTTCTTCCAATTGCTCTGGAGTCATATCTGCCAAGGCTTCGACCGTAGTAATACCAGCCGCAACCAATTTCTGGATGACTGCCTCGCCCAACTCCACGACCTGCTCAATAGGAGTAGAAGGTCCGCCACTGAGCGCCTGCATCTGCTGCTCAACTTCCTGACGCTTCTCTTCCTCGCTCTTTATGTCAATTTTCCAACCGAGGAGCTTGGCGGCGAGGCGGACGTTCTGGCCTTTTTTGCCAATGGCAAGCGACAACTGAGTGTCATCCACGATCACTTCAAGCTGCTTTTCTGCAAGGTCACTAATGGAAACGCGACTGACTTTGGCAGGCTGCAATGCCTTTTCAGCGAAGGTGGTGATTTCCTCAGAAAATTCGATGATGTCGATCTTCTCACCGCGCAGCTCGCGGATAATGGACTGTACGCGCATGCCCTTCATACCGACACATGCGCCGACGGGGTCTACATCTTTATCGCGGGACATAACGGCGATCTTAGTGCGCTCACCCGCCTCACGGGCAATGGCGCGGACCATCACAGTGCCATCATAAATTTCAGGCACTTCGCTCTGGAACAGGTTTTGGACCAGCGATGGGGCGGCACGCGAAACAATCACCTGTGGCCCTTTGGCCGCGCGGTCAACCCGAAGCAGAACGACGCGAACACGCTCACCCACGCTGAACTGTTCCAATCGTGACTGCTCACGCTTGGGCATGCGGGCTTCCGCTTTGCCTAAATCGAAAACGATGTCCTGCAGCTCAATACGCTTCACCATTGCGGTCAAAACTTCACCAGCGCGGTGGTTGTACTCATTGAATACTGTGTCCCGCTCGGCTTCGCGGACTTTCTGAAAGATGACCTGCTTGGCCATCTGTGCTGCAATACGCCCCAATGAAGATGTGTCTTTATAAAAGTGCAGCTCACCGCCTACTTCAACGTCGGGTGCAATGGCGCGTGCTTCCTCTAACGTAATCTGATTCACGGAGTCTTCGACGAGTTCCGGGGTCTCAACCACGGTCTTTACCACAAACGCACGGATTTCCCCGGTCTCACGGTCCAGTTCGCCGCGCATATTCTCCTGCGTCTTGTAATACTTGCGGGTCGCCAGAGCGATGGCGTCTTCAACCGCTCCAACCACAACGCCAGGTTCAATGCCCTTATCGCGGCTCAACGTCTCAATCGTTTCGTACAATGCACTTGCCATACACACCTCTTCGCTTCTTTTGCGTATTCAATTGTTTTAATGCCTACTGCTTATTACTGGACTAATTTGCTAAATCTCCGGTACCAAGTTTGCCTTTTCAATATTGGCCAACTCAAGTTCCACAGTAGATGCCTGTGCGGCTTTTGCCGCCGCTTTTGCTACCTTCCCTTTCGGCCTTACATCAGCAATGTCGAGCGTCAACTTACCGCCAGCCACTCCGACTATTCGTCCCGTCCAGTGGCGATTTCCGTTGACCGCCGTAAACGTCTGCAACTTTACTTTGCTCCTGGTGAAGCGTTGAAACTCCGCCACTGTCCGCAACCGCCGGTCCAGCCCCGGAGAGGACACCTCAAGCGTGTACTCTGCACCCGGAACCAAATCTTCCACATCCAACAAATTCCCAAAGTCGCGCGCAAAAGACTCGCAGTCGTCATGCGTGACACCAGAAAGCTGCTCGACTGGCACATTGCCGGGAAGCCCGTCTGCAGCTGAGACCAGTTTGGCCCGCTCCTCAGCGTTCTTCTCTATGAAGACGCGCAGGGTACGAAACTTTGCGCCTCCAGTAAACTCCGTATCAACTACTTCCAGATTGAGCGAGGCCGCCGCCCGATCTGCTGCCTTCCGAATTTCTTCAAACTGTAGTGCCATGCCCGATCCTGTACCCAGCGCCGAGCGCTATCTTGTTCAAAATCATGCAGATATTGGGCATTTTCAGCACAAATAAAAAGTGGGCTCTCGCCCACTGAATCTTTCCGCCACATGCCGGTATGCCCACGGCGCCTTACACATACTACTGCGGCAGATAAGTTCGTCTGCAATACCTATATTATGCCGATTTGACGGCAGAATCAAATAATTCGTGTGCAATACTCTGGCCAGTTGCCAACGAACACAGTGCGCTAGGTTTACCCGCACCGCGCTCACCGCTACAATAGCTTATGAACATCCTTTTAACCACCCGCCGTTTCTCAACTTGTCCGGCAGGACAAATCCACATCTGCAAGGCGGCATCCCATGATTGAGTTTCCTGTTCCTGAAGCACTCACCTTTGACGACGTGCTTTTAGTGCCCGCGTATAGCGATATTGTTCCCACACAGGTAAATACCCAGACACAACTTTCGCGTAATGTGACGCTAACCATTCCGCTACTCTCAGCTGCCATGGACACCGTGACTGAGTCACGACTTGCAATTGCCATGGCGCAGCAAGGCGGCCTGGGTGTCATCCACCGCAACCTGACGATTGAGCAGCAGGCCAGCGAGGTGGACAAAGTAAAACGCTCCGAAAGCGGCATGATTGTTGATCCTGTGACCATTTCACCCAATCAGCCAATTGCCGATGCCCTAGAAGTAATGCGCCGATACAAAATCTCTGGTGTGCCGGTTACGGAAAATAAAAAGCTGGTCGGCATCCTGACGAATCGCGACCTGCGTTTTGAGACGCGTACCGATATTCCCATCGACAGCGTGATGACCAAGACCAATCTGATCACTGTTCCTGTGGGCACAACGCTCGAAGATGCAGAAAAAATGCTACACACACACCGCGTAGAGAAGTTGCTGGTGGTCGATGACAAGTATGAGCTAAAGGGCCTGATCACCGTAAAAGATATTCAGAAAAAATTGAAATATCCGTATGCGACCAAGGACTCACAAGGACGGCTCCGCACTGGGGCAGCCATTGGAGCCACCGGAGATTATCTTGAACGCGCCGCTGAGTTAGTCCGCAACCGCGTTGATGTATTAGCCATTGACTCCGCACATGGGCATTCATCGCGTGTGCTAGAAGCAGTACGCGATGTAAAGAAACATTTCCCCAATGTGGATTTGCTTGCGGGCAATATCGCTACTTATGACGGCGCAATGGCCCTGATTGATGCGGGTGTAGATGCAATCAAAGTGGGCATTGGGCCTGGTTCAATCTGCACAACGCGCATGGTAACGGGAGCGGGCATGCCGCAAATCACCGCCATAGCTGAAGCTGCAAAAGCTGCGGCGAAACATAACATTCCAGTAATTGCGGACGGCGGTATCAAGTATTCCGGCGACCTGACCAAGGCCATTGCCGCAGGTGCAAGCGTGGTGATGATTGGTTCCTTGTTTGCTGGCGTTGATGAAAGCCCCGGCGAGACCATTCTTTACCAGGGCAGGAGCTTCAAGGCCTATCGAGGTATGGGATCGCTCTCGGCCATGGCCCAGGGCTCAGGCGAGCGTTACTTCCAGAGCAACTCTGACTTTGAGGTTTCGGCGCCTGAACGGCCATCTCTCACTGCACGCGAGACCCCTCCGCAAAACCGGCTGGCAAAGTTTGTGCCGGAAGGAATTGAAGGACGAGTGCCGCACCGTGGCGCACTGGAGGCAATGGTGTATCAATTGGTTGGCGGTCTTCGTTCCGGCATGGGTTATCTTGGTTGCGCTACTATTCCAGTGCTGCAAAAGAATGCGCGATTTGTTCGCATCTCCAATGCAGGCCTCCGCGAGAGCCATGTACATGACGTGATGATTACCCGCGAGGCACCCAACTACCATGTTGAATAATGTCCGTGATGAGCATACCGGACGTGTGACCCTTGCGTGGCTCGCCAACACTTGGCTACCGCCGATCATTGGCATTCTTGTTATTTGTTGTGAATCAACTCAGGGTATGGGAACTGTACAAACCAGTCGTTTTTTACGACCATTCTTTGAATGGGTGTTCGGGCCAATTCAGGATTCCACTTGGGACCCATTCCATCACTACCTACGGAAGACAGGGCATTTCTGTGGATACGGGACAATATCTCTGCTATTTTTGCGGGCCTGGTACAAGACACTCTGCCTGAGGACTCTTGCGCTCGGTCACGCAGTTTTACCGGCCACGCCAAAACTCTCCCGCCTGCAAGTCATGTCGATAGTATTGGCAATAGCGTCCACATTTTTACTGGCGAGCAGCGATGAATTTCATCAGACATTTCTACCCGGGCGCACTGGGCTTTTCAGCGACGTACTGATCGACACGTCAGGCGCTCTGGTATTTCATCTATTTTTTGGGATTTACCTGTCCCTACGACGCAGAGAAAATGCCACCAGCTAGAGAAATTATTTTCACTACAAAACAATGCAGCCATACTGATATGAAATCAATATGGCCGGATTGAGTATTATTTTTGCGCTACAAAGTAGAGTAGATGACGTAGCGATTACTAGTTTGCTGCCTCGCCGCCTTCGGCTTCAAGTTGCTTTTGAGTGTCTTCCAGCTTCTTGGCGCGGATTTCGGCACGCTTCTGGCGCTTCTCATCCAACAACTGCTCCGCACCGAGAAGCTCAATAAAGACCTTGGGGGCATTGTCGCCCTTCTGGAAGCCATTGCGGGTGATGCGTAGGTAGCCGCCGTTGCGGTCGCCATAACGTGGAGCGACTGTGTCAAACAGACGGGTGACCGACTCACGTGTCATTAGAAACGACAAGGCCTGCCGGCGAGAGTGCAAATCACCGCGCTTACCGAGAGTGATCATTTTTTCCACGTGCGGACGTACCGCCTTCGCCTTGGCGACAGTTGTCTCGACGCGGTCTTCTAAAAGGATTGACGTAACCAGATTGCGCAACAACGCGCGGCGATGGCTGGTGTTCCGTCCAAGTTTGTATCCTGCATTACGATGACGCATGGCGTATCTCTCTAAATGAATTTCAGTTTTCAGGTTCCGGCTGCCAACTTCGCACTTAGGTCGATGCTGACAACCAGATTCTGGATATTGTTAAAAGTTTTCAGTCTCGTTCTGTTGCAGGTCGAGCTCATCATCCAACTCGTCCTCATCATCTTCATCGTCATCATCATAACGACTGTAGCTGGCTGCAAGTGTCGCAGCCGGCAGAATACTGGTCGGTCCGGGAACAGGATTGCCGTTCTCGTCGATGCGCATTCCGAGCGAAAGTCCCATCTGTGCAAGAATTTCCTTGATCTCATTCAGAGACTTGCGGCCAAAGTTCTTGGTCTTCAGCATCTCTGCTTCGGTCTTCTGGACCAGCTCGCCAATGCTTTGAATATTTGCATTCTTTAGGCAGTTATAGCTGCGCACAGAAAGCTCCAGCTCTTCGACGGAACGGTTCAGGTTCTCATTGCGGATCTGTGGACGACCATCGTCACCCGAAATGATGCCGTCCATCTCCTCTTCAAAATTGATGAAGATGGTCATGTGGTCTTTCAGCAGCTTGGCGGCCAAGCCGATTGCATCAGCAGGCAGCACAGTGCCGTTGGTCCAAACTTCCAAAGTGAGACGGTCGAAGTCAGTGATCTGACCGAGACGGGCTGCATCCACGGTGTAGTTCACCTTGCGGACCGGGGAGTGAACGCTATCGATCGGAATAAATCCAAGACCGAGGTCTGTATCGAAGTTCTTATCGGCAGAAATATAACCGCGGCCACGCTTCAACCGCATCTCCATATCCAGCTTGCCGCCTTCGCTCACAGTGGCGATGTACACATTTTTATCGAGAATTTCCACGTCGCCATCGGCTTCAATCATGCCGCTGGTAACAACGCCCGGCTTTTCAGCACGTAGGTAAAGTGCCTTAGGGCCTTCGCCATTCAGCTTGAAGGGAATCTGCTTGAGGTTCAGAAGGATGTCGGTTGCATCCTCGACTACGCCCGTGATGGACTGAAACTCATGCAGAACGCCCTCAATGCGAACTGCGGTGACGGCTGCTCCCTCAATTGAGGAGAGCATGACACGGCGAAGGGCGTTGCCCATCGTGGTGCCGAAGCCGCGCTCAAATGGCTGGGCGCTAAACTTGCCGTATTTTTCTGTAAGCGTCTCGGCTTCAACTGCAAGACGCTTGGGCTTTTGAAATCCTCTCCAAAGCATGTGTTATCTCCTTGTCCGACAGCCACCGCGAAGCATTTTGCGATGGTGGGACTGGTTCTCCTTCGATTGATTTTTCCGCTCGTACAGAACGGTGGTGCTATGAATCCGCTACTACTTACTTGCTGTAAAGTTCCACAATCAACTGCTCGTTTACTGGCAACTGAATGTCCTCGCGCTTGGGCAGAGAGAGCACTTTGGCCTTCAGGTTCTCGCGGTCAATCTCCAACCACTGGACTGAGTGCTGTGCGCTGGCAAAATCACGCGCTACTTCCAATATCACCAAGTTCTTCGCACCATCGCGGACTGCGATCTCATCGCCAACCTTCACCTGAAAGCTGGGGATGTTCACCTTGCGGCCATTGACCTGAACATGTCCGTGACGAACAACCTGACGTGACTGACGACGCGAGGTTGCCAGACCCATGCGGTAGGCAACGTTGTCGAGGCGGCACTCCAACTGCTGCAACAACAGTTCACCGGTAATGCCTTCGCGACGGGTGGCCTTCTCGTAGTATTCGCGGAACTGGCCCTCGAGAGTAAAGTAAATGCGCTTTGCCTTTTGCTTCTCACGAAGTTGCAGACCGTAGCCAACAATCTTTGCCTTGCGGTCACGGCCATGCTGGCCGGGGGCAAAATTGCGCTTCTCTATCGGACATTTGTCAGAAAAGCATTTCGGTCCCTTCAAAAAAAGCTTAACGCCTTCGCGGCGGCAAAGACGGCAGACTGGTCCTGTGTAACGTGCCACTATTTTTCTCCTTAATCCGCAGACTTAGGTCTGGGATTTCTTGGTTCAGATGTCGACCGGTTTACAGGCGGGCAGCCCTTCATCCCGGTCCATATTGTATGTTCCAGTGATGAGTCACCCCATCACCTATTTCCAATTACACTCTGCGACGCTTGGGTGGACGGCAACCATTGTGCGGCATCGGCGTGACGTCGCGAATGGAGCGTACTTCCAACCCGGCAGCAGCCAATGCACGGACCGCAGACTCACGGCCCGAACCCGGACCGGCAACCCGCACATCCACACTGCGCAGACCGTGGTCACGCGCTGCGGTGGCTGCATTCATTGCGGCCTGCTGTGCCGCAAATGGCGTACCTTTACGCGACCCACGGAAACCGAGCGCACCCGAACTTTTCCAACTGAGCGTGTTGCCCGTCTGGTCAGTAATGGTCACAATGGTGTTGTTGAACGAGGCCTGAATATAGACCAAACCAAATGGCACATTCTTGCGCTCGCGCTTCTTGAACTTCTTGTTTTTTCCCGCCTTGCCAGCGGCTGATGCCTGAGCTTTTGCCATTAGGTCTTACCCGTCGCTTTCTTCTTGCCCGCCACTGTGCCGCGGCGCGGCCCTTTACGTGTGCGTGCGTTGGTGTGAGTGCGCTGTCCGCGGACCGGCAGGTTGCGGCGGTGGCGCAGTCCGCGATAGGACTGGATTTCAATCAACCGCTTGATGTGCATCGAGACGTCTTTGCGCAGATCGCCTTCAATCTGCCCTTCGACTTCGATGACCTGGCGAATGCGGTTTACCTCGTCTTCGCTGAGGTCCTGGATTTTGCGAAACGGATCAATGTCCGCCTTGCCCAGGATGCGAAGCGCACGCGGGTTGCCAATCCCAAAGATGTATGTCAGCGCGATGCGTGCTTGTTTGTTTCTCGGCAGATCGACGCCTGCAATACGTGCCATAACGTTTCCTTCTTCTCGCAAAGGTGGCCGGTCAAACTGGCCATTTGCTTGCTGTTGGGTTCCGCCGGTACTATCCTGCGCGGAACTGGTTGGCGGAGCACTCGGGGTTCATCGCAAGCCTTGACTTCGGCTAACTAGCCCCGGCGGTTTTACCCGCGTCTCCTGTTGTCCAGCATTTTGCAGTACAGGGATTAACCCTGACGCTGCTTGTGCTTGGAGTTCTCGCAAATCACCCGGACCACCCCACGGCGGTGGATGACTTTGCACTTGTCACAAATCTTCTTTACAGATGCACGGACCTTCATCTCAAAAAACCCTTCACAAAACCTGTTATCTACAACCACCGCAAAACTATTTATATCGATACACAATGCGTCCGCGGTTTAAATCATACGGACTCAACTCGACTGCGACACGATCACCTGGCAAAATACGGATGAAGTTCTTGCGCATGCGCCCGGAAATATGGGCAAGCACCATGTGCTTGTTCTCCATCTCCACTTTGAACATCGCGTTCGGCAAGGTCTCAATCACCGTTGCCATTACTTCAATCGCATCTTCCTTCGACAAACCGTCCCCTTTTCATTTTCTGCCGGCATACTACTACCGGGTCAAAACCAGCGGTCCCTCAGCAGTGACCGCCACTGTATGCTCAAAATGCGCGCTCAGGCTTCCATCCACGGTCACAGCCGTCCAGCCATCTTCAAGCACCTTTACATCCGCTGCGCCAGTGTTCACCATTGGTTCAATAGCTAACACCATGCCTGCCTTCAAAACAGGGCCACGACCACGACGCCCATAATTTGGGATTTGCGGTTCTTCATGCATTTCGCGGCCAATCCCATGACCAACAAAATCCCGCACAACATTAAAACCAACTGATTCCACATGCTGCTGCACCGCTGCACCAATATCGCCCAGCGTTGCACCCACCTTCACTTCGCTAATGGCCTTCTCCAGCGATGCTTCAGTGATTTCAAGTAGTTTGAGCGCCTTGTTCTGCACCCGCTCGCCAACTGCAAATGTTTCCGCCGCATCTCCATAGTACCCATCCAGCAGTACGCCGCAATCGACTGAAACAATATCGCCTTCACGCAGCACCCGGGACTTGGACGGAATGCCATGTACTACTTCATTATTCACCGATGTGCACAACACACATGGATAACCGTGGTAGCCCTTGAAGGCGGGCACAGCACCCATTTCGGCCATTTTTTTCTCGGCTGCAACCTCCAAGTCCATCGTGGTTGCACCCGGCTTTACCAGTGACCTGACCAATTCCAGCACCTGCCGGACGGCCTGACCACTGCGCCGCATCTTCTCAATCTCCTGCCGACTCTTGATCATGATCGCCATGCGCTTAACCCCTCAAGCGCGCCAGCGCAGACTTAATCCCGGCGGTCACTTCTTCCACTGATTGCTCTCCTGCGACATCTTCAAATCGCCCAAGAGCACGGTAATGTTCCACCACTGGGGCCGTTAGCGTCTCATAGACCCGCATCCGCTCCGTGAATACCGCCTCAGTGTCGTCTGCCCGTTGCACTAATTCAGCACCTTCAACATCACATTTACCCTCCACTTTCGGTGGGTTGCAGTAGACATTGTAGATGCTCTGGCAGACAGGGCAATTGCGCCGACCAGTGACTCGGCGCAACAATTCAGTATAACTTACCCGGATGCTCACCGCAATCACTGGAAGTGATGCCGCCTCCGAGATTGCCCCAGCCCGTTTTTCAGAAAGATACTCATCCAGCCACTTGGCTTGGCCTAAAGTACGCGGGTATCCATCAAGAATATATCCCCGGCTTGTATCCGGTTCCTGTAAACGACATGCCACCATCTCGTTCACCAGCGCATCGGGGACCAGTTCGCCACGACCCATCAATTCTTTAGCTGCAGTACCCAGATCAGTACATTGGCTGATGTTGGAACGAAGCAGATCTCCGGTGGAGATTTGCGGGATATTCCACTCCGCCATCAGAGCCTTGGCCTGTGTTCCTTTGCCAACTCCCGGCGCACCCAACACCAGCACTGGGCCAGGCGTAATCGCCAGCTCATCCGCCAATGCAGTTGCCCGCTCTGTCACTGAAATACTCACTACCAGTTCTTCCGCCCGCGAGTGCGGCCACTCTTAGGAGTAAATCCATCATAGTGACGCATGATCAATTGCGACTCCACCTGATTGATGGTGTCCATGGCAACGCCCACGACAATCAGCAAAGATGTACCGCCAAAATAGAAGGTAACGCCCATGCCATTGTTGACCCAGTTCGGCAGACGATCAAAATATTCTCCCAACAGGAAAATGTGGTTGAAGTGAATACCACTAATCAACGCCATCGGAATGAGTGAAATCAGAATCAGATACAACGCGCCAACAAAGGTAATGCGAGTCAAAACATTGTTGATGAAATCACTGGTGCGTTTACCGGGACGAATACCGGGAATAAATCCACCATACTTGCGCATGTTGTCTGCAATATCATCTGGGCGGAAAACTATTGATATATAGAAGTATGCGAAGAAGATGATGGCCAGGACATAGACGGTGATGTACATCGGCTCACTCGGACGCAAGTTCTCAAATATCCACTCAAAGAACCGATGGTCAGCAAAGTTATATCCGAATAGCGATGCCCGCTGAAAAAATAGCGGAATGGAAAGAATTGAACTCGCAAAGATGACCGGCATCACGCCACCAGAGTTTACCTTGAGCGGGAGATGGGTGCTCTGTCCGCCCATCAAGCGGCGACCCACAATGCGCTTGGCATACTGTACTGGAATACGACGTTCGCTGCGCTCGACAAAGACAATGAATGCAACCACAGCAACCATCAGCGCTAGAATCAGAATGACAGTAATCGGGCCCCAGGTCTGCGTAGTCACCTTGCCGTAAATTTCCTGCACACCATCAGGGAGCCGCGCGACAATACCCGCAAAAATAAGAAGACTCATACCGTTGCCAACGCCTCGGTCAGTGATCTGCTCACCCAGCCACATGATGAATGCCGTGCCGGCGGTCAGCGTGATAACTGCGAGTGCCAGTCTGCCGCCGGTCAGGTGCATCAGCGAAATGCTCAGCGCTGAGGACTGCACAATCGCCAAAAGAATCGTTACATAGCGGGTCCACTGGGTGATCTTGCGACGGCCCAGTTCACCTTCTTTTTGCAACTTGGCAAGTGGCTCGTAAATAACAGTCAGCAGTTGAAAAATGATCGACGCAGTGATGTACGGCATAATGCCTAGTGCGAAAACTGTGAACTTAGTAAGCTGCCCACCGCTCAGCAAGTTGAGCATGTCCAGCGAGGAGAGTTGCGCAATCTGCTCCGCAGAGACACCCGGAGTGGGTATCCAGCGACCAAGCTGATACACCGCCAGCGCACCCAGTGTGAACAGCACACGGTTACGCAGATCGGGGATACGAAAGATGTTAAGAAACTTGTCAAACATCAGTGTTCAGTCTCTTTCTTTTCTTGGACAATTATTAGGCAATCAGGACGGCCTTACCGCCGGCCTTCTCAATTTTTTCCTGTGCAGTCTTGGAGAACTTGTGGGCATGGACCGTAACAGCGGTCTTCAGATCACCATTGCCCAACACCTTCACTAACTGGCTCGACTTCTTCACCAGACCCAACTCAATCAGGACTTCGTGCGTCAGCTCGGCAACATTCAACTCCGCAATGCGGTCGAGGTTCAACACAGCATATTCAGTGCGGAAAATATTAGTAAAACCGCGCTTGGGCAAACGGCGATGCAGCGGCATTTGGCCGCCCTCAAAACCACGCATCAGGCTGGAGCCGGAACGTGATCCCTGGCCTTTATGACCACGGGTTGAAGTTTTTCCCATGCCGGAACCCATACCGCGGCCAACACGTTTGCGCTTGGTATTGGCCTTCTTGGGCGCGCGCAGATTCGATAGATTCGTTACCATATTTTTCCTCGCTCAACGCCGGAGTTGATCTCCGACTCGCATTTATTTCTACAAAATCAAATTAGTCTACAATCCGCACCAAGTGCGGAACTGCATTCACCATTCCCCGGATTGACGGAGAATCTTCACGCAATACAATCTGGTTCAAGCGTGTGAATCCCAACCCCACCACCACTTTTTTGTGCTTCTTTGGAGTGCAAATCTTGGAGCGGTAATACTGTAGCTTGATCATCGCCTTTTCAGCCATAACATTTTCCTCGTCGGGAGTTCAGTCCCAGTTCAAAATTCCTAAAGCTCACTGACCAGCTTGCCACGCAGCGCGGCAACTTCTTCACGATTGCGCAGTTGCAGCAAAGCATCAAACGTTGCCTTGATCACATTGTGCGGGTTTGCAGAGCCTAGGCTCTTCGTTAGCACATTCTGCACGCCGGCAGAGGTCATCACAGCGCGCACTGCGCCACCAGCAATCACTCCAGTACCTTCCGGCACCGGCTTCAACAGCACCTGGCCTGAACCATAACGGCCGAGTACTTGATGCGGAATCGTCGTCTCAGTCTTGTGGATATGCACCAAGTTCTTCTTGGCCGATTCAATGCCTTTGCGAATTGCCTGCGGCACTTCCTTCGCCTTGCCAGAGCCATAGCCCACCACGCCCGCATCCGGGTCGCCAATTACGACGA
>Ga0116226_10001914_pt1 | contig 18057 bp, 16 predicted proteins | sample S1TSphfallax_FD_89692 | JGI IMG/M metagenome (GOLD analysis project Ga0116226, IMG submission 89692) | Host-associated microbial communities from peat moss isolated from Minnesota, USA - S1T2_Fa - Sphagnum fallax MG | ecosystem: Host-associated > Plants > Peat moss > Unclassified | place: USA... | reverse complement strand
TTATGAAAATAATGTGCTGCCAATTATGCACACTTTGTCTTTCTGTGTTCTGATTTTCTACAAAGACATGGTGAAATTGGCCTCATAAATAAATCTAAATAATTCTAAACATTTTGGGGCCAACGTGTTTCTTTTTTAAACTTCAAAGTTTACACACACTTTACATTAGTTATTATTGAGACATTGTCAAGCTTTAGTACAAGTTTCAATAGAACCATTGGAAATGTGAAGCCAACACAAATAGATGAAGTTAATAGATAACCTATTGGGTAATTCCCGCATGTGGATAACATCACCAATAACAACTTAAGTAATTAAATATGTTCAAACTACATCATGTTCGATCATAAATAGCCTATGTGGCATGCTTACATGGCAATTTATTGAACTGCCTATCACCTCATGGTAGCTCATTGCTACTCTAATACCACAAATTGTTAAATCTTCCAAATTTGAAAATTTACACACTTATCACCAAGGGTAAATTATCATCACAAACTTTAAATGAATAAGATAGTTAATTTAAATTCCAAAAAGTTTTTTTAACTACCACAAAGGCACTGGACATCACACATGATATTATGAATTGTCTACAAAAGAACATGAGAGGTATCACTTACTTCGATCTTTCAACAAAGACTATTAGGATGCAATTGAAGCATTTGAAAGAAAACACATCATCAACACACCACTACATGTGAAAGACTTGTAAGTTAAAGGTGACAAAAACTATATGGCAATAATACATGTATGTGAAACCGATTCACAAGAGGAACAAGACTATGTGTCATTCATTCACACAAGAACTTTTCAATGAGGATTATGTACTAGAAGATGTAATTCCATTTGAGCAACCAACCCAAGTTGCACTAGGAACAAGACATCGTGTTTCATTATAAACCTTTTTGATGTTCCAAGTGCATGTGTTGTGCCATTAACTCCAATGACTCCAACCACTACAAGAATCATGACTTTTTTGACTGGGAATTTCAGTAAAACAAACCCCCCATGTGATTTTTTTGCCTCCATGTCCAACTTGACCAAAGTGTCATTTTGGACAAGTCGTTTTGGACTTGACCGTTTTGACTAGGTTTTTTTATGAACCATCATGACAATAATGTAATTTGGGCAATAATAAAAATATATATGTAGTATTTAAATTTTTTATTTAAAATTAATATGAAAATATTAATTAATTACATACCCTACCTACCTACTTAATTAATAGACCTAATAATTAATGTCAATTTTTTTTTAATTTACTTACCAACCCTATGTCCTAGATCTAGGCTAGACCACCTAATTTAATCACCTAGGTTAGATTAAGCCATTTAGGCTAGGTCAAGCCCCTTAAGCTAAACCAAATAGCCTAGGCTAGGTGGTCTAATATGTTTTGCAACCTAGGGTAGCTAATTAGGTCACTTAAGTAGCCAAGGTAACCTAGGTTACAAATGTGGGGATTTGAACTCCTCGCCACCAAATGGAGGAATCAAGTCTTTAACCATTACACCACCACCCCATGAAATGATTTTCTTGAACAACATATTGTAATTAACATGATTTTGAACCAGCATATTATAATCAATTCCCATGAAAAAAAATTCAACAAGTTGTACTATATGAACTTGAATTTTTTTACACTAATACATAAATAGGTAGGTTATAAGTAGGTTAACCTAGGTAAGTAGGAGGTACTTAAATTAATAACTACATGTACATAGGTAACATGTAGGTTATAATCTACTAAACCTTATAGGTACTTACTAGGTCTATGTTTATATTTACCTAATAAGTTTTGTTGAATGTGAACATTAAACACCATCTTCCAATGTATGGAATTCATCCATAATGTTCATCCATAATTCTTAATTAAGTCCTAATTAATTTTCAGTTAACTATCAATTAAATCCTTGTTAAGTCTTGATCAACTTATAATTAAGTCTTAATTAACTATCAGTTAATTCGTAATTAACTCATAGTTAACTTTTAATTAAATCCTAGTTAAATCATAATTAATTCCCAATTAAGTCCTAGTTAACTTTATAATTAACTCTCAGTTGATTCCTAGTTAAGTCTAAGTTAACTTTTAATTAAATTTCAATTAATTCATAGTCAACTTTTAGTTATGAAAATTTTCAAGAAACTTCCTTATTTGATGCGCACACAAAAGCCTCCTTTGAAGCTTCTTTAAACTAGGTCCGTAAAGGGATATAAATAGGAGTAGGACCCCTCGTTTCCTTTAGTTTGTTCAACATTATTCTCAAGCACAAGCTTCCAATATCACCTTGTCAAGTTCTTTTCATATTCATGTTTGCATATGTTAGCAAAATAAGGTCCATCTTCATGTTTGTTGTGCACATCTTGTGTTCTTGTTTTTAAATCACATATTTTTCTTTTGTTCCTTGTTTGAAAGTTAGATTTAAACCTTTTTTTAACCTTTGTTCTTGTGGGTTTTCGTTTCCTTGACAATCAAACAAACTCCATCAAGTTTACATCTATTTTTACATGTATAAGTCATTTAAAAATTAATTTTCTTTCGGACTTGAGTGTGAATTACCCCTGTTCTTCAAAGGAAAAGTTTTCAAAAAATTATAAATTACCCATTTCTTATTGACTGAGGTTATGGATTACCCACCTTTTATTATTGTCATATTTCACAATGTTCGTCATGTTTACATCCATGGAAAAAGTCATATTGTCCTTAGGAATCTTGAATAGGAAAATTAAGTACTTTGTGAATTTGTTACTCAATTGCAAACCAATCAAGCTTCGTCCTCCTTGGGATGCGTTTTGGCAACACAACCTTAACCAAAGGAACCACATATCAGCCTACTTAACAAGTTTGATGGCACATGTTCAAAGTTTTGAAGTTTTGTCAACCAAATGCATTTGGTCACCTAACTTCATCCTCATTGGTATCCAACTAATTTGGCTCAAGTTGGATTCATTGGCACTTTATTGTCATGCATGACCCTTGTTTGGTTCGCACCTTTATTGGAGCATTAATCACCCTTGTGTAACGACTTTGAAGCGTTTCTTGAAAAGTTTAATGCCACCTTTGGAAATTTGGACAAAGAATGAACATCTAACATCAAAATATGATCTTTTCATCAAATATCATGTTTAATTGTGGTATATGCATCAAAGTCTAGACAATTGGCTTGCAATATTCCATGGGGTGAGGTGGCACTCATAAGTCAATTCCAATTTGGGTTACGAGTTAATGTGAAGGACTTAACACTCACCTTGCCAGAGCCTTCAACATTAAATCATGTCATTGCATAAGTTATTTGGTGTGACAATAGGCTCTTTGAACACCGACAAAAGAAGCGTCATGAACCCACATTGATAACACAAAAGAATTTTGCACCATTAACAACACAAAAGAGTTTTCCACCTACAATGTCAGCCCAACCTTCGACAACCTCACCAAAGGACAACCTTTTGCAGATTGATGAAACAAGATTCAAACCCTTCATGGAAGAAAAGAAATAATGTCAACGTATAAATAATCTTTATTTGTATTGTGGAAAACTAGGTCATGTTGTTCATGAGTGTCCAAAGAAATGTGGACCACATGCAACACACATCATCTTTATTACCAATCCACAACTAGAGGAGTCAAAAAATGAACATGTATAATCTTAATAGGGATTACAAGGCTGGACCATGATGCATCATGTAATGAAAATGGTCCCAACCTATCTTCACACCCAACACCATGTTTTTTTGGTACCAATCATTGAGTTGTCAAATGTAATAAGCTTGTGACGATGGAAGCCCAAACATTTCTTGATTATGGCGCACCAACATGTTTTATGGACAAGGAACTAGTGTGACAATACAAGTTGGTTCTAATGGAAAAGAACACACTAATGTTGGTTGAAGTCATTGATGGTTGAAGCTTTTCATAAAGACCAATCACCCATGAAACCAAGCCATTAGATGTTACCATTGGTTCCCACACCATCAAGGTTATTTTCAATGTCATTTCATCTCCAAGAAATCATGTCATCATTGGATTATTTTGGCTCGTTCTACATAATCCACAAGTGGATTAGCCTACAAGGAATTTTCATTTTGAAACACCACAACACAAGGCCTTGGAGTGTGAAACCCTCATTAGAAACATGCAAAATTTGAAGTAGTAAAGAAACTTTGATAATACAAAAAGGCCTAGGTGCCCCAAGCCTTTGTTCATTGGAGCAAAAACTTTCGTGAAAATTCCCATGAAAGGAAATGCATTCTTGATTTACACTATTCCTTCACTAGATTTTGAACCACATTCACATGAAATTTTTCCTAATATAAAAAATTCAAGGATGTGTTTGAAAAAAAATGCGAACACATTGCCCAAACATCAACCATATGCTTGCACCATTGATCTCATGGAAGGAGCGTAACCCCCATTCAAACCCATCTACAATTTGTCACAAAACAAATTTGCAACGCTTCATGAATACATTGATGAAAACCTTGAGAAAGGGTTCATTCGACATTCCAAATTTCTAGCTTGTGCCTAATCTTATTTGTCAAGAAAAAGGATGGCTCCCTTTGAATGTGTGTTTATTATTGTGGGCTTAATCAACTCACCATCAAGAATTGGTACCCTTTGCTCATGATCTCAAGGTTGTTGGACCATTTTAGTCATGCCAAGGTGTACATTAAAATTGATCTACATGGAACATACAATTTGGTGTGCATTCAAAAATGTGATGAATGGAAGACGGTGTTCAAAACTCGTTATAGACATTTTGAATATGTCATGATGCCATTTGGCCTTACTAATGCACTTGTTATTTTCCAACATATGATGAATAATGTTTTTTGTGAGTATTTGGACGATTTCATGGTTTGTTACATTGATGACATCCTCATTTTCTCAAAGAACATGGAGGATCATGAGTGGCATGTATGTGTGGTTTTGGAAAAGTTTTGGGAGGTTGGATTTTATGCCAAATTAGAGAAGTTTGAATATCTGAAATGGAATTCTTGGGTTGCATCATCTTTAGAAATGGCATTAGCATGGATCTTTGCAAGGTTCAAACCATTGTTGATTGGGCTACTCAAGATGTCCAATGTTTTCTTGGATTTGCCAACTTTTATCAACGTTTCATTGCCCATTATTCTTCAATAGTGGCCCCTTTTACTCAATTGATTAGAAAGGATCAATTTTTTTCTTAAGGAGTTGAAACTAATAATGTTTTTCAATCTTTGAAGGTTTTTTCAACAATTGCCCCACTTTTGATTCATACAAACTCTTCCAAACCTTTTGTTGTGGAGACAAATGCTTTCGACTTTGTAATAATTGTTGTGTTCTCACAATTTCGAAAAGACAAAAAAATTCATCATGTTGGCTTCCATTTTTGTAAACTTGCGAAAATTAATTACAAGATTCATGATAAAGAACTTTTAACCAGCTCAACATGAAATCAATGTGTATTCAAACCATAAAAACTTGCAGTATTTCATGACAACTTGTTTTTTAATCAACACCAAGCTCGATGGGCATTGTCCTTATCTCGATTCCAATTTATCATCACATATCACCCTAAATGCTAATGAGGGAAACCTAATGCGTTGTCCCATCATTCGTACCTCGCACTAAAGGAAATAAATGAGCAATAATGTGATGTCATTCTCAAATTTGAACATCTTTGACTTCAAGTGTTGTTAAGAATTCTAAATGACACAACCCTTCTTTGTTAAATTTGTGAAGATTTGAAAAAGGACCATTGGCATCCAAAGCCTATCAAGGAATTATCATCAAGTCTAGGAGTTTTCCAATGATCATGTTTAGTTCAAATTTTAAGATGGTCTACTTTATTGCGATGGTCTTTTGTATGTTTATGATGGTCGTGTGCAACTTTAAGTACTCTAAGCTAGGCACAATGTTTTGGTTGTAGGCCATTTTGGATTCAACAAAACCATGGAGTTAATGTATCAATATTATTGGTGGCCATAGCTTTGGAAGTATGTGAAGGAGTTGTTAGATCTTGCAATGTTTGTGTTCGAGCAAAAAATCATTAACATTGCCCTCGTGGTCTCCTTTAACCATTATTGATCCTTACATCCCCGTGGTCTTCAATTTCCATGGACTTCATCACAAACCTTCCACCTTTTGATTCCTATGATTCCATCTTGGTGGTGGTGGACCATTTGACATAAATGGTTCATTTAATTTCGTATACCAAAGCAACAACTGCCAAAGGACCATCCAAGTTATTCCTTATCATGTTTTTTGTATCATGGTCTTTCTAAATATATCATTTCTTATTGTGGGCCTTAGTTTGCATCCAAGTTTTGGAAGCAACTATTTGAACTTTTAAGTGTGAAGGTGAAATTGTCCTCAACTTTCCACCCTAGATGAATGGGCAAACTAAATGGGTTAATCAAGTATTGAAGCAATATTTATGGTGCATAATCAATTATCATTAAATAATTGGTTAAAACTTTTGGCCATGGCAAAGTTTGCCTACAACAACATAATGCATTCATTAACCCAACAAACACATTCTTTTGCAAATCATGGTTTGCATTCCAAGTGCGACATTCAAGGTATGCACAAAATCATGAATCCAACAACTAAAGATCAAACCATATGGTTAGCAGATGTTGAGCTCAATTTATATTTAACCTTGAAAAATCACAAAGGCGATACAAAGAGAATGTCAATGAACATCAAAAGGAACAACCCAACTTTAAGGTCAAAGACCAAGTTTGGTTTCAACAACAACATATCAAAACAAAAAAGGCCATAAGAAAGTTGGATCATCAAAGGCTAAGTCCATTCCCCATTATGAAACTTATCATTGTCGTGGTTTTCCAACTCAAGCTTCTAGGTTCTATGAAAATCCATCTCGTGTTTCATATTTCCTTGTTGGAACCTTACCACATGTTCATCATTCGAGGAAAAATCCATGATCCCCCTCCACCTAATGAAATTGAAGGTGAACAAGAATATGAAATGGAGGACATTTTATATTCAAGGATCTATAATTATCAATTCCAACATCTTGTTCATTGGCATGGGCAGATGTGAATGAATGCATTTGGGAACCAATCAAAAACATATCAAATGCCATGGAAAAGGTACATGAGTTTCATCGACGATGTCTAAACAAGCCCAAGTTTACTCCTTATGGAACTCCTCATTAAAAAGGGAGGTGATGTGACGGACGTAAACATTAAACATCATTTTCTAATGGATGGAATTCATTTGTAATGTTCATCCATAACTTTTAATTAAACCTTAGTTTATTCCTAGTTAAGTCTAAGTTAACTTCTAGTTAAATCTTACTTAACTCTTAATTAAATCCTAATTTATCCCCAGTTAAATCCTAATTCATTATAGTTAACTCTTAGTTGACTCCTAGTTAAGTCCAAATTAACTTTCAGTTAAGTTTCAATTAATTCAAAGTCGAGTCTCAATTAAGAAGGTTTTCTAAAAGCTTTTTTACTTGATGCACACATAGAAGCCTCCTTGGAAGCTTCCTTAAACTAGGTCACCAAAGGGGTATAAATAGAAATAAGACCCTTCATTTCCTCTAATATGTTCAACAATACTCGTAGGCATGATATTTTAACATAGCCTTGTCAAATTCTTTTCATGTTCATGTAATTTGTATACGTTAACATAATAAATATTCGTCTTCATGTTTGTCATGCACATCTTGTGTTCTTGGTTTTGAATCACATATTCTTCTTTTGTTCCTTGTTTGAAGGTTAAATTTAGACCTTCTTTTTAGCCTTTGTTCTTATGGTTCTTCATGTCCTTAACATAATCTACCTATGCCTATATGTCATTTAATATGTCGCAACTCTAGCCTTGGGCTCGTGACCAAGGCAAGGGCTTGCAAGGTTGCAAACCAAGAGGAAACACGAGAGTGGAAGAAAATGTGAGAGAATGAACCTTCACACTCCCAAGGGAATTTAGAGTCCTGGTGGATTCCTAAATTTTCAGAAAGCAATTTCAGGGGTCAAAACCCAATGGATTAAAGAATTTTTTATATTATTGAAAAAAATTAAAACCTAGATGTCTAAAATGAGCTCTCATGACCCATTTGGATACTTAAAACACAAGGTATGGCCAAAAGAAAGGTCGGGAGTCAAATTGGCAATTTGACTTCCGACCATTAAAAGTCAAGAATCAACCCAATTTCCTTACATGTAGGTGGCATGCAACATACTATTCAAAAGCTCTTGATGAGGGATACAACTTTGCTTCAGACCTCATCTCAATTGGAGGTCTATGCACAAAGTTATATGGCCCCAAAGTCGTGAGAGTCCCAACTTTGGGAATTTCAGGACTCTCATTTGGGAATCCCAAGACAAAATGCCATTTGGATGTGGGCCTCGTGGAAAGGCACAAAGTATACTATAAGGGGGGAAGGTGGTGGTTTCCCCCAAGTCCGGGCCGTGGTGAATATTGTGAATCTGAGTTTGCATGTGGTTCATCTTAGCACCAAACGTGTTCCAACTATGCACTAACCAACTTGTGTTTGGTTTTGTGTAAGCCCATGTGAATGATTAAGTGTTTGTCATTCTTCTTAGTCCCATCCCGGAACTCCAACACGCCCCTCTACCCCCAAAATGTTGCGAGCCAAGGAACGTGTCCCCAACTTCTTATTCTTTTGTTGTTTTCATTTCAGACTCACATTTTAGTCTATCAAGGAGCTTGGGAGCGCATCATAGTAGGCTACATAGGTACCTATTAACTTATTAATAGACCTAGCCTAAGCATATTAAGTAAATAGTTTAGTCTATTAAATAAGTACCCTAGTAGGTAGCCTAGTCTATTAAGTAGGTAGCCTTGTAGGTAACATAGTCTATTAGGTAGGTTTAAGCCTAAATTACCTACCTAATAGGCTAGGCTACCTATTTAATAGGTGGGTGAAAGCATGGTTAGGTGGTTCAAACGTGGCATTTGAAAGTCCATAATGTAACACTAACAATTATTTTTGTAATTTTAATAATTATCAAACCATAAATCCTATTAATATTTCATATGATAAAAAAATTATGATTGATAAAAAATATCCATGCAAAAGACAAATTTTTTAAATGTGAAATGGACTTTTTAAAATGAAAATTTACAACAATCATATTATTATTATTATTATTATATATCATGAAAGTTTCAATGCATTTCATTAATAAATTCTTCATTTGATGATGTTTTATTTTTATTTATTTTTCTTACACTACTTTGACATTTTTTTGAGTCCACATTTTTCCTTTTTTTTGTATGAAAGACAAAGGGTTGTCATTTCAAAAGTCCATTACAAGTCCATAATCTTCTTAAAATTCATCCAAAAAAATTATGATGATTTTTATTAAATTTTATGAAAAGATGAATAATTATAACAATTATAATGTTAATTTTGAATATAGCTTTAAATTTTATGTTTAGATGTAATCCAAAAAAATTACAAATGCAATAGTCCAAATAGTCCCCCTATTCATGTTTTCACCTAGGCTTAGGTGGCCTAACCTAGATTAGTTACATACTTAATAGGCCTAAGTAGCCTAAGTTGGGCTATGTACCTACCTAGTAGGCCTAAGTGGCCTAGGTAATTAAACTACCCACCTTCTAGGCTTAGGTGGCCTAAACTAAGTTACATACCTAGTAGGCCTAAGTTAGGCTACCTACTTAATAAACTTAGGTGGTTTATGTTAACTAGTTATCAAAATAAACCTTGATCGCCTAGGTTAGGCTACCTACCTAGTAGGCTTAAGCTACTTACCTAGCTAGTAAGATGGGCTACCTATTTACTAAGCTTAAGTGACCTATGTTATTTACCTAGTAGGCCTAGGCTATGCACCTATAATAGACCAAGGCTAATAGGCTACCTACATAGTTAATAGGTTTACTTAGTAAGCCTAGGTCACCTAGGATACTTACCTAGAAGGCTTACAATACCTAGTAGGTTACTTAATAGTTTTAGGTCATGTCCTAGGTAGCCTACTAGGTAGGTATAGGCTAGGCTACTAGTTGAGTTATTGCTTAACAAATAACCTACTAACCTATTAATTATGTTAGGTTTGATATGTAGTCTAAGCCTAGCATAACCTATTAGTTATGTTAGGTTAAGTAAGTAGCTTAAGCTTAACAAGTAAGCTAAGTCATCAAATGAATATGGTTCATTTGATTAAGTGTCAAATCATAATGGTTAATTTGACTAAAGGTCAAATTAGGATGGTCAATTTTACTAAACCTTATCCATTCAATATGGCCAATTTGACTAAGCCATGCCCATTTTGATGGACATTTGTCCATTTTGACTATATCTTTAGCTTGACACGTGGTCAAAAAAGTCATTTTAGTCAAATGCAACATGTCTTTTCATGCCCCAAACCTTTAATCAAAATGGACATACCCTTTGGTCATAGATGAAGTGCAACTTGTAGATGAAGTGATTCCAAAATCCATTTGAACTTTTGAAGTAATTACAAGTCACTTTAAACAAGTTCAATTCATGATCATAGTACGTGATTACATTTGACAAAACAAGATCAACATTGTTAAAATTCACAACAAGTTCACAACAAGTTTCAATTCATGTCACAAAGTTTCACACCACAATTGTAAAATATCATCATTCTAAACTGTCAATGCATTATGCGTGGCTTATTACCCAAATGTTGCTTTAAAGTCACACCTTTTGATTTATTCGTAAAATTTCAAAGTCTTATCATTTAACTTCATTGTCATTGTCAATTGTGGGTTTTATAGTAGCCCTATGTCTCTAATTTGAATTAGTTTGATGCACATAGCTAGAAGAATTATCCAGATTTAACTGAACCATCAAAGTTTCAATATCGAGGTCTTTCCCATCCAAGATCATGTTATATAGAATATAACAACAAATAACTACATAGGTATAAACAAAACATGTAGATTAGTTTGAACGAACAAATTTTGGAAGCTCTTATTCATAATACCAAAGGAATTTTCCACAACACTTTCGCCTTAGGATAAATGTTTGTTATATAGTGCCTCAAGGACACTATGTCGAACATTGCCAAATTTTTTGTTTGGAATCATCAACCAAGGAAGCAAATAAATAAGGTTTGATTTCTTCTTCACCTCTATTGAAATGAAACATGTATCCATTCATCGCCTTCTGATATAAATTAAATAGGTGTAATATGTGAATATTGTTTATCAAACCAAATAATCCCACAAAGGCATCCAAAATTTTCTTATGATAATCAACCGCAACTTGCAATTACATGTTGTAAGCTTTGGATTTGAAAGAAAAATAATCCCCATCAAAATCAAGTTGAGGTTTTTGGATATGAAACTACATTACACCATTAGAATTGAGGATCTAAAAGGCATATATCACAAAATTCCTTGAACCCTTTCATCATTTCTACCAAGTCTTCCCCTTCTAGCCACCAAATCTAACTTCTGAAATGCATATGAACTCCCATAAAACCAAATGCAATGTTGACTTACCAATGGCGAACAACTTAGAGTAATGAAGGTATTCTACACCATGAGCAAGCTTGTACAAATAACACGTAACACAACTTCCACATGTACAACACATTTATATCTTGTGTCCTTATACATCAAATGTTTAGCTTGATAGTCAAGTGAAAATCAAAATCTTCTTTATTCTTAAGTGTTCAATCCACCTCGAATTATTGTATCAAATCATTTAAAAATGTGCATGCCAGGTTGTAGACCTAGTTTTCACCCAATTGCCAAGGTCTTTGCTGAACAATAAGTCATAACGACATGACAAACATGCACTAATGTAAAACCACATAGTTCATAATGTTGTAAAAGCAGGATTTTGTCTCTAGAGAACATAATGGAAATAGGCACCTTGAGGACGTTGAGTCATTCTCATGGTTTAAAAAAAAACACTCGTGCACCTACAAAACAACTTGAAACAAAACACCTTGACAATGTTGCCTTTAAAGGCTACATGCTACAAAAACTTCCTATAGGAATTACACACAAAAATTAGAAGATGCAAAAAAAAATTCAAAACAAGAATAATAGTATGACAATGTAATTATGAAGTTGTGGAGCAATGATCAAATAAAAAAAACTAAAGTTGCATGGATCTATGGAGCAAATAGCAACATTAAAGGCAAATCTACGGAGTTGTGAGCAAGCAAGAAGACGATAAAAACTACACAAATATGTGGAGAAAACAACAAAAATGAAAGCAAAATTGTGAGTTAGTAAAAAAATAATGGAGTTGTGCATATTTTTAAAGTTACAAATAAGCCAAAAGGTGGGGCTATGAGCAAGCAAGAAGACAATGGAACTACATAGATCTATGGAGTGAAGAGTAAGAATGAAGGCAAAGTTGTGGCTAAGCAAAAAAAAATAGACTTGTGCATATTTATAAAGTTACAAATAACATTAGAATTTTTTTTGTTTTATGCAACCACAACTTAAACAACTAGTGGTCCTAAACAACTCAAGAAACAACTATAAACCATATTTACACTACTATAATTTTAGGTTTTTCAAATTGGATTTTCAAACCAAAAAGTACCCCAAAGTGATAGGGGGTCAAAAAACCAAATTGGTTTTCTACGACAAGTTAATTTTAACAAGTCTAGTACAACTAGGATGGTTTTTTAACCAACCTTAAGGTGGTCCTTTTGACCAGCCCCAAGGCAATCCATTTGATTTATTTTCTTTTACTAATGATAAAATGTGGCATGTTGTAAGGTCATTTCAATGCCCCATGTGTCATCATTTGATTGGTCAAATCATAAGTCAATGGGTTAATAAATGAATGAAAAATGTAAGTAAGTAGGTGATAACATAACCTACCTTAGGTTAGTCTAATTTAGCCTAGCCTAACCTAACCTAACCTAACCTAACCTATTTAATCTACCTAGTCACACCAACCTCTAGACATACACATAGGTTGCAAGTGTTAGAAATTGAGCCTCTCACCTTCATCATAATAAACCAAGTCCTTACCAATAGACTACACCATTAAAAGATGTCAAAATTTGTCAAGTTTTTTTATTTCACATGTTACAAAATTGTGGAAAAGTAGTTGGTTAAATCTAATGGCTAAATTCAATAGCTAAACTTAATGGTTAAACTTATTTAATGATTAAATTTAATGGCTAAATTTAATGGCTAAACCTATTTAAAACTAAATTCAATGCCTAAACTTAATAGCTACACCTATTTAATGACAAAATTCAATGGTTAAATTTAATGGCTAAACATATTTAATGATTGAATCTAATGGATAAACTTAATGGCTAAACTTATTTAATAGCCAAATCCAATCTCTAAACTTAATGTTTGAACCTATTTAAAAATTAGATCCAATGGCTAAATTTAATGGCTAAACATATTTAATGATTAAATCCAATGGCTAAACTTAATGGCTAAACATATTTCACAATTAAATTCAATGGCTAAACATATTTGATAATTAAATCCAATGGCTAAAATTAATGGCTAAACATATTTCACAATTAAATTCAATGGCTAACATATTTGATAATTAAATCCAATGGCTAAATTTAATGGCTAAACATATTTAATGACTAAATACAATGACTAAACCTATTTAATGACAAATTTCATTCACCACATTTAATGGTTAAACTTATTTAATGATTCAATTCAGTGCCTACATTTAATGGCAAAATTGTTTTATAATTTTAATAGTTAAATTTGATGGCAAAATATATTTAATGATTATTTATAATGGCAAATTTAGTGGCTAAATTTAGTACCAAATTTTATTTAATGATTAATTCTAATGGTTAAATCTAATGGTTAAACATATATAATGATTAAATGATCTATTAATGAATATAAACTAAATGGTTAAAAATATTTTGTTAAGGCCACCTGGTAAATAATTAAGTTTGTAAGTGAAACAAAAATTTAATAAATTCTTGTTGAAGGGGGGCAATCTTTAAAACAACCAAAATTCAATTATTAGTAAATCAAATAGATTTATGAAATACTGCAGTTTTCAATCAGGGAATCACACTACCATATTTAAAGTGGGGGCAAACACTTGCAACCACTTTAGATATCAAAACACAAACCTAAAACTCATGTGATAATAATAAAATAACCATGGAAGACACACAAATTAAATGAACATACTTGAAAAACATAAAACCTTGTGGAGAAGTTTGGCAAAAAACATTAATTACTTCAAAAAGAAGGTAAAGGGTTTGAGCTTTCTCCACAAGTAGGTTTGGAAAAACTTTGTACAATTTTCTTCTTATGAAAGAAAAAAAAAAACTATAAATCCCTTTATATATATGCCTTCCAAACCTTATCCCCCAAAAAATCCTAACTAGTAGTCTAATTGATCATTGTTGGATTTTTTATTCTAAAAATAAACATCCTTAAACTCGGTTTCAATCCGGCTTCAATTCCATAAACTTGGTTTTTGTTACACTAATCTAGTTTTGGTTACCCAAATCTGATTTCAATTACACCAATCTAGTTTTAATTACCCAAATCTGGTTTCAGTTACATAAAATCAATTTCATCTACAAAATTATTTCTCACTTCAACATTATCCTCCTTTCAAAGTGAGATTACGTCTTCAAAATCACAAAATAACAAAATGTTCTAACATCCTAACATTATTAATTACAACTATTCTGATCTTATTGAAACTAATTTAAAATTCGGTTACTTATTCTATTGGGTCACGGGGAGGTTCAATAACCAGTTTGACTACTTTGCTAGGCACACCTTTCGATTGTGACCTTGGGGGTGAATCTTGGACCCTCTCCATCAAAACCTCGTGGATTTTTGTAGTTTTTTCCTTTGCATTAAAATTGATTTGACTTTTTAATAGAGGTTGGCTACTTGATGCTTCCTCGGCTCTTATTCGAACTTCACTCATAGCTCCTCATGAGTCGGCCACCATTTCTTTTTTTACCTCCCAAGCTTCACTTGCTTGTGTGGCAGAAGTGGATATGACTGGAAATGCCATAGTGGTTAGTTGAAAGTCTAACATCAACAAATGTGGCATTGATTTTTGGTAGTGTTATATCCAAAGGATATAAAGCTCTTCATCTTTTTAGTGGCTTGCAAAATTTTCCTTTAAGATCTGCACCACTTGCGATTCCCCGTAGCTTGGCCTTGCTTTTTTGACCTCAACTTTGGTACATTAGCAATTCCATTTTTGCAACTTGTGTTCCATTTGCAACATTTTGAACTCCGCCATTTAGTGGTTTTAGAGGTCCACCTTTTCAGCCTTTTGGGTCAACACTTGCATTTCTTCTATGATGGTTTTAAGGTCAACATTGGTCAAAGCAGGGTCAGTTCATAATTCCTCCACTTCCCTTTATAACTCCTCCTTTTTTTCAATTACTTCCCTAAGTTCCTATTCCAACCCCTAAATCTATTTATATAGCCCAAGGTAGGCCGTTTTGGTGTGGGCTAGCTAGCCCCTTGTGGACTCCATGCCCTTTTCTGCCTTGTCCAACTCTTCCTCTAACCTTTTTCGCTCTTATAACTCCTTTTAGGATTGAACCTCTAGTCGGTTCCGATCCTTTTGTAATGCATCAAAGGCAATGCCCATTCCTTGTAGCCGTTTTTCTAGCCCTGGAATAACCTCTCGATAGTCCTTGTTTAGGGCTTCCAATGTGTTCAATTGTAGATGCATTGCATCAGCCTCATGAAGTTATTGTTCCAAATCATGGATGGTTTTGGAATCCCTCTCATTACTTAGATGTACCTTAAGCCAATTGGTTGAGGTTTCTAAATCTTGCTTCTCATCAAAAATATTTCGGTTGCTTTCTAGCAACAAATAATGTTGTTGTTTTAGTTGACCTAAAGATCATGATCATGAACTTCATAGGTAAAATAGTAAACCCGGTAGCAATCACCACCCCATCCAACCCTAAGTCCATTTTAAAACAACAACAAACACTTGTTACAAAATCATTAGTGGTGGAGCCAACCTTGAATATTGGAGGTGGATTGGTCTTATCTATCTTACCACGAATTTCAGTGTAAATGATGGGGGTGAAAACAGATAGACACATTCCAAGGGGAAAGGAAATGACATTATTAAAGATGGCTTATGTACATTTAAGTAATGTCAAACAACACAAGGGAAGAAAAAAGGTTTGGTGACCTTAAACCCTAGGGTGTCAACTGATCTTGCAAAACTGTGGAATGAATTAACAAATGGGTCAATGAATTTTAATTCACCTACAAAAGCCAATGTAACATTTATTGTGAAAAATACAAGGCATAATAAAAAATCACCAACAAAGGGCTCTAGACTTATGGGACAATCCACTCCACGTAATGCAAGTCAAGTGAATAAATTTTTGAGGTTGAAATCCCCTTCATTGATATTTTAAAATGTTTTTGGTTATCCATGGTGCTATGTTGAATTATTCAACATATTTGTTGTGTTGGTAGGGGTGTTAAAAGTCTACAAGACCACCTACAATTAGAAAGGAGTTACGAGGAAAAGTATTGCCCCCCAAGGAAATAACGCAAAACATGATACTCTTAAATCACATTTGGTAAGCATGTCAAATTGTTTTCAAAAATTTAATCAAAATTTCATTTCATTCTAAGTTACAATCATTAAGTAATAACATTTTCATTATATGGAAAGGAGTAGACCTAGAGAAGGATGAATTTTTTGTTGATATAAATTAGATTTACCATTTTGTGGTTCAACATGTTTATATTGCTTAAATCCTCAAACAAATGATCACAAATTTCTTGACTTCAGAAGCATTTATTGTGGTTTATTAAGATTTTAATTGATTTCTAAATTTTCATTTTGAAAGTTATCCACTAAACTTGACTTTCACCTACCTTGAAAATGCATCATAATGTTTTCTTTGTAAATAAATATAGATTCTAATTTTTATGCAACATTTGTATTTTTTTTGTACTTGTAGTTTCATATGCAACAAGTTGTTGTCTTATTGAATTTGAAGAATGCATGGTAGAAAGTTGCAAATGGGTCAATTAACAGCCTATGGGGTAGAGACAAGTTCCATTGTATGCCAATAGAAGAATTATGGTTTCGAATATATATATAAGAGGTTTACATTTCTAATCATCCTCTTATGCACCCCAATGAAATGGTTGACCAAATGACATTGGGAGATGTTGTTGGAACCTTTGCATTATGGCATCAGAAGCATTTGAAAGCACAATAATTGGGGTGCAATAATATGTGGTGGACAAAACTTAAAAGTGATTTGTGTACATATAACTAAATTCAAAATGTCAAATTTTGGTAATGTGTTATTGGATTCAAGCTTAGTTAGGGAAAGGTGCATACACTTGCATTGATTAGTTTTGTTTTGATTCTTGTTTTGATTGTATTGAATTTAAAATGTGCAATTTGGTGTATGATTGTTGTGTAATTGTGTTTTACCCATGAAGTACATGTAGCTAGTTACATTTACAGACAATTATATGTTTCCAAATGTAGTTTATTATAAAAACACATGGAAGTTATATAAATAATTAAATTAATAGTGCAACTACATTTGCAACTAAACCCTAGAACCTAGGTGGCCATTAATGTAGTCATATATTCAACTAAGACCACATTGTATTCTAATTGTATCAACGATTATGACTATATGCCACATCACTAATTTAATTGTATTACCAACATGCCACATCGTCAACTTAGTCACATGAACGACTATGCCACATCATCGATTTAATCATATGAACAACTGTCACAACACTGGACTAGTGATATGAATAACTACAATAACAACCACACAATTGTTGACATGGTAATTTTGTAGTCATAAATGTAACTCTACAATTTTGCCACGTCAAATGCTAATTCAAAATGTTAATTGCCACATCATTAGCGCACCCATCCACCTAAATAATATAGTCACCTTTGGATCTACTAGTTTAAACATAACTTGTCCTCAACAACTTAGTCATATTAACAACATGTCATGTCCATAACAACAAGGTGTCCATTTCAACTCATTTGACACAACATTGTTGGCCTTAATCATTTTTATCTTAAACAATTAAATATTTAGTTGTAAAAAAAAATATTTTTTCCCAAAATTCTA
>Ga0116226_10001913_pt1 | contig 18063 bp, 16 predicted proteins | sample S1TSphfallax_FD_89692 | JGI IMG/M metagenome (GOLD analysis project Ga0116226, IMG submission 89692) | Host-associated microbial communities from peat moss isolated from Minnesota, USA - S1T2_Fa - Sphagnum fallax MG | ecosystem: Host-associated > Plants > Peat moss > Unclassified | place: USA... | reverse complement strand
CGGGTACACCCCGATGATCGTGCGCGCCTCGCGGCCGCGATGGAACAATGCCTCGCGGGGTCCGATTACGACATCGAGTTTCGTATCCTCCAGCCGTCGCAAGCGCTGGTTTGGATTCACCTCAAGGCGCAGGTCATACCATCAACGCAGGACGGTGCGCTGCGACTGGTCGGCGTATCGATGGACGTGACGCCGAGGCATGCCGCCGCGGACGCGCTGCGCCAATCCAGTATCTTGCTCCGCGCCGTGTTGGAGACGGCACCCGGGCTGATATACGCCAAGGACATCGATGGGCGCATGCTCATCGCCAATCCACCCACGCTCCAGTTGATCGGCAAGCCGTGGCACCAGGTGCGGGGGCGCACCGACGCTGAATTTCTCGACGATCCATTGGAGGGGAAGGCGGTCATGGCGAACGATCGTCGCGTCATGGCTGGGAGGGAACCCGAATTGCTCGAAGAGACGGTAGGCATGGCCGGTGGGCTCTCGCGTATCTGGCTGTCGACCAAGGCGCCGATGCGCGACGATGAGGGTGGCGTCATCGGCTTGGTGGGTATTTCGCAAGACATCTCGGCGCGCAAGCACGCCGAAGAAAGGCTCCTCGAGCTGAACGAAACGCTCGAAGCGCGCGTCGCCGAACGCACGCGCGAACGCGATCGCGCTTGGAACAACTCCCTGGACCTATTGGTGGTGCTGGACGAAGCCGGAAACCTCAAGACCGTCAATTCCGCGTGGACCGGCATCCTGGGCTGGGCCCCCGAGGAGCTCGTCGACCGCAGCTTTCTGGATTTCATTCACCCGGAAGATCATTCGTCCAGTCGCGCCGCGCTGACGAGCGCCGGCTCGGCTCCTTTACCGCACTTCATCAATCGATACCGCCACAAGGATGGCTCGCACCGCTGGATCTCGTGGATTGCCGTGCCCGAGGCTGGTCGCATCTACGCACGCGGCCGCGACATCACCAGCGAACGCGAGGTGGCCGCGGCCTTGGTCATCAAGGCCGAGCAGCTGGAGGCGAGCAACCGTGAGCTCGAGAGCTTCAGCTACTCGATCTCGCATGATCTGCGCGCGCCGCTGCGTGCCATCAATGGGTTCGGGATGATGCTCCAAGAAGATTACGGCGACCGTCTCGATGACGAGGGACGCCGGCTGTTATCGACGATCCGCGAAAACAGCCGCCGCATGGGCGTGCTCATCGATGAGCTGTTGACGTTTTCCCGTCTCTCCCACGCGCCGCTGTCCTCGCAAGACATGAACGTCGACACGCTCGTCCGAGAGGTCATCGACGAGGTTGCGATGGGCTACAAGGGGACCCGGGTGGATTTCGACGTGGGCGACTTGTTGCCGATGCGAGGGGACCGCGGGCTCTTGCGCCAGGCGTGGGTCAATCTGGTGTCCAACGCGGTCAAGTACAGCAGCACGCGGTCAATGCCGCGCGTCGAAGTGCGTTGCCGATCGGAGGGTGCGGAGACCGTGTATTCGATTCGCGATAACGGCGTTGGCTTCGACATGAAATACGTGGACAAACTGTTTGGTGTGTTCCAGCGCTTGCACGCGGCCCATGAATTCAGCGGCACGGGAGTCGGTCTGGCGATCGTTCACCGGATCGTGACTCGGCATGGCGGCCGGGTATGGGCCGAGGGCGAGCTTGATCGTGGAGCCGCCTTTTCGTTCGCTGTCCCGGCCCCGCCTGCCGTGTGAGCGATTTCCGTCAAGCAAAAGGGTGCAATGCCGGTGCCGCCGGCGAGGAGGGCATGATGTAGTACGAGGCTTTCCAGCACACGGACTCGCGAGGCCAGATGAACATTCGCTTTGGGTACGAATTGGTTTACACCTGCCCCCAGCCCACCCCGATGATTCTGATGCTGCATACCCACCCGAGCCGCGTCTCGGACCTCATCCGTCCGGATGAGATGTGGACCAGCCCGCAGGTGCCGTTGGAACTCTACAAGGACGGATTTGGCAACACCTGTACTCGAATTTTGGCGCCTCCGGGCTCTATTCGCTTGACCGCCGATGCGCTGATACACGACTCCGGAATTCCCGACCCAGAGTACTGGGATGCCGAGGAGCATCCTGTGCATCAACTGCCCCATGAAACCTTGGTGTATTTGCTCGGCAGCCGGTACTGCGAGACCGAGCATTTGATGACCGAGGCATGGCAACGTTTTGGTCATGTGCGCCCAGGTTGGACCCGCGTCCAAGCGATCAGCGACTTTGCGCACGACCATATCGCTTTCGGCTACCACTTTGCCCGGCCCACCAAGACGGCTTGGGAGGGATACACCGAACGCCAAGGGGTGTGCAGAGATTATGCGCATTTGGCCATTACGCTATGCCGGTGTCTCAATATTCCGGCCCGCTACTGTACGGGCTATCTCGGCGACATCGGCGTGCCGAAGATGGACGCGCCCATGGATTTCGCGGGCTGGATGGAGGCCTACATCGGCGGCGCATGGCACACGTTCGACCCGCGGAACAATCAGCGCCGAATCGGCCGGGTGCTGATTGCCCGTGGCCGTGACGCCGCCGACGTCGCGATCAGCACGGCATTCGGTAGCAACTTTCTGGACGTATTCCGAGTTTGGACCGACGAAGCCGTGGAGTAAGCGGCGGCGTGCGCGCGTGCGGCTAAACCACGGTGATTTCCATCGTGATCGGCCGCTCTGATCCCTCGGCGACGGTAAACACACCGGGTTTGGCCGCGAATTCGCCCGAGAATCCATCCGGATCGGCCATGCCGTGCCAGGGTTCGATGCAAACGAAGGGTGCGCTGGGCTTCGACCAGATGCCAAGATAAGGCGAGTCGGGATAGCTCACGCGAATGCCGGGACCGTCCTCTGCGCGGTAAGTCACGGAGCGGCTTTGGATTTCATCGAAGATGATGGCGTCGTCCCGAAAGAGCGAGTCGTCCAGCTCGAGGCGGCGTCGCGCGATGGGGGTTGCGTCGCGTTGTGGCGCGAGCAGTCCGGCATGGTTGAGCCGCCGGATCGGCGCCGGCTCGTCTCGAGAGAACTCGATGAAATGAACGGACCGGGGGTGTCCATAGGGCAGGGGCCAGCGAAAAGCAGGGTGGTAGCCGAAGCTCGCGAGTAGGTCACCCGTGCCGAGGTTGCGGACCCGGCTGACGATAGCAAGGGTCGCGCCGGTCACTTCGAAGCTGACATCCAACTGAAATCGAAACGGATATATTTCCAACGTCGTGACATCGGATTGCAATCTGAAGATCGCGTGAGTCGCGCTCGAATCGACGAGTGCGAACCGCCTGCCGCGCGCGAAGCCGTGACGCGGGAGGGAATAGGATGTGGATCCCACCCGATAGGTGCCGCCAGCGAGCTCACCCACGATGGGGAATAGCAAGGGCGCTCGACCGCTCCAGACCGACGGGTCACCGTTCCACAACAGGTCCCGCCCCGCACGGTCGCGCAGCGTGGACAGTTGCGCGCCGAGAGGATTGATCTCGACGGTCAAATGGTCCGAATGCAAGGAGATCCAATCACTCTGTTGATCCGACATGCCATCCTCCGCGCTTGCCTCAGATGACGAGTGTAACCCGCGTGCGGGTCGATGGGTCAGTGACGCGGTAGATGGTTCATACTCTGCGCATGGGCGTGCAGGAGTCGACCGTGCGGCAGATTGACGAGCTTCGTGATCGGGGCTTTGTGGTACTGCCGCGCTTCATCGCCCGGGATGAATTGGCGCAGCTGAATGAGACGGCGCGCCGGCAATTGACCGGCCGGGAGCCGCCGCTGGAGTTCGAGGCCGATCTGCAGTACCCAGGCGCGCCGCGGTCCCGTGCGGCGGCCGGCGGAGAGACCGTGCGCCGGCTGCTCGATGCATATGCCCGGGACCCGATTTTCGCCGCGTGGGCGACGGCCGAGCGCATAGGTGAATGGATGGAAGCCTATTTTCACGAAACGATCATGCTGTCGCGTGCTCATCACAACTGCCTGATGACCAAGCATCCACTTTATGGAAGCCTCACCGGCTGGCACCGGGATAGCCGCTATTGGTCGTTCGAGCGCGAGGATCTCGTGTCGGCATGGCTCGCGCTGGGTGTCGAAGAAATCGACAATGGCGCGCTCTGGTTCGTTCCCGCGTCGCACCGGATGGAGTTCGGAGCGGATCGGTTCGACGACGCCAAATTCTTCCGCGCGGATCGGGCCGACAACGCCGAGCTCTTGCGTGGCGCGGAGTCGCCGCGGCTCGAACCCGGCGACGCCGTGCTGTTCCACAGCAATACGCTGCACTCGGCGGGACGCAATCGAAGCAATGCGGTCAAGTTTTCATTGGTCTATACGTATCACGCCCTGAGCAACCCGCCGCGCGAGGGCACGCGATCGACGTCTATGCCTGAGGTGCCGCTCGCCTTGCCGGGACGGACGCAAGGAAACGAGTGATCACGCGGTTGCAGCGATTCAGTTCCGCCGCCGCGGGACTCGCTCCGGCATACTCGGTTTCGTCGGCGAGTATCAGCACATCGCGTACCTCGGCATCCAGACCCGAGCTGCAGCCGCTCAAAGCGCGGCGCGCGCAGCGAAAGAACGCCGCAGCATCCCCCGTCGCCGCCGCGCGTTGCATCTTCAGTAATAGGTCCTCGAGGGCGCGGTCGCGCGATTCCCTGTCGCGAAGACTCAATATGACGCGATCGCGATTGCGTCTTTTCAACCAAGCTCCGGTGAAGGCGAGCATCAATCCGGCCGATATGCCGAGGAACCGCGGTTGCAGGTACGGTGGTACCAGCGAGCGCGCGGTCGCGCTCGACGCGGCGTGATCCGCACGTTCGAGCGCGCCGGCCGTCGGCGACACGGCTCGCGGCACTCCACGCAAGGAATCCGCAGGCGCCATGGTCGCGGGCAGCATGTGAGCCTCGGCATTGGCATCGACCTCGACGGGCTGGGGCGCCGCTCGAGCAATCGCGTAGTGACGGGTGCCAGGATCGAAATAACTGAACTCGAGTGCGGGTAACTCGTGCGTGCCCGGCGCGGTCGCCACGACCGCCTGCTCGAAGATCTTCTCGCCGCGATAACCCGTCTCTTCCGTTGACTTGAAGGTTGCGGTTGGCCGATACACCTTCCAATCCTTTACGCTGGCGAGCATGACGCTGTTGACCCGGTCGAAGTTGCCGGCACCGAGCACGCGCATACGCAACGTCAAAGGCTCGCCCACCGTGGTTCGTGATCTCGACAGTTCGGTGCTGATCGTGAATGTCCCGATCGCGCCGCTGAAGCCGGCCGGTCGATTCTCCATCGGCAGAGGCAGCACGTGGAACTGCATCGGTTCGCTCGATGCAAGGAACGCGTGGGGAACCGTCGTCTGCATCAGGCTCTGGACTGGAGCATCATCGTAGGGATCGGCCGCTGCCTCGTCGGCAAATACCGCCTCATGGGCATCAGGGTCCGGCAGGCGAACGGTCATCGGTGCCTCGATCGTCAGCGACAGGTCGCCGGGTTTGACCGCGGCGAGCAGACTATGCCAGACGAGGAGCGTACAGGGCCTGCCGTCGATGACCCGTTGCTCGCGGTCCGGTTCGCCGGACAACACGTTGAGCGTGAATGCATCGCCCTTCAGACTGGGCGGGCTGTCGAGCGACGCCACCACGTCGTCCGGCGCACCCACCTGAATGGCAACCGGCACACTCTCGCCGACGTAAAGTTCGCGCTTTTGAATCGACAATCTGATGAAGATCGACGCGTCCACGTCGGGGTCAGCCGATCGCTCGTGCGCAAGCGCTGCACCGCTGAGCGCCGCGGCAAGGCAAATGAACAAAAGATCCCTTGTCCTACGCAGACTGCCTCCGTTCGCCTGACACGCGATACCGCGCCGGACGTCCAGAATACGTCGCATGTCGCCGAATCAACAGGGGTAAGTCATTATGGGTAATCAATCGATACGCTTCGCTTCGAGTGCTGCCTTGTTCGGTACATTGTTCATCGGTTGTGCCGCGTACGCTGCCAATCCGGTCGCGGATGAGAAAATAGCGGTCGCGAAGGCGTCCCTGGCGCGTGCCGAACAGTCCGGCGCGCCGCAATCGGCCCCGGTGGAACTTGCGTCGGCACGCGATAAATTGGCGCGGGCAGAGGCCGCGAATCAGGATCGGGACGGCAAAACCGCGACGGCCCTGGCCGAGCAAGCCAACATCGATGCGCAAGTGGCCGAGGCTACCGCCGTGCAGCAGCGCTCGCACGCGGCCGCGGTGGAGTTCGATGCGAGCATGCAGGCGCTGCGCGCCGAGTCCATGCGCGCGACCTCAGCGGTGAGTGCGCCCGCCGTTGCCCCTGCGCCCGGCACACTGCCGGCACCTGCCACGTCGGGGGCATCGCAATGAACATTGGTTTGTCATCGGCATTGGGACTGGGTCTGGTCGTAATCGTTGCGGCTTGCGCATCGACACCGGTGCCCAATGCGGCCCTCGAGAACGCGCGCAGCGCCGTGTATACGACCGAGGCCGACCCCAACGTGGGTCAGTATGCGGCAGTCGACCTCGCGGCGGCGAAGCAAGATCTGGCCGCGGCTGAGGCGGCGGCGCTGAACCACGACTACGATGTGGCATCGCAGGATGCCTATCTTGCTAGTCAATCAGCTCGACTGGCGCAGTTGCATGCCCAGGCCAAAGCCGACGATGCACACGTGGCGGCCGGAAAAGTCGAACGGGACAAAATTCAGCTGGCGGCGCGCAACCTCGAGGTCCAGCAAGCACAAGCTGCGCAGGCACAGGCCGATGCGAAACAAGCTCAGTTGCAGGCGGAGGCCGATGCGCTCAAGGCGAAACAACAGCACTAGAACTCCGGGAGCGAGTCTAGAATTGCTAGAGGAAATCTAGAATTCTTGGAGGAAGTCTAGAATTCCTGGAGTAGGTCAAGGTCATCGATTTTCTGATCTGGCGTGTAGCTGATGGTGAAGAAATCCACCATGTCCTTGCCCTCCACCCGATAGGTGCGTTCGAGCCGACCAGCGATGAGTTCGCGGCCCGCTAGCGTGAACTGCTGGATGGGACCGATTTCGTACAGCTCGCGGCGCAACGTATTCGTGACGGACGGCACGAGGCGCGCTCGAGCGCTAGGGCTCAGCTCCGCCAAGTCTTGCGAGCCCGCGGCTGTTTCGTCTAAAAAGCGCTGGAAGTCTTGCGTCAATGCGGCGTCATCATCGCGCACCGCGATCGGGTAAGCACGCAATGACGGATCGATCATGCCCGCGATCGTGTGCGAGAGTCTCTCGGTGCGGCACAACGCGAGATTGGTGAGTATGATGACGCTGAGCTTTTTGTCCACGTATCGGGACATGACCGCCTGGAATCCCTGCCAATTCCCGTCGTACTCGATCAGCCTCTGCCGCCGCAAGCGGATGTTTTCCCAACCATAGCCATAATGGTATAGCGGTTGCTGCCCGTTGCGGTGCGCATCCACGCTCCACATTCTTTCGAGCACAGATCCGGGAAGCACGGCATCGCCATAGAGCGCCCGGTCCCACTTCAGCAGATCGAGCACGGTGGAGTAAAGGCTGCCGTCGGCCGTGCGGTTGAGCGCGACCGAAACGGCGCTTTGATTGTGAATCCGGCCGGCGTCATCCATTTCGTAGCCGCTGGCGCGATCGGGGACGATGTCGGTGTCCGAAATGATCCGAGTGCGCGTCATTCCCAGGGGCCCAAACACGCGCTGTTGCAGGTAATCGCCGTAGAACATCCCCGCGACGCGGTTAATCACGAACCCCAATAGAACGTAGCCCGTGTCGCTGTACGATACGTCGGTGCCGGGTTCGAAATCGAGCGGTTGGCTCGCGGCGAGTCGAATGAGTTCCGCATCCGTATAATCGTGACTCAAGTCAAGTAATTGTCGCGACGGCGTCGTGAATTGCGCAATTCCGGATTGATGATTTAGTATGAGACGCAGAGTGATCTGTCCCCAACTCGCCGGTAACTCGGGCAAGTACTTCAACAGCGGATCATCGAGATTCAGTTTGTGATCGCGCGCCAGCAGCATGATGGCGACAGCGGTGAACTGTTTTCCAATCGAACCGATTTGATACACGGTGTCGGGTTTCGTTTTGACCGGATGCTCGAGCGTCGCGACTCCATAGCTCTTGACGTACACCGCGTGGCCGTCACGGGCGATCGCGAGCGACAGGCCTGGGATCTTCTGCCGTCGCATCTCGGTACGGACGTAGCGGTCGATTTCGGCCGACGTATCAGGGGACTGAGCGAGCGCAGAATTATTGGGGGCCGACTTACCCAGCGCGGTGTGTGCGACGAGACACGACGCAATGGCGAGCACGATGAGCTGACGAAGCATGTACGGACATCCGATAGCGATTTGAAAAGGAACGAACTATGCATCGATTGCGCAAACCCTATCTACTGTTTCTTGGGGATGTGCAGGACAAACTGACCGCGAAGACCGCCTTCGGACTGCGCGATTGGTGCCCTGACGACGTGCTGGGCGAGTGGCGGCTTCCAGGCTGCGGCGTGACGTTGGGCTTGGAATTGCTGTCGCCGCAGACGGCGGCCACGCGTGGTGCGGGCTCGATCATCGTGGGGATCGCGCCGGCGGGCGGGCGGCTGCCGGCCCACTGGATTGCCGAACTCAACGCCGCGGCGGAGGCGGGACTCGACGTGGTCAGTGGCTTGCACACCCGATTGAGCGGGTTTCCGCAGCTCGTCGAGACGGCGACGCGACATGGCGTCAGGTTGATCGATGTCCGGCACAGCGACCAGTCATTCGGTGCGGCCACGGGCCGGCGCCGCGCCGGCAATCGGCTCCTCACCGTCGGCACCGATTGTGCGCTCGGCAAGAAATATACCGCGTTGGCGCTCACGAAATCCCTGCAGTCGAGAGGAGTCGCGGCCACCTTTCGCGCGACGGGCCAGACGGGCATCATGATTTCCGGTGGCGGCATCGCCATCGATGCCGTCATCGCCGATTTCATCGCGAGTGCGGCGGAACACTTGTCTCCGGATAACACACCCGATCACTGGGACGTCATCGAAGGCCAGGGCTCGCTGTTTCACCCGGCTTATGCGGGCGTCACGCTCGGGCTGCTCCATGGGTCACAGCCGGATTGGATCGTGCTGTGCCACGATCCCTCGCGCCGCACGATCGACGAATACCCGGACTTTCCCATGCCCTCGCTGTCCGAGGCCATCGATGCCTATCTGCGCGCCGGGCGCTTGACCAATCCGGCCATCCGTTGCCTTGGAATCAGCATCAATTCCTCGAGTCTGACGGACGCCGACTGCGCCGTTTATTTCGAGCGCCTGCGACGTGAGTTGCAGCTACCGGTGTGCGATCCGATCCGCACCGGCGTCGGCCCTCTCATCGAGGCCCTCCTGAAATCGTGATCGTTGCCGACGTTACCACCGAGAATTGGCAACTCGTCGAGCCGTTCGGCATTGCCCGCAACGTGACCTCGGACGTGCCGCTGGTCCACGTGACGTTGACCGACTCCGCCGGCAACATGGGCCACGCGGAGGCGGCCGGCGTCGATTACCACGGTGAGACGCAAACCAGCTTATGCGAACAGATCCGATCCTTCGGGCCTCGCTGGCCTGATTCCATCACGGGCGCCGAGCTGCTGCGATTGCTGCCGAGCGGTGGCGCGCGCAATGCGCTCGATTGCGCATTATGGGACCTGCGCGCGAAACAGAGCGGCGTGCGCGCATGGCGTGCCGCATCCTTGAGCGAGCCTCGGCCTCTGCTCACGGCATTCACGCTGGGACTGGGCACCGAGCAGGAGACGCGGCGTAAGGCGCGCGCGGCGACCGGCTACCCTTTGATCAAGCTCAAAGTCAGCGCCGAACAACATCTCGATATCGTGGGCATCGTGCGCGAAGAGCATCCGCGTGCGCGCCTGATCGTCGATGCGAACGAATCATGGTCGCGCCGGTTGCTCGAAGAGCTGCTGGTACCGTTGGCTGAGATGGGTGTGGAAATGATCGAGCAACCTGTGCCCGCGGGTGCCGATGACGAACTCGACGGGCTGGATTCGCCGCTGGCGCTGGCGGCGGACGAATCATGCACCGATCGCACGTCGCTCGATGCGTTGGTGGGGAGGTATTCTCACGTCAACATCAAGCTCGACAAATGCGGCGGCTTGACGGAGGCACTGGAGCTGGTCGCCGAGGCCGAGCGGCGCGGCTTGCGTCTCATGGTGGGCAACATGTGCGGGACCTCTCTCGGCATGGCGCCGGCACATCTGATCGGGCAGCGCTGCGATTATGTGGATCTGGACGGCCCGCTGTTGCAGCGACGCGACCGCGAGGTACCGATGCGGTTCGATGGCGCATGGCTGCATGCGCCTCTGCCGGCGCTTTGGGGATGAAAGGACACATGAAGCGCACGAAATTCAAGATCCTGATGGTTTGCCTCGGCAATATCTGCCGAAGCCCGACTGCGGAGGGCGTGCTTCGCTACCTCGCTGCCCGCGAGGCGCCGCAGCTCGAACTCGACATCGATTCCGCTGGGACCGCGGATTACCACATTGGCGATCCTCCGGACCCGCGCAGTCAACGCGCGGCCAAGCGGCGCGGCATCGACTTGAGCGCGCTGCGGGCACGTCAGATTCAGCCACAGGATTTCGATCGCTTCGATCTGATTCTTGCGATGGACGGCAACAATCTGCGTAACCTCGAGGCGATGCGGCCCCGCGGTTCGCATGCCGTCGTGAAGTTGTTCATGGATTACGCGCAGGGCTCCGGAGGGGATGTACCCGATCCATACTACGGCGGCGCCGATGACTTCGAACGGGTTCTCGATCTGACCACCGAGGCGTCGAGGGGTTTGATCGCCCGCTTGCTGCGGCAACCTTGGGAGCCAGTACAATGACCACCAGGATTTTCGATGCCATTCACGATTTCACACGTCGCCGCCGTTCTGCCGTTCTCGCGTCCGCTCGCTCGCTGGCGATTGTTGTCTGCCACGATCATTGGCAGCATGGTTCCTGATTTTGGATTGTTGCTGCCGTGGCGGCCGCCACGGGTCGACACCCACAGTGCCCTCGGCTTGCTGACCTTCTGTTTGCCAGTGGGCCTGGCCACCTTCTGGATCTTCCAACAATTGCTGAAGATGCCGGTGATGGCCGTGTTGCCCGACGCCGCCCATGCGCGGTGGCGCCGCTTCTCAAAGCCAGCCGACATCGGCAGCTTGACGCAGTGGGTGGTCGGTGCATGCGGCGTGGTCGCAGGCGCCCTGACCCATCTCGTCTGGGACGGATTCACTCACGAAGGCGCGCGTGGAATTCGCATGATTCCGGTGCTGGTCGATCCCGTCGTCGATATTGGCGGGCACCGTCTGGTTGGCGCCCGACTGTTGCAGGACGTAAGTTCGCTGGTCGGCCTCGCGGTCGTGTGCGCCATCGTTGCCTTTGGCTTGCGCCACGGTCAACCAGATGCCGTGCCAAAGCGCGTCCTGCGAAGAACCGAAAGGCACCTGTGGATCGTGGCCTATGCACTGATCGCGCTGCTGCTCGCGGGTTCTTTTTTGGTCATCAGACGACCGAGCGACACATCGATGCCATCCCTGGCACTGATGGTCGGCAACGTGGCCATCGCCGTGCTACGCGGTTTTGCGGCCGCGTTGCTCGTGGTCAGCCTGGCTCTGACGGTTCGACTGCGCGCAAACCACTGAAGCGCGCTACCGCTCCTCGGGTCCCGTGCGCGGTGCTTCGCTGGGCGCCGACGACCACACCACGTACTTGCCCTCGTTCCCCGCGGCAGCCTGGGTCGGCGCCGGAGCTTCTGCGCGGGCCGGGGCTTCTGCGCGCGGTGGAGGCGCCGCGGGTGCTGGCAGGTTCGGTGCCGGTGGCAGGTTCGGTGCCGGTGCGGCCACCGCCGCCGTCGGCGCGGGTGCCGGTGCTGGAGCAAAGTCCGGTCGTCCGGTGGCGGCAATCGGCGGATCGCCGCCTTCGTTGCCAGGGCCTTGGCCATTCGCGGCGCTCTCGCCGCTGTCCCGACCTCGACCGCGGCCACGTCGCCGCCGGCTGCGACCGGTGCGCTCGCCTCCGGAACGCGGCTCTGCCGCATCTCGCTCGCCCGTTCTTGGCGTTTCGCCGCCGCGTGGCGCATCACCGCCTCGAGGCGGCTGATCGCCGCGGGGCTGATCCGACCGGGGCGGCTCGTTTCGTATAGCGTCCGTACGCGGCGCGTCTGCGCGCGGCGCATTGGGTGAGCGCTCCGCCGGGGAGCTGGCTTCCGGACGGCGTGAGCCGTCGCGCGCCGGGCGGTCACGCCGGGGATCACGATTGGAATCGCGCGGTCCATCGCGCCCGGCTGTGTCACGGGACGGGCCGTCACGGCGGACATCGCGATTGCGGTTGCGATCCCGGTCCCCGCCGCTGCGGTAGCGATCGCGCGGCGGCGGGCCGTCGCGCCCGGGTTCGCGCCCCGGTCCATCGCGCCCGGGCCGGTCGCGCTGCGGCGGTGCCGCTGCGCTAGCGACACTCGGTGGCGTTTCGCGCTTGGTGCCGAACAGCCATTTCCAGAGGCGCACAAACGCGCCTTCCTGCGGGATATCGACCGGTGCCGGCGTCGCTGCCGGGGCCACCGGTTCGGGCACGGGTATGGGGATCGCCGGTGCCGCCGACGCGGGCAATATGCTCGGCACCAGCGGCGCCTCGCTTTGCGGCTTCTTGTCGCGGCTGCCGATATTCGAGTCATCCAGCGTGGGCTGATCCGCCAACAAGTAGCTGACCGCCGTATTTTCCGGCAACTCCTTTTCGTCGTCGCGTATGCGTCGCAGCGTGTAGGCGGGCGTTTGCAGGTGCGGATTCGGCACGATGACCAACGAGACCTTGTCGCGAGATTCGATCTGGTTGAGCCAGTCGCGCTTTTCATTCATCAGGTACGTGGCCACATCCACCGGAACCTGTGCAATGACGCGCCCGGTGCGTTCCTTGCGGGCTTCCTCGCCGATCAGGCGCAACAACGCCAGCGACATGGATTCGACGCCGCGTATCGTGCCCATGCCCGCGCATCGCGGACAGCTGATGTGCGTCGTTTCGCTCAGCGCCGGGCGCAGACGCTGGCGGGACAATTCGAGCAAGCCGAATCTCGACAGCCGTCCCAGCTGGATCCGGGCCCGGTCCATTTTGACCGCATCACGCAACATGTCCTCGACGGCGCGCTGATTGGCCGTGGACTCCATGTCGATGAAATCGATGACGATCAAGCCGCCGATGTCCCGCAAGCGAAGCTGACGCGCGATTTCTTCGGCTGCCTCGAGATTGGTGTTGCGGGCGGTGGCTTCGATGTCGCCGCCGCGCGTGCTGCGCGCCGAGTTGATGTCGATCGACACCAATGCTTCGGTGTGGTCGATGACCAGACTCCCGCCCGACGGCAGCGTGACCTTGTGCGAGTACGCGGATTCTATCTGGCTCTCGATCTGGTAACGCGTGAACAGCGGCACCGGATCCTGGTACAGCTTCAACTTGCGTTGCGCGTCCGGCGGCATGAACCGCTGCATGTATTCCAGCGCCTTCTGAAAGGCTTCCGGCTGATCGATCAAGCATTCGCCGACGTCGTCGGAGAAATAATCGCGCAAGCCGCGCGTGACGGCATCGCTCTCCTGAAATATCAGGAAGGGAGCCGGCCTGCCGTCATTCGCGGCCACGATGGCGTCCCATGCCGTCTTCAGGTTGTTCAAATCCCATTGCAGTTCTTCGGTGGTGCGGCCCACGCCGGCGGTGCGCACGATGGCTCCCATCCCGTCTGGGATCTGCAGCGCATTCATGGCTTCGCGCATCTGGTCGCGGTCCTCGCCTTCGATACGCCGCGACACGCCGCCGGCGCGCGGATTGTTCGGCATGAGCACCAGAAAACGGCCGGCCAGGCTGATGAAGGTCGTGAGCGCCGCACCCTTGTTGCCGCGCTCCTCCTTCTCGACCTGCACGATCAGTTCCTGACCTTCCTGGAGCAGGTCCTTGATGTTCAGCCGGCCGCCGGCCGCCGGTTGCGCACGGAAGAATTCCTTCGAGACCTCTTTCAGCGGCAGGAAGCCGTGGCGCTGCGCGCCGTACTCGACGAACGCCGCCTCGAGACTCGGCTCGACGCGCGTGATTCGGCCCTTATAGATGTTGGATTTTTTTTGTTCCCGTGACGGGATCTCGATCGATAAGTCGTAAAGTTTCTGACCATCGACGAGTGCGACTCGCAGTTCTTCTTCTTGAACTGCGTTGACGAGCATTCTTTTCATTTGCCCCAACTAATTTGGTAGGAGCCGAGGAGGTGAGCTTGAGAATAGAAGCCGGGGCCGCGCCTTGGTGAGCGCCATGAATTAAGTAAACGCCGAGCGTGAGCCACGCCATCGGCATTACATCAACCCAATTCTGCCAAAACGAATACGGCAATCCGGGGCCTTTTTCTCGGTTAACCGCTTGTAAAACGCTGGAGCTTGAGGCTCTCTCGCGTCTATCTCATCGGCCGAGCGATGGTCTGGAAATCCAGAACCAACTAATATGCGGCTCCCCGACGGGTCGGGGGGCCACCGAAACCGGTATCAACTTGCACCTTGAACAGGGGGCAAGATTTTAAGCGAACCCTCGAAATGGTTCAGCACCTGACACGGTTTTGCGACATTATCACGACACCCTGTCAGGGTCAATGTAATCAATACCTTAGAATGCTCAACTAGAATGCTCAACGAAGATCTCGAATTATGAACATCCCCATCATCGATCCGCTCCGCTTGCACGTCCCGAAGAGCGCGGTGGAACTGCGGACGATCACCGACGAGGAGGCCGGTCAGCGCATCGATAATTTTCTCATGCGGCATTTCAAAACGGTGCCGCGCAGCAGGGTGTACCGGCTCTTGCGCAAGGGTGAAGTGCGCGTCAATCGCAAGCGGGTCGATGCGGAGTTTCGCCTGAGTGCCGGCGACGAAGTGCGCTTGCCGCCGGTGCGAATCGACGTCGGCAGCGAGCCGGGTCGACCATCCACCAGTCTGCTCGAGCTCATCGAAGGCGCGGTCATATTCCAAGACAAGCACGTGATGGTGCTGGACAAGCCCGCCGGTGTTGCCGTGCATGGCGGCAGCGGCATGAGCTTCGGCGTGATCGAGGCGCTGCGCGCGTCCCGGCCACGCGAGACTTTGGAGCTCGTGCACCGTCTGGACCGCGATACCAGCGGTTGCCTGCTCATCGCTCGCGATCGCGCCACGCTGGTTTCATTGCATGCGCTGATCCGCGACGGCGGCATGCATAAGACGTATCTCGCGCTCGTGTCGGGCAACTGGCAGCTCGGCACCAAGCGCATCGATGCACCCCTGGCAACGGACAATCGTGAGCATGGCGAGCGCCATGTTCGCGTCGCGCAGGCCGGCAAGGATTCGGTCAGCGTTTTCAAACCCGTGCAGTTTTTCGGAGCGCTGGCGACGTTGATGGAAGTGGACATACCGACTGGCCGCACCCATCAGATCCGCGTGCATGCCTCCTTTGCGGGTCACCCGCTACTGGGAGACGACAAGTACGGGGATCGCGAGCGCAACGTGGAACTCAAGCAGCACGGGCTCAAGCGCGTGTTCTTGCACGCGCAGTCGGTGGCCTTCGAGTGGCCGGGATCCGGCGTGCCATTCCATGTCAGTGCACCTCTGCCCGCGGAACTGTCCGCCGTGATCGATGCAATCACGCCGATGAAACGGTCCTCCAAGCGTCCAGCACGCGAACGCGCGGGACCGGAGGGGCCCAAGAAATCGACGCAGAAGGCGCGACGCTGAGCGCGGCGGCGCCTTCAAGGCAGTTCGAATCCCCGCATCCGAAGCACTGCGCACAGGCGGATCAGCGGCAACCCGATCAGCGCCGTGGGATCCTCGCTCTTGATGGCCGCGCACAGCGTGATGCCAAGGCCCTCGCTCTTGAATCCGCCGGCGCAATCGAACGGCTGTTCCGCGGCTACGTAGCGCTCTACCGTTGCGGCATCCAGTGCGCGGAAGCAAACCTCGGTGGTGTCGACGAACTCGTCGAGTGCGTCGCGGTGCACCACGGCCACCCCCGTCACGAATGAGACGGTTCGTGCGGAACAAGCGAGTAGCTGCTCGCGACAACGGGATGCCGACCCGGGTTTGCCTAGAATCTGCTCTTTCCCGGTGTCCGGCATGAGCGCGACCTGATCCGAGCCGATTATCCATGCTTCCGGCCGCTGCCGGGCGACGGCGCGAGCTTTGGCGCGCGCCAGGCGGGCAACGAGCGCAACACCGGTCTCGCCCGGCACGGGAGTTTCATCGACCTGCGGGGGAAGGCATTCGAAGGGTATTCCGAGGCGCGCCAGCAATTCGCGCCTATAAGGCGAGGTAGAGGCCAAAACGAGAGGCGCCCCATCGAGCGCGCTGCGGTTGATCTCAGGCCGCTTTTGCGGCAAGGGCGAGGACTTCAAAAACAAAGACTTGCAGGCGATCGATTTTTGACAGCGGTGTGCATGGGCCCTATTATACGCGGCCCATGGCGACCGGCTTGCCTGACCTCGTCGATTGCGTGCGCCTTGCCGAGGAATCGGCGGTGGTCGAACGGACATACGAGCTCGGCGACCTGCCGCGATTGAAGGATCTGCTGGCTGATCCACGCGGGATCCTGCGAGCGCGCTACGCGTTCGCCAGAGTCGCGGGGCGCCCCAGCGCAAAGGTCACGGTGCAGGCGACGCCCCTGCTGGTTTGCCAGCGGTGCATGCAGGAGTTCGGTCTGGGGCTGCGCGGCGCCAGCGAGATCGAATTCGCTGCCGGCGACGAGGCCGGTAGCGCCGACTCGCAGCGAGAGTGTTTTAGGATGGATGACGGGCTGGTGTCGCTGCGCGAACTGGCCGAGGAAGAATTGTTGTTGGCCCTGCCCATCGCGCCGGCGTGTCACACGCCGTCGACGTGCGGTAAGGCACCGAGCTACGCGACCGGTGACGAGACCGAGGCTGCGGCCGGCGACATGCGCCGGCCTTTCGGCGCGCTGAAGGACTTGTTGAAGAAAACTTGATAGGACATAGCACTCATGGCAGTTCAGAAAAGCAGAAAAACCCCATCCAAGCGCGGCATGCACCGTTCGCATTCCGCCCTGCCGCTTCCGGCGGTATCGATCGATGCGAAGAGCGGCGAGACCCATTCCCGCCACCGTATTTCTCGCGACGGATTTTATCGCGGCCGCAAGGTGCTACAGACCAAGGCGGATTTGGCTGCGAGCGATAGCGAAGAATAATCCTGACGTGCCCGGCGGCGGGTCCGCAGTCAAGGAGACGCACGCCGTGTCTGCGCTGCTCCATATAGCCGTCGACGCCATGAGCGGCGATCGAGGGCCTTCCATCTGTGTACCCGCTTCGCTGGCCGCGGCCCGCGAAGCCCCAGACGTGCGTTTCACTTTGATCGGGCGCCAGGCCGATCTGCAACGCGAAATCGATGCCGCCGGCGGAGCTCCCGCCAACGTTTCCCGACTATTTACCGCCGAGGTCGTGGAAATGACCGATCATCCACGGGAGGCGCTGCGTCGAAAGAAGGATTCATCCATGCGCCGTGCGCTGGATCTGGTCAAGTCGCAAGAGGCCAACGCCTGTGTCAGTGCTGGCAATACCGGCGCGCTGATGGCCATGGCGCATTTCGTTCTAAAGATGCTTCCGGGCGTGGAACGGCCGGCGATCGGATCCCTGATTCCGTCCCATGGCGGACACACCTACATGTTGGACCTGGGTGCGAATGCGTCGTGCACACCCGCACAGCTGTGTCAGTTCGGCGTCATGGGCTCGATTCTGGCCTCTGATCTGGAAGGGGCCCACGAATTACCGCGCGTGGGTCTCCTGAACATCGGCGAGGAGGAGATCAAGGGAAACGAGAACGTCCAGGCGGCTCACAATCTCTTGTCCGTCAGCGGACTCAACTATGTCGGTTTCGTCGAGGGGCACGACATCTTCTCGGACAAGGTCGATGTGGTGGTCACCGATGGCTTCACCGGAAACGTCGCCTTGAAGACGATGGAAGGCGCCGCCCGTTTCATCACGGAAACCCTGCGCGCGGAGTTCATGCGCAGCACCGCTCGCAAGTTGGCGGCGCTCGCCGCGCGACCGGTACTTGGTGCACTGCGTACACGATTGGACCCAAGACGGTACAATGG
>Ga0116226_10001909_pt1 | contig 18075 bp, 11 predicted proteins | sample S1TSphfallax_FD_89692 | JGI IMG/M metagenome (GOLD analysis project Ga0116226, IMG submission 89692) | Host-associated microbial communities from peat moss isolated from Minnesota, USA - S1T2_Fa - Sphagnum fallax MG | ecosystem: Host-associated > Plants > Peat moss > Unclassified | place: USA... | reverse complement strand
GAAGAAAGAACTTCTTTTTTGAAAAAAAGAAGCAAAAAACTTTTGCTCCTTTAGACCGAGGTGTTTTCAACACCCGTGGCCCCAGGTCAAAAGTTTTTTGCGGAGCTTTTTTTCAAAAAACTCTGCCCTCGGGCTTGCCCCGGGGGGCGACCGCTTTCTTGTTCCCCCGCGTGGCTAGCGCCAGAGATAGAGATCCTCGAACGTCCAATCATCCGACTCAAGATAGCGTGCCACATCCTCCACGGACACCTCCAACGTCCCCAGCCGCCGATGCGGCATATCGGCAACACGCTCCAGGAAGTCCGAAATCCAGATTTTCGGCTTCTGGATGCGCCATAGCTCGATCATGGCAACCCGCACCCGGCGCCAGATTGGCCAAGGAATCGCCGCCACAATCGCCTCGTCATTGCCTTGGGTGTCCGATTTCCAGATGATCGGCTCCGCTCCCGGGAGCAGCGCGCTGAGCCACGGCCCGGCCGCGGTGACCGAAATGGTGGATTGCGCAAAAGCCCTGTCGCGCATGGCATCCTCATGCACGGAATTGTTGCCACAGTTTTCGATGTCCGCGAAAAAAGCCGCGGTGCCGGCTTGCGCACCCAGCGCCAGCCGGTGCGTGAACACCGCCGTGCCCTCCAGGCCCGCAAGATTGGCACATAGCGCCCGGTAGTTCGCGGGTTCGGGCTCGATGCAATGCGCGCTGGCGATGTTGGGGAATGCTTTGAGAACCTGCCGGGAAAACAGCCCGATATTGGCGCCCACATCAACGAGGACGTATTCCGTGTCCTTATCAAGCAGCTCGTTGAAAAAATCCAACTGCTCCGGCAGCCACGCACCGGCCGCCAGCACGGCAGGTAGAATCATCCGGTCGTTGGGGATCATCAGCAGGTCGCCGGGCTGGCCAAGCGCGGTGGGCCGTTCGAGCCGCAGTTCCAGCGCGGAACACGAGACCTGGCCGCCGGCGGGAAATGGCGGGGGCGCGCGTGGTCCGGCGATCGCGCTCTCCTCGACATACTGGCGGAAAAACCGATCCTGTTTGAGCTTGAACTCCGGACTCTCGAGCACGTTGCCCAGCCATAAGCCGAAATCGGTGCCCGCTTGCAGCAATGCGGTGCTGCGCGCGAGACCAACCGGGTCGATCTCACGGAACAGCAATTTCTCGAAAGTGCCGCGCACAACGCCGTCCAGCAGGGCCGATGTTGAACGCCCCATGGCGGCCGCATCCGCCAGGTCGTAGCAGGGGTCCCGAAACAGCGTTTCGCGATGCCGTGCCACGCTACAGGGAACCGGCTGCCACCCTGCTGGCGGCGGCCCGAAGCGGGCAAAGATCAGCCCGTCGCCGCTGAAAGATTCCCAGGCATCATGCTCGGCCTCGATCACCGCGCCGGCGTTTTGCAGCAGCTCCAGGCATTTCTGATGCGTGAGCGGGTCGTTGGAGATGAACGGCGCATGCGTTGAGACGAACACAAAGCCAATCCGCCCGGCGCGGAACAGCTCCACGCATCCGGTCAAAACACTCAACTCCGCACCCTGCGTGTCGCAATGCAGAACGTCCAACCGCGCCATTCCGTGCATGGCCATGAGCTGTGGAACTGAAAAGCCCGGCAGGAGCAACGCGCCGGATTGTTCCGTGATGAATGGCCGTGGCGGGCAAGGAACGGCCCCAGCGGTGCCGGCGACGAAGGTTGCCCGCAGACCGTTAAGCGCCATCGTGTGCTCGCCCACGGCACGGTTTACCGGATCGGGTTCCAGCAGCACGGCGCGGCGCGCCGGCGCGCCTTGCAGGAACCAGGCGGCGTAGAACGCCCAATTGCTGCCCAGTTCAATCATCGTCGCATCGCCGGGCAGCGCCTGCAGAGCGGCGTTGAACTGCCGCTCTTCTTGCGGCTCATGGTGCCCCTGGCAACGCGCGATCAACTGGGTCATCCAGGGGCCGCAATATCCGTCCGCGGGCACCCGAATGCCATTGTGCATAATCTGCACGCGAACGCCATTCTCCTCGCAAACCTGGCCGGCCTTGGCGGCTTTCGGCAGGTCGTCGCAGTCGCGGCAGCGTGCCGCCAATTCAATCCGTTCATCCAGCGACATCACCGGCGGCGACCAGACCGGCGGCGCGATGGCCGCCTGCGCGGCGTGCAGATCAAGACTGCGAATGAAGTTGTCAAAGCAGTTGGGCGGCATCGCCACCAAAGGCGCCAGACGATCAAAATGCTCCGCGGCGATGTAGAAACGGTTGAGCCCATCGAACCAGGCGAAGCGGTAATCGGCCCGCAGGAGGATGGGTTCCCACCCGGCGAAAGCAGGTTCCTGGGTGCCCGGCGTGGTGGCCTCGGCCAGCACGATCCACGGCCGGAACCGCGTGAAATCGGCGCCGGCAAGTGCCGCTTCCTCGTGACCTTCGCAGTCAAGCTTGAGAAAATGAATTTCCGCGGGCGCGTGCAGACGGCAGATCTCCGCCAGCGTCGTTTGCTCGACGCTCCGTTCGATGACCGCATAGCCGCTTTTGGCATGTTGCGCGGCCATGCCGGGATCGAAGGTCGAAAGGCCGGTTCCGGTAACCTCGAAGAACGGCAGACTGCCGCGCGCCGCCCCAACCGCGGTTGCCAGGTTGATATCGCGGTGGCGGCGCTCGCGCAGCCGCGCCTGCTTTTCCGGCACGGGTTCGATGTTGACGCCATGCCAGCCTTGCTCGCTGAAGGCGCGCGTCACCGAATCCAAATCCGGGTCCCACGCGCCGACATCGATGTAAAAGCCGTTCTTAACCGTTTTCAACGCGCGCCAGAGAATGACATCTTCAAAATTCTGCGCGTAGGAAATCAAGGTCATTTCAGACTGGCCGCCATGATGCCAGCTTCATGCATGCGTTTGCCGGCTGCCCTCGTCACGGCGATGGGGCTGCCATATAATAATCCGCCATGAACGCGCGGCGCGTCAGCGGATGATCGACGCCCGGCACCTCGCACCGATGCAGCGTCTCCTCATTGCACCATGCCAGGCCGAACGTCTCGGCCACGAGCGGATGAATCACGACCTGAAACCAATCCATGTCCACACCGCCAGCTACTGGGTTTAGGAAACGCTCCCTGGCGAGGCCGATCTCGGCTTGCGCAAGCGGGAGAGCGGGCAGCGAGGCCTCGATCAACTGCATGCAGAGCGGCCAGAGGACGGTGTTGGAGGGATGGTTCAGCGTGGCGAACAAGCGCTCCGTCCGCCAATGATCGAGAATGAAGGTCATCGGTTCGATATCTACCTCCGCGGCGCGGCGGCGGGAGCGGGCCATTTCCATGTCGAGCAGCCGCTGCAGGTCTGGCAGGGTCTGCGCACCGCGCTCCACCCACGCCTCGTAACCGGCATTGCCGGACAAACCTTCCCCGATCAACTGGAGCGCCAGCCGGTCACCGTAGGGAAAGCGCCCCCAATGCCTCGGTGGATCGGGCTGGTTGCGCGGATCGGTGCAGTCCATGGGCCAGAGCAGCGGAAAACTAAGCTCCGGAAATCTAACGCGCTTGGTGCCAGGCGCCAACGCGTCGCGAAAGGGCAGGCGTTGATTGACGCCGACCTGTTCCCAAACCACCTCGCACCGCGCCGCGAGGCCGGGCCCGCCCACTACGTCTCCCAGGTCTGGATGCGAAGGCAGGTAACAGATTTCATAGCGGTCAGCGAGGGTTGGCAAGGTCTCCGCGATCTTCATCATCGCGAAAGCCTGGCAATTCCCGAACGCCAGCAATACGGGTTTCATGACTTGGCCAGCTCACTGGCGGCCAGATCGACGAGATCCCCCACATTCTCCAGGTCAAAGAACTTGTCGACCGGAAGCGTGATGTTCAGGCGCCGCTCAACTTCCATCATCACGAGCGTGTGGGTGACGGAGTCCCAGCCGTCGACATCCTCCGCCGTGGTCTCGCGCGTAATGGCGGCGGGATCGACCAGCAGCCGCTCGCCGATGATCGCGGCGATGGCGTGAAGGAGCGTGTCGCCGCTCATAGCGCTGGGTGCCGTTGCCGGTAGAGCGCCATGTTCTGATGGCGGCTGATCTTGCCGGCTGTCGATTTGACCAAGGTGCCGCGAGGGTGGACGTCCACCGCGTGCAAGGTCAATCCGGTGACATCGAAGATGTAGGTTTTGACCTGTCTTCGGATGTCACGTTCGCTGAGCGTGCCATCGCCCTCCACCAGCAGCACCGCGTCACGGCTGCCACTGGCCGCGTTCTCGACCGCGAAGGCGACCACCCGGCCCGGCAATACGCCCGGGCATTCGCTCGCCGCCTGCTCCACCGCGTGCGCATAATAATTACGGCCGTAGACGATCATCAGATCGTCCTGCCGGCCGGTGACAAACAACTCGCCATTCTCCATGAATCCCAGATCTCCGGTCCGGTACCAGCCATCGATCAGCTTCTCGGCCGTCAACGCCGGCAGCTTGTTGTATCCGGTAAACAGGCAGAAGCTTCGGATCGCAATCTCGCCGATCCGGCCGGCAGCGGCTTCACTTCCGGTGCTGTCCAGGATGCGGATTTCGGTTCCCGCGACCGGCTTGCCGCAGGACAACAAAGCGCGCAGCCGCCCGGTCGCGCCGGGCAGGACGGTGCCGTCCGCTTCCAGCCGGTCCGCATCCACCGTGAGGACACGTGGCGGCGCCTGCATCGAGGTTTGCGTGACGGCGAACACGTTCTCGGCCATCGCGTAGCTCACCTGCAACGCGTTGGGCGCCAGATTGCACCGGTCAAATCGCTCGCGGAACCGCAGGAAGCTTTCGGGCTTGCACGGTTCCGAGCAGTTCACGAACGCCTTTATCGACGAGAGATCCCACATGCGCTCCGGCGGTGACGCGCGGACCAAATGCTCGAAGGCAAAGTTCGGCATCCAACTGAAGGTGGCGCGATATTGCGCGATGCCGTCGAGCAGCAGCGTCGGCCCGCTCACCCATTCAAAGGGGTCGAGCATGACGACCAGGGCCCCCGCCAGCAAGGGCATCATGAAGCACGCGATCAGCCCCATATCGTGATAGAGCGGCAACCATGAGGCAATCACGTCCTCGGCCGAGAAGCCGATGGCCGCCGCGTAGCTCCGCGCCTGGTGCAGGATCGCGGCGTGCGACAGCATCACACCCTTTTTCAAGCCGGTTGTGCCGGAACTGTGCTGCAGAAGGGCGATAGATGCAGCCTCGGGCAGCGCCGGCGTGATCGGCTGTCCCGTGAACCAGTCCTCAATATCCTCGACATAATGCACGGCCGAGCCAGGCGGTACGACGTCCGCCAGGCGGTGATTGGCGCGGTAGGTCAGGAAACGTTCCGCCGCGATCAGGCCGAACAGCTCACGGTGATTGTCCCAGAACAGCTCGGCGTTCTGTTTGGCCGTGGGAAACGGCATGAAAGCGGGCACCGCGCCCGCCATCATGGCACCCAGAAAGGCGGTGAGCATCTCCTGGCGGTGTGGGAGCGCGATGAGGTAAGGCTCCCCAGGCCTGATCCCAGTTTCCAGCAAATGGCCCGCGAAGCACGCCGATCTGTGCCAGAGTTCCCCCCGGGTCAGCAGAACTTCGCCCCCGGCGCGGCTCAGGAGCACGCAGGCCGGCTGGTCCGGCGCTTCCCGCATGTTGGTGAACAGCACCTCGATGATGCTTTGCCCGGTCACCTGCACGAACGGCGCCCGATTCCCGGCAACTTCTCAACGGTGCTAGCCGCCATCACGGAACCTGTCCCGATTCGGCTTCGGCCGACAGGGCAATCGCCATGTCGTGCAGCCGGCCAGACAAAATGGTCCAGTCATTCGCCTGTTGCCAGAGCGCTGATTGCCGCTGCACGTCGGCACGGGCACTCTCATTGTGCAGCATCCAGTTAACGCCATGTACAATGGAGGAGACATCCGACCCGTGCAGTCGCAGGACGGCGTTACCGACATCCTGAAAAATTGCCACCGGCGTCACCATGACCGGAGGACCGCTGGTGAGCGCCGTCCGCACCGCCGCGCTGGAAGATTCCGGCGTCTCACGATAGGGGAGCACCACGATGTCACACGCGTTCAGCAACGCGAGGGACGTGTCCGCGGGCAGGTAATCGGTGTGCCACTCAATGGCGTGATCCACGCCCAAGGAGCGCGCGAGGTCGCGGCAATCCGCCAGGGTCTCGGCTGAAAACGAGATCGGATACTCGGCGGTGACCATGCGCAGCCGGGCATTCGGCCATTCGTTGCGTAACTGGACGAAGGCCTGGATCAGCAGCGCAAATCCCTTATGCGGCAGCATAAAGCCATAGGTGCCGATGATCGGTCTGGATTCCCGGGTTAGGGTTTGCGGCGGCCGTGGCTTGAACGTGGACAATTGCACGCCGTGTGGGAAAACGGCGACGTTGCCAACCAGGCCACGCGATTTCAGGATGTTCAAATCCGCCACGGTGTGGACCAGCACGCGAGCGGCAATGCCAAGTGCTGCGACCAACGCGGCATGGCCCGGATGATCGGACGGCAGGAATTCCTGCACGTTGTGCAGGACCAAGATGACCGGACGCGACGAGATACGGCGATCTTGCAGCAGCGTGATCAGATCCGTCCATCGGATCAGACCCTTGTGATGTTGGATCACGACCATGCCGGGCGCCAGCGCCTCGATCTCGTCGGCCAGGCGATCCATGCTCGGCGCGTCGGCCAGACGCCATGCAACCCGTGCCTGTGGCAGATGGGCGGTGGCCGGGCGATCCGAAGCGGTCCGATCGTCGCATAGGACGACCACGTCGCTTGCCGCGCCTGGGTAGGCGCCCAACAACATGCGCGAATATTCCGCGATGCCGCACCGGACATCCCAGGACGACACCCAAGCGACCTTTGGCGACGCAAGAAGCGGCTTGGCCAGGAGTTCGACCGCGGCGCGCTCAATACGTTCGGACCAGGCGGCCTTGTCGGCCAGCACGGCCGCGGCGGCGCGGCCCAGAGCGGCCCGGCGCGCGGCCTCGGCGGGATCGGACCGCGACCGTTCGACCGTCTCGCGCATCGCGGCCGCGAGATCATCTTGGTCGGGGTCTACCCAGGTCGAGCCCGGGGAGGCCAGATGCGACCCGGATGGGGCAAAGCGATACTCGATAAGACGCGCAAAGGCCGGATCGGCGAAATCAAGATGCGCGCCATAGCCGGTCACGATCAGCGCCAGCCCGGCCGCCATCGCTTCCGCGGCCGGAATGTTGAAGCCTTCGCCGCGGGTGGGCAGCACCATCGCATCGGCCTCGGCATAGAGCTTACGCAACTCGCCTGGCGCCAGGTCGCGGTTGATCACCCGGATCGGCGGCAGGTCCGATGTTTCGGCCCGCAGTTTCTCGATCTGCTGCTCCACGTCGTTATGCGGGTTGGGGAAGGTTTTGATGACGAGGCGCACATGGTCGGCAGCCCCGAACGCCTGGGCGTAAGCGGCCAGCAGAACGTCCACGCCCTTGCGGGGAAAGCAGGATGAGACATGCAGGAAGGTGAACACGGCGGCGGCGGCCTTGGCACGGTCAACCGCTGGGGCCGGGCGGGCGGCCCGCGCGGCACCCACTTCGGCGAATTCGCTCAGGTTTGGCGCGAAGCCAATTTTTTTGATCGGCACGCGGATACCCGAATCGATCAACGCCTTGGCAACCGAGCGCGACGGCGCCAGCACCGCGTCGAAGCCGGTATTGAGCGTCTCGGTCATGTTCCGGGGCAGCAGGCCCTCCTCCCAGAAGGTGAGCGCCAAGGACAGGTCGCCCGGCTCCGGCGGGACCCAAACCGGCCAGTGCTGGGAAATGCTCACTTCCAGCCCGCTTTGATGCGCCAGGCGATCCGTCAGAGCGGTGATCGCGCCGCGCTGGCCGCCGGGCACGCTGCTAAGGTCGCGCGTCGGGTTAACCTCGACTTGCCGCAGGCGGACATGGCCGGGATGGCTGGCCTCCAAGGCGCAAGCGAGTTCCCGGTTGACGTTTGCCAGGCTGTAGGTGCCGTTGACATGGCCGGTTACCGTAAAGCGCAACTGCTCCTCGACTTGGTCATCAGTGGGGACCGGCGCGAACAGGACCGCTTCGGCCAAGGCCAGACGGCCGGCCGCGTCTCCGGCCGGGGCGTAGGCCATGCCTTCCAGGCCCAGATAGGGTGGCCGCGCCGTGGGCGGGATCGGGCCGGCAACGCTCAACACAATCTCCACACGGCCATTCGCGTGCGGCGTGCAGTCGATGGCTAGAACCATGGTGCCGGCGGCGGCGACCGCGGACGCCGAGGACGGTCCGGATACCGCGAGGAGGGTAAGCCCGGCGGCGGCCGGCGCTACCCGCACCCGCAACACCACGCGGCACGCCGCCATGCCTGGCACGGCCGCGAACGCGATGGTCGCCGCCGTGCCCGCCATCCAGGTGCCCCAGGCCTCCGGTTCGATCCAATGATCGAGCAGCACGGCCCGGCGTTGCAGCGCCACGCGTATCGCCGCGTCGCTACGCGCTGGAAACGCGTGACCGGAAGCGGCCAGTGAAGTGGGCCGCAGCAGGCATGCCGGGCGCAGAACATCACCTTCTGGGGCATGCGGTGTCCAGGACAGGCCGATCAGCCTGACGCGGGCGCTGCTCGCGGCGGTGAGATCCAAGCCAACGCGGCCGTCCTTGCCCGCCACGCAATCGATCCGGATTAGAAAGTCACGCCGGTTGTCGCGGGGCGTCCCGCCCGTCACCTGCGCGCCGCAACCGGCCTGAACGTGAACAAGCGTGCCGCCGCCTTGCCTGGCCGCCTGCATTTGCAGGATGATCCGCACCTGTGTTCCCGCTTCGGCCTCGGTCGGGATATCCAGCTTCGCGGATTTGGCTGCCATCCAGGCGCCAAGCGCCTCGGGTTGCTTCCAGCCCTCAGCGAGCAGGATGCGCGGTAGCACGATGCCGGCGGCTTCCTCCTTGGGAGGCAGGCGGGTGCCGAACAGCCAGGTTTCCGGGGCCGGCCGAATCTGGAGCGTATGGCCCGCGGCCAAACGCGGGCCCGGCGTCGCGGCGTTCGCTTGTGTCAGATCGGTCACCGCGGCGATGAAGTCGCTTCCGTATTCGTCCCAGGACCGGTGCTGGAACTCGGCCCGCACCTTGGCCTCCAGAACCGCAAGTCCGGCGCGGTCCGCCAGGAGCCGCCGGACGATATCAGCGGCGGAGCTCGCATTGTCCGGATCGAAATACAGTGCCAGGTCGCCGCCGACCTCCGGGATGGAGGTGGTGCCGGAGGCGACACAGAGCTTGCCGCGCGCCAGGCTCTCGCCCACCGGCAGGCCCCATCCTTCGACATGGGACGGCAGCATGGTGAACAGACAGTGGCGATAAAGGGTGGCAACCTCGGCATCGCTCGGTCCGTCGATGATAACGACATGCCCGTCCAGATTGCGCGAGGAATGCAGCTGATGAAACAGATCGTCCACACCGTAATTGCGCCGGCCGACCAGCACCAGCTTCGGCATGGCGACACCTTCCCGCAGCAGGAGCCGCCAGACATGCAGGAGTAGAATATGGTTCTTATGCGCGTTCAGCGTCCCCACACAGAGCACGTATTCGACGCCCCGCAACTCCGCGATGGACGAACTCCATGCCTCGACGGCATCCTCATCCGTGGCGCCTTCTGTTTCCACGTCGCATGCCAGCGGAACGGCCTTGACGGGAATCGCGGGGTAGCCGGCCTCCCGGAGCAGGCGCTTGGTCTCGCGCGCGACAAACTCCGAAATCGTGATCGCGAAATCGATTTGCAGCAACGCCTCGGACATGGATGGCGCGAAGTCTTGAATCAGGACCGGCGCACAGAATTCCGGGTTAGATAGCGGAATGAAGTCGTAGATGATCGCGCCGAGGCGCACGCCGGATTTGGCCAATCTGCCGCGGGGACCGACGAGGTTGCGGTAGAAATAGACAACACCGGTCGAGACGAACACATCGTGCGTTGCCGGGCGGAAAAGGCGAGAATGATCCAGTATCCTGGCAATGAGGCGCTTTTGCGCCTCGAAGTCATTGCCGCCGGTCGTTTTGTAATGCTTTACAAGCTCCTTGAGCAGCGGCGCGGGAAGCGCCCAAAGCTCGCTTTCGTGCCATACGACAAATTGCGTGCCCACTTCCTGCGATGTGGCCTGTGACAGTACATAGGACAAAATCCCGAACTGCACCCGTTGAATGCCAGATACCACGGCCTGCGATGCCATGACGGAAAGCAGATCGGTGATCTCAAGCTGGATGGTGCCGGTCCTGCCGGTCGCAAGTGTGTCCGGCTCCCTCTCATTGAATACCGCGTCCAAATGGAACAAAGCGCTCAGGGCGCGCAGTTCAGTCAGCGTGGTCCGGAGCGGGTTGAGCAGAAAGGAATCCCGGTAGGCGGCCGTGGCGTCATCCCGCCGGTCGAGCAGTTTGAGCACATGGCCGAGCTGTAAGTGCAGGTCGGCATCATCCGGGCTGAGGCGTAGCCCTGCGCGGTAGGCCGCCTCGCTCTCGGGTAGGCGTTTGGCCTCTTTTAGGCAATTGCCGTATTGCGCCCAGATCCCGGGGTCATCGGGCACGAGTTCCAGGTAATTCCCATAGGCATCGGCGGCCTGGGTCCAGCGTTGCCCGTCTCTTGCCTGATCGCCCGCGCGGCGCAGCGCGGCTGGATCGCGCCGGCGGCGGGCCTGGCCACGCACCGGACCGGCGGGCGCGATTTCCGGCGGCGCCGTCTGAATCCGCGGATCGTCCGTGCCGGAGATCAGTTCCAAGAGTGCTGTGTGCTCGCGCTCGGCGTCCCAATTTTCAGGATTGAGCTCCACCGCTCTCCGGTAATGGCCGAGGGCCATTTCCGGCCGGCCGCGCCGCTTTTCAAGATGGCCGATCTGGAGGTGCAAATCGTCGTCGCCAGGTGTTCTGCGCAGGACCGCGTGATAGGCCTCAAACGCGGCGTCGAAATCGCCGATTTCCTTTAGGGCATGGCCGAGCTGGACGGCGATGCCCAGTTTGGATGGGTCCGCCTCGACCGCTTGTCTGTAGGCATCGGCGGCGGCCGGCCAGTCTCGGCGATCGCGAGCCTGGTCCGCCGTTTCCACATATTTTTTAAATAGCGCTTTGCGCGACGGCTTGCTTGCCAAGCGGCCCTCAATCCCGGAAATCAAGCGGCCAATGGCGGAATTGCTTCTCAAAGTATCGACCATGAAGTTTCCGGCATTCCATTTGCTGTCGTAGTCGTTACAAGACCATAGGTTGTGTACCGTCAGGCCTCATTTCAAGGCATATTCGGCGTTTTGATGATTTGCGGCCTTCACATGGGATGCCGGAACGCCCCAGGCGGAAAACAATCAAAAGTTTTTGCGGAGCTTTTTTCAAAAAGCGACCGCTTTCTTCAAATCCTTTCCGAACCCGCACCCCTGCGCTGCCGCCGGAGGTGGCACCTCCCAACGCAGCCGAGCGCGCGGCGCTTTTCAAGCCTCAGCTTCCGTGGCGCAGCGCATTGACGAGCAGCGTGAAGGCCGCCGAGGGCTGGCGGCGGCTGGGGTAGTAGAGATGATAGCCGGTGAAGGGCGGGCACCAGTCTTCTAGAATACGGACCAGGCTGCCATCGGCGAGATATGGCGTTACGTGATCCTCCAGCACGCAAGCCAGACCAAACCCGGACGCGGCGGCACGCAGGATCATCGGCACATTGTTGAACGCCAGTTGGCCTTCAACGCGTACACGCAATTCCCTGCCGTTTTTTTCCAGCTCCCACGCATAAAACCCGCCGGCCGTGGGCTGGCGCAGATTGATGCACTGGTGGGCGCTCAAGTCCTGCGGCGTCCGTGGTGTGGGGTGCGCGGCTAAGTAGCCGGGCGCGCCCACCACCGCCATGCGCAGGTCCGGACTAATGCGCACGGCGATCATATCCTTGGCGACCGATTCACCCAGCCGCACGCCGGCGTCGAACCGTTCCGCCACGATGTCGGTAAAGCCGTGATCAATCGACATCTCAACATGAATATCGGGATAACTCGGCAACAGCCTTTCGAGCACGGGCCAGAGCACGCCATGCGCCGCGTGTTCTGACGTCGTGATGCGGATATTGCCCGCGGGTTTTTCCCGCAGCGCGCTGAGCGAGGCGAGTTCGGCGGCAATCCCATCCAGCGCCGGGCCCAATGTTTTAAGCAATTGCTCGCCCGCCTGCGTGGGGGCAAGCCGCCTGGTCGTGCGGGTCAGCAGCCGGACACCCAACCGCGTCTCCAGCCGCCTGATGGTGTGGCTGAGCGCTGATTGCGAGGTGCCTAGCTTAGCCGCGGCCCGGGTAAAATTCTGCTCCTCCGCGACGGTGAGAAAGGCGTTCAGGTCAACCAATTCTTCGCGGCGCATTCATGAACTCCGGATATAACTCCATGCCGCTTTTAACGGCTAATTCCGGATAAAGGGAATGCTTAAATCTCGGGTATCACGGGCAGTGGGACCACTTACCCGTCAAGCAACACGGAGATTGGACGATGGACATCAAACGCGGCGGCTCGCAGCCCTCGGCCAAGGGGCCGGAAGCGTATTTCACCGGCACGGTGCGGATCGATGCGCCGTTCAGCGGCAATGGCGGCGCCCGCGTGGGCGGTGCCACGGTGACATTCGAGCCAGGGGCGCGGACCGCCTGGCATACCCACCCGTTGGGCCAGACATTGCTCGTCATCGGCGGGTTTGGCCGCGTTCAGCGGGAGGGCGGGCCGATCGAGGAGATACGTCCCGGCGATATTGTCTGGTTCGCGCCCGGCGAAAAACACTGGCATGGCGCGGCACCCCATTGCGCGATGACCCATATCGCCATCGCCGAATCGCTCGACGGCAAGGTCGTGGATTGGCTGGAAAAGGTGACCGACGAACAATACGGCACCAGCGCGGAGTCCGTCTGAAAGAAGGCCGAGGCTATTGCGCTTCCATCAGGCCCGCAGCCGGCTCGGCGATTGGCCGTGACGGGACGACCGCCCAGGCGCATAAAAAGCTGCCGATGCCTGAGAGCGCGATCACGCAGCCCATCGGCCAGGGCGTGCCGTCCGCAAACGCACTGACCAAAGCAGAGCCGGCGATACCCGCGCCATACTGAATGGCGCCGGCCAGCGCGGAGGCTGCCCCGGCGCGTGCCGGGAAAAACCCCAGCACGCCGGCAATGGCGTTGGCGATGATAAATCCGGTCAGCCCGATAAAGATGAAGAGCGGCAGCACCAGCCCGGCAAGTCCGCCCCAGCCCAGGCGCGCATCGGCGCCCAAGGCGATGGCGGCCAGCGCCGCGCCGCTCGTTCCAGCCCGCAACAGTGTTGTGCGCCCAAGCTTGATGACCAGCCGCGCATTAATGAGGTTGGTCGCCATGATGCCGATAATCCCGGCGCCGAACAGCAGCCCGTAAAGGGACGGCTTGACGTGATAATACGAGATATAGGCGAAAGGCGAGCCGGCGATGTAGGCGAATGTGCCGCCGTAAAAAAACCCGCTTGCCCCGGCATAAAGCATCAGTTGGCTATGGCGAAGGAGCTCTACATAAGCGCCGAATGCGCAAGCGAGCGGCTCATGGTTACGCCGCGCTGGGGGCAGGGTCTCGGGCAGCGCCAGCAAAGCGCCAAGCGTCAGCGCGGCGATGCCAACCAGCGTCCAGAAAATCGCCCGCCAGCCGGCCAGTGCAAAAATCTGCCCGCCCAGGCTCGGCCCCAGTAAGGGTGCGACGGCCATGACCATCAGCAGCATGGAGAGCATGCGCGCGGCATGATCGCGTGCGTATAAATCCCCCACCATGGCGCGGCCGAGGGTGACGCTGGCGCAGGCGCCAATGGCCTGTACCACCCGCCAGCCGATCAGTGCCGGGGCGCTGGACGACATTGCGCAGCCAGCCGAGCCGATGATGAACAGCACCAGCCCAATGGCGACCGGACCACGCCGCCCGTAGCGGTCGCTGATTGGCCCCCACAACAACTGGCCCAGGCTGAAACCAACCAGATAGCCAGAAACCGTCAGCTCGATGGCACCCGCATCCGCGTGGAGCGTCCGCCCCATCGCTGGCATCGCGGGCAGGTACAAATCCGTCGAGATCGACGCGAAACCCATCAACACGCTCAGCGTCGCGAGGACATGCCAGCTTTGTTGACCAGGCTTGTCCGCTGCGGTCACCGGTTGACCCGCTGTTGCAGATGCGCCGGGTAACGGTCGCCCTGCACCGTGACGTCCGCCAGCGCGGTGGCGATGCCGGCAAGATCGCCGGCCGTCAACGCGACGCTGGCGGCGCCCAGATTTTCTTCCAGCCGGTGCAACTTGGTGGTGCCGGGAATCGGCACGATCCAGGGTTTTTGCGCGAGCAGCCAGGCGAGCGCGATTTGCGCCCTGGTCACGCCCTTCGCCGCCGCGAGGCGGCCGAGCACTTCCACCAACCCGCCATTGGCTTGCCGATTTTCCTCAGAAAAACGCGGCACGATGTTGCGGAAATCATCCTTGGCGAACGCGGTGCTCGCCTCGATGGCGCCCGTAAGAAAGCCCTTGCCGAGCGGGCTGAAGGGCACGAAGCCAATGCCAAGCTCCTCTAGCGTGGGCAGAATCTCCGCCTCCGGCTCGCGCCACCACAGCGAATATTCGCTTTGCAGCGCGGCCAAGGGCTGCACGGCATGGGCGCGGCGGATTGCCACGGCACCTGCCTCGGACATGCCGAAATGCTTGACCTTGCCTTCGCGGATCAGTTCTTTCACGGCACCGGCCATGTCCTCGACCGGGATATTCGGATCGACCCGGTGCTGGTAAAAGAGATCGATGCGGTCGGTTTTCAACCGTAGAAGCGAGGCTTCCGCGACCGCCCGGATGTTTTCCGGGCGGCTATCCAGACCCTTTGCGGTCTCGCCGCCCACGAAGCCGAATTTCGTGGCGATGACGACCTGATCGCGCATCGGCGCCAGCGCCTCGCCGAGCAATTCCTCATTTTTGTAAGGACCGTAAGCCTCGGCCGTGTCGAAGAAGGTGACACCCTCATCGAACGCGGTGCGGATGAGTTTTATCGCATCCTTCGTCTCCGCGGCGGGACCGTAGCCGAAGCTGAGCCCCATGCAACCAAGACCGATGGCCGAGACTTCCAGGCCGTTGTTTCCAAGTTTGCGCGTTTGCATGGCTTATCTTCCAGCCCCCGGCGGGGCACACCGTCATTGTGATGGCGGAGATAAGCCCTCTCGTTTATGCGGATTAGGCATGGAAATCAGCATGAGGTGATGTCAGTAATTCATGAATGCCCATCGAAAGCGCTGTGAAACGGACCTTCCGCATCCATATCGGCGATGAGGCGAAGTTCGCCGGCGTGCCGCATTAGCTCCGCGGATAATCCAACACGACCCGCGATGGCACCTTGCCATGTTCCAGCCGATCGAACACATCATTGATGGCGGAAAGGGGCTGGAGCTCGAAATCCACCTTCACCTTGCCAGCGGCGGCGAAGGCCAGGGCTTCCGCCATGTCCTGCCGCGTGCCGACGAAGGAACCGCGGATGGTGATGCAGTTCGCCACCACATCAAACAAAGGCACGGGGAACTCTCCAGGCGGCAGACCAACCAGGACGCAAGTGCCGGTCTTGCGGGTCATGCCCACGCCCTGCTTGAAGGCGATGAGCGAGGGCGCCGTGATCAGCACACCATGCGCGCCGCCATTCGTTCCTTTCTTCACGGCTTCAGCCGCGTCGCCGTGTTTCGCATTCACCAGCAAATCGGCACCGAGTTTTTTCGCGTGCGCGAGTTTGCCATCATCGATATCCACCGCCGCGACGAACAGCCCCATGGCTTTCGCGTATTGAATGGCGAGATGGCCGAGCCCGCCGACGCCGGAAATGGCCACCCAGTCGCCTGGCTTGGCTTTGGTTTCCTTGATGCCCTTATAGCTGGTCAGGCCGGCACAGATCAGCGGCGCCGCGGCTTTCGGGTCCAGGCCCTTGGGTATATGCGCCACGTAATTCGGGTCCGCCAGGATGTATTCGGCAAAGCCGCCATTTTGCGTATAGCCGCCGAATTTTGCTTGCCCGCAGACAGTCTCCCACGCGGAGAGGCAATACTCGCAATGGCCGCAGGCGGAATATAGCCACGGCACGCCAACACGCTCGCCCTCCCTCACCGCGGTGACACCAGTGCCAAGTTCAACGACGATCCCGATGGCCTCATGCCCCGGAATAAACGGCACCGCTGGTTTCACCGGCCAGTCCCCTTTGGCGGCGTGCAGATCCGTATGGCAGACGCCGCAGGCTTCGGTTTTCACCAATATCTGGCCTGGGCCGGGCACGGGTATCGCCCATTCCTGCATGGCGAGCGGCTTGCCGAACTCCACCACCACGGCGGCGTGCATTGTTTTGGTTTTCGCGGTCTTGGTTCCGATATCCATGATGTTTTTCCCTTTTAAGAAAGAACTACTTTTTTGAAAAAAAGTAGCAAAAAACTTTTGTTCGTTTTTTGTCCAGGGACGTTTCAAAATCCCCTGTAAAGAGTAGCAGAAGTTTTTTGCGGAGCTTTTTTTCAAAAAAGCGACCGCTTTCTTAAGCGGCGGCTTTTCCCAGCCCGCGCACCGCCTCGATCATTTTCGCCAGGCTGGCCGCGGCATCGCCGTAGACCATGTTGCAATTCGGGCTGTAGAACAGCTCGTTCTGGATGCCGGCATAACCTTTGCCGGTGCCGCGCTTGAGCACGTAGACCTGCTTTGCTTTGTCCACATTCAGGATCGGCATGCCATAGATGGGCGAGGATTTATCCGTCCGCGCCGCCGGGTTCACCACGTCATTCGCGCCGATCACCATCGCAACGTCAGTTGCCGCAAAGTCATCGTTAATATCGTCGAGCTGGAAAATCATGTCATACGGCACGCCCGCTTCGGCCAGCAGCACGTCCATCTGCCCCGGCATCCGGCCTGCCACGGGGTGAATGGCGAACCGGACATTCACCCCCTGGCTTTGAAGGAGCTTGACGAATTCATAGAGTTTCTGTTGGCCCTGGGCCGCCGCCAGGCCGTAGCCCGGCACGATGATCACTTTCGCGGCGTAGCGCATAAACACGCCGGCATCCGCCGCGTCGGTCGGCTTCAACTCGCCCGTAATCTTGCTCCTGCCCGCCTTGGCCGGTTCGCCGAAATTCGAGAATACCACGTTACGCACGGAGCGGTTCATGGCCTTCGCCATCACCAGCGTGAGCATGAGGCCGGCAGCGCCCACGACCATGCCGGCGATCATCAGCGCGGGGTTTTGTAGGACAAAGCCTTCCAGCCCGACCGCCAGGCCCGTAAAGGCGTTGTAGATGGAAATAATCACCGGCATATCCGCGCCGCCAATCGGCAGCGTGAGAAGAATGCCGGCCAGCATCGCGAGGGCAAAAAACCCGATGATGAGAGATTGCGGCAATACCCCGCCGCGGTCTAGCACCAGCAGATAGATGCCGAGAGCAACGGTCACCGCAAAGACGGCCGCGTTGACGATGCGTTGACCGGAAAACCGCAAGGGATTTTTCAACACCTCCTGAAGTTTCGCCCAGGCGATGATGGAGCCGGAAAATGAGATGGCGCCGATCAGCGCGCCCAGCAGCGTGACGGCGAGCGCGATGGCGCCGGTCGCGTGACGGCTGAACAGCTCCACGGCGGCGATGGCGCCCGCGGCGCCGCCGCCCATGCCATTATAAATCGCGACCATTTGCGGCATCGCCGTCATGGCCACGCGCCGGCCAGCAAACCAGGCGATCCCGCCGCCCAACACAAGCGCCAAAAGCGCCAAGCCGATATTTTCCGGAAGCAAATGCCGCGCCGCGGCGGTCACGCCGAACGCGCCCAAAAAACTCGCCAGAATCGCCACCGCCATACCGATGCCGGCGACCAATATGCCGGAAGGCGCGGTGACGGGCGAGGCCATGCGATGCAGCCCGTAGAGCAGCAGAAACGCCGCGGCGAGATCGGCAATGCCGATGCAGAAATCAGGCAATTGATGAAGCATGGTAAGAGCCTTTATTTTAAATATTTAAGCAAGAGGTCGCTTTTTTATAAAAAAGCTCCGCAAAAAATTTTTGTGAGCCTGGGCCGCGGGTGGTGCAACCGCGAGGTGCCCAGAGCAAAAGTTTTTGCGTGCCGGGGTGGGCGTCCCACCTTTTTTCAAAAAAGAACTACTTCCTTGCCTTTTT
>Ga0116226_10001908_pt1 | contig 18081 bp, 18 predicted proteins | sample S1TSphfallax_FD_89692 | JGI IMG/M metagenome (GOLD analysis project Ga0116226, IMG submission 89692) | Host-associated microbial communities from peat moss isolated from Minnesota, USA - S1T2_Fa - Sphagnum fallax MG | ecosystem: Host-associated > Plants > Peat moss > Unclassified | place: USA... | reverse complement strand
TGGGCAGATGAAATTTCTAATTCTGGACACCTGTGGCAGTGAGGGTGGCGTTGCTGTGGCTGCGTCTGAAAAGCCAGCAAATTTGCCGTTGGTATTGGTGGGTCGAGTGCTAGCTGGTCAGACTTATGCCTCTGGACTGATAACGGCCGTCCGCGAGGTGCTGAAAGAATGTGAACTTGCACTGGCGGATATGGATGCAATCGTGGTGACGCGAGGTCCAGGTTCATTCACAGGAATGCGGGTCGGCCTAAGCGTGGCCAAAGGCCTGGCACATGCCAGCGGAATGCCGGTGATTGCCTTATCGCGGTTGGCAGTGATGGCAGTGGTGGTAAGCGGAGAGGCCCGAACAGGCGAAGGCCCAATTTTTGTAGCAATGGATGCTGGTCGCAACGAATTCTATCTTGGTCAGTATCGAAATGCGGGTGAAGTGTGTGTGGAGGAAACGCTGATATCTCACGATGAGTTAAAAGTTCGTGTGCAGGCTGCAAAAGTATTTGTATACGAAGAAAAGGCTGCACAGATATTGGCTGGGCTGGTGGATGTGGTCCAAATACGTCAGCCAGTGCCGGTGGATTGTATTCCGATGGCAGCCCGGGCCTTTGTAGCGGAACAATTTGCATCGCTGGCAGAACTGGATGCAAATTATCTGCGCATGACGTATGCCGATGGCAAGAAGCAAGCTCCGCATACTGGGAAAACTCAATGATTCGTCCAGCGCAGTCGCGTGATCTGGCATCGATCGTATGGCTTGATCGTCATGTGCCGGAGCTGGCGCATTGGGATGAGTCAGATTATGTAGAAGTGATTAACAACGAATTTGCTGCTACGAGCAATCTTGTACGGCAGATATTAGTAGCGGAGAATACGCTGCAATCTATCAGTGGATTTGTTTTGGTGAAATGTATTTTGATCACCGATGAAGTCACCTCTGAAATTGAAAATCTGGCTGTAGATATAAATCAACGCCAGCAGGGAACTGGGCGCAAGCTGATGGAAGCGGCAATCGCATGGGCGCGGTCAAAGAATTCCCAGCGAATGCATCTTGAGGTGCGGGCCAGCAATGCAGCTGCTATTGGACTCTACAAGAGGATTAATTTTGTGGAGGTTGGCGTTCGGCGTGGTTACTATTTGCAGCCGATGGAGGACGCAGTTTTGATGGATTTGGTGATTGTTTAGACATGCTTTCCTAATTTGGAAACTTTTATTTAAATCACGATTGAAAATTCTATCTTCGATGTGCTAGCTTCGTTGCCAATCGAAGTATACCCAAACATCTGTACATAATTCGGAACCTTAGGAGGTGCCCGAGTATGGATCCAGTACAGGTAGTCAAGCCAAATTATGCGGGCCAGTCCGCCGCCCATGAATCGCACATTACCACAAACACAACCTATCCAGATGATATTGACCCGGCTGCCTATGATGCGTTGGCGCGCATGGTGCAGCAGCACCGTATCTATGACCGTCAACTGAAGGATCTGATGGCTAAGCCCTGGCGCAGTGCAGAGGACAAGCTGGAAGAAGCAAACCTAAAAAAACTAAAGTTGCGGCAGAAAGACGAAATTGAGCGGCTGCGTCACGAGATGTATTTATATATGGGCCAGGACCTCAATAACTGAGGAGCTTGGCGACTGCTTAATGTTCGCGGTATGCCCAGCGATAGCCGTGTGCCAAATTCGATCAGCTAAATACATGCATTAGAAGCCGCCAGAGCCGTATAATCTGCAAGATGGTACGTGACGGTTATTACTACGCAGGTTCGCTACTTATTGTATCGCTGCTCTTACTAGATGTGGCGCGTGCATACTGGATCTTGCTGCCCCCACTTTTGTTGGCGGCGTTTTTTCTATGGTTTTTCCGCGATCCGGCAAGGGCGGTACCACAGGGCGAGGGGATATTTGTCTCTCCTGCGGACGGCAAAGTAACAGCTGCGGATTGGATATCCACGGAGAATGGAAGCCGTCTGCGCCTGAGCATCTTCCTCAGTGTGTTTGATGTGCATGTGAACCGTGCGCTGGAAGCGGGCGTAGTTACCAGCGTTAGCTATCGCAAGGGGCAATATTTAAATGCGATGGACCCAACTTCCTCGCTCGCCAATGAGCAAAATTTGATCGAGTTTGAAGGGGCCTATGGCCATACTGCTGTAAAGCAGATTGCTGGTCTGCTGGCGCGAAGAATTGTCTGCACGGTGAAAGAGGGCGACCGCGTTGAACGGGGCCAGCGCATTGGCCTTATTAAGTTTGGTTCGCGTGTGGATGTGTTGCTGCCTGCCGAATCCGAGCTAAAGGTGAAGGTGGGTGACCGCGTCAAAGGTGCCAGCTCGATTCTGGCCATCGTCCCGCAGGACAAATCAGATGAGGGGAATTCATAATGGGCCAGAGTAATCTGCCCGGGATTCCAGTCCCGCGGAAGCACCTATCGCGCGGCATGTATATTTTGCCCTCACTGTTTACAGCGGGCAATATCGCCGCAGGATACTACTCCATCACGGAGAGTTTTCAGGGCCTTTCGGGCGACGCGCACCACTTCAACTACGCGGCGCTGGCCATTGGCTTTGCCATTCCGTTCGACGCAATTGATGGTCGCATCGCGCGCATGACACACACAGAAAGTGAGTTCGGCAAGGAGCTGGATTCACTCGCCGACGTAATCACATTCGGCGTCGCCCCCAGCATTCTGGCTTGGTCATGGGGATTCAGAATGCTGCCTGCGATGCAGGACGTGACTCTGCATTTTCGCCTGGTGGAGTTGGGCGCATTCATCTGCTTCATGTTTTTAATCTGCGGCGCCAGCCGTCTCGCGCGATTTAATGTGTCCATTGACCCGCAGCCGCGCAATCCCGGTCGGCCAGACCGCAAATACTTTGTTGGCATGCCCATACCTGCCGCCGCTGGTGCTATTGCCGCAACCGTTCATTTTTTTAGTGGCCAGCCAATCACCAATCCTTGGATAGCCGCGCTATGGCTGATCGAAGTGGCGGTCATCAGCCTGCTGATGGTGAGTACCTGGCGTTTTTGGAGCGGCAAGGAAATCAATCTATCTCGCCGGCATTCTTCACGTCGGCTGGTGCTGATGGCCATGTTCATGGTGGCGATTGTGCTCTACTCGCGCTATTTGCTGCTGGCGCTGGCATTGGTCTATACCTTCTCCGGGATATTTGCGCGGCTGGCCTATTCACTGCAACGGTCTCACCAGCGCGCGCGTAAAAAATTGGATCAGCAAAAGCTGGATGTATCCAGTGCAAAATAGGAGCCAGTAATTTCATGCAAAGTGGTCAATACAAAATCGGTATTGTTGGCGCAGGTACGTTGCTGGGAAAAGAACTCAGCGAGGTGCTGGCCGAGTCACCGCTGGCTGCCGCGAATATTATTTTGTTGGATGAAGGCGAAGTGTTGGGCGAACTGTCCACCGCGGGGGATGAAGTCACTTTTATCCAGCCGTTGGTACAGGGTGCGTTTGAGCGCATGGATTTCGTCTTCTTCGCTGGGGCGCCGGAGTTGACGCTACAGCAATGGCGTATAGCCGTCGCTGCCGGTGCGTTTGTTATAGACATGAGCGGCGCGTTGGATTGGGAAGATGGCGTACAGGTGATTGCGCCGGTGGTAGTCTCGGCGGAAGAGAATACAGACCAACCCCATAGAATACTGGACCTGAAAACTAGCGCCGTGGTCCCGGCGCATCCGGCAGCAACCATGTTGGCATTGTTGTTTGCCAAGTTGACTAAACTGCCCCTAGCAAAAGTTGCAGTCACGCTGCTGGAACCGGCCTCGCAATATGGCCGTGCGGCCATGGACGAGCTGCATCAGCAGACGGTAAATTTATTGTCATTCCAATCGCTGCCGCGCGAGCAGTATGACGCGCAGATTGCCTTCAATATTCTTGCCGTCGCGGGTGAGGCGGCCAACGCGGCCATCAAGGCAAGCGAAAAACGCATCCGTACGCATTATGAAAAGTTGAACACCGGCAAACTCCCCGCGCTGGCATTGCAGTTGTCCCATGCTCCGGCCTTTCACGGATACATTGCATCTATCCTGTTGGAGTTTTCTGCACCTGTAGGCGAGGCGGAAATTGCTGCGGCCCTCAGCGGAAAAAAGCCTACAGAAAAAAGCGGTGACAGAATTGAAGTGGTGGATGAGGATTCCGATGCCCCCAGCAATTTGAGCGCAGCCGGGCAGGACGGCCTGCTGGTTCGCATTTATCCTGAGCGGGACCTGCTCCGCTGCTGGCTGTGGGTGGCCGCAGATAATCTAAAACTCGCTGCCTTGAATGCGATTGACTGCGCCCTGGAAATGCGCCGGTTGAAGCCCTCACGGCAGGTACAGTAATTCTTTCTGTAAATTATTTTGCAGCTTCATATAGCTTATATTGCTCAAGAATAAAGTTGTCAGTCATGCCGGCGATGTAGTCCGTAATGATGCGCGGTGCGCCATTGTCACTGCATTCCGCATAGTAAGAGGCGGGCAGCCGCTCGGGATCAGCCATCCAATAATCAAACAGCTCCGTGACCACTGTCTCGGCACGTTCATGCTCGCGGGTAAGAATTTCGCTGGTGTAGAGCGACTCATACAGATAGCGCTTCTCGCTCCTGCGCTCTAGCTCCATTGCGGGCGAAAGTGCAGCAATGCGCTCTGGCTGCGCGCGTACGCCTTCAAGGCTGTTAATGCCAGCCGCCAGTGTTGTCTGTGCAATCTGATGGATCAGGTCATCAGAAAGCGCATGCATCATTAGCTGGAGCGCCTCATGCAGCAGATACTTCGGCTCAACGCCAACGTGTTCATGCTCCACTTTGTTATAACAGCGGTTGAGAATGTCCACATTTTCCAGCACATCCCCCAACTGCAACATACCCGAATCAATGCCGTCGTCCAGGTCGGCGGTCAGGTAGGCGATCTCATCAGCAAGGTCAATCAACTGCGCTTCCAATGGCTGTCGCAGATCAAGAAAATACTCTGCCAGATCAGGATGCTGCGCCTTGGTGTAATCGCGCGAATGCTTGATGATGCCCTCGCGCACTCCCAGGGTCAAGTTCAGCCCGCGGTGCGCGGCATAGCGCAACTCAAAATGCTCAACAATTCTCAGAGCATGAAGATTATGATCAAAACTGAGTCCATGTCGGCGCAAACAGCGGTCAAGAGCGCGCTCGCCAGCGTGGCCAAACGGCGGGTGGCCAATGTCATGGACTAGGGCCAGCGCCTCTGCTAGGTCCTCATTCAAGCCAAGCGCCTGGGCCACATTGCGCGCAATCTGCGACACTTCAATGGTGTGGGTCAGGCGGCTGCGGAAGTGGTCTGACCCGCCAGTGGTGAATACCTGCGTTTTTCCGGCGAGGCGGCGGAAAGCGCGTGCCTGAACAATGCGCTCCCGGTCACGCTGGAAGGCATTGCGGTACTGCCGCTCGGGGGCTGTAAAAGCACGAGCAGTCAGAGGGTCGGATGTATCGCCACGGATCGCGCAGAGGGTCAGACAGCCGGGCACGAAGCTACTTTTCGCGGCTAAGGGTGCTGCTTGCTTTAGTTTTGTTGCGATGGGCATGACTACTCCCATTGTAGAGTGACTTTAGCGCAAAAGAACACGCTTACCGCGAGGCTGAGTGGGTGTCCTGCTTGGCTAGCTTGACTTTGATGCTTTCCAGCTTTTTCTGCACCCGTGCTGGGTCGCCGGGATCATAGTCAGCCGGGTTGGAGCGGGCGAATTCCGTCATGGCGCGTTCCCACTCGCTCTCGGCCAGCTTCAGTTGGCCGGTCTTTTCGTAGACCTCGGCGAGATGGTCATGCACGGTGGGGTCGTCATTGGTCTTGTCCACGGCGCGACGCAGATTTTCTTCCGCCAGCGTGTACTGACCTAACTTGTAGTAGGCCCAGCCGAGCGAGTCAAGATACGCCCCATTCTGCGGCTCAATCGACACGGCCTGTTTTACCAGCGCGAGCGCCTCATCCAACTTCACGCCACGGTCGGCCAGCATGTAGCCAAGATAATTCAGCGCCATGGTGCTTTGTGGGTCCTGCTTCAGCACTTTGCGGAATTCGGTCTCCGCAGCGTCATAGTGCTTTTGCCGCTCCTGCAAGGCACCACGCAGGAACCAGATGTATGCCTCTTCGTCGGGGCGCGTCGCGAAGTGTTCGGCCTTGTCGAGCGCGTCGGAAGCGTCTTGCCAGCGACGCAGGCGCGTCTCAATTTGCGAGAGCGCGAGATAGACATCGCGATCACTTGCTGTGCCCTTCAATAACGATTGCGCCAGCTTCACGCCATCATCCGGCTTGCCGTCATCGGCCAGTTCGCCTGCGAGCATCAGAGTCAGCGCGCGCTCATTGGGCAGGGCTTTGTGTGCTTCCTGTGCAGCGGCTGTGGCCGCAGCCCAGTTTCGCTGCTCACGGTATGTGTCCACCTCGCCCTGGTAGCCTCGCAGTGCAGACTCACCACCCAGTGCGATCAACTGCTTGTACGTCGCAATGGCTGCGTCTGGTTTATTTTGTTCCCGCTCCACTGCGGCCAGCTTGTCCATGAATAGCGTCAGGTTGCCGCGGTCCGCATCACTCACCTTGGCAGCGCCGGGATGCGCAGTGCTGATTTGCGCGATCAGCTTGGTTAGCAACTCAGCCGCCACATCATAGTGGCCCTGTGCCTCATCAATACCAGCTTCTGCGAATGAGATTTCCAGTGAGTCGCTGACTAAATTATGCGCTTTGCTGATGTCCGCCTGTGCGTCATCCAGATGGCCGCGCTCCTGGTCAATCTCGGCCAGTCGCAGCCATGCCTCTGCATCGGTCGCATCGGCGGAAGTGATGTCCTTGTACTTGTCGTAGGCCTCATCAAGCTGGTTGTCGAAGAAGAGATCACGCGCCAGACCACGCTCGGCATTCAAATTGTCGGGCTCAATTTCAAGAGCAGCTTTGAAGGCTGCAATGGCTGGCTTCAACTGGCGTAACTCGTCATAGTCGCTGGCCAGCTCTATGTCGATGCGCGAACTGCGGTCGGCTTCCGGCACCGACTTTAGCACATCAATCGCATGTTGCATGTCGCCTTCCTGCTTGTAGAGGTAGGCCAGGTTCATCGCAACATCTTCGGAGCCGCCTTCAATCTTCTGCGCCGCCTTGAACTGCGCCTCTGCTTTGGCGGAGTCATGGTCTGAGGTGTAAAGCTGCCCCAGTAGAAGGTGGTACTCCAAATTGTCCGGCTTCATGGAAACAATTTTTTCATACTCTGCAATGGCCAACTGCACCAGCTTTCCAGCCTGTCCGCCATTGGTGCTGTTCTCTTGCAAATTGCTTAGCGAGCGCACATAAATTCGCCCCAACAAAATATGCGCATCAAGATCATTGGGGTCCTGCTGAATCAAGTCCTGCGCAGTTTGGATTGCCTCCGGCACACGGTTGACGTGGTAGTACAGCTCGGCGAGGCCATTGTGCAATGCAGGTGAATCTGGATCGTTGTTCAACGCCAGCTTGAATTCCTCAATCGCCTGCGTGGCAAAGTCCTGACGGCCAGTCGCGGTGTATTGCTCCTCATAATAGTGCGAGAGAGCAAAGTGGTAATACGCCGCGCCACGGTCGGGGGTTGTGGCTGTCGTCGCGCTGGGTATGTCTTTTATTGCGTTGGATTTTTCAGCAATCGGCTGGGCAGAGCTATTGATCGGCAACGCTGCAATAGCACCAGCCAGCGTAAGCAGTGAAAAAGATATGAATCGATAGTAGTTGGTGCGATGGGCAGTCATCTGATTCATGCGGGTAGAACCTCTGTCGCGTGCCATCAAGCTACGCGATCTCATTATCTTAGACGATTCTATGCCGTAAGAGGATGCGAAAAGCTGGAAACAAAGGCTATTTTCATGCTGTGCATTTTATCCATGCCGAAAATGGCGCATCCCGGTAAACACCATCGCCAAACCTAGTCGGTTGGCCGCTTCAATCACGTCCGAGTCCTTTACTGAGCCGCCCGGCTGTATAACAGCCGTTGCCCCAGCCTTAGCCACAAGTTCCAGGCCATCGGGGAAGGGAAAAAATGCGTCCGACGCGGCCACACAACCCGCCAGCGGCAGCGTGGCCTTCATTGCTCCAAAGCGGGCGGCATCCACCCGGCTCATCTGCCCGGCACCAATGCCAATGGATTGCCCATTGCGCGCATAAACAATGGCATTCGACTTAACATGCTTGGCCACAATCCACGCAAACTGGAGCGCTTCCAGCTCGTCCGCGGTGGGTGTGCGCGTGGTCACGGTCTTCAACTCAGCGGCTGTGATCTGGCCACGGTCCGAATCCTGCATCAGTGCACCACCGCTGATGTGCTTCAGCATCCGGGGCGTATTCGCTGGTGTAATCTCCACCAGCCGCAGGTTCTTCTTGGCGGCAAATCGCGCCCTAGCATCGTCCGTGAATGCGGGTGCGGCGATGGCCTCCACAAATAGCTTGGCGATCTCTTCTTCTGCCTCGGCATCCACAGGCCGGTTGATGCCGATGACGCCGCCGAAGGCTGAAACAGGGTCAGCCGCCAGTGCTTTTTTGAAGGCTTCGAGCACCGTCGCTCCCGTGGCCACTCCGCAGGGATTGGTGTGCTTGATGATGGCGACCGCAGGCGATGAAAATTCCTGCGCCAGCTCCCAGGCCGCGTCCAAGTCGACCAGATTATTGAAGCTCAGTTCCTTGCCCTGCAATTGCAGTCCGGCTGCGATGCCCGTGCCTGTTCCGTCGGTGTACAGCGCAGCGGCCTGATGCGGGTTTTCGCCATAGCGCAGCGTTCCCGCCAGCGGATACGACAAGCGCAGCGTCGCAGGAAAATTCTGCTTCGCGGCATCAATCGGCTGGTCTAGTTCAATGGTCTCCAGCGTCCCTGCAATCGCCGAATCATAAGCCGCTGTTGTGGCGAAGGCCTGCTTCGCAAGCCGCCAGCGCCTCTCGCGAGTCAGCCCGCCGTTGTGGTGCAGTTCATCAATCAAACCGGTGTAATCTGCAGTTCGGGTGACGATGGCCACGTCCTCCCAATTCTTTGCAGCGCTGCGCACCATTGAGGGCCCGCCAATGTCGATGTTTTCGATGATTTCCTCAAAATGCACGCCAGGCTTGTGGGCGGTCGCCTCAAAGGGGTACAAGTTCACCACCACCATGTCAATTGGTTCAATCCCATGCTCATTGACCGCGGCGACATGCTCGGCGTTTTCGCGGATGTAAAGCAGACCGCCATGCACCTTGGGATGCAGCGTTTTTACCCGGCCATCCAGCATCTCCGGAAACCCGGTCAGGTCGCTGATGTCGCGCACCGTAAGGCCTGCCTCACGTAGGGCGCGCGCCGTGCCGCCGGTGGAGACCAGTTCCACGCCGAAGACGAAAAGTTCACGCGCAAATTCAACTAGATTGGATTTATCAGTAACGCTCAGCAGGGCGCGGCGAATGGGTTTAATGTCAGGGGCGGGGTTCGATTGCGACACAATATCTCCGGTGCTGGCGTATTAATCACTACCAGCTATCTAATTTTATTGCATCGCAGCTATTGCCGCACAATGAGTGCTGCACAGAGCGCTGCGATAAAGTTATGTAGCCCGATCGCTCTCTACCGCGCTCAGTTCTATATGGACGGCGTTGCCATCCAGCGTCACCAGTGGATTGTCTTTGAAGTGCTTTCCCAGACCGCGAATCAGTCCCGGCATAAATGCTGCCATGCCACGGGCGGATTCATAGTGCATCACCAGATGATTTTCTCCTTGCCATTCGTATCGAAAATGCGGCGGATGGGCGGAGGGAACAGTCCTCGTGCTCATGATGTGTATCTGGTCCAGCTTCAACAGCATTTCACGCGTCGACTTTGCTTGATTGAAGTAAAAAGAATATTCCCTCGGTGCGTAGACGGTTGACCAATGCTCGCCAAATTCATCCATCAGGTGGGTCGCATTCATCCTGGTTGTCAGTGCAACTGCTTTGAAGATTGCAGGAAAGTCTTTGTCCGGGATGTCTTCATTTGTCGTGAAGGTGCGTGTGTCTTGCACTCCCGATGCTCTTAGGCATTCTGCCCATTTTTCAGCGCCAAATTTTTCAATCACAAGTTCTTGCACGCACTTGACGATGGTTCCCTTCATTGCGGCTCCATTTCGTGTGGAATTTGACCGGTGGGGGCGGCAATTACTGTATCGGCAACGCAGAAAACGACATTCGATTTTTTGTGTTAAATTTTTCAGGCGAGGCTTGTAGATATATACGCCCACGGTATTTATTTGTTTCTGCTTTTGATTTTGCAGAAATTAATGTTTCGCTGCTGGCAATGTCGGGGCCTGCTGGTCAGCTTGCGCCGGGGATGAACTTACATCTGGTGCATTTACCGTTTTTGGATAATATCCCGCCCGGGTCCGCACTGTCAGCTTGCCAAAGCCCTTGGCCTTCGCGGTCACATGCACCACGCGATAGCCGCCCAATGAACTTGGCTTGGTGGACTTATATCCAATGGTGTACTGGCTGCGGATGTCCTCAGCGATTTGCGCCGCTACCGCGTCCACATCATTTAGCGACTTTGGAAACATGGAGAGTCCCCCGGTTTGGTCGGTCAGGCTAATGAGCGCGCGTTTTGACTCCCGCTTGCTGCGCTGGCTGTCCTCATCGCCAAACAGTAGGCCAATGGCGTAGACCGTCGGGCCAGACAAGTCCTGCACCCGGCGAATGGCCGACTCCAACGTAGACGTGGAGGAATTGTCCGCGCCATCGGTAATCACCAGCAGCACCTGTTTCCTGTGCTTTGCAGATTCAGCCTCGTGGTCGGCAGCAGCCACCACGGCATCGTAAAGCGCTGTGCCGCCGCGTGATTCAATATGCCCCAGACCGTCGTTCAGCTTGTTGATATCGGAGGTAAAGTCCGCATCAAGATAGGCCGAGTCAGAAAAATTGACGATAAAAACTTCATCATCCGGATTGGATGACCGCACCAGATCGAGGGCAGCTTTATTCACCGCCTTGCGCTTGTCATACATTGATCCGGAGTTGTCCACCAATATGCCCAGCGATACAGGCACGTCCTCGCGGCGAAAGCTTAGGATTTTTTGCTCAACATTGTCTTCAAAGACTTGAAAGTCTGATTGGGTCAGGCCCTCAATCAGCCGTCCGCTGTTGTCGAACACACTCGCGCTCAGCACCACCTCATCCACGTCCTGCGTGAAGATCAGTGTGCCCGGCAGTCCGGCATGTCCCCGCTGAGTGCTGGTGGAGGGCGGGTCGGGCGATGGGAAGGGATCGCGGTCAACCGTAAGCGATGGCTGCGGTTGTGTATTTGCGCTGCCCGACTGCACCGTCTGCGGTGAATACGCTGCGGCATGGCAAATTACTGGAGCGCACAGCCCCAAACACAGCACTGCAACAAACTTCATCTTGGAGTCAATACGCATTCAATCCAAATTCAGAACAACTCTTTCAACTTTACGCCAGATGGGTCGATAGCGGCAGAATGCCCACAGGATGAAAGCGATACAATCAAAGAGGCACTCAGCGCGGCGGCAACGTGGGCGTTCGATGACCATCTAAAATTCACAGGAGCAAACCTGCCAGCATGGCCCGCATTTATCCTTTTCGCGCCCTGCGTTACAACCCCTCGCAAGTGAAATTGCAGGACGTAGTAACCCAGCCTTATGACAAGATCACTCCCGCCGCGCAGAAGCGCTATTACGAGCAAAGCCCCTACAGCCTGGTGCGGATCATCCTCGGCATGGCCGAGCCGGGCGATACGGAAACTTCCAGCGTCTACACCCGCGCCGCCGCGTACCTAAAGGACTGACGCGCCAAGGGCGTCCTAATAGAGGAGCCGACACCTGCCGTTTTTGGCTATGCCCAGCGCTATGTGGTGCCCGGCGGCACAGAGGTCCGTGAGCGTCGCGGATTCATCGCCCTCGGCAAGCTGCATGACTACGCCGATGGCGTGGTTCATCGCCACGAGCAGACCCTCGCCAAGCCCAAGTCAGACCGCATGAACTTGCTAAAGGCCACGCGCACCCATTGCGAGCAGATTTATATGCTCTACTCTGACCCCGCATTCACCGCCGAAAAGTTAATTTTCGATGACACGCCGCCAGAAATTTCCGTCACTGACGAATACGGCGTGGAACATATGCTGTGGGGTATCGCCGACCCCAAGACCATCAATTTGCTGATCGCCGCCATGGATGACAAGAAGCTGATCATCGCCGATGGTCACCATCGCTATGAGACGGCACTTAGCTATAAAAAAGAGCATGCCCCAACCGGAAAGGTTGAGAGCGAAGCTGAGATCATCAGTGAACATGAGTCAGCCGTAGTGCCACATGAGCCACTGATCAATGGTCTGCCGCAGCCTGCCTATCCTGAGTCCGCCACCATGATGACCTTCGTCAACATGGACGCGCCCGGCATCACCATTCTGCCCACGCACCGCGTTGTTTTCGGTTTGAAAGATTTTGATGTAGCAGCCTTCCTTGAGAAAGCTACAGCTTATTTTGATGTTCAGCCGCTTGATATTCTCACCCCAGTTGAGGAACAGGCTAGGTTGGCCGAAGCTGGTAAGTCTGGTGTAGCGTTTGTAGCTGTTACACAAGGGGCACGGCATTTGTTGATCGCCAAACAAGCCGAAATTGATACCGCGCTCGCGGAAATCTCCCCGCGCCATCGCCAACTGGATGTCGTCCAGCTCCACGCGCTCGTGCTCGAAAACCTCCTCGGCCTCACGCAGGAGTCGATCCGCCAGCAGGAAAACCTCCGCTACCTACGCGAGGCGTCTGAAGTCATCTCGCAGGTTGAGGCGGGCGAGTCTGACGTTGCCTTCCTCATCAATCCCTGTACGCTCGACCAACTCCGCGATGTTGCCTTTGCCCGTGAGGTGATGCCGCAAAAATCAACGGACTTCTATCCCAAGCTGCTCAGCGGGCTTGTTCTCTATGCGCTGGACTAATGCCAGCCTGCAACCGGCAAAGGCGGCAACGCGATGGGCGCTGCCGCCTTTCCTCTTCCTGCTAATCGCTTCAATCCATCAGCACATGGTCGTCGCAGCAATAGCGCCTCCAACCAATAAGCCGCAGCAACCCTCACCATTTGTAGTTGTCCTCGATCCCGCACACGGCGGAACAGACAATGGCGCGCATCTCCCCGATGGCACCGCAGAAAAAGATTTCACACTCTCACTCGCCGCACATTTGCGCACACTTCTTGAGGGCCGCGGATTCACCGTAGTCATCACCCGCAGCGCCGCCACTGCTGGTCAGGATGCGCCAGATGTCACCGCTGACGAACGCGCCACTCTTGCCAATCATGCCCACGCCCAGGCATGTCTTATTCTTCATGCCACCGCCATTGGCAATGGCATCCATCTGTTTAACAGCTCACTTGCCCCGCTGGATAATGCCCACACCGCCCGCTTCACACCGTGGGAGACTGCCCAGGCCGGAAGCGTCACGCGCTCCATTCAGCTTGCTGCGGAACTCAACGCTGCGTTTGAACGCAGCGGCATTCCAGTCACCGTTGGCCGCACCTACCTCCGCCCCATGGACAACATGACCTGTCCCGCAGTCGCAGTCGAAGTCGCCCCGCTAACTCCGAAGGACAGCCATGACCGCAAGGGCCCCGACGACGCAGCCTACTTTGAACAAGTGGCAGAGACGCTGGCCTTGTCGCTCGATCAATGGCGCATCCACACGGTCAACACCGCGCCACCGCCACTTACAACGCGAGGCAAAAACTAATGCGCATATTGCCCAGATTGGCTGTGCCGACCTTGCAACGCATTGTGATTTGGGCGCTGCTGGCTGGCTCATTGGTGATGGCTGCATCACTGCTATATCTCCGCGAACGCGCCCAACGCAAACTGGCTGAGGCTGCCGAGGCATATCCCATTGCTGCGCCCTCCGACCAGCCCGCTGAGCCGGTCACGCTTGAGCTGGCCAATGACGCTGACGGCTCCCTCAATCCCGTGCAGACCACTATGACGCTGCCTGCAGAAAGTAACGTCCGCGTCCGCGCCCTGCTGGAGCGCCTGCTGAGTGAATATACCCAGCCCAAATCGACCCATCTGCTGCCTTCCGTTCCCGTTGTGGATGAAGTTTTTCTGCTGCCACTCACCAGTGACAATGGCAAGCCATCCATCGGCGAACTGGCTGTAATCAATCTTCACGGCAGCTTTGCAGACAGCCACCCGTCGGGCATTGCGGTTGAATCGCTCACCCTGATTTCCATCGCCACTACCCTGCATGACAACATGCCAGAGATTGAGCAGATCAAATTTCTCGTCGACGGCCAGCCGCGCGATACTCTTGCCGGGCACGCTGACCTTACGCGGACCTATCTCACCAGCGGTATGCCAGTACCACCCTCCGCCACCACAAAGTCACAGTAATGGCTTAGTAACATAAACGCTAAATAATATAAACTCAGTGAGAAAAGTTTTAGTGCGTATCTAATAAATGGGTGTATTGAATATGCAAATGAGGACGAAGTGAATATGGTGAATCTTGAAGGACGCATTGGTGTGGTTTTTGGTCTCGCAAACAAGCGCAGCATCTCCTGGGGGATCGCGCAGAAGCTCGCCGCTGCGGGCGTAAAGCTCGCCATCTGTTACCAGAATGAGCGCATGAAGCAGGAGGCCGAGGGCCTCATCAGCGAACTTCCTGGCGCAGAGGGCTACCAGTGCGATCTTGCCAACGATGCCGAGATTGATCAGGTTTTCGCTACCTTTAAGGCGCGTTATGGCAAGCTCGACATCGTCGTCCACTCCGTCGCCTTCGCCCCAAAGGACGAGCTGAAAAATGATTTTCTTTTGACCAGCCGCGAGGGCTTCCGTGTCGCACATGATGTCAGCGTCTACACCCTTATCGCCGTCGCCCGCGCTGCCGCACCACTCATGCCCGATGGCGGCAGTATTATGACTCTCACCTACCTTGGCGCAGAAAAAGTTGTCCCCCACTACAACGTCATGGGCGTCGCCAAGGCCGCGTTGGAGGCCACCGTCCGCTATCTTGCTAGCGATCTTGGCGCCCGCAACATCCGCGTCAACGCCATCTCTGCCGGTCCCATCATGACTCTTGCCGCTCGCGGTATCGGTGGCCTCGGTGATATGCTCACTGCTCATGCAGACCGTGCTCCCCTCAAGCGCAATGTGGAACAGGCCGAAGTCGGCGGCACCGCCGTCTTCCTCGCCAGCCCGCTTTCCAGCGGCATCACCGGCGAAGTCATCTACGTCGATTGCGGCTATAACATCATGGGTTTCTAGCCGCATCCCATCTATGCTCACCATTCGCAGCGCACAAATCTCCGACGTTCCGCAGATTCTCTGCTACGTCCGCGAACTGGCCGAGTATGAGCGGCAGATGAATGCAGTCCTCGCTACGGAAGCGGATTTCCTTCGCGAAGGCTTCGGCCCCAACCCGCATTACAACTGCATCATGGCGGAGTGGGACGGCCAGCCCGCTGGTTTTGCGCTCTGGTTCTACAACTTCTCCACCTGGCGCGGACGCGCTGGCATTCATCTTGAAGACCTCTTCGTTTGCCCTGTCTTTCGCGGCAATGGGATTGGCACCGCGTTACTGGCCCGCGTCGCCGCCATTGCCGTGGAGCAAAATTGCCCGCGTCGCCGCCATTGCCGTGGAGCAAAATTGCCCGCGTCTGCAATGGGATGTCTTGGATTGGAACGCTTCGGCGATTGGCTTTTATGAGGAAATGGGCGCCACTATGCTCAAAGACTGGCGCATCATGCGCGTGATCGACGATGCCCTGCAACAACTCGCAGCCAAAGCCACTGTTGCAAAAGATTAATACTGCAACCAATACGTATCTGGAATAATCAAACACCAGTAAACGAAATTAGGAGCAGCCCATGTTATTCAAAGACCTTCTACTCGAAGAACTCGACTCGGAATTCAGCAAGACCCGCAGCATGCTTGAACGTGTTCCCCAACTGCATGAGTTCACCCCGCATGAGCGCTCCATGAAGCTGGGCAAGCTTGCTACTCACACCGGCCAGTTGGCTGGTTTTGGCACATTCATTCTCTCTCTGCCTTCGTTCGATTTCGCCACCGCATACATGAAGCCAGCAACCTATGAAACCACAGACCACCTACTGGCGCTATTTGATGCTGGCGTGGAACAAACCCGTTCCGCTCTTCTGGCAATGCCAGAGACTTCATGGGGAGACACATGGAAGCTTTCATCAGGCGACCGCATCTTCTTTGAAGGCACACGTTTTCTGGCCTACCGCAGCATGTTTCTCAACCACATGATTCATCACCGCGCACAGCTTGGGGTCTATCTCCGACTGAACAACATACCCATCCCTGGTATGTACGGCCCATCTGCCGACGACCACCATCACGGCTGAGTTTGTATAGTTTGTATTGATTGATTATTTTTGATCTACAAATTTCAAATTCAATCGCCCATCACTCAGTACATCAAATTTCAAATCAGCCAGCGATGGAATAATCCAGTCCGCGGAGCTCAGCTCTTCTTGGTTGTGCGAAGTCAGTAACCCCAGCACACGCGAGCCAGCCGCCTTGCCCGCGCCCACACCTGAAGGCGCATCCTCCACCACCACACAGTCGGCAGACAAAAATCCTAGTATCGCTGCGCCCATTTGATACGGCTCAGGATGCGGCTTGCCGTTCTGCACATGGTCTCCGGTAATCATGCGTGCTGGCATTTTCAGCCCAGCATGGTTCAGCCGCGCTGTTGCCAGTCGCTCCGTCGCCGAAGTCACAATGGTCCACGCAGTCGGCGGTAAACTCGCCAGCAATTCTGCCACGCCCGGCAGCACCTTCAAATCATTGTTGTCATCAATCTCCATGTCTTCGATGTACCGCAGGCCCTCTGCAACATCAATGTCCGGTCGCAGTGTGCGAATGGTGTCCACCGCACGTCGCCCATGCGTGATGTGCAGTGCATGCTTCACATCAACCCCATAGTGGATCGCCCACAGCTTCCAGCAACGCTCCACGGACCCGATGGAACTAACCAGCACGCCGTCCATATCAAACAATAGGCCGTGCGTCTCAACAGAAATTTCGTTTTTCATTTACCGCCTTCAAGAACAAAATTACGCCCTGCCTCAAGCAGCGTCTGCACCGATGCCGCCGAGCACGACTCCGCATACACGCGCAGTAGCGGCTCTGTGCCAGAGGCGCGCAGCAGCAGCCAGCTCTCCGCCGCATTGGGCAGCCCCGCCGCTTCGGGGTTTTCAAGGAAAAATTTAATGCCATCCAGCGTCTGCACACTCAGCACCTTCATGCCCGCAATGCTCTCCACCTTGCCACCAAGTCGTGGGTCGGCCCGCTTAATGGCCCCCTGCTTCACGTCCTCAGCAATATGCATGTCGATGCGGCCATATTCATGATGGCCATATTCTTTTTGCAGACTTGCCACCAACTCACCCAGCGTTTTATTTTCGTCGGCCATCACATTGGCCAGCAGCAGGGAATTCAGCAGCCCGTCGCGCTCCGGCAGCCAGCGTGAAATGCCTATGCCGCCAGACTCCTCACCGCCGACTAAGATTTCATGCTCCAGCATCAGGTCTGTCACATACTTGAATCCAATCCCATGTTCATGCAGCTTTCTCCCATAGCGAGCGCAAATCCGGTCAATCATCTGTGTCGTGTTGAAGGCGCGTGTCACATCTCCCGGCCACTTCTTTTTCTCCAGCAGCCATTGCAGCAGGATGGAGAAAATCTTATGCGGATCAACAAAGTTTCCATGTTCATCCACTGCGCCGATGCGGTCCGCATCGCCATCGGTAATCAATCCCGCATCACACTTGTGCTCCACCACTGCCAACTGCGCCGCATGAATATGTGGCAGGATCGGCTCCGGATTAACTCCCCCAAACAGCGGATCATGGTTCGCCCGTATCTGCACATGGTCAACGCCAATACGGCTAAAAATCCCGCTGATGATACCTGCACCACAGCCATACATACAGTCGATAAGAAACTTGCGTTTTGAAGCCGCAATGGCCTTCAGGTCAACAAACGCTTCCATCGCGCGGATGTACTCCGGCACAAAGTCGACAACCTCAATTGTGCCCGGCTGCGCCGCTTGCGCCAGCGGTTTATCCAGCCACTCCGTAATTGCCGCCATAATTCCCGGCGAGCCCGACCCGCCATAG
>Ga0116226_10001906_pt1 | contig 18088 bp, 17 predicted proteins | sample S1TSphfallax_FD_89692 | JGI IMG/M metagenome (GOLD analysis project Ga0116226, IMG submission 89692) | Host-associated microbial communities from peat moss isolated from Minnesota, USA - S1T2_Fa - Sphagnum fallax MG | ecosystem: Host-associated > Plants > Peat moss > Unclassified | place: USA... | reverse complement strand
CTCGCCATGGCGGTGCGTCAGCCGGCGGGCGTGGTGCTGGGCATCGCGCCCTGGAACGCGCCCATTATCCTCGGCGTCCGCGCCATCGCCGTGCCGCTGGCTTGCGGCAATACCGTAGTGCTGAAGGCGTCAGAATCCTGCCCCCGAACGCATGCCCTGATCATTGAAGCCTTTGTCGAGGCGGGCCTTGCGCCCGGCGTCGTCAACCTGATCACCAATGCGCCCCAAGACGCCGGGGAGGTGGTGGGCGCGCTGATCGACCATCCGGCCATACGCCGCATCAACTTCACCGGATCGACCGGCGTCGGCCGCATCATCGCCCAGCGTGCGGCGACGCATCTGAAGCCTGTCCTATTGGAACTGGGAGGCAAGGCGCCCTTCCTGGTGCTGGAAGACGCCGATCTTGATGAGGCGGTAAAGGCCGCTGCCTTCGGCGCCTTTATGAACCAGGGCCAGATCTGCATGTCGACGGAGCGGATCATTGTCGTAGACGCCGTCGCCGACGCCTTTGTCGAAAAGTTTCAAGCCAAGGTCGCGAGCCTGGCGGTCGGCGATCCCCGGGAAGGTAAAACGCCTCTGGGCGCCGTGGTGGACTCGAAGACCGTCAGCCATGTCTCCAGTCTGGTGGCGGATGCTGTGGCGGCGGGGGCAATCCAGGTCAACGGCGGCGAAGCCAATGGGGTTCTCATGCCCGCGACGGTGGTCGATCACGTGACGCCCGGCATGCGCCTATTCCGCGAGGAGAGTTTTGGACCGGTCGTAGCTGTGATCCGCGCCAAGGACGAGGACGAGGCCGTGCGCCTCGCCAACGACACCGACTATGGTCTGTCCGCCGCCGTCTTCACCCGCGACATCGCAAGGGGCCTGAAAGTCGCCACCCGCATTCAATCCGGCATCTGCCACATCAACGGCCCGACCGTGCATGATGAGGCGCAGATGCCCTTCGGCGGCGTGAAGGACTCCGGCTATGGCCGCTTTGGCGGGCGGGCGGGTATCGACGCCTTTAACGAGCTGCGCTGGATCACGGTTGAGACCCAGCCCGGCCACTATCCCATCTGATCCCCCCAAATCTTAAAGGTAAGACTCGTCATGGCCGATGATCCCACAGTCGCCACTTATCGTATCGAAAACGGCATAGCCTGGGTAAGCTTCAACCGCCCGGACAAGCGCAACTGCATGAGCCCGAACCTTAACCGGCGCATGGGCGAAATCCTGGACGAGATTGAGTATCGCGATGATTTCGGCGTGCTGGTGCTTAAGGGCGAAGGCACGGCCTGGTCCGCCGGCATGGACCTGAAAGAGTACTTCCGCGAAAATGAGGCGAAAGGGCTCGGCGCCGTGCGCCAGGCCCAGCGGGAATCCTATGGCTGGTGGCGGCGTCTGCGCTGGTATCACAAGCCTACCATCGCCATGGTCAACGGCTGGTGCTTCGGCGGCGGCTATGGGCCGCTCTACGCCTGCGACCTGGCGATTGCGGCCGATGAGGCGCAGTTCGCCTTGTCCGAGATCAATTGGGGCATCCTGCCTGGCGGGGGCGCCACCAAAGTCGCTGTCGATCTAATGCCCATGCGCGACGCCATGTATCATGCCATGACCGGCGAGTTGATTGACGGGATCAAGGCGGCGCAATGGCGTCTCGTGAACGAGAGCGTTCCCTTAGCCCAGCTTGAAACACGCGTGACGCAGCTAGCCAATGTGCTCCTGAAAAAGAACGCCGTGGCGCTCAAGGCCACGAAGGACGCGGTTCGCCGGGTCAAGGAAATGACCTATGATAACGCCGAAGATTATCTGATCCGAGCGCAGGAGGCGGCCAACTCCTTCGACAATGACGGCCGCAAGGAAGGCATCCGCCAGTTTATTGACGAAAAGACGTATAAGCCCGGACTGGGCGCTTACGACAAGGCGAAGCAGGTTAAGGCCTAAAGCTAAAGGCACGCGGTACCTGACGTTGCTCGTCACTGCGTTCTCGGCCTACGCCCGGGGACGCAGTGAAAAGATCCTAGATCAAGCTCATTTTAACAGTGCTGGGCCGACAAGACGTACGCTCAAAAAAATTGGCGATGCAAGCCGGCCGCCCAATGGTTTATCACCCTCTCTAAGGCGACCCTCAAAGTGTCGCTGCTGGGTATGGGAACGCCTGATTATGAGCGACTTCATAACGCGTCATCGCGCTACAATCACTATCATTATCTGCTTCATGGTCGCCCTTTTCGAGGGTGTCGATCTTCAGGCCGCAGGGGTCGCGGCGCCGCGCCTGTTGCCGCTGTTCAAGCTTTCGCCGCAGGAGGCTGGGGTCTTTTTCAGCGCCAGCACATTCGGGCTTTTGGGGGGCGCGGTTTGCGGCGGCTGGCTGGCGGATCGGATTGGGCGGAAGCGGGTCTTGCTGGCTTCAATCCTGATCTTCGGCGTCTTCGCGCTCGCGACCGTCGTGGCTCGCGACTTCGATGGCCTGGTGGGCCTGCGCTTCATGACCGGCGTCGGCCTGGGCGGCGCCCTGCCGAATATGATCGCTCTGGCGTCGGAAAACAGTCCGCCAGATAGGCGCGGCTTCTCCGTCGGCCTCATGTATTGCGGCATGCCGCTGGGCGGCGCTTTGGCCAGCAGCATCAATCTGGCCGGCAGCGCCGACTGGCGACATGTGTTTTATATCGGCGGGATCGCCCCCCTAATCCTCGCCCCGGCCCTTGCCCTTTGTTTGCATGAATCGAAGGCGATAAGATCTGAGCTCGCCGCAGCCCGCGGGGCCAGCCTTGGCGACATCTGGCGGACGCTATTCGGCGAAGGCCGGCTCATTGCAACCGTGTTGCTATGGACCGGCTTCGGCTTCTCGCTGCTGGTGCTTTATCTGCTGCTGAACTGGCTGCCCTCGCTGCTCGTCAGCCGGGGCTTTTCAAGGACAACCGCCTCTTGGGCCCAGGTCGCCTTCAATCTGAGCGGCGTGGTGGGCAGCATCGGCGTAGGGCGGCTTATCGATAGCCCCCGCCGGGTCTGGACGACAACGATAAGCTTCGCCGTCACGGTGATCTTCCTGATGACCCTGGCGGTCGCGCATGGATCACCCATCTTCACCATTCTGATCGTCGGAGCCCTGGGCTTGGGAGTCATGTCCAACCAATCCCTGCTGTACGCCTTGGCGCCCTGGTGCTATCCCGGACCCGTCCGAGGAACCGGGGTGGGGTTCGCGGTGGCGGTAGGGCGTACGGGGTCGCTGATCGGCCCTCTGCTCGCGGGTCAGCTTCTCGGCGCGGGCCAGACCGCCGGCCAGGTTCTGGCGCATATGGCGCCGATCATTGTCATAGGGGCCTTGGCGACCATCATCCTGGCCGGTCTCCTGAACCGGGAGCGGATCACGGCGAGCCTTGTCGCGGTCCAGGTCTAGGCCTAGCGGCCAAGCGCGGGGCAACCAGCTTTAATCGTCGAGCTTCTCATGCGTGGCCGCCGCGCCCTGCGTCCAATACCCTGACGCCTTGACCCAGGCGCGAGGATGGCCACGCTTTTCCACCATATAGGCGCGCAGGGCACGGGCGACCTGGGCCTCCGCCGCGATCCAGATAAAGCCCTCTCCGGAGGGGAGAGGCAGGGTTTCCAAACAGTCCAGCAACCGTTTCGTATCCGCGCCGGATGTCTCGCTACGGCAGACCCACTGCGACGCCCAAGCGGCCCGAGTAGCGAAGGTCTGACGCTCCGCATTGCTGTCCACCAGCACGACCGTCGTGACGGGAACGCCGGACCGTAATTCCTCCACCCGCCGTCCGATGGCCGGCAACGCCGTTTCGTCGCCGATCAGGAGATACCAGTCGAAGTCGTCGGCAATGAGGGTCGAGCCGCGCGGCCCGCCGATCTGAAGTTCATCGCCCAGCCTGGCCGAGAGCGCCCAGGCTGTGGCCGGGCCCGCCTCATGCAGGGCGAAATCTATGGTCAGCAGGCCCTCGGCCGCATCGAATTTGCGGGGCGTGTAGTCTCGCATGCAGAAGCCCGGTCTTGGTCCGCCCGTCTGCGTCGGGTCTGGCACGAACAGCTTGATATGATCGTCCGGCGCGGCGCTATCGAAGTTGTGCAGGTCGGAGCTGGAAAAGTGCAACCGTCGCAAATTGGGGGTCGGCGTTTCGACGCGCTGAACAGTGAGCGTTCGGAGGACGGGATCGCGGCGGATGCGAGTGATCTGATGGGGTACAGCCAGGGTGTCGGTCATAGCGTCCTCTCTGATTTATAGTTTTAAGATATATCGTAAGATATTTATTTCAAGGTCGAATTGCTGGGAATGGAGCGCGTTAATCAGGGCAGGCGGTTGCGCAAGACGAACCAGAGCATGCCGAGCGTATGCAGAGGCGCGCGAAGCAAAGTTCCGCCGGGAAAGGCAGGCGGCGCGATCCGGGCCAGAAGGTCAAGACGCGCCGGATCGCCCAGGATCGCCTCGGCGACCAGCTTGCCACCCAGCGTGGAGAGAATTGCGCCGAGGCCAGAATAGCTGTGGGCGAAATAGACTCCGCCCGCCCCCCGCATTTCCATCCGCCCCAGATGCGGCAGGCGTGATCGGGTTATGGAGACCAAGCCGCCCTAGGCATAGTCGATCCGCGCGTCTTTAAACTGAGGAAAAACACCACGCATGTACCCACCCGCTAAGGCTGCGATATCGGCGGGCGGCCGGGTCGAATAGCGCTCTCCCCCGCCGAACAGTATCCGGCTATCGACGGTGCGCCTAAAGTAGTTGACCATAAAACGGCTGTCGGAGACGGCGATCCTGGGGTATCAAGGCAGCGACGTCCTCCAGCGGCTCAGTGGCGATGATATAGTTGGCCACGGGCATGATATAGCGCTCAACGGGCGCGGTGAGCCCGGCCAGGAAGGCGTCGCCTGCCAGCACCACCTGATCGGCGATCACCGCGCCCTGCCCTGTATCTACCCGCGTCTTGCCATCTTGCGCCTTCAGCCCGATGGCCGCGGATTGCTCATGAAGCTGCACCCCGGCACCCTCGGCGGCGCGGGCCAGACCCAAGGTGTAGTTTAAGGGGTGATGGTGCCCGCCCAGCTCGTCGATCAGGCCGCCGTGATAGTCGTTAGACGCCAACTCGCCCGCCATATCCGCCTTCGCCACAAGCGGAGCTTAGGGATAGACCATAAGGGTGGAAAGCGCCTCCACCTTTTGCTCATAATGCGCCATATCGCTGGCCTTCGCGGCGGCGGCGAGGTGGCCGATCAGGCGCAGGTCGCTGGCGATGGCGTGGCGCGCGATCAGGTCGAGAACCAGCCCCCGCGCCTCCAGCGCCAGGTCGAACAGGGCGCGGGCCTGATCAGCGCCGTAGAGCGCGGACAGCTCCAGCGCCCCCTTGCGCAGGCCCGGAATGATCTGTCCGCCATTGCGCCCGGACGCGCCCCAGCCGATTCGACTGCCCTCAACGAGGACAACGGACAGGCCCGTCTCCGCCGCGTGCAAGGCCGCCGAAAGCCCCGTAGAGCCGCCGCCGACCACGCAGACGTCGGTCCTGACCTCGCCTTGCAGAGGCGCAGGCTCCGACGCCGGCGCAGCGGTGGCGAGGTAGTAGGAATGCTGCAGCGCGCCCTGCATTACAGGGACCGAAATCCGGTCGAGGAGGCGCGATACGTGCTTTGGCTCTTGTCTACGAACGGCGCGCCTTTGGCAAGCGGGGCGCGCTATCTGTGATCACTGATTTTAGGGCGCACGGGTTGCTCTGCCAAATACGAGGCTGGCGCGGGCCAATCTGAGATCAAGCGTACAAAGGGTGGCGCCGTTATCCATGCTGACGGCGAGATGCAAGGAATCGGCCGCTTTTAGCCCAACATCATGGCGGTTGGTCATCGTCGCTGCGATTTGGAAATGATCTGATTTGACGTCAACAACCTGTAAGCTATCGTCTTGCATACTCGCAAAGTGAAGAAGCGCATCAGTACGCTCTTCGAAATTTATCTGGCCCGTTCGTAATTTGATCGACAATGCAGAAGAAACCTCGGCAATCGCCCAGCCGCTAATAATCAGTGTGTTATATGTCTGGGCTTCCAGCCAATTCAGGACGACCGCTGTTTCTACCTCATCTGTTAATGCGGCGACGAGGAAGGATGTATCTAGATAAAGCTTCAATACCGGTCTTCGTCGCGCATTCTGCGGATGAAGTCTCCGGCCCCCTCACCTTGAAACTCCATGCGCGACGTCAGGGCTCGCAGCGCCTCGACATCAATCGGCTTTCGCTTACCTGCAAGGGGCGTTAGTTGCACCACGGGCTTACCGCCACGGGTAGTACGCAACCTCTTCCCCCGCCTCGACCCTGTTTATCAACTCGCCGAGATGGGCCTTGGCGTCGGCCAGAATTACATCAGTCATGACGCCCTCCTGACTGGCTTTAAAAGAGCTTATAATCTTGAAGGAAAAGCGGCAAAGTCACCTCACGCCGCCCTGATCCGCGTCACGGCCTCATCGAACCGCCTAGACTGCTCAGGTCCCTCATAAATGGCGTATTCGCAACGGGCTAAGCGGTCGGCGGGGGGGAAGATGACGGGGTTGTCGCGGTAGCTGGCGGGCATGAGGGCGGTGGAGGCGGCATTGGGGCTGGGGTACAGGATCGTGCGGGAAAGCTCGGCGCCGGCCTGGGGCGATAGGATATAATTCAGGAACTGATGCGCGTTATCCGGCCTCGGCGCGCCCTTTGGGATGCATAGGCCGTCGGAGTGCAGCACGCTGCCTTCCTTGGGCACCACGAAATCCAGATCCTCATCCTCCCGCATCACTTGAGCGATGTCGCCGTTGAACTCCATAACAATGTCGATATCGCCGGAGAGCAGGAGGTCCTGGCCATTGTCGTCGTGGAAGACCTTGATGTTAGGCTTCTGGCGGATCATCAACGCCACGGTCTGGTCGACCACGGTTTGGGAAATATGCTGGACGGAGTGGCCAAGGTATTTGGCAACGCATTCGATCAGGTCATTGGCTTCGGAATAAACGCCGATGCGGCCCTTATAACGCGGGCTGTCGAACAGCCATTTCCAGCTATCGGGCACGCCTTCCACCTTGGACTTGCGATAGCCTATGCCCAGCGTATCCCAGGTATAGGGGATAGACCATTGGCGGCCGGGATCGAACGGCACATCGACGAATTTGGGATAGAGGTTCTTCAGGTTGGGAATCTTGCGGCGGTCCAGCCGCTGGATCATATCTGCCGCCACCATACGCTGGACGAATTCGTTGGAGGGGACGATGACGTCAAAGCCTGGATTGCCGGCCTTCAGCTTGGCGAACAGTTCGTCATTGGTGGCGAACAGGCTCATCTCCACCTTGATGCCCGTCTCGCGGCGGAAGTCCTTCAGGGTGGTTTTGCCAATATAGGTGTCCCAGTTATAGAAGTTCAGCTTCTGCAGTTCGCCATTGCGGCCCACCTTGGGTTTTTCACGAGCGCAGCCCTCCAGGCCAAAACTCAACCCTAAAGCAACGCTCGCGCCCAAGCCCGTCAGCAGGGAACGGCGAGCGCGGCGGGCAGGCAACAGAGGCATGGTCAGGCTCGACAATCTGTGATCACGTTTGACGGTAGTTTAGCGGGGTCCAGGATGCTACTGCGCCCACGCTGGGGAGGGAAAGACGCCATGAATCAGCCCAATAACGCGGCGCCGTCGCTGGACGCCTATTGGATGCCCTTCTCCGCCAATCGCCGGTTTAAGGCCGATCCCCGCTTCGTCGCACGGGCGTCCGGCATGTATTATTACACCGATACGGATCGGGAGGTGCTGGACGCCACATCCGGCCTCTGGTGCGTCAATGCCGGCCACTGTCGACCCAGCATCGCCAAGGCCATTGCGGAACAGGCGGCGAGGCTCGACTACGCGACCGCCTTCAACATGGGCCATCCCATAGTGTTTGAATTCGCCGAACGGCTGGCCCAGATCACGCCCCAGGGGCTGGACCACATCTTCTTCACCAATTCCGGATCGGAATCGGTGGAGACGGCGCTGAAGATCGCCCTGGCCTATCACCGCGCGCGCGACAAGGGGACCAAGACCCGGCTGATCGGGCGGGAGCGGGGCTATCACGGCGTGAACTTTGGCGGCATTTCTGTCGGCGGCCTGCCCAAGAACCGGATGTATTTCGGCGGACTGCTGGGCGGGGTGGACCACCTCCCTCACACCCACGACCCCAAGCGCAACGGCTTTGCCAAGGGCCAGCCCGAGCATGGAGCGGAGCTGGCCGATGAGCTGGAACGGATCGTCGCCCTGCATGACGCCAGCAATATCGCCGCCGTGATTGTGGAGCCCCTGGCCGGGTCGACCGGCGTCCTGCCGCCGCCGCTCGGTTATCTGGAGCGGCTGCGGGCGATCTGCAACAAGCATGATATCCTATTGATCTTCGACGAAGTTATCACCGGCTTCGGCCGCCTGGGCGCCCCCTTCGCCAGCCAGCGCTTTGGCGTGACGCCGGACCTGATGACCATGGCCAAGGGCATCACCAACGCCGCCGTGCCCATGGGCGGGGTCGCCGCTTCCAAGGCTATTCACGATACGCTGATCGAGCGGGCGGATGCGCCCATCGAGCTGTTCCACGGCTATACCTATTCCGGCCACCCCCTAGCCTGCGCAGCAGGGCTGGCGACGCTGGACATCTATCGCGACGAGGGCTTATTCGAACGGTCGCGTAGTCTGGAGCCCCTGTGGGAAGAGGCCATCCACAGCCTGGATGACGCACCCCACGTGATCGACGTGCGCAATTTCGGCCTGACGGCGGGAATCGAACTCAGCGCCCGTGCGAGCGCGCCCGGCGTGCGGGCCATGGAGGCGTTTGAGCGCGCCTTTGATCAGGGCGTGCTGATCCGCGTGAGCGGCGAGACCATCGCCCTCTCACCGCCCCTGATCGTGGAGCTCGCCCAGATCGAGCGCGCGGTGGAGACCGTGCGCTCCGTCCTGCACCAGGTGCATTAAAGAGCGACATTTCGTCATATGTTCTTATATTGTTCTCATCGCTAAACCTCCGCTCATGATCGCCCCATGCGCCGAACTCGAAGCCTTTCTGGCCGATAATCCGCATATCGAGTTCTTCGATGTACTGTTCACCAGCCTGGCCGGTGTGCCGCGGGGCAAGCGGCTGCGGCGGCACGAGATGGCGCAGGTGTTTAGCTATGGCCGCTTCCTGCCGGGCTCCCTGCTCGTGGTCGATATTACCGGCCAGGATGTGGAGGATACCGGCCTGGTCTGGGAGGATGGGGATGCAGATCGGCTGGCCAAGCCCGTTTCGGGCACGCTGGTCCCCGCCCCCTGGCTCGGCATGGATATGGCCCAGGTCATGCTCTCCATGTACGACCTGGACGGCACGCCCAATGATCTTGATCCCCGCCATGTGCTCAAGCGCGTGCTGGATCGATACGCCGCCGATGGACTGTCGCCAGTGGTGGCGTGCGAACTGGAATTCTACCTGCTGGACGCGGCGCGCACGGCCGAGGGCGGCGTCGCCCTCCCCGTCTCCCGCTTCACCGGCGCACGGCCCACGCTTCATGCGGTCTATGGCCTGCCGGAGGTAGAGGATGCGGCCCCCTTCCTGCGCGACCTCTGGAACGCCTGCGATGATCAGGACATCCCGCTTGAAGGCGTGATTTCCGAATATGCGCCGGGCCAGTTGGAGCTGACTCTGAAGCACAAGCCCGATGCGCTGCGGGCGGCCGACGATGCGGTGATGTATAAGCGCGTCGCCAAGGGCGTGGCCCTCACGCACAGTCTTGAAGCCTGTTTCATGGCCAAGCCGTTCAGCCACCGGGCGGGTAGCGGCCTGCATCTGCATATCAGCTTCAATGATGAGAGCGGCCAGAACGCGTGCGCCAGCGAAGACCCGCAAGGCGCGCCCCTGCTTCGCCACGCCATAGCCGGTATGCAGGCGCTTCTGCCCGAAAGCCTGGCCATATTCGCGCCCAACGCCAATTCCTATCGCCGGTTCAAGGCCAATTCCTACGCCCCCGTCGCGCCGACCTGGGGCGTCAATAACCGCACGGTGTCGCTCCGCATTCCCGCCGGCCTGCCCCACACCCGCCATGTGGAGCATCGTGTGGCCGGCGCCGACGCCAACCCCTATTTGGCCCTGGCCGCCGTCCTGGCCGCCGCCCATTACGGCATTACCCACAAGCTCGATCCCGGCCCCGCCATCACGGGCAATGGCTATGCGGCGGCGCCGGTCGCCAATGCCAAGCCCATGCCGTCGAACTGGTTCGCCGCCGTCGATCTGTTCAGCCAGAGCGCAGTCTTGAAAGACTATCTTGGCGACCGCTTCGTGCAGATGTTCACCACCGTCAAAAAGACCGAACAGGCCCGCTTTTTCGATGTGGTGACGGCGCTTGATTACGACTGGTATCTGCGCAATGCGTGAGGGGGAGGCGCCGCCATGACCCAGTCCTGGACGCGCTCGCGGGGCGCCTTTTTTACGCTGATCTTGCCGCCGGCCTTTTGGCTGGTTGTCTTCTTCATCGCGCCCATGGCGGTGATCTGGGGCTATAGTTTCGGGGCCAATGCGGGACTGACCCACGTCGCCATCACCGGCACCTTCGCCAACTACGCCCGGGTGATCGAGCCGCTTTATCTGGGCATCCTGTTCAAGTCGCTGGTCTTCGCCGCGGTCACCACCGGGCTCTGCCTCATCATCGGCTTTCCCGCGGCGCTGGCACTGTCCTTCGCCTCGCCCAAGCTCAAGCTATGGCTTTTGATGGCGGTTATGCTGCCCTTCTGGACCAATCTCTTGATCCGCACCTATGCGCTCATGGCCGTCCTTAGGGATCAGGGTTATGTGAATTTCGCGGTGGGCTTCATCTACAGCGGTCTGGCCAAGGTCCTGGCCCTTATCGGCCTGCATCTGCCGGGGTTCGAGCCCCTGCCCTTGTTGCACAACAACTTCGCCGTGGTGTTCGGCCTAGTCTATGTGCAGTTGCCCTTCATGGTCTTGCCCCTGTTCGCGGCGGTGGATCGGATGGATCGCTCCCTGATAGAGGCGAGCCTGGATCTCGGCCACGGCCATATGAGCACCTTGTTTCGCATCGTCGCGCCACTGGCCTGGCCGGGTATAGCCTCCGGTCTGGTCCTGACCTTTATACCCGCCATGGGGGCCTATCTTACGCCGGATCTGTTGGGCGGGCCGGATAGCCAGATGATCGCCAATGTGATTGAGCGGCAGTTCAAGATGGCCAATGACTGGCCCTTCGGCGCCGCCCTCTCCTTCATGCTGATGTATCTCACCATCTTCTTCATCGCCGCCCAGGGACTGTTGGGTCGAAAGAAGGGGCGCGACGCATGAAGCCTCCCCGCCCTCCGCTCGCGCCGCTGGACTATCTGGGCCGCTGGCCTTTGCGCGCCTGGCTGACCAGCGTCTTCATCTTCCTCTATTCGCCGCTGGTGGCGCTGATCGTGTTCAGCTTTAACAACAGCCGGCGCAATATCGTCTGGAAGGGCTTCACCCTCGACTATTACGTCCAGGCGTTTCAGGACGTCGATCTCATCCAGGCCTTCGTCAACTCTCTGGTCATCGCCACAGTCTGCACGGCGGTCAGCGTGGTGCTGGGAGCCTTGGGCGCCGTCGCCCTGTGGCGGTTTCGCTTTCCGGGTAGGACGGCATTTGAAGGCGGGCTGGCCCTGCCCATCGTCGCGCCGGAAATCTGCATGGGCGTGGCCATGCTGGTCTTCTTCACCACCGTCCTGCCCTGGCCGGACGACCTGCCCTGGCCGCTCGATCTGGGCGCCATCACCATCGCCCATATCGCCTTCTGCTTTCCCCTCGTCATCGTCGTCGTCCGCGCCCGCCTGGCCAGCTTCAATCGCGAGCAGGAGGAGGCGGCGCGGGACTTAGGCGCCAGCGAGTTACAGAGCTTTTTCGACGTGCTGGTCCCGCACATGCGCCCCGCCCTCCTGGCCGGCGCGCTTTTAGCCTTCACCACAAGCCTGGACGATTTCGTCATCACCTTCTTCACCTCAGGCCCCGACACCGAAACCTTTCCGGTCCAGGTTTATTCGATGGTCAGGTTTTCCGTCACGCCGGAGGTCAACGCCGCCTCCACCCTCCTGATCGTCATCACCATCGCCCTGACCATCCTGGCCGTGCGGATGCAGGGCCCGGATGTGACCAAGGAGCTTGTTGGGTGACCGGCAGGGATCACGCCGCCTCAGCCAGGGCGGAGCGACCGATCAGGCCCATGCCGTCGGCGATATCTTCTCGGATCGCCCGGACCAGGGCTGCGCTATCGCCCCGCTCAATCGCCTTGATGGCTTCGTGGTGCTGATCCACCAGCTTGGCCGTACCGAACCGGCCGTAGACTACCCGCATATAGGGACCAAATTGCAGCCACAGTGTCTCGATCAACTGGTTCAGAATAGGCTGATCGTGCGCGCTATAGAGAGTGAAGTGGAAAGCGAAATTGTTCTGCATATACGCCCCCACATCCCCGCTCTGCAGGGCGGCGTCGATTCGCGCGTCCACCTCGCGCAGACGCTTCAGGCGGGAGGCGTCGAAGTACGGCAGGGCTAGGCGGGCGGACTCGGGCTCAAGCAGCAGGCGACAGCGCAACAGGTCCTCAAAGCGCGCCGAGGTCATGGGCGGAATGCCGATGCGCCGCTTGGAGCGAATCTGCACCGCCCCCTCCGCCGCCAGCCGGCTCAGGGCTTCGCGCACAGGCGTCTGGCTAACGCCCAACTGCTGGGCCAGGCTGCGGGTGGACAGGCTGGCATCCGGCATGACCTGGCCGATAAGGAAACGACGACGCAGGTCCCGATATACGCTGGCGTGCATCAGAGGATCAAGTTCGGCGTCCGCGACAACGGACGGGGGCGGCGTTTCGCCGACGGATTTGGCCATCACCCATCTCGTGCAACCTCGGCCCGCTGTGTCAATATCGCAATACGAAGACGCCTTCAGATGCAGCATTTACGGAGACGGCGTGATGAAGTTTTCGCAAATTGCGCCTGTTTTCAGGCCGCCCTCCCAGGCCCTTAGCCTGACCTTGACACCCCTCAGCCTTCCTATTTGTGATCACAGTCGAACTTGCCGATCCACCGATGTCCCAACCCATCATCAGCTTCGAAAACATTAGCAAGCGCTTCGGCAAGGCCGTGGCGGTGCATGATGTGAGCCTAGATATCCGAGAGGGGGAGTTCTTCGCCCTTCTGGGCCCCTCGGGCTGCGGCAAGACCACGCTTCTTCGTATGCTGGCGGGGTTTGAGGTCCCGACGGAGGGCCGTATTCTGATTGATGGAAAGGACATTACCGACGCGCCGCCCAACCGACGCCCCATCAACATGGTGTTCCAGTCCTACGCCGTGTTTCCGCACATGAGCGTGTTTGACAATGTGGCCTATGGCCTAAAGGTGGATCGCGTCTCGGCCGCCGAACGCGCCCAGCGGGTGGAGGAGGCCCTGGCCCAGGTCCAGCTTGATAACCTGGCCGGCCGCAAGCCCGATCAGCTCTCCGGCGGCCAGCGCCAGCGGGTGGCGCTAGCCCGCGCCCTAGTCAAGCGGCCGCGCGTGCTGTTGTTGGATGAACCCCTTTCAGCGCTGGACGCCAAGCTGCGCGACCAGATGCGGTCCGAACTCTCGTCCCTGCAGCAGAAGGTCGGCATCACCTTCATCATGGTGACCCATGATCAGGATGAGGCCCTCGCCCTGGCCGACCGCTGCGCAGTCATGAACCGGGGGATGCTACAACAGGTGGCGACGCCGTCAGACCTGTATGAATTCCCCAACTCCCGCTTCGTGGCCGACTTTATTGGCTCGGTGAACCTGTTTGAAGGGCGTCTGGCCGTGGACGAACCCGATAAGGCCATGGTCGAGAGCGATGATCTCTCTGCGCCGATCTACTTCGACCATGGCGTGACGGGCGCCAGCGGCGCCACGGTTTGGGCCGCGATCAGGCCTGAGAAGATCGAGATCAAGAAGCGAGCGGACAATGCACCTCGCCCGGTGATGGAGGATGCGCCGGAAGGGTGCAACGTCGTGGCCGGCGTCATTGAAGGCGTCAGCTATCTGGGCAGTGAGTCGGTGTTCGATGTCCGCCTGCCCAGCGGGCGCAGCGTGAAGGTGCTGCGCTCCAACCTCACCCGTTGGGACCAGGAAGATTTCGCGGTGGAGGAGTTGGTCTGGCTGACCTGGTGGTCATGCTCTCCGGCGCTGTTGCTGTCATGAACGCCCGCGCAAAAGACGCTTCGGGCCTGCGCCCGGTCTTGGGCCTGATCGCCTGCACCCGCGAGGTTGAGGGAGAGCGGGCGCAGGCCGTGATCAACCGCTATGTAATCGCCGCCAGCCGCCACGCAGATGCTTCAGTCCTGTTGATCCCATCGCTCGCCGATGCGGCCCAGACAGCGGATGTGGTTCCAAGGCTAGACGGCCTTCTGCTGACCGGCAGCCCGAGCAATGTGGAGACGGGGCGCTATGGCGTGGACGATCCGGCCGCCGCCGGCCCGTTCGATCCGGATCGAGACGAGATCGCGCTCTCCCTCGTCGCCGCCATGCTGGATGCGGGTAAGCCGGTCTTCGGCGTCTGTCGGGGCTTGCAGGAGCTGAATGTCGCTTTTGGCGGCCGTCTGCGGCGCGACATGGCGGACAACCCCGCCCTGATAGGCCATCACGCGCCAGCCGGCGCGACGCTGGAGCAGATGTTCGCCCATGAGCATGACGTGACGCTGAGCCCCAACGGCGTGCTGCGCCGGGCCTTGGGCGCCGATCGTCTGCGCGTCAATTCCGTCCACTATCAAGGCGTCGAGACTCTGGGGGCCGGCCTGACCATAGAGGCTGTCGCCGATGACGGGGTGGTGGAAGCCTTTTCCGCCCAGGTCGGCCGCGCCCCGGTTCTGGCGGTGCAATGGCACCCGGAATGGGCGCCCGACGCCAATCCGCAGTCCGCCGCCTTCTTTCAGATTCTCGGCCGCGCCCTGCGCCGCCTCCCCCTCGCCATTCTTTAAGAAAAGCCGACGCTCATGACTGTCCCGAACCGCAATTACAACATAGCCGAACTTCGCCGGCTGGACCTGGCCCACCACCTGCCAAGCCAGCAGGATCATAAGCTGATGCAGGAACTGGGCGGCAGCCGGATCATGACGCGCGCGGCGCTGGATGCGTCTGAAGCCGCGCTGCGCGCCGCGCCGATGAAGGTCGCTCCGATGCTGGAGGCCGCTGAGACCGCGCCGTGATGTACAAGGCGCTGTCCAAATACGTTCTAGGGCAGGACGTCTTCCAGGGCAGAGAAAATCGCGCCACACACGCCAAAATTCGGCTTAGGCGGATAGACGCTGAGGCTGTGCAGATTTGCCGTCGCCCAAATGCTCGAACAGGTTTGCCAGCGGCATAGGCTTGGCGATGAAGTATCCCTGAGCAAGATCACATCCCATGGCGGTCAGCAGGGCCAGGGTCGCGGAGGTTTCAACCCCCTCCGCCGTCACCTTTAGACTGAGACTGTGCGCCATATCGACCGTGGAGCGAACCAGCAAGGCGTCCTTGGCTGTCTGGTCCATGCGCAAGACGAACGCCTTGTCAATTTTCAGCTCATGAGCATGAATATCGCGTAGATAAGCCAGCGAGGACAGACCTGAGCCATAGTCGTCTATGGATATGGAGACACCCGTTTCAATCAGGCGTGCGATATTAAGCTTGGCGCGTTCCGGATTATTGATCACCGCCGTTTCAGTGATTTCCAGGCAGATATCTTCCTGGCCTTTCAGGCGGTCCAGCGCTCTTAAGATAAAGGCGTCGTCGGACAGCAAGCGGCCGGACAAATTGACCGACATCGTCATTCGGTGGCCGGCCTCAGCGAGCCTTGCCTGATCCGCCAGGGCGCAGTCCAAGGCCCAGTCGGTCATTTCGCGTATATGTCCGGTTTCCTCAGCCATAGTGATGAAGAGATCGGGAGACAGGGGCCCGCGCACCCGATGCTTCCAACGCGTCAGCGCCTCTACGCCCGTGACCCGGCCCTGCCTGAGGTCAAGTTTGGGCTGATAAACCAGGGTCAGCTCATCTGAACCTATCGCCTGCATCAGCTCGCTCATCAAAGAGAGATTTTGGCCCGGATCGCCATAGGCGTCCGCGTCGAAGATGGCATAACGGGCGCCGACCGAGGCCGCCTGATCAACGGCGATGCGCGCCCGCTCAATCACGGCCTCTGCGGACATGCCCTTTTCCGCTGCCGCCAGGCCCGCTGTGACCGTAATGTCGACGACTGTACCGGCCAGGGGAAAGGCCGCGCGCATCGCCGTCGTCAGCTCGTCGATCTGCGCCTCTGCGCTGGCCAGGTCGGCGCAGGGCATGGCGAAACCCAGGCTGGCGTTGGATAGGCGCGAAACGTGCTTGCAGTTCATGCTGATCAGACGCTGCCCGACCGTGGCGACCAGTTGCTGGGCCAAGCCGTGCCCGATGGCGCCGCGCACCTGGGAGAAGCGGTCGATGGCGATGACCGCGACCGCCAGGGCCGGCTCCGGCCTGTCCTGCAACAATTGACTTACCGCCTGCTCCAGCGCGCGCTGGTTGCCCAGATCGGTCTCCATGTCGGTATATGCCATCTGGGTTATACGAGTTTCGCGCGCCCGAATTGTCTCCGCCATCTCATTGAAACTGTGGGCGAGGCGGGCGAGTTCATCCTCGCCATCAATCACGAGTTCGGCGGTCCGGCCCTCCTTTAGGGAGCGGGCGGCGGCGTCCAGGGCGCGCACGGGGCGGGCTATGCCGCGCGCAACGAAGGCGCCGCCGGCCAGCAGGGCGCATCCGCCGAAAAAGCCGACAACAGCGATCAGATTTCGCAGACGAATATAGGGCGCAAGCGCCTTGGCGAGCGGATAGGTCAGAACCAGTCCCACGCCCGGTCCGCCGGCTAAGCCATTAAGCCGCCGCACCAGCACCATGGATGGCGCGCCATCTACCGTCAGGTTCTGCGGCGCGATCCGGCGACCGGCCAACGCCTGGGAAACGAGGGCGCGCAGCTTCACCCCCGCCGCCGCCACGCCGGCCAAGTCGCGATCATTTCCGGCGATCAGCTCGGCCCTCAAGGGAATGGAGGCTGTGCGCTCCAAGGCCCCAAGCTCTGTTCGATCAAGTTTCAGCGCGAAGAGCGCCCAACCTTGCGGATCGGGCGCAAGAACAGGCGCCGCCACTGTCAGATAGAAGGCGCCGTTCAAGGTCATAATCCCGCTCGTCGCGACCTCAGGGTCGAGCGACATGGCCAGCCGTTTAGGGGCCAGCCCCGCCTCATTCGCGCCGCCAATGATTGAGCCGTCGGCCTTGAGAATAATTGCGCGGTCGACCTTCAAACGCCGGGTCAGATTGGCCAAGGCGGATTGCACAGTCGCCACATCGCCTGTCGCGACCGCCTGGCGAAAGCCGAAATCCTGCACCATGGCTTCGCCGCCCTGCTGCAATCGCTCCGTCTGTAGAGACCATAATCGCTCGAACACAGCGCCGCTCGACTGAAGTTCGCCGCCGACCTCACGCCGCGCATTGGCCATCAAAACGATTTGCAGGGCGATGGCGAGGCTAAGCAGCACAGCCACAAAAAGTGCGGCGTACAGAACTGTAAGACGTGTTTGGATGCTCTTGAATGTAAAGCGAACCTTAAAGCGCGATCCGGGAGCGCTTAAAGGGGAGCTAAGTCTATCGTCAACGGACGTCTGCATACATTTTCTTACAATACCAACCCTAAATAAGGGCCTAAGCTGGCGATAAGATCGAGGCTGTCACGACGGACGAAGACAGCCGGGCTAAGATGTCCAACTTATGAAAAGCGTTGGGTATCATCAGAAACCGGCGCGCGCCCTGAATGGGCCTTACAATTTCGACCTATCATTTTCGATGATCTGTATTCCTCGCCAGCGGAATGACCTCGTTTACCTCGGCCTCCCCTAGCCTTAGCGGTTTAGTCGCCATTAAATACAAGGCTTTGGCTCTAAGGTCGTGGAACCCACAACGAACACGGTAAGAGAATTTAAGTTTCTACTTTCGTTGAGGAAAATCTGGAGCGGGCAAAGAGATTCGAACTCTCGACCCCAACCTTGGCAATGCAAAGGTATGAAGTTTTCGCATGAGTCCGAGCCGGTCCAAGCAGGTTCCATGGCGCTCACAATCTTGGATTAACATAGTCATGGCGAGATAG
>Ga0116226_10001905_pt1 | contig 18090 bp, 14 predicted proteins | sample S1TSphfallax_FD_89692 | JGI IMG/M metagenome (GOLD analysis project Ga0116226, IMG submission 89692) | Host-associated microbial communities from peat moss isolated from Minnesota, USA - S1T2_Fa - Sphagnum fallax MG | ecosystem: Host-associated > Plants > Peat moss > Unclassified | place: USA... | reverse complement strand
CCGCTTCTCGCGTTCGACCGAACGGGAAATCGTCTTGGCTACGGCGGCGGTTATTATGACCGCACGCTGGCGGCCCACCCGGGCGTGCCGGCGGTCGGGTTTGGTTACGCCGCGCAAGAGGTGCCCATGATTCCATCGGAGCCCCACGACCGGAAGCTGACCGCGATTTTCACCGAGCTTGGTCCTGTAGCGCTGGGGTAAAAAAGAAAGCAGTTCTTTTTTGAAAATAAGAACCAAAAAACTTTTACTCATTTAGACACATGGTCCATGTCGAAGTGGGCTGCGTGTGCCATGGTTAAAATTTTTTTGCTTCTTTTTTTCAAAAAAGAAGTGCTTCCTTACTTTCCCTCGGCCCTGTAAGCCCCCCAGGAATGCGTATCCTGTTCCTCGGCGACATCGTAGGCCGCGCCGGCCGAGACGCGGTCGCCACCGCCCTGCCCGCCCTGCGCCAGCGCCTGAACCTCGACGTCGTCGTCGTGAACGCCGAAAACGCCAGCCACGGCTTCGGACTTGCCCCCGCCATGGCGGACGCCCTGTTCGCCGCCGGCGCCGACGTGCTCACCCTCGGCAACCACGCGTGGGACCGCAAGGAACTGCTCGGCTACATCGAAACCCAGCCGAGACTGATCCGCCCGCTGAATTTCCCGCCCGGCACCCCCGGCCAGGGCTTCGCGATCGTCGAGTTGGCCAACGGCCGCCGCGTGCTGGTGCTGCAAGCCATGGCCCGCCTGTTCATGGAACTCACCGACGATCCGTTTCGCCTGACCGCGGAACTGCTCGGCAAGCACCGCCTCGGTGTCACCGTCGACGCCATCATCGCCGACATCCACGGCGAGGCCACGTCGGAAAAAATGGCCTACGCCCACTCCTTCGACGGGCGAGTATCGCTGGTTGTTGGCACCCACACCCACATTCCCACCGCGGACACGCAAATCCTGCCCGGCGGCACCGCCTACCAGACCGACGCCGGCATGTGCGGCGACTACGACAGCGTCATCGGCATGGACAAAGGCGTCGCATCGGCCCGTTTCTGGCGCCGCGTGCCCGGCGAGCGTTTAGCTCCCGCGGAGGGTGAAGCGACGTTGTGCGGCGTGTTCCTGGAAACCGATGACCGCACCGGCCTCGCGCTACGGGTGCACCCTTTGCGCCAGGGCGGCCGGTTATCTCAGGCGCTCGGCGCCATGGGCGAACTGTGAAACCTTGGCGCCTTGCCACGAAGGGCTGGGCTTACCCGGACCCAAAAAAGGCCGGCAAACGCAAAGAAAGGAGTTCTTTTTTGAAAAAGGAACCAAAAAACTTTTGTCTGTGCGGGCAATACCTGACTGGCCCATTTGAACCGGCGGTTTGGCGCAAAGAGCAAAAGTTTTTTGCTTCTTTTTTTTAAAAAAATACTTCGTTTTCTTCGTTGGTGCGTCAGCCGTTATGCCGGTTGGTATTCGAAGCCGCCCAGGCGGCATGCTGAAACGCATGCCATCCTGAGGAGCTTGCCGGCCGATCACATCATCGGGTCGTTGGGGCCGCCAAGTCCGCTCGTCTTTCCACCGGTTTCCTGATGTTTTTTGATCGAGGCCCAGTTCCACGCCGCCAGTCCGGCAACCACGAGTATCGTGAAGATAGGAAGAATGTAAACGTTGTGCATGATTTCCTCCGGGGTTAGTCATCTCCTAATACGAGTCAAAGCCGGAAGTTCTCCACGTGTACGCGAAATGACGTTTTCTTGTGTGATGCGCGAGAAAGTGACTCTATTGCTGTAACAGAATAGAAACGTTTGGTCGGGGCCTTTAACGGCCCGAAAGCGGCTGCGCCACCGATTCAAGGGACTTTCCTTCCGCATCGACGCCCAATTTGAACGCGCAAACCGCGGCACCAATCATCAGAACCGCTGCGAACATATACCCGGATGCGACCGCCCAGCTATTGCCCGTGCCAATCAACCAGCCGAACAGCGCCGGCGCCGAAACGCCACCAATGAGGGTTCCAAGCGCGTAGAACAGGGCAATCGCCATCGCCCTTGTCTCAAGCGGAAACACTTCGCTCACCGTCAGATACGCGCTGCTCGCGGCAGCCGACGCGACAAAGAATATAACGATCCAGCAACATGTCTGCGTCCACGCGTCCAGCCGACCGAGCCCGAACAGCGCACCGACAACAGCCAGCATCAGTCCCGCAAGCATATACGTGCCGCCAATCATGCGTCTGCGCCCCACCGTGTCGAACAGCGTGCCAAGCAGCAGCGGCCCGAGCAAACTTCCCGCGGCAAGCGGAATGATATACGCGCCGACCCGAGCCTGATCGATATGGTAAAATTGCGTCAATATTAGGCCGTAGGTGAAGAAAACTGAATTGAAAAGAAACGCCTGAGCCACCATAAGGCTCAATCCCAATACGCTGCGGCTTCGATTCTCCTTGAGCATCGATCGCAGGATCAGGCCAAAGCCGAAGACCTTGCGCGGATGCACGGTAAGCCTGCCGTCCGCAGGTGGTAAGTTGCCCCCGACATGCTGCTCAATGTCGGTCATCGTTCGCAAAGCCTCCGCTTCCCGGCCATGCGTCACCGACCACCGCGGGCTTTCCGGCACGAAGCGCCGCAAATAGAGAATGCTTGCACCCAATACGGCCCCGATGCCAAATCCCAGACGCCAGCCTAAATCGATACCGCCCAGGCGTCCGGACAGCAGCAAGAGCGACGCCGCACTGCCGGCGACGGCGCCGGCCCAGAAACTCCCATTGACCATCAAATCTACCCGGCCGCGTAACCGTGCCGGAATCAATTCGTCTATCGCGGAATTGATGGCGGCATACTCGCCGCCGATGCCCGCGCCAGTGATGGCGCGAAACAAGGCAAAGCTCCAAAAGTCCCAGGCAAACGCGCTTGCCAGCACGCCTGCCAGATAGATTGCCAATGTCACGTTGAATATCAGCTTGCGGCCGAAACGGTCGGTCAGCCAGCCGAATAGCAGCGCGCCAAGCACCGCGCCCGCCACATAGAACGCGGCAACGCTGCCGATATCCTGGTCGGACAAGCCAAGCGTGCGATGGTCCTTCAAAATGGGCCCAATCGAGCCGACAATGGTCACCTCTAACCCATCAAGCACCCAGGTAATACCGAGGGCCACCACAACCAGCACATGGAACCGGCTCCACGGTAAACGATCCAGGCGCGACGGAATATCGGTCTCGATTGTGGCTGGCATGATGACGCTCCCCGGAACGTCCCGCGCGCTTCAAAACCATGGCGCAAGCGGCATTCCGTTGCCTTAACGCGCGCATACTTGTGGCGTTTCAGGCGGCCAGCGATGATTTGGCGCAGCGTGTCCGCCAGAGGAAACCATGCCCGGCGGAACATGCCGCTCCCGCGCCGCGTTCACCAATCGCCACCGCCGCATCCCTCGGAACATTCACATAAGGAGCGCCAAGCCGTGTCGGAAACACAGCACTTCAGCCCCGCGCCGAACCAAGGCGTTGAGGAAATATACGGCATATTCCCCAACGATGCCACACTACATCAGGCGGTTGACCGCTTGCACGATGCCGGATTTGACCGGTCGAGGCTGCTCATACCCACGCCGGTCGAAGGTTCCGCTACGCCGGAGCCCGTCGCCGCCACCGACAATCCGAAGCCGGAAGACGATACACGTCAGTTACGCACCCTGCACGGCAGCATGGCGGCAGCAGCAGCCTCCATGGCAGGTGCTGCTGTGGTGGTTGCCACCGGCGGCGCCGCGATGGCAGCGGTCGCCGCCGCGGCTGGCGCCGGCATTGTCGCCGGCGGGGGCATGTTTGCAGCCAACAACGCCTATGATTTCGCTGCATCGGATGCACGCGACCACGCCGCCGCCGCGGGCCAGTTGCGCCTTGTCGTAGCTGTGGATGAAGCCGCGGAAAAGGCCATCGTCGAGCAGGTAATGCGCGCGGCGGGCGCCACGGAGGTATCGTCGCGGCGCCGGCCGGACGCGGTTATCAGCGGCCAGGGACTGCCGGCGTAATGCCCGACCGGCGATCCTGAACACCGGAAGCATCGCAAAAAAAAATCACGGAAGATCAAAGCGGTAGCCGCAACAAACTCGCGTCCGGTTTCAACTCTTTGTGTTCCTGCAAGTTGAAACACCGCGCCCCTGGCGCGTTGTGGTGGTGCGGACCGCACGCAATCGCACGATCCGCAAAGTGAAAAAACAGGAGAATGAGCGAATGGCTCAACAGCATGGAAACACCGGAAATTTTGCCGACAATCCGGAGCGGGCGGCGCAAGCAGGCCGCAAGGGCGGTGAACACAGCCACAGCGGCTCCGCCTCGCACAATGCCGGTAGCGCCTCGCACGGCCACGAAAAGGCGCCGGAAAAGGCGATGGAGTCCAATCACAAGGGTAGCGAGCACGGCAAAGGCACCGGCAATACCGGCAACTTCGCGAACGATCGCGAAAAGGCGTCTGAAGCTGGACGCGCGGGCGGCCAGCACAGCCACGGCGGACGCAGCTAACCATCGCGAAGTCGGAACGTAGATCGGGCCGGCCTCGCGTGCGCCCCGGCGATGCACATTGCTGGGGCGCACCGTCAACCGGGCGATTGCGGTGGCTTTGCACCAGACGGCGTCAATGGAGCCGAAAATGGAAAACGACCTCAATCCAATGCGACGAAATCTTGTCCTGGGCGGGGGCCTGGCGGCGGCAGGGCTCGCAATCGGCACCGGCGCCAATGCAGCGGTGCCCGAAATTATGCAAACGCAGACCGATCCGCCCACCTTTGAAGGGCAGACAGTGCCCGAGCCGTCGCCCGAACGCAGCGCAGGACCGGTGCGCGCTGGCCGCGGATCGGTGCTCACCGGCAAGGTCGCCGTCGTTACCGGTGCCGCCCGCGGCATCGGCCGCGCCATCGCCGTCGAATTCGCCGCCAACGGCGCCGACGTGGTTGCTGTCGATATCGCAGGCCCTGTCAGCACCGCATCGAATGCCGAGCCCGCCACGCGGGAGGAGCTTGCCGAAACGGTGCGTCAAATTCAGGCGTTCGGCCGCAAGGGGGAGGCCATCCGCGCCGATATTCGTGATATCGAGGCCTTGCGCACGATCGCGGGTAACGTCACAAAACAATATGGCAAAATCGACATCGTTGTCGCCGACGCCGCCATCCAGCGCTGGAAACCTCTGCTCGAAATGGAGGATTCCGATTGGCACGATGTCATTGACAACAACTTGAACGGCACGGCAAATACGATCCGCGCCTTTGCGCCGCAAATGGTAGCGCAACGGCACGGCCGGATCATCGTCCTCTCATCCATGCAAGGCAAGCACGGCACCAAGGACGCATCGAGCTATTCAGCATCGAAATGGGGCATCATCGGGCTGATGAAATCCGCGGCGCTGGAGCTCGGCGAATACAATATTACGGTGAACGCCCTTATTCCCGGCCTGGTGGACACGGCGCTTACCCGCTACCCAACCCGCCTGCGCGAAAGCATGCAGGAAACCGGCCTCAAGCCGCCCACAACGCCAACGCCGGAACAGGCATGGGAGACGCGCGCGCCCACGGTGGCGCTGAAGGTAGGCTGGCTGCAGCCAGATGACATTTCACCGGCGGCGGTGTTTCTGGCATCCGATGCCGCCGCGATGGTTACGGGGGCCGAGTATGAGGTTACCGGCGGTGATAGTGCGAAGGATATATAAGGAAGAAAGCCGTTTTTTTGAAAAAAAGCAGTCTTCCTTCCTTAATTCCCTTGCGCAACTTCCGCGGGCCGGTTCCACCACCCGCCCCCCAACGCCTGATACAGCGAAGCCGCATCGCCAAAACGGGCAGCCTGCGCCTGCACCCGTGACGAAACAACTTGCTGATATGCTTGCTCCGCGCTTAGCAAAGTCAGATAATTGACGTAGCCGACGTGCGCCTGTTCCCGCGTGAGATCCAGCGTCTTGCGTGCCGCCGCTTCCGCGGCGACCGCTGCACTCAGCGCCCGATCATCGGTGGTCACCGCGTGCAGCGTATCGGCAACATTCTGGAATGCGGTCAGAACCGTACCGCGATATTGCGCCGCCGCTACCCGCAGCGCCGCGCGCGCGGACCGTTCCTTGTTGTATAGCGTAAAGCCATCGAAGATCGGCTGCGTCGCCGCCATCGTCACATTCCAGAACGGCCCGCCGTGGGAAAACATCTGGTCGAACACGGTGGCTACACCGCCATCGGCGGCGGTGATGTTGAACAGCGGCAACCTTGCCGCGACAGCAACACCCACATTGGCGCTGGCATTGTGCCACTGTTCCTCGGCGGCGCGAACGTCCGGCCGCTGCTCGATAAGCTTCGACGGCAGGCTGACCGGCAGTGTTGGCGGTAAATGCAACGAGTCGAGCGTGAAGATTTCCGGCACATCCTGGTTCGGCAGGTTGCCGGCCAGTTCGCGTATCAGGTCGCGGGTCTGCTCCAATTGTTTCTGCAAAGGAGGCAGCGCCTGCTCCGCCTGCGCTAATTCGGACTCCAGGGCCGCCACGTCAATGCCCATGGCGTAACCAACCTCCTGCTGGTGCCGCAGAATGTCCAGGCCTTCCTTGTTGTCATCAATAATGGCCCGCGCAGCCGCGATCTGCGCACGCACCGACGCCTCCTGCAACGCCGCCGCCACAACGTTCGAGGCGAGCGTGATACAGGCTGCCTCCAGCTGAAATCGCTGGTAGCGCCGGGTGGCGCGCAGCGCTTCCACCTGGCGGATATTGCTGCCGAACACGTCGGGCATATAGCCGACGGTGAGTTCCGCGGTGTGCAGGTTGAAAGTGACCGGCTGGTTGTAGGGTGGCGCGTTGCTTTGACGGCCGGCAATGACCGTTCCGTTACCCTGAATGCCAGGATCGTTTGAGCTTAAGTTGCCCGCCACCTGCTGCCGTTCGAAGCTGTAGCCAGCCGAAACAGTCGGCGCGAAATAACCCTCCTGCGCATACACGTCGAACTGCGCCCCGCGCAGGGTTGCTTTCGCCACCTCGATGGTCGGGCTCGCGGCGAAGGCCCGTTTGATCAGCGAATCGAGCGCCGTCGAGCCGAACATCTTCCACCAATCGGCACTGATATCCTGGCCGAGCACCAGGCTTTCGGCTTCTCCACCGGGGACTGAGGCGGATACAGTGGTCGCTGGCAATTGCGCGGGCGTGTAGCCGGCACCCGCTGGTGCCTCGGGATGTTTGAAATCTGGCCCGACCGCACAGCCGCCGAGCAAGGCCACGCCCATATAAATAGGGATAATCAGCCTCGTGCCCCGGCTTCGGCCGAAGTCACGGCGACCGGTCTTTTTCCGTGACAGGTACATCGAATAAGGTATATGCGTGCGGCCAGCGCCTTCGATACTGTGACTTATCACAGTAGACCCGCGCCGCTGCCGCCGTCATTTGGCTGCTGGACCAGCAGGGGCCCAGTCGATGTCGCGTGCGCTGTTTGTCGGTTGCCGTTTGGCGGTTTGGGCGCTGGCGTTGCAGGCAATTTTCGCATTATCTCTGCAAGCCGCCGGCGCGCCGGCGACCGACAGCCTGAACCTGACCGGTGAGCAGGTGAAGAATTTCACCATCGGCACTATCGGTGAGCAATCCTTCCCGATCGAGCAGTCCGCTGTCGGCAGCATCGATTTCGACGAGGATCTGGAGGCCCAGGTATATCCTGCCTACCAAGGCAAACTGCTGCAATTGTTCGCCCGCATGGGCGAAGGCGTCGAGAAAGGCCAGATCCTTTTCACCATCGATAGTCCCGACCTGGTGCAGGCCGAATCGACGCTCATTTCGGCGGATGGCGTGCTGCGCCTGACCACCCGCGCCCTGCAGCGGGCGACTGACCTCTACCACACCCGCGGCCTGGCGCAAAAGGATTACGACCAGGCGATTTCCGACCAGCAGACCGCGGATGGTAACCTGCGCGCGGCCCGCGACGCGCTGCGCATCTTCGGCAAAACCGATGCCGAAATGGATCGCATTGTCAGCACGCGCCGGGTCGATCCCGCCTTGATCGTGCGCAGCCCGTTCGGCGGCGTGGTGGTGGCGCGCAGCGGCGCGCCGGGCACATTTGTGCAACCCGGCAACGCGCCTGCACCATTCACGGTCGCCGACAATTCAGTGATGTGGATGCTGGCCAACGTGCCTGAATCGCTCAGCACCCAATTCGCGATCGGACAGCCCGTTGCAGTGCATGTATCGGCGTTGCCCGGAAGGGTTTTTTCCGGCCGCCTCACCACGGTCGGCACCACGATCGACCCGAGCACGCGGCGTTTCGCGCTACGCTCCGAAATCGCCGACCCGACGCACCTGCTGCGATCCGGCATGTTCGCCGAATTCACTATCACCACCGGGACCCCCGTTATGTCGCTGGCCGTGCCGATGAACGGCATCGTGCGCGAAGGCGACGGCACCGAAACAGCCTGGACCACGACGGACCGGCATCATTTCATCAAGCGCACCGTGCAGATCGGCCTGCAATCGAACGGATACCGCCAGATCCTGAGCGGCCTGAAACCGGGTGAGCAGGTTGTCACCGACGGCGCCGTGTTCCTGTCCAACATGCTGACCGCGGATCCGAGTGACTGACTTCCCGCCCAGTCACCCGCGCCTCGAAAGTGAAATAGCCAGGTGTTCAAGGCCATCCTGACCTTCGGACTGACGCGCCGCGCGCTCGTCGTCATTTTCGCCGTGATTTTCCTCTGCGCCGGCTTGGCAGCGTTTCTGAAGCTGAATATCGAGGCGTATCCGGATCCCGCACCGGTTATCCTTGAAATAACCGCGCAGGCGGCCGGGCTCTCCGCCGAGGAAATGGAGAAATATTACACCATTCCGATGGAAATCGGTCTGTATTCCACCCCCGGCATCGAGACCATTCGTTCCACCTCCTTCTACGGCCTCACCTTCATTCGTGTCACCTTCAAATACGGCACGGAATTCTATTTCGACTACACCCAGGCTGCCCTCAGCCTGCAGCAGAACGTAATCCTGCCGGGCAACCAGATACCGCAAATCCAGCAATCCAGCCTGGTGGGCGAAATCTATCGCTACCAGGTCGTGGGCCCGCGCGGATTCGGCCTCACCAATCTGCGCACGGTGCAGGACTGGGTCGTGCTGCGCCGCCTCTCCACAATTCCCGGCATTGTGCAAGTCAACAGCTGGGGCGGCACGACAAAAGAATTCGAGGTGGAGGCCGATCCGCACAAACTGGAAGCGTACGGCGTCACCCTGCCGCAAATGCTGACCGCCCTCGGCAACAGCAACATCAACGTCGGCGGCCGCGAAATCAGCATCGGCCAGCAATCCATCAATATACGTGGCCTCGGGCTGGTCGATGACGGCGGCAATGATGAACTCGTCAAGGGTTACCACGTCAGCGACATAGAGAACGTCGTGCTCGCCCAGGTGCGCGGCGTGCCGGTGATGGTGAAGGACGTTGCGCGCGTCTATGTCGGCCATGTGCCGCGACTGGGCATCGCCGGCCGCGATCATAACGACGACATCGTGGCGGCCATCGTCGTCATGGGGCGAACCCAGCATACCAACGACATGATCCCCAAGGTGCAGGCGGAAATCGACCGCATGAACACCGACGGCACGCTGCCGCCCGGCGTGAAAATCGTTCCGTACTACGACCGCAGCACGCTGGTCGGCGTCACCACCCATACGGTGCTGCACAATCTTCTTTTCGGTTGCGGACTCGTATTCCTCATTCAGTGGATTTTCCTGGGTGACCTGCGCAGTGCCATCGTCGTCGGGCTGAACATTCCGTTCGCCCTCCTGTTTGCCATCATCCTGCTGGTTATCCAGGGCGAGGACGCCAACCTGCTCTCGGTCGGCGCCGTCGATTTCGGTATCATTATCGACTCGGCCGTGATCATGGTCGAGAACATATTCCGCAACCTGCAACTGCCGAAAGACCGGCGGAACCAGTTGCTCGAGGACCTCGCCACCGGCCAGTTGGGCTACGACCCGACCGCCCCGCACAGCATCGAAACAAAAGCAACCTGGAACAACCGGTTGCGCCTGTTTCTGATCAGCGCCTTGCAGGTGGACTACGCGATTCTGTTCTCCGCCTCCATCATGGTGGCCGCCTTCGTACCGCTGTTCACCATGCAGGGCGTGGAAGGGCAGATTTTCGGCCCGATGGCACGCACCTATGCCTACGCGCTGGGCGGCGCTGTCATCGCCACCTTCACGGTGACACCCGTTCTGCTGTCGGTGATCCTTCCGGAGAGCGTCAAGGAGGTTGAAACGTTCCTGGTGCGCGGGCTGCGCTGGGCCTATTCACCCGCGCTCAAATTCGCGCTGGGCCATCGCCGTCTGACGGTTGCGTCGGGAGGCGTGCTGCTGATTTGCGGCGGCTTGCTCGCCACCCAACTCGGTTCGGAATTCCTGCCCGCCCTGGAAGAAGGCAATTACTGGATCCGGGCCTCCATGCCGCCAACCCTGTCGCTCGAGGCGGGCACCGCGCAGGCGCGCAAGATGCGCGAAATCCTGCTGCACCACCCGGAGGTCATTACGGTCGTTTCGCAGCATGGCCGGCCCGACAACGGCAGCGACGCCTCGCCATTCTCCAATGTCGAACTGTTTGTGCCGCTCAAGCCGTTCGACACCTGGCCGGCGGGCCTTACCAAGGACAAGCTGACCGAGCAGTTGCAGAAGGAATTCGACGCCGCCCTGCCCGGCACCCAATTCAACTTCTCCCAGTATATTCAGGACAATGTCGAGGAGGCGATTTCCGGCGTGAAGGGTGCCAACTCGGTGAAAATCATCGGCCCCAATCTCGCCGTCCTCGAGAATCTGGCCACCCGCGTGCGCGACCAGATGGCGCAGGTCCGAGGTGTTGCCGACCTGGGCATTTTCCATGTGCTGGGCCAACCCAACCTGAACATCCATATCGACCGTGCAAAGGCCGCGCGCTATGGCCTGAACACCGGCGACGTGAACACCACGCTGCAGGCCGCCATGGCAGGCACCGTAGCCACCAACGTGCTGGAAGGTGACCGGCAATTCAATCTCACAGTTCGCCTGGCGCCGCAGTATCGCGATAGCATCGAGAAAATCGGTGCCATACCGGTCGGTTACGCCACGCCCAGCGGCACAAATGCCTATATTCCGCTGCGCGAGCTCGCCGACATCTCGCTCGATACCGGCGCCTCCTACATCTATCACGAAAAGACGCAGCGCTTCATTCCGATCAAATTCTCGGTCCGCGAGCGCGACCTCGGCAGCACGGTAGAGGAAGCGCAGAAGCGCATCGCCAGGAACATCAAGCTGCCGACCGGCTATCGTATCATCTGGGCCGGCGAATTCGACGATCTGAAGCTCGCCCAGGCCCGGCTTGAAGTCATCGTGCCCATCAGCCTCGTCATCATCCTGGTGCTGCTCTATCTGTTATTCAATTCGGTGCGTGACGCGCTGCTGGCACTCACCGGCATTCCCTTCGCCGTCCTCGGTGGCATCGCCGGGCTATATTTGTCTGGCCTGGCATTCAGCATTTCGGCCGCCATCGGATTCATTTCGCTCTTCGGCGTGTCGGTCATGAACGGCATCCTGGTCATCACCTACTACAATTCGCTGCGCCATTCCGGTCTCGGCACCCGCGCCGCCATGTTCCACGCCGCCGAGCAGCGCATGCGCCCGATGCTGATGACGGCATTCTCCGCCTGCATCGGCCTGTTTCCGGCCGCCATCTCCACCGGCATCGGCAGCCAGGTGCAGCGACCGCTGGCCGTGGTGGTGGTTGGCGGCATGCTGATCGGGCCGTTGCTGTTGCTCGGCGTGGTGCCCGCGCTCATGCTGCTCATCCTGGGCGACGACGGCAGCAAACTCGAAGACGGCATCGATCTGCCGCATTAAAAACTTGCATCTGTTAAGGGCAGCACCGGCTTGGCCCATTTGAACCCCGCGGTAGCCGCATTAGAAAAAGTTTCTTGGTTCTTTTTTTCAAAAAAGAACCTCGTCCTTCACAACTCGATCAACCCGCCCGCCGCCGCCTTCACCGCCGCATGCATGCGCGTCGCCGCGTTCAGCTTGGTCCTCGCGTTATCGATATGAAAATCCACCGTCCGCTTGGCCAGATCGACGATCCGCGCAATCTCCGCCGACGTCTTGCCACGCGCCGCCCAGGTCAGCATCTCTGTCTCGCGCTCGTTCAACGCTACAAGCTGCGGCCATACTTCCTGCCGCGCCACCCGGGCCAGCCGCGCGCCGATAATGGTATGCAATATGTCGAAATCGATCGGCTTGGTGACATAGTCATCCGCCCCGAGTTGGCGACCGCGCAGCTCATGCTCCCGGTCCGTCATGGCGGTCAGAAAGATGAACGGCATGTTGCCAAACCGCGGTCCCTGGTCCAGCAGCCGTTCCAGCACATCGAACCCGGAAAAGCCGGGCATTGTAATGTCGGACAGCACCAGGTCCGGCCCCTCCCGCAAAATCGCGGTGAGCCCCGCCTGCCCGCTATGAGCCACGCTGACATGAAACCCGCGATCCACCAGTTCTTCGGCGATCAGCCCCGCGGTTTCCCGATCGTCATCGATGCACAGAATGTGCTTGCGTTCGGTTTGCGTCACCATGATCCCCTTTCACCTCGTCCGGCCACACGTGGGCCAAGTTTCATCCTGCGAAACGCACCGCCGCAGTCAGATGCCCCCTACTGCAACGCAGCATCGCATAAGAAATCAATTGAGACTTGCATGCCGGCGCAATTTCTCGCCGCATTCGCCGGCCTCGCCCCACGATCGACGGTTGGGCCGTGCTGAAGGGGCTGTCCTCGCTGCAGGCGCGGCTGTCCTTCATCAGCATCCTGCTGTTCTTTCTGATCGTGGGTTTCGGCGTGTTCGCCCTTCAAATGTTCAACGGCGTCAGCCAGTTGACCGACGATTTACGCCAACGCTGGCTGCCCAGCACGCGGCTTCTGGGCGACCTCAACAACGTCACCTCCGACTACCGGGCCGCTGAAGGCGACTGCCTGCTCGCGCTGGACGACACCGACCGTGCCGCGAGGCTCGCGGTGGTCGCCAAGCTCAGCCAGGACGTGGCCCACGCCGAACTGTCCTACAAACACATCTTCCACACCCCGGAAGAACTCGCCCAATACGGGCGATTTTCCTCCGGCTGGACCGCCTACAAACGCCAGGCGGACCGCGTGTTCGCCCTGGCAAAAACCGGGCAGGCGGCCGCTGCCGTGACGCTCTATCGGAGAGACTCGCGAACCGCCTACAACGCCGCCAGCGATGCGCTCGGTTTGTTGACCGCCCAGACGGTGGACGGCGCGCGGGCGGCCAGCGCGCGCACAGAATCTGCCTTTCTTCAGGCGCGCTGGCTCATCATCGGGGCCCTTATTCTGGCCGGCGCCCTGCTCGCCGCGTCCCTCGCCTACATCAGGGGCTGGATTTCCAATCCCCTGGTGGACATGGCGCGCACCATGCGCGAACTGGCCGAGAGCAAGCTGGACATCGACGTCGCCGGCCTGGAGCGGCGCGACGAAATCGGCGAAATGGCCCGTGCCGTCACCGTGTTCCGCGCCCATGCCGTCGAACTGCTGCAAAGCCAGCAGGGCCTGGCCCAGCAGGCGGCGATGCTGCAGCAGAAGCTCGCCTACGAACAGCAATTGACCCGGCTACAGCGCAATTTCGTCGTCATGGTCAGCCATGAATTCCGCACCCCCCTCACCATCATCGACGCCCATGCGCAGCGGCTCATCAACATGTGCGACCATGTGACGACCGCGGAACTGATCGACCGTGCAGGCCGGATGCGCGCGGCAGTGCAGCGTATCACCAACTTGATGGACAATTTGTTGACGTCAGCGCGGCTGATCGACGGTGAAGCAAAACTGTTCTTCCATCCCGAGCCGATGGATCTCACAGACCTGTTGCACGAAGTCTGCACATTTCACCGCGAAACAGCGCCACACGCCGATATCGACGAGGATTTCCTCAAGGCGACGATGCCGATTGTCGGCGATCGGAAATTGCTGTTCCAGAGTTTCAGCAATCTGCTGTCCAATGCGATCAAATACTCGCGCGATGAAATAAGCATCAAGGTCACCGCACGCAGCGAGGCCCGGCGGATAATCATTGCAATAAAGGATAACGGGCTCGGCATTCCGCCGCAGGACGTGGCAAACCTGTTCGAGCGCTACTACAGAGGCAAAAACGTTTCCGGCATCGTCGGAACCGGTGTCGGCCTATACCTGGTCAAGACCGTCGTTGACCTGCATGGCGGTGAAATTGCCGTGCAAAGCAAGGAAGGTGATGGCGCGTGCTTTACCATATCGCTACCGGATCATGCCGCCTCCGATGCAGCGGCGGCGACATGATAGAGAAGCTGTCTTCACTATAATGGGGCACTTTTTACTGATAATGTGAAGAATTCAAGTGCGTTGTGCGTTACGCCACCAGGGAAGGAAGCAGTTCTTTTTTGAAAAAAAGAACCAAAACTTTTACTATGATGGTAACGCGGTGAGCACGACCGCGGCGTACCGAAGAGAGCAAAAGTTTTTTGGTTCTTTTTTTCAAAAAAGAACTGCTTCCTTCCTGCATGCTTGCCTTCGCTTCGTTGCGCTTACCTGCATCACTTTGAGCGGGTACCAAGCGTAGAGATTCCAACCACTAGGTGGAACTGCCCCTCACGAGGCCCGGAGCCGGGCCGGCTCGTCGTCAGCTTCCCCAACGTGCCTTTATGTCCCCCAGCCCTGGCCTTCCTCCGCGGGGCAGGACATTGTGCCGCCGAGCGGAGCTGGAGAGGACAATCTGATCGATGGGGGCGAAGACACGTTATCTGCTGGCAATGGCGGCCTTGCTGGTCGCCGCCGCCGCCGCGGCCTTCTTTCTGATGCACAAGCAGCCGCATACGGTCCACCCCACGCCGCCATCCGCTACAGCACCCTCCAGGTCCGCGAACGCGGTCTGCGTGCTGCCCGGCCCGGCGCCGGTGCCGCCGGACGGCCTTACCGCCACCGCGGCGGACATGCAGCTCGGCCACGACGTCATTCAGCGCTTTGTCGAGCAACTGGAACATTACCAGGCCTGCCTCAACAACAAGATCGACCACCCGGCACCCGGCGTCACCGCGAAGCAGAAAGATACCTGGACCCAGCAGGGCGACTCCGCGGTCGACGAGGCGAACGCCCTCGCTCAGGCATTCTCGGTCCAGCTCAAGATTTTTAAGGCGCACGGCCGAAAATAGCGTTTGGGCAGACCGTTGGTTGCAGAAGGAAGTAGTTCTTTTTTGAAAAAAAGAACCAAAAAACCTTTATCCATTGCGATCCGCGCAAATTTGCACTTTAAGGCCCCGCCGGCGAGACAGAATTAGTAAAAGTTTTTTTGATTCTTTTTTCAAAAAAGAAGTCCTTCCCTATCTTCCTCGCCAGCCCCAACATGGAACCTCGCGACTGCATAACCATTTCCGTATGTGATACCGGCACGGGCATGGCGCCGAAACCGATCGGCCAGGGGACCGGTCAAGGACGTTAAATGGTGTATGGCTTTACCAACCAGCCGGACGGGAAGGCGCACATTCGTGCCGACGAAGGTGAACCTGCGCCCGAGGCATCCCCCGACGCATCGACGGCAGCATCGACAGGCACCCCGCGGACGGCGTGTGAGGGCAACACGGCATTGGTGGTCGATGATGAGCCCTTCGTCGCCATGCTCATCACCGACGTGCTGGAAGATATCGGCTGCGCCTGGATCGATGCCCCGGACGGTGCCACCGCGCTGGATGCCCTGCGCTCAAAACGGCGAATCGACCTGCTGATTTCCGACATCGGCCTACCCGGCGGCATGAACGGCCGCCAACTCGCCGAAGCCGCGCGCGCCCTGCGCCCAGGCCTGAAAATATTGTTCGTGACCGGCTATGCCCAGGGCAACCCCTCAGGCGAAGGCATACAGGTCATAACAAAACCTTTTGCTATCGAAACACTTACGGCGCGGATTCAATCTATGCTGGCGGCGCCTTGAGCCTCGATAAGGAAGCACTTTTTTCGAAAAATAGCAGCAAAACTTTTTGAAAATTTGGTTTGGCGTTCCCAACTCGACAATACTACGCTTCGCACAGATAGTTCCCCGGCGCGTGCCGTGGGAGGGAGGATAAATGCAAAAGGCGGCGAAGCTGTCCGCTGTGCCACGCGCTCGCGGCTTGACCGTCGATTTCAACGGCGAGCCGGTTCTGCTGGTGCGTGACGGCAGTGCCATCCGTGCCTATGCGGCCAAATGCCCCCACGCCGGTGCGCCGCTCGACCAGGGTGCCGTCTGTAATGACCGCATTATCTGCCCATGGCACAAGGCCGCGTTCCGCCTTTCGGACGGTACGCTGGTCGAGCCGCCCGCGCTCGGAGGGCTGCGCACCTACCCTGTCGAGATCGAGGGCGACGACATTTTGGTCGGCCCGGCAAACCCGCCAACCGCACGCAAGCCAAGCGGCGGCGCCGACCGCCGCATTCTTATCGTGGGTTCCGGTGCCGCCGGCGCCACCGCCGCGATGGCGCTTCGCGAATTCGGCTTTGCCGGGGCAATCGTGCTCGCAGGCCGCGAACCGGGGGCTCCCTACGACCGTACATCGCTTAGCAAGTTTGTCATGTCCGGCGACATGAAACCACAGGATGTGCCCCGGCTGCAGCCCGAATGTTTTTATACGGAAAATAAAATCGAGCGCGTCGAATCCGAGGTGACCGACCTGGACGCAACACGTCTGCACGCCACCTTTGCGGACGGCCGGGAAGTTGCCTTCGACACCGCCTTGATCGCCACCGGTGCTGCACCGCGGCGCCCCGACATTCCGGGTGCGGACCTGCCCGGCGTGCACGCGCTGCGCTCCCGCGCAGACGCCGCGGCCATCCTCGCCGATCTGCCTGGCAGCACGCACGCGGTCATCCTTGGTGCGAGCTTTATCGGGCTCGAAGCCGCCTGCGGCCTGCGCGAGCAGGAAATCGATGTAACCGTTGTGGCGCCGGAAGAAGTTCCCTTCGCCCGGCAATTCGGCAGCGAAATCGGCATGTCCGTCCGCGCCTTGCATGAGGCAAACGGCGTGCATTTCCGATCCGGCACGCGCGCGGAGCGATTTTTGGGCGATGCGAAAGTGCGCTCGGTCGTACTGCAAGACGGCACAAGCTTGCCTGCGGATATTGTCCTGATCGGCACCGGTGTTCGCCCGGCAACGGATTTCCTCACCGGTATCGGCCGTGAGCCGGACGGCAGTCTGCGTGTCGATGCCGGCATGCGCGTTACCCCGAACATTTATGCCGCCGGCGACATCGCTTGCTTCCCGCGCGCCGGCGCGTCGCGGCGCACGCGCATCGAGCATTGGCGCGTCGCCCAGCAGCAGGGCCGCATTGCCGCCCGCAACATGGCCGGCGGCGACGCAACCTACGCGGGGGTGCCGTTCTTCTGGACATATCATTACGGCAAACGCTTCGAGTATCTCGGCCACGCGGGCACCTGGGACGAGATCGCCGTCGACGGAGACATCCGCCAGCACAAGTTTGTCGCCTTCCTCTGCGATCGGGGAATGGTCGCGGCCGTGGTCGCCTGTGGTCGCGAACACGAAACGGCTTTGCTGGCGGAACGGATGCGCCGGCCTTTGGCCGTTTCCGCGGCGCTCGAACTCGTCCAGCGCGCGAAGCAGGTCGATCCAGCCCACGACAGGACCTTGGAGTCGGTCTGCTAGTGGTTAAGATCGTACGAAAGAGTCCGGCGATACATGCGAAGGCCGCAAAGCAAGCAGTTCTTTTTTGAAAAAAAGAACCAAGAAACTTTTTCTATGTTGGTTGACGCGGTCACCACGACCGCCACTAGAGCGGCTTCACCCTGACTGGAAAATCATCGGCATCCGGCGGGCCGCTCCAGCCAGTTGTTTGCAGAGCATTTGTATCAGCCTCAAACCGCCGGCTCATGAAGGCCGACTCCAGTCAGGCTGAAAATGCTCTAGGAAAGCGCAACCCCATACAAGTTCGTGTTGAGCCCAGGCACCCGTGCGGCGGCCAAGCCCTAGCGAGATCCGCGGTCCGAACCCGCGGAGAAGCGGTGCTGATGTGGTTCTGCTGCCGCAAGCCCGAGCCGTTTGGGTTTCTCGCTTGATTGCGCAGGTGCCACTCGAAGATGCCTGTGCAACCCACACGCGCCTTACGCATT
>Ga0116226_10001904_pt1 | contig 18093 bp, 15 predicted proteins | sample S1TSphfallax_FD_89692 | JGI IMG/M metagenome (GOLD analysis project Ga0116226, IMG submission 89692) | Host-associated microbial communities from peat moss isolated from Minnesota, USA - S1T2_Fa - Sphagnum fallax MG | ecosystem: Host-associated > Plants > Peat moss > Unclassified | place: USA... | reverse complement strand
TTCGCGGGCTTCGCGAGCGCGGGCGACTGCATCATGAGTGACTGCGCCTTGTCCTGCAATTCCCTGATGTACTCCGCGATGCCCCACGCGAGACGCTGACCGCCGGCCGACAGATCGATGCCGTAATCGCCCGCGGGCACGGTCTTGAAATCCAGATGCACATCCGCGGAGAAAGTTTCATTGACGGCGTTGCTCAAAGTAGCCTTCTCGGCGTCCCGCATGGCGACGCGACTGCGCACCACCGCGCTCATTGCCGATTGCTCGAGCGCGGCGTGGAAAGCGGCTTTGGCTTCGCGACTGAGCTGCCGTAACCGCTGCGTGAGGACACTACCGAGTCGCTCTTCGATGTCGGCCGAGGCGAGTTCGTTGAACGCCTTGCCGGCAATCGAGAAGACTTCAGCGGTCGCCAGCCGCGCCATCTGCTCACCGATCGACGTGGCATCGGCTCGAAGCGTCCCGCGTTGTTCTGCGATCAGGTCCGCCGCCTCCCGGCGCGCGGCATCGAGAAGCCGCCCGCGCTCCTGCTGCACCTCGAGCTTCGCCTGCGCCAAGTGCGCAGCGCGCTCATCGTCGAACGACTTGAGCTTGCCGGTCAGTTCGTCGCGTGCTTTCTGCACCTCGGTTTGCCGCGCGGCGGCAGTGGTCAGCGCCGCCGCGATCTTTTTCTCCCGCGCGTCAATGGCCGTCAGGATGGGCTTGTAGAGGAAGTGCTGGAGCAGCCACACGAGCACGAGGAAGTTCACCGCTTGCGCCACCACCGTGAACCAGTCGATCAGCATGGCTCATTTCCCCGGCGCTTGCGCGATGACATGGGTCCAAAAAGGATTCGCAAAGATGAGGATCATCGAGACGACGAAGCAGTAGATGGCGAGCGACTCGATCATCGCCAGTCCGACGAACAGGGTACGCGTGATGGTGGACGAGGCGTCGGGCTGCTGCGCCAGCGAAGAGAGCGCCAGCGCGACGGCCCTTCCCTGGCCCAACCCCGTGCCGACGGAGCCGATGCCTATCGTGATGCCGGCGGTGAAGATGGACGCGACGGCGATCCAGGTGCTGCTATCCATGAAGTGTGTCTCGGGTGGGGGGACGGGTGGCGGCCGCGATATAAACCGCGGCCAGGATGAAGAAGATGTAGGCCTGGACCATTCCCGTGAGCAGACCGAGCACGGTCATGACGACCGGAAAGAGCAAGGGAGTGATCGTGATCAAAATGGCGACGATCAGCGTGCCGCTCATCATGTTGCCGAACAGACGCATCGCCAGCGCCAGCGTGCGCGAGAATTCGCCAATGATGTTGAACGGCAGCATGATGATGGTCGGTTGCGTGTAGGTCTTGAGATAGCCCCACACGCCCTGATCCGTGATGCCGAACAGAGGTACCGCTACAAACACGCAGCCGGCGAGCGCCGCGGTGGTCGACAACGAACTCGTCGGCGGATGGAAGCCCGGAATCGCGGTGCCCAGGCAGGAGATTGCCACGAACAAGAACAGCGTGCCCAGGAACGGCAGGTATTTGCGCGCATGATTGAGGCCTACAGCCTCGAGCTGACTGATGATCATGGTCACGATGATCTCGAGCGTCGCCTGCCAGCGGGATACGGATCCTTCAGTCCTCAAGCGACGGGTCATGAGCTTGGCGCCGACCGCCATGCTCAGCATCATGAGCCACGTGACGACGATGGTCTCGTTGACGTTAAACCACCCGTGGCGCCAGAACACGTGCTGGTCAGGAGTGATATTCACGGCGCCGCCGCTGCCTTCAACGATTTGCTGACTACCGCCGAGCGGTAGCCCCACCACGTCACGAGCACGCGGGCGAACAGAAACCCCGGCAAACAGGCGAGGAGGGGCCGCCAGCCACCGCCGGAGATCACGTAGAAACCAATGAGCACCAGGGCCGTACGTAGTAAAAGACTGCCCGAGAACCAGAGGGCCGGCGCCTTTGACTCGATGCCCAGGCGGATCGTCCAGTAGAGCCCCCCATAGAACATCATTCCCAGAGCGGCGCCGCCGGCCGCTGCGAGCGCGAGTAGCGCGAGTAGCGCGAAATCATGCATCGGGATCCGGCGGCGGCGGCGCAACCGCCGAACTTTGGTTGGACACCCAATGCCACGCCGTGGCGCAACCGACCATCAAGCCGGCAACCAGCAGCATCAGGGTCCATGAATATCCCCTGGCATGATGATGGTCCAACCAGGCGCCGAGCAGCGCACCGAGTACCGTCGGTAGGGCAATCGACCATCCGACCATGCCGAACATGCCGAGGCCGGACCACACCTGCGGCTCACCCAAGCGCTCAGCCTCGAGTTTTCGTGCCGCTTTGGCCGCGACCTGCCGGCTGAAGACACTTTCATCCTCACGCATGCCGCACGCGCTCGAATCTGGCGATGAAGCTGCTGACCATGCTGGAGACCGCCGTGCGAACGACCCGCTCTTCGTTGTCCAATGCCAGAAAATCGCGCTTGACGTTGTCGTGCAAAGCGGCGATGTCCGATCCGGCGATGGCGTGACGTACCGACACGAGCACGTTGGGCCCGGTTTTGACGAGCACCCCCGTATCCACGGCGAGATACCGGTCACCCGTCGGTTCCCGGTAGGTGAGTATTCCCGGCACGAGCGCCGCTACGCAGTCAAGCCGCTGGGGCAGCAGTCCAAAGCATCCGTTGTCCGACTCGGCAACGATGCTGGACACCTCCGTGAGGTCCGCAAACACCCGGGAAGGCATGAGAATCTTAAGATGCATGATCACTTTTCCGCACCTCGCTGATGGCGCCGATCATGTAGAGCGCGCTCTCCGGCGTGTCCTTGAATTCGTCAGCCAAGATGCGCTCGCAGCCTTCGAGCGAGTCTTGCAGGCTCACGACCTTGCCAGGGATCCCGGTGAACTGCTCCGTCGCGAAGAACGGTTGCGTCAAGAACCGCTCCAGGCGTCGCGCCCGCGCAACTGTCTTGCGGTCCTCCGATGAAAGCTGCTCGAGTCCGAGCATCGCGATGACGTCCTTGAGCCCGGCGTATCGCGACAGCGTGCGGCGGATCTGTTGCGCGATGCTGTAATGGCGATCGCCAACGATCCCCGGTGTCGCCATCTTCGAATTGGATTGCAGCAGGTCGACCGCGGGATAAAGTCCTTCGCTGGCCCGCTTGCGAGACAGCACCAGGGACGCGGACAAATGCGAAAATACATGCACGGCGGCCGGATCGGTGAGATCGTCCGCGGGCACGTACACAGCCTGGATGGAGGTGATCGCGCCGGCGCGAGTGTTCGCGATGCGCTCTTCCAATCCGGACAGCTCCGTGCTCATCGTCGGTTGATATCCCAGCTGCGACGGCATCTGTCCCATGAGGCCCGACACTTCCATGCCGGCCTGGATGAAGCGAAAAATGTTATCGATGAGCAGTAGAACGTCCCGATGCTCATCGTCGCGAAAGTACTCCGCCATGGTGAGCGCCATTTGCCCGACTCGAAAGCGGTTTCCCGGCGGCTCGTTCATCTGGCCATAGACCATCACCATGTCCTTGAGCACGCCGGCGGCCTTCATGTCCTGGTACAACTCCTCGCCTTCACGGCAGCGTTCGCCGATGCCGCAGAAGATGCTCACGCCTTGGCGATGCCCCAGCATGTTGTGAATCATCTCGGTGAGTAGCACCGTCTTGCCGACACCGGCGCCGCCGAACAAGCCCGCTTTGCCGCCGCGCTCCAACGGCACGAGGACATCGATGACCTTTATGCCGGTCTCGAAAACGACCGACTTCGTCGACCGCTCGGAAAGCGGCGGCGGATCGCGGTAAATGGACCGCCATTCGACCCCTTCAGGCGGCGGCAGTCGGTCGATCGGCTTGCCGAATACGTCGAACATGCGTGAGATGATGTTTTTGCCGACGGGAGCCTGCAACGGCAAGCCGGTATCCGCCACGGCCATGCCGCGCGCCAACCCTTGAGTGGGCGTCAAGGCCATGGCGCGAACATGATGAGCATCGAGCTGCGACCTGACCTCGAGGATGATCTGACGGCTCGTCCCGGTACGCAGGACCGCGGTGATGAACGGTAGGCGAGTATCGAAGCGTACGTCGACGACGCTGCCGCGGACCGACGCGACCGCGCCGCAGGAGAGGGCTGACGGGCCGGTCGGCGACGGCACGTCGGATGAACGCATATTGGCTGCCATAAGGAAGATTCTCGACCGACGGCCTGGGGATTAGGCAACGCGACACGAGTTTGCAACCCCGAACCGTACGCGGTCTGTTCGGCAACGCTCATTCGAGCAGTGCTATATGATCCAAATAGGCGCGGGCCGTATCTCCCCTCGCCCCTCGCCCGTCGCCCGTCGCCTCAGTGATTGTCGCGGGGTGCGCCGCGACGTTCGACGATCCGCTGATAGTCGACAGCCTCCTCGAGCACCGCGCCATCGCCCAACTGACCAACGGCCGCTCGCTGCATCGCCTGCCAGGGCGTTTGCGAAGGGGGATAGCGAAAGCCTCCTCGTGCATCCAGGCTCACGCGGCGTCGGGCAAGTTCGTCATCGTCAACCAACACATCCACACGCCCTTTACGCAAATCGATGCGTACCCGATCACCGCTCACGAGCAGTGCCAGATTACCGCCGGCGGCCGCCTCCGGCGAGGCGTTGAGGATCGAAGGGGAGGCCGAAGTGCCGGATTGCCGCCCGTCTCCCAGGCAAGGGAGCGCCGTCACACCCCGCTCGATCAGATAGGCCGGCGGACGCATATTCACCACTTCGGCCGATCCCGGGTAACCGATGGGACCCGCCCCCCGAATCACCAATAACGTTGCCTCGTCGATTGCAAGCGACGGATCATCGATGCGCGCGTGATAATCCTCCGGTCCCTCGAACACTACCGCCGTGCACACGAAGGCCTCCGGATCGTGCGGATTGGACAGGTAGCGCGCGCGAAACTCCGGTCCGATCACGCTCGTCTTGATGATGGCCGAATCGAACAGATTGCCGCGCAACACGCCGAACCCAGCGCGCTCCATGAGGGGTTGATCCAGGTGCCTGATCACCTCCGGCATTTGGCTGCGTCGATCGCGACAATTGTCGCCGATCGTGCGGCCGTTGACGGTCATACAGCGTTCATCGATGAGCCCACCACCGATGAGTTCGCCGATCACAGCGGGAACGCCACCCGCGTGATGATAGTCCTCGCCGAGGTAGGCGCCTGCGGGCTGCATGTTGACGAGCAGCGGCACGTCCCGGCCGACCGCCGCCCAGTCATCGAGCGTGAGTTCGACACCGCCATGGCGGGCCATGGCGGCCAGATGAATGGGCGCATTGGTGGAACCGCCGATCGCGGTATTCACGACGATGGCATTGAGGAAAGCAGCCCGGGTCATGATGTCCGACGGCTTCAGGTCCTCGCGCACCATGTCGACGATACGCCGACCGGTCTCATAAGCGATCTGCGCTCGTTCACGATACGGTGCTGGAATCGCCGCAGCGCCCGGCAACTGCATTCCCAGCGCCTCGGCGAGCGAGTTCATCGTCGTGGCCGTCCCCATGGTGTTGCAATAGCCCACCGACGGTGCGGAAGAGGCCACCAGTTCGATGAATTTCTCGTAGTCGATCTCGCCCTGGGACAGCATGGCCCGCGCCTTCCAGATGATGGTGCCCGATCCTGTCCGCTCGCCCTGGTGCCAACCGTTCAACATGGGACCCACCGACAGTGCGATTGCGGGAATATCGACCGTGGCGGCCGCCATCAGGCACGCCGGCGTCGTCTTATCGCAACCAATGGTGAGAACCACGCCATCGAGCGGATAACCGTACAAGATTTCCACCAATCCCAGATACGCGAGGTTGCGATCGAGCCCCGCGGTCGGTCGCTTGCCGGTCTCCTGGATCGGATGCACCGGAAACTCCAATGCGACACCGCCGGCGGTCCGGATTCCCTCACGCACCCGCTCGGCGAGTACCACGTGATGACGGTTGCACGGCGACAAATCGCTGCCCGTCTGGGCGATTCCGATGATGGGTTTACCCGACCGCAACTCGTCGGGTGTCAACCCGTAGTTCAAATAACGTTCGAGATACAGCGCGGTCATATCCGGCCGATCCGGCCGGTCGAACCAATCGCGAGAACGGAGGCGCCGCGTACCCGGCGGTGGAGTCGTGGTTTTCATCAGTTTGCCTCGAGTTCCCAGTCCTGGCATGCCGTAGCGGGCTACAGTAAGATATATATGATAAATCAACAAGCCGTCCGCGGAGTCCTCGCATATGAACACCCCCCTGGCCGTGGTCACCGGTGGCAGTACGGGAATCGGCCGTCATTTGGTCGAAGTTCTGGCACGAGCCGGCTATGCCGTTGCGTTCAGTTACCGCGGTTCCGAGACGCCAGCCGCGAGCCTGCGCGCCGAGCTCGAGAACCAGGGTACACGAGCATTTGGGCTCGAATGTGATGTTGGCATCAAGACCGAGGTCGACCGTTTCTTTGCGGCTGTTACCGCATGGCACGGCACCGCACCCGAGCTGTTGGTCAACAATGCGGGTGTACAAACCTGGTCGCCGCTGCTCGATTTAGCCGAGGAAAAATGGGATGACGTGATCCGTACCAACCTCAAGGGGTGTTTCCTGAATACCCAGGCGGCCGGCCGCTTGATGAAGGACTCTGGCCGCGGTGGTGCCATCGTCAACATCGGCTCCGGTTGCAACAAGCTCGCCTTTCCCCGCCTCGTCGACTACACCGCCTCGAAAGGCGGGATCGAGCAACTCACCAAGGTGGCGGCGGTGGAACTCGGTCCATTCGGCATCACCGTCAACTGTGTGGCGCCCGGCGCCATCGCCACCGAACGCACGGCCGTCGAGGCGCCGGACTATGCCGCTGCCTGGTCACCCATTACACCGCTTCGCCGGGTCGGCACTCCCGCCGATGTTGCCGGTGTCGTACTGTTCTTCGCCAGTCCCGCGGCCGCCTTCGTCACCGGACAAACGCTATGGGTGGATGGCGGCGTGTTCACCCGGGCGAGCTGGCCCTATCCCGAAACCTGAGGCATCGCCGGCGCATTCGCTCATGACGCGCTCTCGATCTCGAGAACGAACGCATAGTCACCCGGGAGACGACGCGGCAGTTGCACACGCAGGTCTCGACCGTCGGCCGACCAGCGTAGATTCTCGGCCGCACCCAGCATATGGACCACGGAGCCCGGCTTGGCGGCCACATCGAGCAGTGTCACTCGTCGCTTTGTGGGCTTCGATAATAGAATTGCGTACAGTGTTGATCCCTTGCGCGTGAATCGCAAGCTCGTACCATCGGCGGTCTTGCCCTCGGCGCGCACCCAAGGCCGCGTCCCATAAATCGCCGCTCCGTTCAGCTTCATCCATGCGCCCAGTTTGCGCAGGCGGTCCATCTGCACCGGCGGAATGGTTCCATCGGCTTCCGGCCCTACGTCGAGCAGCAGATTGCCGTTTTTACTCACGATATCGACCAGCAGCGCAACGAGTTCCTCGGCCGCGATGGTCTCCGCCTCACCCTCGGCACGGTTATAGCCAAAGGATCGCCCCAGACCGCGACACTCTTCCCATTTCTTGTCGCTGATCTTGTCGAGCTTCTGATACTCGGGCGATGTGAAGTCGGCATGCGTGATGCCGAAGCGATCATCGACCACGCCGTCGGGCACCGCGTTGTAGTAGTCGGCTTGCAACTCGAGTGCATGACCGGACTTCGGCCAATCGATGTCATTCCACAACACATCGGGCTTGTAACGCGTGATCAACTCCTCGAGCTGCGCATCGGCGTACGCACCATAGGCCGCCGTCTCCGGCTTAACCGTCTCATAGTCGTGCGGCTGCTCGATCGGTCCGCGATTGAAGGTCCAATCGTAACCGCCGGAGTAATAAATGCCCATGCGCAACCCGGCTTTGCGCACACTGGTCGTCAACTCGCCGACGATGTCGCGCTGCGCCCGGAGATTCTTCTGATTGGGATTCACGACCGCGGTTGGCCACAGCGCAAAGCCATCGTGGTGCTTGGTGGTCAGCACCACATAGCGGGCGCCCGCGTCGCGAAAGATTTCCGCCCAGGCAGCGGGTGACCATTGCTTCGACTGCTCGTCGAAGCGTTGCGTAAAGTCGTAGTAATCGGCGCCGTGATAGTGTTCTTCATGGTAGCGCTGGGTCGGTGAACCCGCCACGCGCATCACATTGTAGTACCACTCGGCATAAGGGTTGTTCTTGATGTAGTCCACCGACTCAAAGTCATGCCCGGGGTGCTGCAGCGGCGCCCATCCAGGCACCGAGTAAAGTCCCCAGTGTACGAAGATTCCGAGCTTGGCGTCGCCATACCAGACCGGCATGGGATGGCGGTCCAGCGATGCGATCGTCGGCTCGTAATGCGTGACGGATTGTGCGCGCAGAGGGCTTCCCGCCGAAACAATCCCGGCCATGAGAAGGCCCACTCCCAGTCTTCGAATCATCGGCGCTCCCTCATCGGCAATCAAAACGATGAATGATCGTGCTTCGATAAACCTCCCCCGGTCGCAGTTCCACCGACGGAAAGGCAGGCTGATTGGGCGCGTCCGGAAAGCCCTGCGGCTCCAAACACAGACCAGCTCGAAAGCCGTAGGACCGCCCATCCTTGCCGGTGAGGCTACCGTCCAAGGAATTGCCGGAATAGAACTGCACGCCGGGCGCGGTTGAGAGAACATGCAATTGCCGGCCCGACTGGGGTTCGAACACGGAGGCGACGAGTCCGAGTTCACCCGGCGCCTTGTCGATGACCCAATGGTGATCGTACCCATTGCCGATGCGAAGCTGCTCGTCGTCCGCGTCGATGCGCTCGCCAATGGCCATCGACTGCCGGAAATCGAAGGGCCCGCCTGTCACGGGGCGCACTTCGCCCGTTGGGATTTGCGACCGATCGGTGACGGTGAAACGCTGCGCCGGAATGCGTAGGACATGCCCGAGCACATCGGGCGCCCCATTGAGATTGAAGTAACTATGCTGGGTGAGATTGACGATGGTGGGTTGGTCGGTCGCCGCCGTGAAATCGAGCGTCAGAGCATCATCGTCGTCGAGCGAAAAGACGGCGCTCGCCGAGAGCGTCCCAGGATACCCCTCCTCGCCATCGCGGCTGACGTACTCAAGGCTGAGCGCCGGCCCTCTGGAGGTCATATCCGCCGCGGCAACCCGCCACAGGGCTTTGTCGAATCCCCGGACGCCGCCGTGCAACGAGTGCACGCCGTCATTGACCCCTAGTGAGTGCTCGACGCCGGCGATCACGAAACGACCCTGACGGATTCGATTGGCGGTGCGACCGATCAGGCATCCGAAGTACTGTGAGTTGGCCAAGTAGTCCGGCAAACTTCGATGACCCAGCACGACATCGGCATACCGCCCCGCCCGATCGGGTGCCGTCAGTCGCATCACGATACCGCCGTAGCTCAGGATATCCACTTCCATGCCGCGGCGGTTGTGCAGAGAGAAGCGCTCCACTGCAGCGCCGTCCGGCAATGTTCCGAACAGCTCCCGTTTGATGAGCGGAGCACTCATGGCGACCCTCCCTGAACACGTCGAACTCGATGCCTTCGATTCTACAAGGTCCCGCGTACCCCGATGATGTAGGTCGTGGGACGCTCGACATACGAGCGGAACACGTTGACATTTTCAATGTAGTCGCGGCGTACCGATCCGTTCAAGTTGACGCCGGTGAACGTGATCGAAAAGTGGCGTGTGATGTCATAGGAGGCGGTCAAATCCACCTGGCTCGCCGCAGCCGTCCAGGTCGGTTCGGCGGTTCGATCCCCGGTACCGCCGAAATTTTCGAAGTAGCTGCTGCGATAGTTGTAGGCCAGACGCACGCTTGCGCCGTATTTCTCGTAGTAGAACACGCCGTTGACGTTGTCCCGCGAACTGCCGGGAAATCCGCCGTTGAGCACTTCGGAACTCGTCGAGGAACTCACCCCCTTGATGCCGTTGGTATCCAGCGCCGAATCCACGTAAGTGTAGTTCGCCTGGACCCCGAAGCCGTCGAACGGCGACGGCAGGAAGGTAAAGGGCTGATTGACGCCGAATTCAGCGCCTTCCGCAAAGCCACCCGGCGCGTTGACCGGGCCATTCACGGTGAAGAGTTCCGTGAAACCGGGTATTGACACGTTGTTGCTGGTGGCATCGACGATGAAGTCCTTGATCTTTTTGTAGAACAGGCTGCCGTAGACGGCGCCGTGGCTCGCCGTGTAGTACTCGGTGGTTATATCGAAGACCCAGGCCGTCATGGGTTTGAGCTTCGTCTCGCCGATTGTTCCGGCATAAACGCCGGTCGATGGAGTCAGACCGAGGGAGTTCTGCGGCGCCGTCAGATTGTATTCCGGGCGCGACATGACTTCACCCGCCCCCAGGCGCAGATCCAAATCGTCCCGCAGATGGAAATTGAGGTTCGCCGAGGGCAGGAACCGCCAATAGCTGTTGGTCTCAACGACCGGCACTTCCGTCGACGACAGTTGGGCGCCAATGTAGTTGTCCGTGGTGACCGACTCATTGGCGCCGGATTCAAGATTCGTGTAAACGGCCCGCACTCCAGCGTTCCCCGTTACCGGCACACCGAACAACTCCGACTTGTAATCGCCTTGCACATAAAACGCCGAGGTCCGCTCGTACGCGTTAAATTCAGACGACGGACTGGGAGTGGCGAGTGGCGACCCATAGTTCGGGATGGCGCCGGGAAACAATGCCTGGCCGGCGGCGTAGCTCTGAGCGAGCAACGGAATACCGAACGATGAATTGATGAAATTGGTGTTTCCGCCAGGGTACAGAGCCGCGGTGACGGCAGCCTGATTGGCTGCGGGCACGCCCGGAATACCCTTCACCAAGCCCGGCAAATATTCGACGGCGTCGGTCTGCAGATTCGTGACCTGATAGCGGGCACCGGTCTTCAAGATCCACGACGGATCGACGTTGAACTCTAGATCGAGCTTGAAGGAGTTATCGTCCGACCTATAGACGTTTTCGTTTTCGAACAGGGCGAAAACCGCTCCGGGCGGCTGGCCATTGTTCGTGAAGCCCGTGAAAGTCGGGATGGTCGTCGAGCCATTGAAGGCCAAGCCCGGTTCGTTGAGGTTCCCCTGACCAATGAACGCGCGCAGGTCCTGTATGAACTCGGAATTGGAATGCCCCCAATCGAACTTCGCCTTCCAGCCATCGCCGGAATAGACCACGTTGATGCCGCCCACGGCCGATTGTTGGTTGTTGATGAAATACAGCGGATAGGGCTGATACTCCGGTGTCACGGCGGCTGCCGAACCAGGGTAGTACAGCTTGGAGGTGTTGAGGCCCGTCAGGTAGCCGTTCTGCAAGCTGAAGCCGCCGGGAAGCGCGACGGCGTCGTAGATCGACTTGCCACCCGCGCCGCCGTTGAACCATAGATCGGCATAGTCCTGGACTTGATCGTCACCGCGGCGCATGAACTCGTAGTCCACATTCACGTCGAGGTGTTCGTTGGGCTTGTACTGCAAGCCGGCCGTGAGACCCAGCCGGTGATCGACGCCGAGCCCTTCCTGGAGAGTGATACGCGACGGAACGACCACATTATCGACAACCTGGGTCGCATGTCCCGTGTCGTTCGGATCGAAAGACAGATTATCGGTCTCGAATCGGGCAAACGTTTCGTCGACGCGGATCTTTGGGTCGGACTTGAACGCGGAGGCATAAATACCCACGGTGTCATCGAACAGCTTGGTGCCCAAGACCGCGCCGAAGCGGGGCGCATACGACTTTGCCTCGGTATCGTATTGCTCGTCGATACTCACGCTGCCGTAGTAGTTCCCGCCGTTGGGTGGCTTGTAGTCCAATGGCCGCAGGGTTTGCAATTCGATGGCGCCCGCGAGGCCCGGCTCGACCAATTCGGCGCTCGGCGTCTTGTAGACGAGTAACCCCGACAGCACCTGCGTCGGCACGATGTCGAGGTTGACCTGGCGAAAGTCGTCGACTCCCTCGCTGCCGCCGGTCAAGGGCACACGGCCGTTGACGGTGACCTGGACGTAAGAGGGCCCAAGTCCGCGAATGCTGGCGCGGTCGCCGGAGATTCCCTGATCATCGCGATCGATTTGCACCCCGGGGACGCGCGTCAGCGTGTCGGAGACGGAAACGTCGGTGAACTTGCCGAGGTCCTCCATGGTGACCGCCTCCACCACCACACCGGCATCCCGTTTGATGTTTTGGGCGGTTTCGAGGCTCGCTCTGATCCCGGTGACGACCACTTCCTGCAAATCAGAATCGCTGCTGTTGGTCGACGTGCCGGTCGACACGCTCGCATCGGACGCGGTGGCCGTTGTAGCCGTCGCCGTCCCGGCCAACCCCAAGGAGGGCAGCATGAATGCGCCCGCTGAAACACCGATCGCCAGCCGGATGGCTTTAGCCAAAAGCCGCGACGATGCGTCCTTATTGTTCATTTGTTGTCCCCATGTCTAGTTAAACCAGCCGCAACCCATTAAGTAAGCCAGCTTTGAATATTTCAGCTAACTTTACTAATATTTCAGTAAAGTTTACTAGAATTTATTAATTGCAGTCAATATAGGCGCGCGAATTCTGCCGACCGCGTCGGCGCGCAGGCAGGGGGGATCGATGTTTCGAGAGATAAAGTCTTTGCTGGCGCCTGGCGAGGTCCTGCGCCTGCGCACCTTGGCCGCCACCATGCAATTCGTCGACGGCAGAGTCTCGAACCAAACCAACGCGACCAAGAACAACCTGCAAGCGGCGCGTGACGCAGACCCGCGTTACGCCGAATCGGTGAAGATCGTGACCGACGGACTCGCTCGCTCGCGAGAATTTCGCGAGTTCGCGTTTCCAAAGCGCCTGTCGGAGCCGCTCCTGTCGCGCTACGACATCGGCATGCGCTACGGTGCCCATCCCGATTCACCCTATCTGCCGGTGGCACCGAGCGGGCTGCTGCGTACCGACCTTTCCGCCACCATTTTCGTCGCCGACCCCGACACCTATGACGGGGGAGAGTTGGTGGTTTATCTCGGCAACAGGCAGGTGACGTTCAAAGCCGACGCCGGCGACGCCGTCATTTATCCCTCGACGAAGCTGCACGAGGTGACCGAAGTCACCCGCGGCAGTCGCTTGGTCTCCATCGTGTTCATAGAAAGCATCATCGCCGACGAATACAAGCGTACACAGATCTACGAACTGAATGAGATCGCCTCGCTCGAGGGCGCGCAAATGAGCTGGGAGAATCGCATGCGCTTCGAAGTCGCCCGCAATAATCTCATGCGCATGTGGTCCGAGAGCTGATCGCGACGACCGCGCCGCCGCATGCGGCCGCTCCGCGTCGCGCGATGACACGGCCGGCGAGGTCCGGATACGCGAGCCCAACCGGTTTTGATATTATCTGACTTATCTTTTAAATCCACACGAAGCCAAGACCACCGCGGGTGATACATGACCACTTTCGGCAATTACCGTGTCATTGACCGGCCGACGCGGGATCTGCTCGGCGAAGGTCCTGCCTACTCGGTGCGTCGAGGCGCCCTCTTTTGGGTGGATATTCTTGCTCCTGCACTGCGGTCCCTCGATTTGGGCAACGGCCACGTCACAACATGGGACATGCCGGAGAAGATCGGTTGGGCGATCGAATGCGCCGGCGACGACGGCTTCATCGTCGGCTTGAAGAGCGGCTTCGCACGACTCGATCTCGAGACGTTGGCAATCGGGCACATCGGTGATCCGGAGCCGGATCGTCCGCACAATCGCCTGAACGATGCCAAGGTTGATCGAGCGGGACACATCTGGGCCGGCACGATGGACGATCGCGAACTGTCGGCATCGGGCGCATTGTATCGCCTGGGTCCGGACCTTCATTGGACGCGCCACGATGACGGCTACAAGATCACGAACGGCCCCACCTTCAGTCCTGATGGCGCCACGATTTATCACACCGACTCGCTGGACCGGACGGTCTTCGCCTTCGATTTTGCGCCCGAAGGGCGTCTCGTCAACAAGCGGGTGTTCCTGCAATTCGATGAATCGTGGGGCTATCCCGATGGCATGTGCACGGACGCGGAAGGCGGAGTCTGGATCGCTCATTGGGGCGGGGGTCGCATCAGCCGGTTTTCGCCGGACGGGCGGCTCGATCGGTCGATTGCCCTGCCGGCTTCGCAGCTCACCAGTTGTGCCTTCGCCGGCGCCGATTTGGAGCGGATGTTCGTCACTTCGGCCGCCTTCGGCATGGAAGCCGAACCGCTGGCCGGCGCACTGTTCGAAGTCGAGTCCGGCACCCGCGGCATCGCGCCGACCCTGTTCGCCGGTTGACTTCATGGAGCCCCGTAACTCACTCGGGCGCAATCTCACCTACGGGCTGCTCGACAGTCTGGGCCGAAAGATCGTCACCGGGAGTTACGATCGGCAACCATTTCCCACCGAGGCGCAGTTGGCGGACGAATATGCCGTCAGCCGTTCGGTGACCCGTGAAGCGGTGAAGATGCTGACGGCAAAAGGGCTGTTGAGCGCCCGACCACGACAGGGAACGATCGTCCTGCCGCGCACCTCCTGGAACCTGTTCGATCCCGATGTTCTCGACTGGCTGCTCGAGCGAAAATTTTCCATCGAGCTCTTGTTGCAGTTTACCGATCTGCGCGCGGCGATCGAGCCTGCCGCGGCGCAACTCGCCGCCACTCATGGGGATGCGGCGGCAATCGCCGGGATCGCCGCGGGCGCGGCGCGCATGCGCGAAGCCGCTCGTGGCGACGACGATCCGCTCGCGTCGGACATCGCTTTTCATGTCGCGGTGCTCGCGGCTTCGGGCAATCCTTTCTTCGTTCAATTCAGGGATGTGGTGTCCACCGCGCTACACACATCGATTCGTTTCACCAACAAGATTGCCGGTCATACCGCCGATCTGCCCGCCCACGAGGCAGTATTCGAGGCGATTGCGGCGCGCGATGCGGCGCGTGCCCGGCATGCCATGGAGGATCTCATTGCGCTCACGCGCCGCTTACTGGTGAAGCCGTCGGCGCGAGCGGGTAAGCACGGTGGCAAGGCCCGGAGTCAGCGCCGATAGCGGGGATTCTGGCAACAGGCTCCTCGCATCAGACGCTGCGCCGCAGCGCTCCATCCAGAGTCGCAGCACTCGTTGGCGACACCTCGATGCGGGTGGTGATGTCGCCATAGCGAAGTCGGAAGTGTTGGCGGGCGGCGCCCGGCGTGCCGCCCGCGCGCCGTGTCTCCATAACTCGCAACGTCACCGCGTGAAGGCGCGACTGACGCCAGCCAATATCCACCGTCGCGCCACCGCGAGCGCACAGGCCGCGCACGCTGCCGGAATGCCACGCGCTGGGCAGCGCCGGCAGCAGCACGATTTCATCCGTGTGGCTTTGCAGCAGCATTTCCGCAATCGCCGCAGGTCCCGCGAGATGGCCATCGACTTGGTTATAGGCGTCGTTGAGCATGCTCGGCGAGGTGGCTTGGGTGACCAGCTGGGCCAGCAACAAGGCGGCCTCGTCGCCGGCTCCGAGCCGCGCCCACAAGGCGGCACGCCAGGCCCTGAAACCCGAACCACCGGGATTGCCCGAACCCCGGGCTCTCAACGCCTTGCGGGCCGCCTCGCAGAGTTCGGGAGTGCCTCGCGGCGTAATGGCGCTGCCGGGATAGAGCGCGTAAAGATGCGAACAATGCCGGTGCTCGGCCTCGTTCTTGGCATAGTCCTCGATCCACTCCTGCAGCTCCCCATTCTTGCCGATCTGCAGCGGCGGCAAGCGCTGCGCGGCCGCTTGCACCCGGTGGCGCAGCGGCGCGTCGAGATCGAGGTGCGTCGACAGGTCGACGAAGCATGCGAACAGAGCGCAGAGGATTTCGATATCCATGGTCGGCGCGTAGGTCATGAAACCACGGGTCCCGTCGGCCATCACGTAATAGTTTTCCGGCGACGAGGACGGATTGGTGGCGAGGTGGCCTGCAAACGGCCTGCCCGCCGGAATCTCGACCAGAAACTCGACGAAGAACGCGCAGGAGTCCTTGATCAACGGGTACAAACGATGTCGCAGATACCCTTCGTCGCGACCGAAGTCATACCGCTCCAGCGCCTGCAAAACCAGCCAGGCACCGCCGACCGGCCAATGACCCCAGAACGAATCGACCGGAGTCGCCGCCCGCCACAGATCCGTATTATGGTGCAGCACGGATCCCGCGCAATCGTAGTGCACGCGCGCCACCTCCGCCCCGGTGACCCGTAAATCTTCGAGCAGATCGACCAGCGGCTGCACGCACTCGGCCAGATTGCCGGTCTCGGCCGGCCAGTAATTCATTTGCAGATTGATGTTCGTGGTCATTTTCGATCCCCACCACGGCCAGACATCGTCGTTCCAAATACCCTGCAAGTTGGCGGGCTGGCTACCGGGCCGCGAGGCGGCGATCAAGAGGTAGCGTCCGAACTGATAGAAAAGCGCAAAGAAATCCGGATCGGCGGCCGGATCGAAATGCGCGATGCGTTGATCCGTCGTGGCATTGGACGCGGGGTTCGTGGAGCTCGACGCGTCGTGATCGATGGTGAGTTCCACGCGACGAAACAATGTCTGATGATCCTGGATGTGCCGGGCACGCAGCTCGGCATAGGAGCGAAGCGCCGCGGCATCGAGATCGGTCTGGGTACGCGCCTCCGCAACGGCGGAAATATCGCGGTAATTAACGAAGCTCGTGGCGAGGCTCACGAGCACCGTGATTTCGCGGGCGTGTTCGATGAACAGCCCGCCTGATTGTCGGGTCACGGTCCCGCCCTCGACGACGACACGAACCTGCGCGGCAAACTTCAATCCCGGTCCCGACCAATCGGCGGTCCAGGAACCTTGCGGTGCCTGCAATGGGATCATCTGCCCGCAGAGCAGCAGGTCACCATTCGGCAACAGCTCAACCCGGCTCTCGGGGTGCGGCGTGCTGAGCGATACGCGCACGGTCTGACCGCCGCCAAGATCGCCCGTCATGCGCATGACGAATACGCGGTCCGGAAACGATGCGAATGCTTCGCGCCGGGTCATTACCCCGCCGAAGAACTCAGACGGGTCGGTCCGGCACGTGACGCTTGCGATCGCCGCATCGAGGTCGAGACTGCGGCTGTACCGATCGAAGCGCGGGTTCGACAGAATCTCGAGATTCAGATCGCAAAACGGTTGATAGGCCGGCAGCGTATTCGGCGTGCCCATCATGTGCGTCGCGAGCGTAGCGGCTTGCTCGACCTTGCCGCTGAAGATGAGGTCGCGCAGCTCCGCAAGGTGAGCATGTGCACCGGCATTGACATAGGAATGCGGATTGCCCGCCCACAGCGTCGCCTCGTTCAACTGCACCCGGTCGCGGTCGACGCCGCCGAAAATCATGGCGCCGATACGGCCATTGCCGAGCGGCAAGGCCTCGTTCCATAGCGCGGCCGGTTTGCCGTAGTTCAAGTTCAGAGCCGACAGCGGGGTTCCGTCCTCAGTCCCGACCTCCGCCCCAACAGCCCGCCGCGACAAACGGGTCGCGAGCAGCGTCGTGTAGGCCGCTGCTATGAAGTTGCGGCGATTCACGAACTCGCCGCGCGCATCCGCGACCGGGGCACCCGCGCCTCGAGCACCCGGATGATGGAAGCCGCTACCTGCTCGGCCTGTAAGCGCGACCCCGCTGCCGTGTAATGCAAATTACCGTCGTGCAGGTCTTGGTGTCGCAGCATCAGCGCATGTTGATCGTCGAGACTGCAGCCCGATTTCCTGGCATCTTCCACCGCGATGGCATTGCGTAGGACGATTCGGTCATTGGCCGGACCGTCTTCACTGTCGTCGAGCACCGGCGTGGTGGTGGCCATAATGCACTTGGCCGTCGGCCATTGACGCCGCACCTCCCGCAAGAACGCAGGATAGTGCGCGCGATATTCATCCTCCGAATAAGTCCTGCCGTGCATGCCATTGTTCAGATGCACGATGTCGAAGCGAAGTCCCGCCATTTTTCCGTACGCGCGAATCTGCTCGAGCAGCATGTCGGCGCCGACGGCGGCCGAGGTCGCGAACAGATACACGTTCGCCTTGCCCTTGAGGAGATCCGAGGTGGGTTCGTAAAGCCCTCGAGTAATCGAGTCGCCCAGCAGCAGCACATTGGGTAACCGATCGTCCTGCACCGCCGGCCG
>Ga0116226_10001903_pt1 | contig 18106 bp, 15 predicted proteins | sample S1TSphfallax_FD_89692 | JGI IMG/M metagenome (GOLD analysis project Ga0116226, IMG submission 89692) | Host-associated microbial communities from peat moss isolated from Minnesota, USA - S1T2_Fa - Sphagnum fallax MG | ecosystem: Host-associated > Plants > Peat moss > Unclassified | place: USA... | reverse complement strand
GTCGACCACCAGCGCCCTGCGCAAATCCTCGGGGTGGTGGACGGCTAGCCATAGGATCATGGTCCCGCCCAGGGAGTGTCCGATGACGGTGGCGGGGCTTAGTCCCTGGTCGCGGATATAGGCATCGATGGCCTCCGCCGTGGGAATGAGGACCGGGCCTTCGCTGTTGCCCCGAGCCGGCTCGCCCGCGAAGCCCGCCACCTCGACGAGATGCAGTCTATAGTGGCTCTTCAGCCGGTCAGCGGTCGCGCGCCAGGTCTCGCGGGATGAGGCAAGTCCTGGGATCAGAACGAGGTCGGGGCCCTGGCCGATCACTTCGACGCTGATCCGGTCCCTGATGACCAGGCGGCTATCTGAATATAGGCGCGGAGGCGTCGGAGACGTGGCGGTTTTCGTCTCGCTCCTGGCGGCGTTGGCGGGGATGAGGCCGCCCAGCAGGAGGGCTAGGGCCAAGGCGTGGGCGGGTTGCGAGCGGAGCATTGCGGCGTTTCCTTCTGGGGTCAGGCGCTGGCTTCGTCCACCAGGCGGCTCATGGCCGCGAGATAGGCGATGAAGGCGTCGCGTCCGGCCGCCGTGAGGCGGACGCGGGTGAGGGATTTGCGGTCCACGAAGCTCTTGTCGATAGCCACATAGCCCTCCCCCTCCAGCTTGCGCAGATGGTAGACAGATTGCCGTCCATGGATTTCAGCCGGGTCTTCAGATCATTGAAGCCGGCATGGTCCCGGCTGGCAAGATAGGCCACGGCGCCCAGGCGCACCCGCCCGTGGGTGACCTCCGATCAGCCTCGATGTTGAAACCTGTCCTGACCCGCCGCCCCGCCATCGCCCATGGGCCTCAGTCTCCCAAGCCCAGCTCTCAAAAGGCGAGTGAAGAACTAGCGATAAATGTTCCAAGCCTTACTGGTCTGGTGCAAGGTTTCGCTCTTGGCGACTAAACCTTCGCCGGCACGTAGATCTCCCCGCCGCCTTCCCTGAACTTCTCCGTCATCTCCGCCATGCCGGTTTCGGCCACGTCATTCTGCGTCGCCGCCGCGTCGCGGATTTCCTGGCTGATCTTCATGGAGCAGAACTTCGGCCCGCACATGGAGCAGAAGTGGGCGGTCTTGTGAGCCTCCTTGGGCATCGTCTCGTCGTGATATTCCCGGGCCGTCTCCGGATCGAGGCCCAGATTGAACTGGTCCTCCCAGCGGAACTCAAAGCGGGCGCGGGATAGGGCGTCATCCCAGGCCCGGGCCGAGGGATGGCCCTTGGCGAGGTCGGCCGCGTGGGCGGCAATCTTGTAGGCGATGACCCCCTGCTTGACGTCTTCGCGATCTGGAAGCCCGAGGTGCTCCTTCGGTGTGACGTAACATAACATCGCCGTGCCGAACCATCCGATCATCGCCGCGCCAATGGCGGAGGTGATGTGGTCATAGCCTGGCGCAATGTCGGTGGTGAGGGGCCCGAGAGTATAGAAGGGCGCTTCGTGACAGGCGGCGAGCTGTTTCTCCATATTGGCCTTGATCTTGTGCATGGGCACATGACCCGGCCCCTCGATCATCACCTGAACGCCATGCTTCCAGGCGACCTTGGTCAGCTCTCCTAGCGTCTCCAGCTCGGCGAACTGCGCCGCGTCATTGGCGTCGGCGATACAGCCGGGCCGCAGGCCATCGCCAAGCGAGAACGAGACGTCATAGGCGCGCATGATCTCGCAGATGTCTTCAAAGTGTTCGTAGAGGAAGCTCTCGCGGTGGTGCGCCAGACACCACTTGGCCATGATCGAGCCACCCCGCGAGACTATGCCCGTGACGCGCTTGGCGGTCAGCGGGATGTAAGGCAGGCGCACGCCGGCATGGATGGTGAAATAGTCCACGCCCTGCTCGGCCTGTTCGATAAGGGTGTCGGCGAAAATGTCCCAGGTCAGATCCTCGGCGACGCCGCCGACCTTTTCCAGGGCCTGGTAGATCGGCACGGTCCCCAAGGGCGTCGGGCAATTACGCAGGATCCACTCGCGGATATTGTGGATGTTGCGGCCCGTGGAGAGATCCATGATGGTGTCCCCGCCCCAGCGGATCGCCCAGACCATCTTGTCGACCTCATCCTCGATGGACGAGAGCACGGCGGAATTGCCAATATTGGCGTTGATTTTGACCAGAAAGTTGCGCCCGATCGCCATGGGCTCCAGTTCGCCATGGTTGATATTGGCCGGGATGATCGCTCGGCCTCGGGCCACCTCATCGCGCACGAATTCGGGCGTCACGAAATCGGGGATCGAGGCGCCGAAATCTTCCCCATCGCGAATGAAGGCGTCAGTCTCCCGGCGACGCAGATTTTCGCGGATGGCGACAAATTCCATCTCCGGTGTGATGATACCGGCGCGGGCATATTCCAGTTGGGTCACAGCCCGGCCAGGCTTGGCGCGCAGGGGCTGGCGGTCGCTGACGAAGGCGGGCGCCAGATGGCGGCCCTTGGCGCCTCCATTATCTTCGGGCTTCAGGGGGCGTGGCGCGACGGACTCCACATCGCCCCTCGCCAGGACCCAGGCTTCTCGGGGCCGCGCCAGACCTTTCGCGATATCGATCACGGCATTTGGATCGGTGTAGGGGCCAGAGGGGTCATAAATCGTGATCGGCGGCTCACCGGCCGAGGGGTGGACGGCCACCTCCCGGAAGGGCACGCGCAGGCAGGGGTGCAGGACGCCCTTCTCATAGACCTTGCGCGAGCCGGGCCGCTCGCCGGTGGGGATGGCGGTCTTGATGGGCGTCTGGATATTCATGGGTCCTCGCACGGCTCTAAAGACTTGAGGGCCGGCGGCTTCGGTGACGGAATGCGGGTTATGAGCGTTAAGCGCCCGGTTGCCCACGTTCCCTCCCTTCGCCGGCATGACCCGGATCAGGTTCGGCGGGTCGCCGCCCTGAGCGGCCTCTCAGTCCCTTTGAAGACGGGACTCCCCGGAGAACGGATGTGACCCTATGCCCGTGACGTTGCAGGTCAAGAGCGGCCGGGCCGGTCTCAATCCCGGGCGGCGAAAACATCCTTGGGGTCAGCGACATTGAGTAGCGGCCCGCCACCGGCAAACCGCGCCAGATTGTCCAGAAACAGCGCCTGATTTCGCTTATTCTCTCCGCCGGTGACGCCCGAGCAATGGCCCGTCAGGCTGACCCGAGGGTGGTCCCAGAAGGGGCTATCGACCGGCAGGGGCTCCGTCTCGAAGACGTCAAGCACCGCGTGTTCGGGGAGCCCAGCATCCAAAGCCGCAAGGAGGGCCGCCTCATCGACCAAACCGCCTCGGCCCACATTCACAAACACCGACCCCGGTTTCATGGCCGCGAAGAAAGCGGCGCCCGCGAGATGGCGGGTTTGGCCGTTGAGGGGGATGGAGAGCACCACCACATCGGCGTGCGGCAGTTCATCTGGCAGGGCGCCGAGATCCACTATCCGGTCGGCGAACGGCGAAGCGCTGGCGTCGCGCCGCACGCCCACCACCCTGGCGCCGAACGCCTGAGCGCGCCGCGCCGCGGCCTGGCCTATGGCGCCATAGCCAATGATCAGCCATGTGGTGTCCGCCACCTCGCGAAAGCCTTGACGCCACCAGACATGGGCCGTCTGGGCCGCGCGGCGCTCGGGCCCGCGCTGGAAATGGTCCAGCACCCCCGCCATGACATAATCGCCCATGCCCACGGCTTGACCATGGCTGATGGAAAGCTTCGCACCCTTGCGGACCATTTCGCCAAAGGCCGGATTGTCAAAACCCGCCGCCGCGCTTTGCACCCAGGCGAGGCTGGGGGCCTTGAGCAGGGCGATGAAAAAGTTGCGCGCGGCGGGACTGAAAAAGACGTCGTGGTTGGCCCAAGCGATCGTCGGGGCGGCCTCATCTATGGAGATCTCGACTCCGTCCAGGCGGATCACGCCGTCCTCGCCCATGATTAGGACCTCAACGCCGGGCGCGGCCGCCGCCACCTCCGCTTCGATGCGGCGATAGGAAGGGCCATAGATCAGAAGCCGGGTCACATGCGCGCCTCGTCGTCAGGACGTTGAAGGGCGCGACCATGATCGCCGCGCAAGTCCTCTTAGGCTGGCTTATCGCCTCTTCGCTAGGGGAGCGGCGCCCCGATAGCGCAACCGGGCGTCGTCGACCTGGTTTCAGGCCAGAAGCCGCTGGACCGTTTCGGCAACGTGTTCAGCGTCATAGGGCTTACTGAAAAAGACACCCTCTCCAGGCAAATTATCAGTATCGAACCGCCTGGCCCCAGAGGTGAAGACGAGGCGAACCGTCGGATGTGTTTCGCGAGCGCGCCGCGCCAGTTCCAGGCCATCCACGGCGCCCGGCATCTGAATATCCGTGAAGATCAGATCTACATCATCACGTGTGCGGATAAGGGCGAGAGCGTCGGTCCCATTGGCCGCCTCGACCACATCGAACCCGGCCTCTCGCAGACAGGCCACCGCATCGACGCGAGTCAGAATCTCGTCTTCAACAACGAGCACGGTCTTCAAAGAGGGTCGGGTCATACTGGCGGAATACTTCACCAGAGGCATCGTTCCGAACTTGAAACATATATTCGGGCGCGTCGCGCTTGGCGTCCAGTGTTTCTCAGCTCGCGGAAGGCCGCAAATTCGACATCTCACCCGAGCGATGCATAAACAATGGTCCCGCACTATCTTAAGCGTCGCCATGGTCGCCAAAGCCCGCAAAGTCACCTCCGCCAAGCGTGTTCTCGTGTTTCAGGGAGGCGGCGCTCTGGGCGCCTATCAGGCGGGTGTCTTCGAGGCCCTGTCCGAATCCGGTCTTGAGCCGGACTGGCTGGCCGGCATATCCATCGGCGCGGTCAACGCCGCGATCATCGCCGGCAACCCTCCCAAGGACCGCGTCGCCCGGCTCGACGCGTTCTGGCGTCAGGTTTCAGCCGGTCCGCAGTTCGCGCCTCCTTATCTGCCTCCGGTTGCGCTGCCGTGGCTGGCTCAATTGAACGCGGCCAGCGCCATGATGTTCGGTGCGCCGGGTTTCTTTACGCCGCGAATGCCGCCGCCGCAGTTCACCCCACCCGGGCCTCCCAGCGGGGTTAGCTATTATGACAGCGGGCCTTTGAGGGCGACGCTGGAGCGGCTGGTGGATTTTGACCGCATCAATGCCGGTCCGATCCGCCTCTCGGTGGGGGCGGTCAATGTCGAAACGGGCAATTTCACCTATTTCGAGAATCAGGACGGCGGCCGGATCGGTCCGGAGCACATCATGGCCTCCGGCGCCCTGCCGCCCGGCCTTCCGCCTGTGGAGATCGACGGCGCCTGGTATTGGGACGGAGGCTTGGTCTCGAATACGCCCCTGGAATTTGTGCTCCAGAGTGAAGTGCGTGAGGATCTGGCCATCTTTCAGGTGGATCTGTTTCCCGCCCGGGGGCCGCTCCCCAGGACCGTGGCCGAGGCGGCGGACCGGGAGATGGACATCCGATACTCCAGCCGCACACGGCTCAACACCGACCAGCCTTTGGAAATCCGCCGGCTCAAACGCATGGCCCGGGAGCTGATCGAAAAGTTACCCCGCGACCTCGCTCAGACCCCCGCGGCCCGACGCCTGGCCGAGGCCTCGGTGGAAAACGCCGTCAACATCATTCAACTCATCTATCGCGGGAAGCCCCATGAGAATGGGCATCGCGATTATGAATTCTCCCGCGCCACCATGGTCCAGCATTGGGCCGCGGGCCAGCGCGCGGCGGAGGCGGCTCTGTCCCGCAAGGTCGCGATCCTCAATCCTCAGGGCGAGGATGTCGCCCACGTGTTCGATGGCCGCGAGGAGACAACGGCATGAGTCTCACATCGAAAGTCGCCGTGGTCACCGGCTCCACAAGCGGCATTGGCCTGTGCATCGCCAGGGCCCTAGCGGCCGAAGGCGCGGACGTGGTGATCAATGGCTTTGGCAAGGCGGAAGATGTCGAGGCCGAACGGGCCAAGATCGTCGCGGAGTTCGGTGTCCGCTGCGCCTATTCCCCCGCCGACATGACCAAGGCCGAAGAGATCGCGGGCATGATCGAAACCGCCGCGTCGGAATTCGGGTCGGTGGATATCCTGGTAAACAATGCCGGTATCCAGTTCGTCGCGCCCGTGGATGAATTCCCCATCGACAAATGGAACCAAATCCTGGCCATAAATCTCTCCGCCGCCTTCCACGCCATGCGCGCGGCGATTCCGGGCATGAAGGCGCGGGGCTGGGGCCGCATCATCTCCACCGCCTCGGCCCATTCCAAGGTCGCCTCGCCCTTCAAGTCCGCCTATGTAGCGGCCAAGCATGGATTGGATGGCCTCACCAAGACCGTCGCTCTGGAGGTCGCGACCCATGGCGTCACCGCCAATTGCATCAGCCCAGGCTATGTTTGGACACCGCTGGTGGAGAACCAGATTCCCGAGACCATGAAGACCCGGGGTCTCACCCGCGATCAGGTGATTAATGACGTGCTCCTGGATGCTCAGCCCACGAAGCAGTTCGTGAAGCCCGAAGAAGTTGCGGCCCTGGCGGTCTTTCTCTGCTCCGACGCCGCGGCTCAGATCACGGGAGCCAATCTCTCCATTGATGGCGGCTGGACCGCGGAATAGGCGGAAGAGCCGTGGGCGGATTTATCGGCCTCGCGCGCACCTGCGGGGTCTCTTCGATCCTGATCGCCTTGGCGGCTGGGGCCTGGGCGGAGGCGCCCCTGCCCCTGGCTCCCAATGTTGATCTCGCCCGCGTGTATGGTGGCTGGCACATCATTGCCACCATGCCCAACAGCTTCGAGCGCGGCATGGTCGCCCCCTATGACGTCTATGCGCCGGGGGCCAAGGGCGAAGTCCGGGAAGATTTTTACGTCCAGCGGGGGAGCTTCGGCGCGCCACGCAAGCACTTCACGGTCCGTGATTTCATTGCGCCGAGTACGGGTAACGCGCACTGGCGGGTCCAGGTCATCTGGCCGCTGAAACTTCCCTTCTTGATGCTCTATCTGGACCCCGGGGGACGCTACATCCTTTGGGGCGAAGATAGCCGTAAGCTGGGTTGGGTCTATGCCCGCGAGACCGACATTCCGGATGCGGACTACCGAGATCTGATGCAACGGTTCGCGGTGCTTGGCTTCGACACGACGAAATTCCGCAAGATCGTCCAGCATCCGAACCAGATCGGCGCTCCCGGCTATTGGAGCGACGGGATCAAGCCCTGATCAGAGCAGCGCCTTTGCGGCCGAGGCCACAGCCTGGGCGGTAATCCCAAAGTGTTCATAGAGCTGTGGGGCGGGGGCGGAGGCGCCGAAACCCGACATGCCAATGAAAGCGCCGCGCTCGCCGATCCACCGATCCCAGCCCAGCCGCGCCGCGGCTTCCACCGCGACCCTGGGCGCTGCGCCCAGAACCATGGCGCGATACGCGTCGTCCTGGGCCTCAAAGCGCTCCCAGCAGGGCATGGAGACCACCGCCGCCGCCACGCCATCGGCGGCCAAGATCTCGGCCGCCTTGACCGCGATTTCCACCTCCGATCCCGTGGCCAGGAGCGTGACGGTGCGGGCGCCGTCGGTGTCGCGCAGCACATAGGCGCCCTTGGCGCTGAGGTTCTCCGCGTCGGCCGTTGTCCGCAGTGTCGGTAGATTCTGCCGGGACAGGGAGAGGACCGATGGGGTGTGCAGCGACTCCAGCGCCGCGAGCCAGCACTCGGCCGTCTCCACCGCATCGGCTGGCCGGAAAACATCCATATTGGGTGTGGCCCGCAGCATGGCCAGCTGTTCAATGGGCTGGTGGGTGGGCCCATCCTCCCCAAGCCCGATCGAATCATGAGTCATCACATAGATGACCCTTATGCCCATCAGGGCTGATAGGCGCATCGCTCCCCGGGCATAGTCGGCGAAGGTCATGAAGGTGCCCCCATAAGGGATGAAGCCGCCATGAAGCGCGATGCCGTTCATGGCCGCCGCCATCCCGTGCTCGCGGATGCCGTAATGCACGTAACGTGCGGTGAAGTCGTCCGGCGTCACTGATCCCATGCCCGACGTGATGGTGAAATTGCTGTGAGTGAGATCGGCTGAGCCGCCCAGGGTCAGATTGGTCGCGGCGTTGATCACGCCCAGCACCATCTCCGAAGCCTTGCGTGTGGCGATCTTGGGCGCCGTCGCGGACAGCTCCGCCTTGAAGGCGTTAAGCTTCTCCGCCACCTCGGGCCCCAGCTCGGTCTGCGCTTGACGCATGAAGGCCGCGCCCTGAGGCGAGGCTGCGAGGCGGGACCGCCAGTCCTCACGATCGACCCGACCCCGGGCGCCCGCCGCGCGCCAGGCGGTGAGAATGGGCTCTGGGATAACGAAGGGCGGATAAGGCCATCCGAGCTTTTGGCGCGCCCCTGCGATTTCCGCCGCCCCGAGCGCCTCGCCATGCGCCTTGGAGGTGCCGGCCCGGGTGGGGGCTCCAAAGCCGATGGTGGTGCGGCAGGCGATCATCGTCGGGCGCGACGTTTCGGCGCGGGCCTCGGCCAGGGCCTGGGTGATGGCGCTGGGATCATGGCCATCAATCGCGAGGGTGAGCCAGCCGGCGGCCTTGAAGCGACCAAGCTGATCCATGGAGGTGGAGAGACTGGTGGGGCCGTCAATACTGATCCGATTATCGTCCCAAAGTACGACAAGTTTGGAGAGGCCCAGGTGCCCGGCCAGATCAATGGCCTCGTGGCTCACCCCCTCCATGAGGCAGCCATCCCCGGCGATGACATAGGTGTTGTGGTCGACCAGATCATCGCCAAAGCGCGCATTCATCAAACGTTCCGCCAGGGCCATGCCGACGGCGGCGGCAATTCCCTGACCGAGCGGCCCTGTCGTGCTCTCGATGCCCTGGGCGTGACCGAATTCCGGGTGGCCCGCGGTGCGCGATCCGAACTGGCGAAAGGCGCGGATCTGATCGATATCCATGTCCGCATAGCCCATCAGATAGTGCAGGGCATATTGCAGCATCGAGCCGTGGCCGGCCGACAGGACAAATCGGTCGCGATCCGGCCAGTCCGGCGCCGACGGGTCAATCTTCAGGAACTTCGTAAACAGCACCGTCGCCACGTCGGCCATACCCATGGGCATGCCCGGATGCCCGCACTTGGCGGCTTCCACCGCGTCCATGGCGAGGGCGCGAATGGCGTTGGCCATATCGTCATGGCCAACCGTTTGGCCTCTGGCTGCCATGAGGGCGTGGTCAAGCGTTGTCACAGGCGGTGTGTTCCCTTGGCGTCAGGCGCCGGACCGGTCGACCCATATTTACCCGCCCCTTGGCCCCGCGCCACGGCGCGGGGGCGCTAACCATCGTTACTTCGTGTTCTGCTGCAGATAGGCGACCACGTCGGCCCGCTGTTGGGGGTCCTTGACGCCAGTATAGGTCATGTAGGTCCCGGGCACCATTTTCTGGGGATTTTCCAGATAGGTGTAGAGGTTCTGCTCCGTCCAAACGATGCCCGAACCCTTATTCGCCGGCGAATAGTGGAAGCCTGGCACGCTCCCCGAATGACGCCCCACAATGCCGTGCAGGCTTGGGCCCACCAAGTTCTGACCCGCCGCGATGGCGTGGCAGGCGGAGCAGATGGCGAAGACCTGAGCCCCGGCGGTGGGGTTGCCATAGACGTCGCCGCCATTGAATTTCACGTCAAGTTTGATGACGCCGGGACCCGGGGCGCCCACGCCCGTGGCCGCGGCTGTCGCGGTCGGCGCCGCGCCCGACTCGGCTGGCGCCGTGGCGGGGGCCGGGGGGAGGGGCTGGGCGTCGGTGATCCCGCCAGAGACCGCCTCCGGCGGCGCGGCCACCTTGGGCGAGCAGGCGGCCAGGGCGATGGCGCCGGCCGCGGTCAGGCCAAGAGCAAGCGAAGCATAGCGAAAGGACATTCGAAAGTTCCCTGATGCGGTCGGCGCGCGCCGACGTCGCGGCTTTTCGCAGATGCCTCGCGCTTCGTCGAGACCGGGCGGGCGGGATTGGTCTTCGGCGTGCGTGCGCTTCAGTCCATCGCCCCGCATCTTCTGGCAAGAGGGCGCTAAGGCCTGAGACCCATCACAGATTCAGCGGAGGATCCCTTCCCTGCCCGACCCAGGCTGGCGCGCTCGAAACGCCACAGGGCGGCGGCGACAAGCAGCCAGGCCAGGAACCAGGGCCAGTGTGGGCCAGGTGTGTTGGGTGCGGGGCCGGCGAACGCGGGCCGCGCCGCCGACGCGCTCGCCAAGGCTTGTGTGGCAATGCGGTCGTCCTCGGCCGCCAGGGCCGGGGCCTGATTGGCGGGGCGGGCGTAGAAGCCCTGCTCCTGCGGCGAGGCTCCGCCCCTGACAGTAACCCGCAGAATGCGCCAGCCTGGGGTGGCGGGCCAGTAGCCCGCGCAGGCGGCGGCGCCCGTGGCCGGATCGACCAGCAGGCGCGTCCAGGCGCCGGAAGGCTCCCGCACTTGGGCCTCGCCCTTCAGCCCGCACAGGCTAAGGCGGCGCCCCTCGCGCGGGTCAGAATCGAAGGTCACGGCGATCGCCGATGGGGCTGGGCGGGCCAGGGCGGCGACCATCGTCCCCCACAGATCGCCGTAGCGCTGGCCGAAGCCCGCCGTGACCAGGCCGGAGCTGTCGGTCACCGACCACACGCCCAGGCGACCCAGGCCCTCGGCGCGCCAGCGCGCCAGCACCGCCCCCGTCGCGTCGCGCAGCAGCGGGGTGGAGTCGGGCGCCGGAACGTCCACCCGCCGCCGCGTCAATTCAGGCAGGGCGACCTCGTCCGGCGTGGACGCGCTTGGGGGTCCCGAAGGCGTCAGGCTGGTCGCGATGGTCGTCTCGCCGTCGGCGAGCGGCAGGCCAAGGGCGCCCCAGGCGTCGCGTAAGCCGGCCGGCAGGGGGCCGGTGACGCGGAGCAAGAGGCCGAGACCGCCGCGCACCGCCGAGACCAGGGCGGCGCGGTCGCTTGGCGAAAGCGCTGCCCAGCTCCGCTCATCCACCACGACGAGGTCGAGGCGGCCGAGGGTCGAGGCGTTCAGGGGCGGGCGTGGATCGCCCAGCTCCAGCCCCGCGCCCAGGCTCACGGCCACCTGCAGTTCGATACCCGAATCCGCCGCCCAGCGTCGCAGCGCCTTGACCTCTGGCCCTGGTGACCCCGCCAGAAGCAGGACTTTCGGGTCGGGGGCCGCGGCGGTCCAGACCGGAAGGTCCACAGTCTCCACGGTGTGCCCCGCTTTGCGCAGGCGCACGGCGAAGAGAGCGGCGCCCGGTTCGCGCGCGGCGCCCGTTAGGGCGAACTTGCCAGAGGCCGGCAGCCGCTGGGAGTCCGCCACCTGGCCGGCGGGATCGAGCAGGTCCACCATCCCACCGTTTAGCCCCTCCACCCGGCCCGTGGCGGTGAAGCCCGCGCCCGGGGCCACCGTGGCGGGGGGATAGAGCTCGGCCACGCCCGTGGGCGCCGGGGCGGGGTCGAATGACACGGCGCGGCCCTGGGCCGCGGGGCGGTCCCGTGGCTCCAGCCCTTGGCCCAGCACATGCAACAGGGCCACCTCGGGATGGCGGCGCAGCGCGGTGGCGAGATCCGGAGCGGCCTCACCCCCGAGGCCGGCGGGCGCCTCGGGCAGCACGATCAGCCGCTCGCCCGCTGGTGTCAGGCGGGACGCTTCGGGGGTGGCGATGCTCAGGGCGCCGGTCCCCGCCCCCGCCATCGGCGGGGGGAACAGGCTGAGGTAGAGCAGCACGGCCAGCACTGGTTGGACCGCCAGCAACAGCGCGAGGCGCCAGGTGGCCGCGCGCTCCGCCTCCGGCGCGCGCCTCTGCCACAGCATGAGGCGAATGCAGGCGCCCGCGGCGATGGCGGCAAGGGCCAGGGCAGCCCACAGACCGACCGATGGAAGAAGACTCATCGGGCTCGCTCGCCGCTCAGTTCTTCACGGTCTCGACGAGCTGGCTCGCCGCTCAGGGCTTCCAGGTAGCGGCGACCCGTGACGCCCGCCTCGGGGCGGCGCGCCACGTGCGGCGGCGGCGGCTTCAACGCGGTCCAGACCAGGGCGCGCAGGCTGGCGCGGCAGGCGACGCAGCCGGGGTCGCGGCGCACCGCGTCGATGGCCGCGGCGAACGAAAGGGCATCGACGCCGCGGCTCGCATCCGTCCGCAGCCAGGCCTCCAGGCTTGCCAGCGACGGAGCCGGATCACTGCTTCCCGCCTCGCCCAGGGCGCGCCAAGCCGCGGCGGGGACCGGGTCGGGGGCGTCAGCGGGGGCCAACTCCAGGGCGCCGTGCTGGAGCCCGTCACGCTTGCCCGTCAGGCGGCGCGACTCGTCGATGGGCGGTGTGTGGCTGCTGGCGTGAGGCACATAGATGCGCTCGGCCTGCTGCGCCTCCTTAATGAAGGCCAGGGCCTTTTCGGCGAAGGGGAGGGCGCCGGCCGGATCGCCCTGGCGCAGGCGCGTCTCGGCTTGGAACATCTGGTCCACCGCCAGTTTCAGCTTGACCCGGCTGCTGGGGTCGACCGCCGAGCTTTCGGTGTCGTCGTGGGCGTGGCCATAGTCGTGCAGGACGTCGACCTCGACTCCGAAGCCCGACGGCGCGGCGCGAGTGTCGGTCCCAGCGGCCCCCGTGGGCAGGGGCGTCTTGGCGGCGGTGGCGGGTTTCGCCGCCGGCGCGTCGTCGTCATCGCTGATGGGCAGAGCGTTTTCCGCCTTCTCCTTCTCGCCGCCCAGGAACTGGCTGTAGCGCAGGCGCTGCCCTTCCTGGTCGGCGCCGAGCGCGTCCGAGCGGGCGAGGAAGCGCGCGGCGGGCAGGGCGCGGCGCTCCTTCAGAAGCTGCGTGGCGTCGATGATGATCTGGCGCTCGCTGCTCAGATAGGCGGGCAGCACTTTCTTCACCGCCGCGTCCAGCCCCTCGCCCATCGTCTCCACCTTCGCCGGCCAACGCAGTATCAGGCTGGGGCCAGCAGTCGTCTGGGGGGCGGGGGCGCGGTTATCGGTCACGACGAGCTGAGCCACGAGGTCACCGCCCTGCTGGAAACCCAGGCTAGCGAAGTCCAGCGCGGCGGTGAAATGGCGGAGCCGTGCCGTCCCGTCGCCATGCAGGACCATGTCGCGTTCGCGGAACTTGACCTCCTCGCCCTCACCCTCGGCGAAGGTGAGGCGCAGCGTGGCCTCCGGCGACACGCCGTAGTCGTCGGTCGCTTCGAACGCCACCGACCAGCTTTTTTGTCCCGGCGTCACGAGGGTCAGGCCCTGGGCCGGGCGCAGCACCGTCACCTGCGGCGGGGCGTCGGCGATGGCGTCCAGCCGGTGCAGCGGCGTGGTGGCGGGCGCCCCCCGGGGGACCACCCGGTAGAGCAGTGAGCGGTCCAGGGTCAGGCCCGCGCTCCAGTCCTCGCCCACCGGCTTGAGCCCCACGGGCTGGCCCTGAATTACCGACATCTCCGCGCCGCCAGGGCGTGGGGTGAACCGCAGTGTCCATTCCAGCCGCGAGCCCTGTGGAACCTGGCCGTCAAGGCTGGTCAGGTCGCGCGGGGGCAGGCCGGTATAAGCGGGGGGGATAACATGCAGCCGCTGCCCCACCAGGTGGGGAACTCCCGGCGGCGCGGCGGCGCCTTCGTGGGCGGGGGAAAGGGCGCCGGCGCGGGGCCACAGAAGGAGCAGCGTCAGCGCCAGTAGCCCTAGGGCCCAGGCGATGGCGATGCGGCGCACCGACCAGGCTTGGCGCGGGTCGGGAGCGGCCGCCGCCAGCCGGCTCCGCACCCGGTCGTATTGCAGCCGCTGCAGCGGGCCGAGGCCCGCCCGGTCGATGGTCAGAAGGTCGCCGCTGTCCTCCAGTTCAGGCAGCATGCCGTCCAGCCGCCGTACAATCCAGGTCCGATCAAAGCGGCGGCCCCGCACCAGCGCCGCGACCGCGAGGATCGCCATGCCGACGACGACGACAGCCAGGGCGGTGGAGACGCCCGCCAGTCGCCAAGCGGCCGCCGCGATCAGCAGCACCAGCGGGGCGCCGGCCAGGATGTCATCCAGGGCGCCGCGTCGGCGCGCCTGGCGGGCCCAGCGGTCGATCATGGTCACGCTCATGGCGTCTGGGCCCGTTGGCGGCGGGTGGCGAGCCAGCGCTCCAGGGCGAACAGAGCAACGGCCAACAGCGCGAGAGCGGGCGTGAGGTCCTGAGCCGGGGCGCCGCCGGCGCGTGCGCCGAGGAGTGGCTGAAAGTCACGGGCCCAGACCCGGGTGGGCGGCGGCGTTGGATCGGCCAGCAGCGCCTCGAGTCGCGTGGGGAAGTCGGGCGCAAGCAGCTCCGGCATGGTCTCGGAATCGAGCGGACCGGTGAATCTCCGCCAGCGCCCGCGGCCGAGACTCCCGCCTTCCACGAGCGTCCGACCCTGGGCGTTGCGCCATAGGGGCGTGGCGGGTCCTAGCCCGTCGATAGAGGCCTCGGCTGGCAGCAGCACCGCCGCGCCCTTTGCCAGGCGATCGCGCACGGCCGCTGGGAGAGGACCGGGGGCCAGCCACGCGACGGCATGGACGCCCTGGGGCAGCGGTTCGCTGAGCGGGCCGGCATCAGGTGCGGAGAGGGTGGGCGAAGGCGCCCAGGCCGCGACGGCGGCGCGCAAATAGCGGGCTGCCGCCTCGAAGCCCGGGGCGGAGCGGAGGACGAGAGGGGGCGGGGCGGCGGAAGTGGCGGGGGTGGCGACGGCGGGACTCTCACCAGGCAGCACGCGCCAGTCCACCGCGCGCGAAAGCCGCGGCCGCTCCGCATCGACCCCCTGCAGCACCGCCGGGACCACCACCGTCAGGGTCGCCTCGCGCGGCAGGTCCGCGTCCAGTTCCCTTAGCAGGCTGGAGATCGGCGCCATGCCGGCGGGCGCCCGCCGCCCCAGGCCTGGAAACCCCGGCGCCAGCCAGAGCATGTGCGCACCCCTCGGCGCCTGGGCCCTCGCCGCCGCCGGGTCGGCGCCTGGCGCCGCCGCCAGCCAGGCGCCTCTGCCGCTCTCGCCCCGCCACACCGGGCGCGCCAGCACCAGGGCCAGCAGCGTCAGCAAGGCCAAGCGCGCCGACAGCAGGGCCAGCTCGTCCAGACGCGGCCGCCGCCGGGGTTTGGGCCGGGGCTCCAGCCAGCGCAGGGCGGCGAAGGCGATGGGTCGCTGAATGTCTCGCCGCGACAGGTGGATCAGGAGCGGCAGCATTAGAGCCGCCAGCGCCGCCAACCCCATGGGCGCCAGCAGGGCCGCGCTCATGCCTTGCCCCCGAACAGGCGGCGCAGCGGCTGGTCGAGCGGCTCGTCCAGCACATATTCGGCATGGCGCACGCCGCGGGCGTCCAACTCGGCGCCGATCCGCGCTCGCGCCTCGCCGAAGCGGCGCAGGAAGTCGGTGCGCAACAGCCGGCCATCGCCTGGCAGTTCATGCCCGGTCTCGGGATCTCGGAAGCGATGACCGCCCTGGAAGGGGAAGTCGCGCTCCTCCACCGTCAGCAGGCGGATGGCCAGCACCTCGCGTCCCGCTGTCGCCAGCCGCCCGGCCAGATCGACGCTCTGGGGATCGAACACGTCGCTGAGCAGCACCACCAGATCGTGGGCGCCGATGCGGTCCCAAAGGGGCGCCCACCGCGGCGGCGGCGGGAAGCCGCCCGCCGCTTTCACCGTGGCCATCTCCAGCCACAGGCGATCGCGCTGGCGCCGGCCCGCGCCCGGGGCCAGCAGATGCGGGCGGTCGCCCGCAAGAGTCACCCAGCCGAAGCGATCGCCACCGGCCAGGGCCATTTCCGCCAGGCCCGCCGCCAGGGCCTTGGCCGCGTCCAGCCGCGACCATTCCGGGCGCGCGGCGTCGGCCTGGCCCATGGAGCCGCTGGCGTCCAACAGGATCCACAGGGTCAGGGGGCTTTCGCGCTCGGCCTCGCGCACGAACACCCGGTCGGAGCGGGCATAGAGTTTCCAGTCGACCATGCGCGGCTCGTCGCCGGGTTCGTAGGCGCGATGCTGGGCGAATTCGAGCCCGGCGCCGCGGTTGCGGCTGGCGTGGACGCCGGAGCCGGCGCCCGCCGCGCGCCGCGCGCGCAGCTTCAGCCCCCGAAGCCGGTGGCGCACCTCCGGCGGCAGCAAGGGCGGGGGCCCCGGGGGCGGCATGCGCCTCCTTAAGCGCCGGGCGGCGAGGTGGCGCGTAGCACTGAGGCGATCACCTCGTCCGCGCTGCGCCCCTCAGCCTCGGCGGCGAAGGTCAGGAGCAGGCGGTGGCGGATCACAGGTGGGGCGAGCGCCGCGATATCCTCACGCGTGGCGGCCAGCCGACCGTGAAGCAGGGCGCGCGCTTTGGCGGCCAAGACCAGAGACTGGCCCGCGCGCGGCCCCGCGCCAAACCGGACATAAGTGGCGACGTCGGCGGGCGCCCCCGCATCGCCCGGGCGGGTGGCGCGCACCAGCCGGGTGATCCAGGCCAGCAGGTCGGGGGACAGGTGCACCTGGCGCGCCATGGCCTGGAGCGCCAGCACCTCCTCAGCGCCCATGACCCTCGGCGGGTCGCTCAGGGGCGCGCCGGTGGTCTGGGCCAGGATCGCGCGCTCCTCCGTCTCGGTGGGATAGTCCACCCGCACATGGAGCAGGAATCGATCGAGCTGCGCCTCGGGCAGGGGATAAGTGCCCGCCTGTTCCAGCGGATTCTGTGTGGCCAGCACGAAAAAGGGACGGGGAAGCTGGTGGGTCACGCCGGCGAAGCTGACCGTTCGCTCCTGCATGGCTTCCAAGAGCGCCGCCTGGGTCTTGGGCGGAGTACGGTTCAGCTCGTCGGCGAGAAGCAGACTGGTGAAGACTGGCCCGGGCTGAAATCGGAAGCTGCGGTGGCCGGTGCCATGGTCCTCTTCCAGGATCTCGGCGCCCAGGATGTCGCCCGGCATCAGATCGGGGGTGAACTGCACGCGGCGAAAGGGCAGGTCCAGCACCTGACCGAGCGAGCGGACCAGGAGGGTCTTGCCCAGGCCCGGCACGCCCTCCATTAGCACGTGCCCTCCCGCCAGGAGGCCGATCAGGAGCTGCTCGACCACCGCCTCCTGGCCTACGATCGCCTGGGCCAGCGCCTGGCGCAGCGTATCCATCCGTTCCAGCTGCGCCTGGACCTGGCTCTCGGTGATCTCCGGGTGGCTCATCGGACCGTTCATGAGGTCAGCGCGTACATGACGATATTCACCCCGAACTTGGTGTTGTCTTCGGCCAGGAAGCGCTTGTTATGCCAGTCGTAATCCCACTCGCAGCCATAGTCCTTATTGCTATAGAGGACGCCCAGGCGGCCATTGATGTCGATGCCCTTGACGTAATCGTGCACCAGGTCGTCGCCCCAGCCGTTCAGCTCCAGCCCGGTCGGCGGCGGGCCTTCGAACTTGAAGAAGCGGGTGAAGATGGGGTGGGTCTTCGGTAGAGTTTTCAGCGCGCCAGGGCCGAAGATCGACGCCATCTGCTTCTCGAAGGATTTGGCGAACAGACCGTCGATATCGTGGTTACAGTCGTCGACGAACACGAAGCCGCCATTTCTGACATAGCGCTCGAAATTGCGCCGCTCCGCCGCGTTGAACTCGACCAGCTTGTGGCCGGTGAGATAGCAAAAAGGCGCGGTCAACATGCGTGCGTCGGATAGTGAGAGCACGTGTTCCTTCGGATCGACGCGCAGGTTGGTGTAGTCGATCAGCGAGGTGATGATGTTGCTGGGCATTTTCTCATCCAGGTTCCAGTCGCCCGAATCGTAACGCAATCGCGTGAACCAGAAGTCGTAGGCGCCCCCATCAACGGCCGTCGGCGCAGACATCTTGCCGGAGACAGCGGCGCGGGTCCCGCCCGCTAGCGCGAGGCCGGCGAGCGCAGCCAGCCCGCGCAGGACGCCCGCGCGATTTATGTCAGGCCCGTGCGTGGACATGCCGGTCAGATAGCGTCCGACAGCGACGAGAAGGTGAAGTCGCGCACCTTCAACGCCGGCGCCACCGTCACCCCCTGCCCAAGCGGGCTGCCACCATTGAAAAAGCCGCCACGGCGGCCGCCGCCCCCGCCTTCGCTGACAAGCCGAACCGGCCGCCCCAGCTCCTCTACATTGTTGAGCATGATCACGGGCGACTCGTTGAAGCGGAAGTTCTTGATCGGATATTTGAGCTCGCCATTCTCGATGTAGAAGGTGCCATCGCGCGTAAGGCCTGTCAGCAGCACGGTCTGG
>Ga0116226_10001902_pt1 | contig 18107 bp, 15 predicted proteins | sample S1TSphfallax_FD_89692 | JGI IMG/M metagenome (GOLD analysis project Ga0116226, IMG submission 89692) | Host-associated microbial communities from peat moss isolated from Minnesota, USA - S1T2_Fa - Sphagnum fallax MG | ecosystem: Host-associated > Plants > Peat moss > Unclassified | place: USA... | reverse complement strand
GCCGTGCTTTCAACGCCCTCGTTGTAGCCCGCGCGTGCGTTGCCGGTGTAATAGATGAACGTGTCCGGGTTGTCCGGATCCAGCTGCGTGCCGGTCAGGAGCTGCTCGTGCTCGCGCTGCATGTAGAACAGGGACGTATCCCAGCGCAGCCGCCCGCTCGGGGATGCGAGCTTGTAGCCGACTTCCGTGTTGAGATCCGTCTCGGGCGTGAAGGTCTGCTCCCCCATGGGCAGGCCGGGACTCAAATTGAAGCCGCCGGCTTTATAGCCGCGTGAGACCAGGGCATAGAGTTGCCGGCCCTTGCCCACTTCTAAGTCGAGCGAGGCGTGTCCGCCCCAGAGATCGTAGGCTGGAGCGAACGCGTTCGTCGTGCTTGGAGCCCCGAGGTTCGTCGTCAAGTCATTGTAGTCCGCGGTCTGTCGCTCACCCCGCAAGCCTAAGGACCAGCGCAGCCGCGGGCCGAGATCGCCCTCGATCTGCGCGTATGCCGCCCCGCTGCGGGATTCGAACTCGCTCGTCAGCACGGTGAGCGCGTCCGAATTCTGACTTGCATCGAAAGGATCACCGTAGATCCCGGTGTTGGTGTCGCTGAGGCTCTCACGGAGCTCGAACGCGTACAGCCCGAACAACCAGGAGAAGCCCCGTTCCGGCGTGTCGGCCAGACGCAGTTCGAGGCTGCGCGTCGATCGGTAGCGGTATTGAGCTTCCTCGTACTGATAGGTGTACGGTGCCCAGAGCGCGGGATTTCCCCAATCCCCGTCGTAGCCATAGTGGATCACGGAATCCGCGTACGTCGCGATCGCCGTCAGTCGGGTCGGTCCCCAGCCCGTGTATTCTGCCCGCGCGGAGAGACCGGTGGAGTTCTGGACGTCCATGCCGGGCTGGTCGGACTCGACGGTGCGGCTGTTGTCGATCGAAAAAGCGTCGTAACCGTCGTCCATCTGGACACGGAGCAAGGACAGATCCACCCGCAAATCGTCCGAGGGCTCGAAGCGCCAGCGGGCACGCACCGTCAGATCGTTGCGCTCGTCGGTATCCCGGTGCAGGTACGCGTTGTAATAATAACCATCGCTCGTGGTCCGCTGTACCGCGAGGCGGAACGCAGAGTCGAGGTTGGGCACGGGTCCTGTGAGCACGGCTCCGTAGGATTGGGTGTTGTAATTCCCGAAGTCGACTTCGGCGCGCCCGCCGAAGCTGTCCTCGGGCGCGGCGCTCTTGATGTAAATGAGTCCGGCCAGCGCATTGGCGCCGTAGACCGTTCCCTGGGGACCGCGCAGGATTTCGATGCGATCGAGGTCGAACAGGGTCGCGGCGCCGCCCAAACCGCTGAAGTCGACGTCGTCGATGAGGAATCCGACCGACGGGTTGGGCGCGCCCTGATACTGCTGCAATTCGCCGATGCCGCGAATCTGGAAGTATCGCGGACGTGAGGTGTCTCCGGCCCAATCGAGGTTCGGGATCAGGGCCAGAACATCCTCGAAATGCTGCTGGCCGGCGTCGCGCAAAGCGAGTGCGTCCAGAACGCTGACGCTGCCGGGGAACTCGGTCTCGGGTATGGCATGCAGAGTCGCCGTGACGACGATCTCCTGCAGGCTGTCGGATGAGGCTGGGGTGGGGTCGGTGGCCCAGACGTCTGGGTCGGCGAAAAAGCTGGACACGACGCACGAGACGGACACGATCCATGGACGGACCTTCATGACGCTCCCTCCGCCGGTATTAACCGGATCAGGTTCAATGGGTTCGCCCGAGGAACGCGACCGCGCTCCGCAAGCATCTCAGGCCTCGAGGCCACCCCAGCTTGGATTCGTTTCTAGCTTAGCAGAACGAGTCGGTCCGGATCAGAATCGAGTGGCCTGTCGCAAGGCGCCAAAGAGGTCGCCGGCCAGCAAGAACAAGATCGGAAACAGGCTCAGTGCGTATCCCACGCTCCGCTTGGCAGGATCTTTGACATAGGTCGCCGCATAGATTTCGCGACCGACTAGATAGACCAGGCCCAGACCTGCGGCCCAGTCCGGGTTCCAGTAGGGGCCGGCGATGTACAATGCTGGCAGGAGACACAGCAGCAGCTCCAGGGTGTTTTGTTGCACGCGGAAGATTCGCTCGAAAATAGGGTTGCCGCTCGTCGCCGGCGCCTTGATGCCGTACTTGCCGCGTGCGCGCCCTACCTTCATCGCAAAAACAATGAACTGAAGAACTGCGAGTATGGTCACGATATCGACATAAGCCATGGATGTTCCCCTTCTAATCAGCGATTCTAGCATCCTTACCAGATGGACCTTTTTATGAATGCTCCCCGAGTGGCGCGACGATCCGGAACCCGCGGCTACGCTCATCTCGTGGAGATCGAGGCGCCGATCGCGCGCGTCTGGCGGGCGCTGACCGATGCCGATCTGATGACCATTTGGTCGGGTGGTCATGCCGAAATCGACGCCCGCAAAGGCGGCGTCTATCGCCTCGGCCGCCCCGGCACCGGCGGACGCGAGGCGCATATCGACATTTTCGACGTCAACCGTCGCCTGCGGCTCATCTATCTGAACGGACCCGGCGTGCCGCCCAGCGACAGCGCGATCGTCGATGACTTTTTGCTGGACATGCGCGCCGGCGAAACCCTGACCTCGCTGCGCCTCCTGGGGTCCGGCATCCCGGATGGCGACGCGTGGAACCACTCCTATGCCCGCATCCGTCTGGGATGGGAACGTTGGCTCGCCCGCATCAAAGTTACGCTCGAGAATCCCCCCCGCCCGAAAAAGCCACCGGCGCCGGCGGCGCCGGTCGATCCGCCCTTGCCCGGTCTGGATTACTGAGCCGAGGGACGCCAAGGGATGCTCGGCTTTCTGCTTCGTGCCGCGATCGCCGCGTTGGGGCTTTGGCTTGCAACGGCCTGGGTCAGCGGGGTCGTGATCGACACGCCGGCGACCCTCATGCTCGCCGGGCTGCTCTTGGGCGTGGTCAACGCAGTCGTGCGTCCCGTCGCCATCCTGCTGACCCTGCCGATGACCGTGCTCACCCTCGGGTTTTTTCTGCTGATCATCAACGCGGGCATGATCGCCATCGTCGCCTGGATTCTGCCTGGCATGCACGTCGCGGGATTCTGGGCTGCGTTTTGGACCGCGGTCATCGTCAGCGGCGTCAGCATCGTCGGATCCTTGTTCGTGGGACCGAAAGGAAAGGTCGAGATCATCGTGCGGCGGCGCTGAACCTGTCCGACAGACTCCTGACGAGATTGTCTGGCAAGGTCAGGATCGCGACGCCGACCAGGATCACGCACATGCCTGCCAGCTGCACATGCGACAGCTCCTCGTGCAGGAATTCCCAACCGAGAAAGGCTGCGATCGCGGGGTTGACGTAACTGTATGTGCCGATCAGCGCGGGCGCCGCGTTCAGCGTGAGCCAGCCGTAGGCGGAAAAAGCGAGACAGGAACTGAACAGCGTGAGATAAGCGAGCGCGACCAAGCCGGGCACGCTCGCGGTCCACGCCGCGACGTCGCCGTGCCCAACGCCCAGACCCAGGAACAGCGCTCCGCCGCAGACCAGCTGCATCGACGTGAACATCAGCGGACTGACGTCGGTTTCGATGCTGCGGTAATACAGCGTGCCCAAAGCCCAGGCGAGACAGGATCCCAAGGCGCCCACTTGCGCGAGCAGATGGGTGCCGACCAAAGGACCCTTCGGCACCACGGTCAGGGCCGTGCCGATGAAGCCGATCGCGAGTCCGGTCACGGCGCGCGGAGTCAGCGGCTGCCCGCGCCGGCCGAAGACGCCGAGGCCCGCGATCCAAAACGCCGCCGTGCCGTTCAACAAGGCTACCTGGTTCGTCGGGATGATGCGGATCGACCAAGCGTTCAGGCCATTGCCCGCGAACACCATCAGCAGGCCCATGACGAGGCCCTGCTGCCATTCCCTCCAGCCGCGCGGCCAAGCGTCACCCGCCCAGTAACGTGCCACCAGGGCCAACAGACCACCCGCGGTCACGAAGCGCACACCGCAGAACAACAGCGGAGGCAGGTGGGTCACGCCGATCTTCGAGGCCATGAAGCTCGAGCCCCAGACCAGATAGACGATGGCCAAACAACCCACGAGCTTGGGCAGCTGGTGGTTCAGCGCATGCCGCCCATGAGTTTCTTGACGGGCTTGGAAAGGACGAGGAGCAGCAGCCCTAAGCCGACGGAAAAGTAAACGATGCGCAGGTATTGTCCCGGCATCGCGGCCAGGTCGTCCGCGTTGAACAGCCCGGCGATGAGGCCGGCGATGATATTGCCGAGCGAAATCGACAGGAACCACATCCCCACCATCTGGCCGGTGTAGCGCTTCGGTGTCAGCTTCGTGAAATAACTCACGCCGACCGGGCTCAAACAGAGCTCACCCAGGGTATGCAGCAGGTAGGTGAAAATCAGCCAATTCGGCGAGACCTTGGAGCCGCCGACCACGAGCGTCGCGGCCGCCACCATCACCAGGAACCCCAGTCCCATGAGGATCACGCCGATCGCGAATTTCGCGGGTACCGAGGGGTCGAGCCGACGCCGTGCGAGCGCCACCCAGGTCCAGGCAACGAAAGGCGCAAACACGATGATGAAAAAGGGATTCAAGGACTGAAACCACTCGGTCGGAATCGTGAAGTGCAGCAGGGAGAGAAGACGGTCGGTATAGCGCTCCGCAAAGATGTTCAGGGAGGATCCGGCTTGCTCGTAACCGGCCCAAAACGCCGCGCTCCCGAGGAACAACACGATCAGCACGATGCCGCGTCCGCGTTCCATGCGCGTGAGTCCGCCGAAAAAAAGGTAGAACGCAAAGTACAACAGCGATATCGCGAAGATCAAAACCGCCGAGTAACGCGCGAGCGTCACGGGTGCGACCGAGACCCAGCCGAGCGCGAAGGCCAGCAGCACCGCTGCGAAGACGCCCAGCCCGAGCCAGAGTCGTGACCACAGGCGGGCCGGCTGCGCCGCATCCAGGGAATTCGACTGATGGAGCCCGGCGGTCCCGAGATACCGTCGTGTCAGGACGAACTGCAATACACCGACGCCCATGAAGAGCCCCGCCGCGGCGAAGCCCGCGCGTGGGCCGAAGAATTCCTGGGCGGCACCCGTGACCAGGGGACCCAGGAAGGACCCGACGTTGATGCCGATATAGAACAGCGTGAAGCCCGCGTCCTGATGCGCGCCGCCTTCCGGATACAGATCGGCAACCATCGCGCTGACGTTCGGTTTGAGCAGCCCCACGCCGATGACGACGACCACCAGGCCGAGAAAGAAGCCGGTGGGATTGCCGGCCAGCGCCAGCACGCCGTTGCCGAGCGCGATCGTGATGCCGCCGATCAACACCGCGCGCCGGGCTCCGATCAGCCGGTCGGCGATCCAACCGCCCGGCAGGGCGGCGAGGTAAGCGGCCGCCGTATAGAGTCCGTAGATCGCGGTCGCGGCCTTGTCGTCGATGCCGAAGCCGCCGGATGAGACGGCGGCGACGAGAAACAGGACGAGCAACGCCCGCATCCCGTAGTAGGTGAAGCGTTCCCACATCTCGGTGAAAAACAGCGTGGCGAGGCCACGGGGGTGGCCGAAAAACGTGGAACTCACTAAGCCTTGGCCTCGCGCTCCGCGTCTTGCTTCGCCCGGGCGGCGAGTTTGTCCTTGAGCAGGAGCTTGGCCATCACGATGCCGATTTCATAGAGCAGGTACATCGGCACGGCCATGAAGCTTTGCGACACCGCGTCCGGGGGCGTCAGGAAAGCGGCGACGATGAAAATTCCCAGTAATACGAATCCCCTGTTCTTGGTCAAGGTCGTGATCTTCACCATGCCGGTCCACACGAGCAGCACCGTTGCCACGGGCACTTCGAACGCGACGCCGAAGGCCAGCAACAATATCATCACGAAATCCAAATAACTGCTCATGTCGGTCATCATTTGTACGCCTGCCGGCGTGGTCCCGACGAAGAACGAGAGCATTGCGGGAAAGACCAGGTAATAGGCGAACGCGGCGCCGACGTAGAAGAGCATGACGCTGGAGAGCAGCAGCGGCACGGCCAGTTTCTTTTCGTGGCGATAGAGACCCGGAGCGACGAAGGCCCAAGCCTGATAGAGGATCACGGGGATCGCCATGCCGATCGCGATCACGAACGCGAGCTTGAACGGCACCATGAACGGCGAGACGACGCTGGTCGCGATCAGGCTCGCGCCCACGGGCAGCTTGTGAATCAGGGGCTGCGCGACGAACGTGAACAGCTGGTTCATGTAGATCGCGCAGGGCACGAAGCAGAGGAGCACCGCGAGCATCGCCTTCATCAAACGGTCGCGCAGCTCCAATAGATGCGAGACCAGCGTGCCTTCCGCCAGTTCGCCGGGGTCCTCACCCGGATCACTCATGGTCTGGTTTCAGACTATTCGCGGGCTGGGGTGGCTCGACGACGGGGACCGACACTGGTGCGGGCGGCTGGTCGCGCGCGTGCATCATCTGGGGCGAATTCGGGTGGGGCGTTGGCACGACCGCGGGCGTCGCGGCCGCAGGCGCCGGTGCCGCGGGGTCCGGCGGAAAATGGTCGGGCGGCAAGGGATCCGGATAAGAGGCCGCGGCCTGCGGCGGCGAAGCCGTCTTCGCGCGTTGCTTCAACAGCTCCTCGGCATTGACCTCGCGCTCCAGCTGCTCGGTGAGCTGTCGCGCCATGACGCGCGCACGGCCCATCCAGTTGCCCACCTGTCGGGCGACTTTCGGCAGACGCTCGGGCCCCAGCACGACGAGTGCGATGGCCGAGGTGAGCACGATTTCCGAGAAACCAAAATCGAACATCGCTCTTACGCGTTGGTCTTCGGCGGCGCTTTGATTTCTGGCTCGACTTTCTGCGCGGTCGCGAAGTCAGCGTCCTTGTCTTGTTTGATCTGGTCCTGCTTGATCTGCTTGACCTGTTCTTCGGTCTCGCCTTCGTTCATGGCCTGCTTGAAGCCTTTGACCGCGGATCCGAGATCCGAGCCGATGGTGCGCAGGCGCTTCGTGCCGAACACGACCAGGGCGATCGCGAGGATCACCAACAACATTTTTGAATCGAACATGTCTTTCTCCGATTCCGGGTTAAACCGGTTTGGACCGTCATGATACGCCAATCATCATGACGTAGACGACGCCAGGTGCCTGCGCGTTCGGTCGCATTTGACGCTTCGCACCCCCTAGTCGGGACTCAGGTCTCCAACCAGAAGGTCACGGGACCGTCGTTGACCAGCGACACCTGCATATTGGCGCCGAAAACCCCGCTTGCAACCACCGGGTGCAGACTTCGGGCGATTTGTTGCAGATGCGCGAACAAAAGGCTCGCCTGCTCCGGCGGCGCAGCAGTCGAGAAGCCGGGCCGGGTGCCTTTGCGGGTGTCGGCGGCCAGCGTGAACTGCGGCACCAACAGCAGCCCGCCGCCGGCGGCGGTGAGGCTCAAATTCATCTTTCCGTGGCCGTCGTCGAAGATGCGGTAACCGATCATGCGCTCCAGCAGCCGTGCGGCATCGCCTTCGGTATCCGAGGGTCGAACGCCGATCAAGGCAAGCAGACCCGGTCCGATGCTGCCGACCGTCTCCCCGGCGACGCTCACCCGGGCTTCGGAGACCCTTTGAATCAAGGAAATCAATCACTTGCGCCACAGGGTGGGCGTGAACAGCACGAGGATCGTGAACACCTCCAGCCTGCCTAAGAGCATGGCCGCCGAGCAGACCCAGGTTTGGAAATCGTTGAGCATGCCGTAATTACTGCCGGGTCCGACCAAGCCTAAGCCCGGGCCGGCGTTGTTGATGCACGCGATGATCGCCGACAGCGCCGTGAGGAAGTCCAGACCGCTCGCCAATTGCACGAAGATCAGGGACGTGACGCTCATGAAATAGAGGAACACGAAGGCGAGCACTGCGAAGACCACGCGGTTGGCGATCACACTGCCGCCGACCTTCAAGGGCCGGACTAGATTGGGGTGCACGAGCTGGTTCAATTCGCGGTTCGCCTGTTTCGCGAGGATCAGCGTCCGAATCATCTTGATGCCGCCCCCGGTGGAGCCGGAGCTCGCGACGATGCAGGAGAGGAAAATCATCCACATGGGAGCGAAGGTCGGCCAGAGCGCGTAGTCCTGGTTGTGCAGGCCGCTCGTCGTCGCGATCGAAATCACGTTGAACGTCGCGTAGCGCAGCGCCGTCGGAAAGTCCGGGTACGTGCCTTTGAGCAGCAGAAAACCGGCAAGCCCCAAACAACTGACGACCAGTGCGACGAAGATGGCCTTGGCCTCCGAGTCGCGAAAATAGGCGCGCACGCCGCGCTGGCTCCAGGCGAGATAATGCGTGGCGAAATTGAGCGCCGCGAGCACCTCGAACGCCGTCAGCACGAGCTCGATCGGCACCGAATCGAAATGACCGATGTTCGCGTCGTAGTTCGAGAATCCCCCGAGGGAGAGTGCGGAGAAACCCGCGCAGACCGCGTCGAACCAAGGCATCCCGACCAATTTCAGCGAAAAAATGCAGCAGACTGTAAGACCGGCGTAAACGGCCCAGAGGAGCTTGGCCGTCTGACCGATCCGCGGCGTCAGTTTGCTGTCCTTCATCGGTCCCGGCATCTCGGCCCGATAGATTTGCATGCCGCCGACCCCGAGCAGCGGCAGGATCGCGACCGCGAGCACGATGATACCCATGCCCCCGATCCAGCTCAGCAGATGGCGCCACAGATTGATCGAGCGCGGCAGGAGCTCAAGGCCGGACAAGACCGTGCCGCCGGTGGTCGTGAGGCCCGACGTCGCCTCGAAATAAGCGTCGGTGAAATGAATCGGCAGATAGCTCCAGAGAGGGAAGCCCGCAACGGCCGGCAATGCGACCCAGGTGAGGGCCACGAGCATCAGGCCGTCGCGCGTCTTCAGTTCGCGCTTGAAGCGCCGCGTGCCGAACCACAGCAAGGAGCCGATCACGAAGGTCGCGATGGCCGAGAGCACGAAGGCCCAGAGGGCGGGATCGAGGCCCCAGATGCCGAGCACCAGGGGCGCCAGCATGATCACTGCGAACACCATGATGACCATGGCGAACACGTGAGCCACGGGCAGTAGGGTGTCTTTCACAGAAAGGACGCTGAGCCTTGGAACAGCTTTTCCACCGCTTCGAGATGCCGCCGGTCCGTGAGGAACAGGATCAGGTGATCATCGGGCTGCACCGTGATGTCGTGATGCGCGATGATCACGTCCTCCCCGCGAACGACGGCGCCCAGCGTCGTGCCCTCGGGCAACGTGATGTCCTCGATGCGCCGCCCTATCACGCGCGAGTTGTCGGCGTCGCCGTGCACGACCACTTCGAGCGCTTCGGCCGCGCCGCGACGCAGGGAATGCACGCGCACCACGTCGCCATGGCGCACATGCGCCAGCAGCGAGCCGATCGTCACGGTCTGCGGCGAAATCGCGATGTCGATCGAGCCGCTCTCGATGAGTTCCGCGTACGAGGGTTTGTTGATCAGCGCCATGACCTTGTGCGCGCCCAGGCGTTTGGCGAGCATCGCGGAGAGAATGTTCGCCTCCTCGGAATTCGTGAGCGCCGCGAACACGTCGGCGCTGTCGATGTTCTCCTCCAGCAGCAATTCCTCGTCCGCCGCGTCGCCGTGCAGCACCGTCGTGCTCTTCAGCTGTTCGGAAATCCGGCGAGCGCGCCGATGATCGCGTTCGATCAGCTTGACTTGATTCTTGGACTCCAGCTCGCTGGCGAGGCGAAAGCCGATGTTGCCGCCGCCGGCGATCACGACCCGGCGCACCGGCGCCTCCTCGCGCCGCATTTCCCGCATGACGGCGCGGATATCCTTGCTGGCCGCGAGGAAGAACACCTCGTCGCCGTCCGCGATTACCGTCGTGCCTTCCGGCTTGATGGTCTTGCCGGCGCGGTAGATCGCCGCCACGCGCGCGTCGATGTTCGGGATGTGGACGCGCAGCGTGCGCAGCTCCTCGCCGACGAGGGGGCCACCCTGACGGGCGCGAATTCCGACCAACCGGACCCGGCCGTCCGCGAAATCCAGGACCTGCAAAGCGCCCGGATAACGAATCAGCCGGGCGACGTATTCGGTGACCAACTGCTCCGGGCTGATCCAGACATCCACGGCGACGCCGTTTTCACCGAACAGTCGATCCCGCGAGGTGTAATCGGCGGAACGCACGCGGGCGATCTTTTTCGGCGTCCGGTACAAGGTCCACGCGATCTGGCAGGCCAGCATGTTGACCTCGTCGCTGTTCGTGAGCGCGACGAGGATATCGGTGTTGCCGATGCCCGCGGACTCCAGCACGCGCGGACTCGCCGCATTGCCGGTCACGGTGCGAATGTCGAGGCGGTCCTGCAGATCCCGCAGGATTTCCTCGTTCGAGTCGATCACCGTGACGTCGTTGGCCTCCTCGCGGGAGAGATGGTAGGCCGCGGTTCGTCCGACCTGACCGGCGCCGAGGATGATGATTTTCACGATTTTGCCACTCTACACGACCTCGAGATTGGCATAGGAGAGCATCAGCCACTTGGTCCCCTGCCGCTCGAAGTTCACCTGGATCCGCGCCTGCGGACCGTTGCCCTCGAAATTGAGAACCACCCCGTCACCGAATTTCGAATGGCGGACCCGGCTGCCCATGCGCATCGAGCCGCTGGGGCTCTCATCCAGGCCACCGCGCGCCAGTCCAGCCAGAGCCCCGCCGGGGCGGCTCGCGAAAGCCGGGCGGGAGACCTGCAACCGCGGCCGCACCTCCTCGATGACCTCGGCGGGGAATTCGCCGATGAAGCGCGAGGGCTGACCATAGGTGTCGACGCCGTAGAGTCGCCGTTGCTCCGCATACGTAATGTAGAGCCGGCGCATCGCGCGCGTCGCCCCGACGTAGCAAAGGCGTCGTTCCTCTTCGAGCGAACTCAGGTCGGCGACCGAGCGCTGATGCGGAAATAGTCCGTCCTCCATGCCCGCCAGGAACACGACCGGAAATTCCAAACCCTTGGCCGTGTGCAGGGTCATCATCTGAATGCAGTCGTCCCAGGCGTCGGCTTGGCCCTCGCCTGATTCCAGGACCGCATGCGCGAGAAAGGATTCCAGCGGACCCAAGGCCGCGTCTCCGGCCTGGGTCTCGACCGCGTCGGGTGAGAAGCCGCGGGCCGCGCTCACCAGTTCGAGCAGGTTCTCGACGCGGCCTTCGCCGCGCTCGCCCTTCTCTTTCTTGAAGTGCTCGATCAGTCCGCTCATCTGGATGACATGATCGACCTGCTCGTGCAGCTCCAGGCCGCGAATCTCTCCGGCCAGCTTGTCGATCAGCGACAAGAATGCCTGGAGTGCCTGGGCCGCCCGCTGCGGCAGACCGGTCGCCACCGAGGCGAGTGCCGCGGCCCAGAGCGAGCTGCCCTGGGCGCGTGCCAGGTCGCGAATGGTGTCGAGCGTCTTCGCGCCGATGCCGCGGGTCGGCAGATTGACGATGCGTTCGAACGAGGTGTCGTCGACGCGGCTCGCGCACAGGCGCAGGTAGGCGAGGGCGTCCTTGATTTCCGCGCGCTCGAAGAAGCGCAGGCCGCCGTAGACCTTGTAGGGCAGGCGGGCATTGAGGAAGGCCTCTTCGAAGACACGCGACTGAGCATTCGAGCGATAGAGCACCGCGACGTCGCGCCGCAGGCCGCCTTGATCGACCCACTCTCGGATCCGGTTGACGACGAAATCCGCTTCGTCGCGCTCGTTGAACGCCGCGTAGAGGCGGATGCGCTCGCCTTCCTCGCCGCTGGTCCAGAGCGTCTTGCCGAGCCGGCCCCCGTTGTTCGAGATCAAGGCGTTGGCGGCTTTGAGGATCATGCCGGTCGAGCGATAGTTCTGTTCCAGCTTGTAGAGCGCGGCGGCGGGAAAATCCCGGCGAAACTGGTTCAGGTTCTCGACGCGCGCGCCACGCCAGCGGTAGATCGACTGATCGTCGTCACCGACCGCGAACGGCAGGCCGGCAGGTCCCGCGAGCAGCGTCAGCCATTTGTACTGGATCGCGTTCGTGTCCTGGAATTCGTCGATGAGCACGTGGCGGAAGCGCTCCCGATAGTGCTGCAGCAGCGGCGGGTTGTCGCGCCAGATCTCGTAGGCCCGCAGCAGCAGTTCGGCGAAGTCCACGACTCCGGCGCGCCGGCAGGCGTCCTCGTAGGTCTGGTAGATCCGGATCAGCTGGCGGCGCGTCGGATCCCCGTCGTCCTTGATGTGCTTGGGCCGCAGACCCTCGTCTTTCTGCGCATTGATGAACCACTGGATCTCGCGCGGCACCCAGCGGGTCTCGTCGAGGTCGAGCGCCTTGAGCACCTTGCGCAGCAGCCGCGATTGATCCTCGGAATCGAGAATTTGAAAGCTCTGAGGCAGTTCGGCTTCGCGCCAGTGCATCCGCAGCAGGCGATGCGCGAGACCATGAAAGGTCCCGATCCACATCGAGTGGGCGGAAAAGCCCAGCAACTTTTCGATACGCGCGCGCATTTCGCCGGCGGCTTTGTTCGTGAAGGTCACCGCGAGGATGCCGTGCGGCGACACGCCCTCGACCTGGATCAGCCACGCGACCCGATGCACCAGTACGCGCGTCTTGCCGCTGCCCGCGCCGGCCAGCACGAGGGCGGGCGCGAGGGGTGAGCCCACGGCCTGCCGCTGTGCGTCATTGAGTGAATCGAGGAGATGCGATACGTCCATCAGGGCGCGGATTGTACTTGCGGGCGTCCTTCTTCGGCGAATTCAATGAGCGCGATCACGAGCGAGAGCACGACCGGCCCGACGATGATTCCGATGGGGCCGAACACATCGATTCCGCCCAGCACGCCGACGAACACGACCAGGGTCGAGATCGGTGCACGCCCCGAAATCAGGAGTGGTTTCAATACGTTGTCGAGCAGGGTGAGCATCAGTCCCCAAACCACCATGAAAATCCCGAAGCCCCAGCGGCCATCGAGGAACAACCAGACCGTCGCCGGTATCCATACCAAGGCGGTGCCCCCGACGGGCAACATGGCGATCAGCGCTCCCAGGACCCCAAACACCACGGGCGAGGGCAGGCTCGCGATGCTGAAGCCGATACCGAGGACCAGGCCTTGCAGCAGCGCAGTCAAGCTCGTGCCGAACACGATGGCGCGCGTCACGCCGCTCAGCTGCGCGAACAGCCGTTGCTTGTAGTCTTCTTCCATCGGAATCAGCTTGCGGGCCCGATTTATCATCTGATCGCCATCGCTCAAGAAATAAAACAGCAGGAACAGGGTCACGGCGATCGCGAACAGCGAACTCAAGGCGCCGAGAAAGAACGAGCCGCTCAGCGAAGCGGCGCGTTGCAGGAAATCGCGCGTGCCGCTGACGATCCATCCCTGCACCTGTTCGGCGGAAATCGAGGTATGTGCCGCCAACCAGAGATTGATCCGCGCGAACACGGGAAATTGCTGCAAATCCGCGAAGGTCTTGATGTCCATGCCGGCGGTGGCGATCTGCAACTTGCGCAACAGCGCCGAGATCTGGGTGACGAACGCAAAGGAGAGCGCGGAGAGCGGCAGAAGCACCACGATCGGCGCCAGAATCGTCAGCAGCGCAGCCGCGAGGGCCCGGCGGCCACCGAAGCGTCGTCGCAGCCGGATATTGATCGGGAACAGCAGGAAGGCCAAGAACGCCGCCCAGGCGAGTGCATCGGCAAAGGGCAGGAAGATCCGCAACAAGGCATAGCCCAAGATGGCCGCGACCGCCAGGGCAAAGACTCGCTGATAAAACTTGCTCGTGACGGCCATCGTGAGATCCTAGCATTCTTGTCCACTCTCCCGCGGCGCATCGGAAATCGGCATAATCTTGCGATGCAAACACTCACGATCAACGATCAGCCGGTAACGACCGACGCAGACCCTGAAACGCCGCTTCTGTGGGTCTTGCGGGATCATCTCGGCATGACGGGCACGAAATTCGGCTGCGGCAAAGCCTTGTGCGGAGCCTGTACCGTGCACGTCGACGGCGCGCCGATGCGCTCCTGCTCCCTGCCCTTGGCTGCCGTCGCCGGCCGGAAGATCACCACGATCGAGGGGCTGTCCAAGGACCGCAGCCATCCCGTGCAGCAGGCCTGGATCGAGTTCGACGTGCCGCAGTGCGGATACTGCCAATCGGGACAAATCATGTCTGCGGCCGCTCTGCTCGCGCAGACCAAGAATCCCACGGATGCCGACATCGACACCGCCATGGCCGGAAACATCTGTCGTTGTGGAACCTACGCACGCATCCGCGCGGCCATCCATCGGGCCGCGGAACTGAGCCGGGGCGGCGCATGACGCCCCCCGAAGCCCGACACGTCGCTGCGCTCGGTCGGCCCGCAGAGGTCGATCGTCCGGAAGAGGCCGGTCGGCGCGACTTTCTACGTGCCGCGGCACAGGTCGGCGGCGGCCTCGTGCTCGCCTTGGTGCTTCCCGCGTGCGGACCCAAGCGCGCCGCGAGCGGTCTCGGCGGCGCCAGTGCTGGCGCCAGTGCTGGCGCGAGTGCCGGCGGCAGCGCCGGAGGCCAGGTCAATGCCTGGCTCAAGATCGCCGGCGACAATACAATCACGGTGCTCGTCGATCGCTCCGAGATGGGGCAGGGGGTCTATACCGCGCTGCCGACTCTGCTCGCCGAAGAACTCGAGGTACCGCTCACCGCGATTCGCATCGAGGCGGCGCCGGTCGGCGATGCCTACATCAATGTCGGCAACGGTGGCCAGGTCACCGGTACGAGCAACAGCGTCTCCGATGCCTGGGACAAACTGCGTCTGGCCGGCGCCCGCGCCCGAACGATGCTGATCGCGGCGGGCGCCGACGCCTGGGGCGTCCAGCCCGGCGATTGTCACGTGGAGGGCGGCACGGTCGTCAATGCGCGCGGCGAGCGCCTGACCTATGGTCAGTTGGCCGAAGCCGCGGCGAAACTGCCGGTTCCGAAGGACGTGCCCCTGAAGCCGGCGGCGAAGTTCACGCTGATCGGGCGCAGCCTGCCGCGACTGGATACGCCCGACAAATGCAACGGCAGTGCGGAATTCGGCATCGACGTGCGGCGCCCGGGCATGCTTTACGCAACCCTCGCGCAGAGCTCCGTGCTGGGCGGTACGGTCCAGGAGTTTGACGATTCTGCCGCCGCCGCCATGCCCGGCGTGCGCAAGATCCTGCAGACCCCGACGGGCATCGTGGTCGTCGCCGATCATTTCTGGCAGGCGGTCAAGGCACGCGATGCGCTGAAAATCTCCTGGCATTCCGCCAAAGAGAGCGCCGGGCTCGACGATGCCGCGATCCGCGCGAGCTTGCGCAAAACGCTCGCCACCGATCCCGGCAAGGCGGCGCGCGCGGAGGGCGACGTTGCCGCCGCCTTGCGCGCCTCGCCTTCGGTGCACGAAGCCACCTACGAATTGCCGCTGCTTGCCCACGCGACGATGGAACCGATGAACTGCACGGCCGAGGTCTCGGCCGAGGCTTGCGATCTGTACGTCGGCACTCAGGTGCAACAAATGGCCCAGGCCGCCGCCGCGGAAGCCGCCGGTCTGCCGCCGGAGCGCGTGCGCGTTCACACCACGCTGCTCGGTGGTGGATTCGGTCGTCGTCTCGAGATCGATTTCATCCCGGCCGCGGTCGCCGCCTCGAAAGCCGTCGGCGCACCGGTCAAGCTGATCTGGACGCGTGAAGACGACATGACGCACGACTATTACCGGCCCCCCGCATCGATCCGTCTCGACGGCGCATTCGACGCCGGCCACAAGCTCGTCGCCTGGCGTTTTCACAGCGTCAGTCCCTCGATCACCGCGCGATTCGCGCCCGACACCCCGGACCCCTTCGATTCCGTCGTCGAGGGCGCCGCGAACTGTCCTTATCAAATACCGAATTTGAGCGTGAACTACACGCGCCAGGAAATCGGCATCGGCGTCGGCTACATGCGCTCTGTGAGCCACGCGATCAATTGCTTCGCGATCGAAAGCTTCATGGACGAACTCGCCCATGCGGCGGGCAAGGATCCGCTGGCGTTTCGCGACGAGCTGCTCGAGAAAAAGCCGCGCCATCGCCGCGTGCTGCAGGCCGCCGCCGAGCTCGGCGGCTGGGGCCACGCGCCCGCCGGACGCCACCTGGGAATGGCCTTGATGGAAGGGTATACGACGGTCATCGCCCAGGTCGCAGAGATCTCGATCGAGCAGGGCGCGCTCAAGATCCACAGGATCAGCTGCGCCCTCGATTGCGGCCAGATGGTCAACCCGAAGATCGTCGAGTCGCAGATCAGCGGCGGCATCGTGTTCGGCCTGTCCACCGCGCTTTGGGGCGAGATCAACATCGCCGGCGGACAAGTGCGCCAGCAGAACTTCAACACCTATCGGGTCGTCCGCCAAAATGAGATGCCGGAGATCGCCGTCAAGCTCTTGGACAGCGCCGAACCGCCCGGGGGCATCGGCGAACCCTCGGTCGCCCTCGTTGCGCCCGCACTGGGTAACGCGATCTTCGCCGCCACCGGACAACGTATCCGCGCCCTGCCGCTGGCCGCGCAGAAGTTCGTCAAGATCGCCTGAGGTTCGCGGGACACCTCGTGAGGCAGGTAGGCCTTTTTCTATTGTCTTGCATGGTCGCCGTGGCATCTCGAGCGAATCCCACACTGCCATCCGCGGAGGTCTTAGGCGCTTTGCCGGCGCAGACGCATGCCGCTCTGAGTCCCGACGGACACTGGATTGCCTGGATGGACGAAACACAGAGCAAACCACGCATCGTCATATTCGATGTCAATGCGCGGCGCATTCAGCGAATCGGCGCGTTGCCTGAACGAACCAGACTGCGCTCGCTCGATTGGAGTGACAATGAAACACTGCTCGCGACATTGAGCGAAGCCCGGGAGCCGCAGCTAGCCACGGACCGCGCGAGAGCCTACTTTCTCACCCTAGCCCTCGATCCGACCGGGGATGGCGCTGTAATGCTGCCGTCGTCGAATGGGCGCATCAAGGGCGCAGACGCCGCGATACGAGCACGCATGATTCGAGCGCGGACGACCAAGCCTCACACGGTCATCATGTCCAGCGGTGCCCTGCTTCTCGAGGTGGACACGACCACGGGCAAGTCAGCAAGAATCGCGGTTGGAAACGCGCACACCGTGGGCTGGGCGGTCGACAAAGACGGTAAGGCGGTTGCCCGCGAGGATTGGGATTGGATGAAGGGAGCCTATCGCGTCTATGCGCTCAACGAGGATTCCGTCAAGGAGATCCTGCGCCAGGACGACAGCCGTGTGCCCACGCTGGTAGGACTGCTGCCTGACGACTCGGGTTTGGTGCTTCTGGCAAACAACGGGCACCCGCATCAGTGCGCATGGATCCTGCCACTGAATGGCTCCCCACAACAGCTGTGGGCCGAGGCTGCGAACGACGACATCACCGCCGCTTACACCGATGCATACACGGGGGCGATCGTAGGCTTTTACGAGTCCGGTACGAGGACCAACATCCAGTGGATCGACCCTGTCGCCCAGAATCGCCAAGGGGTGCTACAGCGATCTTTCCCTCATAATCAAGTCGACGTCTACGGCTGGACCAGCGATGGAACCAAGACCCTTGCCCGCGTCCAATCGCCGGATTCGCCGCCGATCTATTACCTCGTCGACTTCAAGACGCATCGTGCCGATATCGCGGCAGAGGAATACCCGGCGCTCGCGCAGGTGAAACTTGGTGAGTTGAAAGAGATACGTTACCAGGCGCGTGACGGTTCCGACATTCCCGCGTACCTTACCCTGCCTCTCGGAGCTGCGTCGGGGGTCCATCCGCTCGTGGTTTTCCCTCATGCAGGGCCGAACGATCGCGACTATCCGACCTTCAATTGGATCGTGCAATTTCTCGCATCACGAGGCTATGCGGTTCTACAGCCACAATTTCGAGGTTCCATCGGGTTCGGCGAGGCCTTTGAAAAGGCCGGCTACCGTCAGTGGGGCAGGCTCATGCAGGACGACGTCACCGATGGCGTCCGCGCGCTCATCGATAAAGGGGTCGCCGATCCGCATCGCGTATGCATTCTTGGATTCGACTACGGTGGATATGTCGCCCTCGCCGGAGCGGCCTTCACGCCGGACCTTTACGCCTGTGCAATCAGTGTGAACGGAATATCCGACCTGCGTTCGCTGCTCGAAGAGACGGTTCCCCAGTCGATG
>Ga0116226_10001901_pt1 | contig 18125 bp, 12 predicted proteins | sample S1TSphfallax_FD_89692 | JGI IMG/M metagenome (GOLD analysis project Ga0116226, IMG submission 89692) | Host-associated microbial communities from peat moss isolated from Minnesota, USA - S1T2_Fa - Sphagnum fallax MG | ecosystem: Host-associated > Plants > Peat moss > Unclassified | place: USA... | reverse complement strand
GTGCCGGGTGCGCTGTCGGAAGCGGCCATGCAAGCGGTGGAGGAGCAATTGCACGTCGTGCCGAAGCTCACCACCGGCGGCGGCACCTCCGACGGCCGCTTCATCGCGCCCATGGGCGCGCAGGTGATCGAGCTGGGCGTCATCAACGAGAGCATTCACAAGGTCAACGAGTCGGTCCGCGTGCTCGACATCGACCGGTTGCACGGCGTGTATTTGCGTACGTTGGAGTTGCTGCTCGGCGCGTGATGCCCGGGGTGAGGGGCTGCGGGAAGGGAACAAAAAAACACAGTTCCCTGCCCGCAGCCCCTCACCCCGGGCGGAGATGTGGACGCGCGACATCACGTGCGAACTAGAAGCCCTCCCGCGATTGTAGTGATCCTGCTGTCAGTCATCGTCGCGCGAAGGTGTAGTCATTTGACGCGCGCTGTCTCTCGGGGAATATCCAGCGTTCAAATCGATCACGCATCATCAAATGGCGGTGCGTTGGGTGGAACTGATGGCGCGCGTCGCAGTCTCATACCGTACATAAATCGAAACACGTCAGCGATGAGATCCGGCATTGAAAGCGCGGATCATTCGCCGGCGAGCACCGAGACTCTTCCGTCGGCGCCGATCAATTCCTAGGTGCCTCATGAAAATCCGTTTGCAGAATGCTTCGACGAAGCGAGTGCTTGCGCTCGTGATGAGTTCTCTGTTGGTATGTGCCGTGAGTGAGCCGGTGCTGGCGGGGCCTGGTGGCGGCGGCGGTGGCCACGGAGGTGGTGGAGGTGGTGGCCACGGCGGCGGTGGCGGTCACGGCGGTGGAGGAGGGCACTATGGCGGCGGCGGGCACTATGGCGGCGGTGGACATGGAGGCGGATACGGCGGACGCGGTGGCTATGGTGGACGCGGCGGCTACGGTCACGGCGGCTATGGTTATCGTGGCGGGTACGGCGGTTATGGTGGCTACGGCGGCTGGGGCTGGGGAGGCGTTGGATTTGGAGTCGGGCTCGGCCTCTTCTACGCGACCTTGCCTGTTTACTATTCGACCTTTTGGGGCGCAGACGGCGTGCCTTACTACTACGCCGACGACAACTACTATCAGTGGCAAAGCAACGCCAATCAGTATGAAACCGTGAGCCCGCCGCCCGAGGTGCAGCATCAGGCTGAAAGCCAATCGCCGAACCTCATTGCCTATCCCAAGAACGGACAATCAGACGCGCAGCAGGCGACCGACAAAACCGCATGCTTGAGTTGGGCTGCAGGCCAAAGTGGTTACGATCCCGCGACGCCTGACTCGACCAACAAGCGTTCGGATTACATGCGGGCGCAGGCGGCGTGCTTGGAAGGGCGCGGTTATAGCGTCAAGTAACGGTGGTTTGCCCGGTGGGGTAAGGGTCAGCGCGGCTACGGAGATGACAGTAGCCGCGCTGAGCCTTACCCCACCGGGCTTCAGCGCTGGGCCGGTAAAAATACGGTGTCTAGGCGCGTATAAAGAATTGTCACTATTCTTTGGCGCAGGCGGGTGCCCACGCACATACCGTCCCGCCTCTCTTGTCGGTCACGCACGTCTCGCGGTCTTGTGCACAACTTGGATCCTCTGACCCGTTGCCGATTGCCGGCCGAGCAGTCGAGTCGGCCCGGGCAAGCGGAGTGCTGCCGGCCGGCGGCGCATTTAGCCAAACGCTGGGACTGATCGTGTAGATAAACACGAAATCGCCATCCCTGATTTGCGCATCGCACGTCGACGGCCGACCTTGGTCGGGCACGTCCGCCTTGACGATGACCAGCGGGGGATTCTTGTCGGAAGGTGCGTTGGATGAGGAATTGCCCGCCGCGGCGCGAAGCCGAATCATGGTTCCGTCGATGAGCGGCGTCGCGTCTGCGGCGGGTCGGCCTGCGGGATCCAGGGCCTCGAGCTGCAAAGGCGTCACGCCTTGCGCCCCCGCCACGGCATTGCTGGCCGAAAACGAAATGACCTCGCCGTTTCGGACCAGGCGTTCCGAACCCAAGGGTACGGCGATATGAACGAGCAGAGGTGTGGCGACGCCGCTGATGTCGGGGTGTCTCGACAGCATTTTGCGCGATTGCACCTGCTCGAGCGAACATGACTTGAATTGCGGTGCGTCATCAGGAGCACTGGCCGCTTCGACCGCCGGCGCGCCTGGCGACACGCAGCCGCAGATCGGCGCCGCGAACGCAACTATCAACGCCGTCGATGCAGTTTTGAAACGTATTGGCATTTTTCTTCCTGAGGGTGAGGGAACCTAAGGGTGAAAGGACGCCTGGCGGTAACCAAAAGAACAGTTCCCGCCGGGCGTCCTCTCGCCCTGTGTCGTGAGTTGGGCCGTCAGTATCCGGTTACGGTGCAATCGAGACGATGATGTTGGCCGCTTGATTTCCAGGCCTGCGGTACGAGCGGCGCTGGGAGTGTGAGCGCAAATCCTGCCGTGCTCTGTTCGCTACCCAACAGAGTGATACACGGTCTCTGTACGCCCATCGGTCGATCGTCGTCGCCCTTTGCCGGCACGCATGGTAGTTTTTCGCCTTGCCAGGCCCAGTTGCAATTGACGCGAGCATCCCGCCCACGCTTTCGAGTGCCGGCGCATTGCGCTTTTGGGTCGCGGTTCTGGTAACCGGTGTCGGAGCCGGCGTGAGCGCCGCCGTTCTCACGAGACTACTGCAGGTCGTTCAACACGCCGCGTGGCCGGGACCGGATCTTCTCGATGCGGCGAGGCAAGCGACCCCATGGCACCATGTGTGGGTGTTGCTGGCAGCCGGTTTGTTGACGGGTGGCGGCCAGATCGTCCTGCGCCGCCTTACCAGCGGCAATGGCATCGACATCACGGAGGCGATCTCGCTGCAGGCGGGGCGCCTGCCGGCGTTGCGCACGTTGGGGAGCGCCGTCTTGTCGATTCTTGTGGTCGGCATGGGTGCATCGCTCGGCCGCGAGGGTGCCCCGAAGCAGGCAGGGGCTGTCATCGCGAACGAAATGTCGAACCGCGCGCGTTTGTCGGACGAGCAGCGGCGGTTGCTCGTGGCCTGCGGCGCAGGCGCGGGCATGGCTGCCGCTTATGGCGTGCCGCTCGGCGGGGCGTTGTTCGCGCTGGAGGTGCTTCGCGGCGTGCTGGCCCTCAGGCTCATATTGCCGGCTCTGCTCGCCTCCACCGTCGCCACGGTGGTGTCGTGGCTGGCGCTGCCGGATGCCCCCACTTATGTGATTCCCGCCTACCCCACCACGGCCTCTGTGGTGTGCTTCGCCCTCGCGGCGGGACCGGCCGCGGGTGTGGTTTCCGTTGTCTACGTCCAGCTCGTCGCATGGGCCGATCGCAACAAACCGACGGGTTGGCGTCGCCTGATCGCTCCGCTCATCGGGTTGGGGGCGGTGGGCGGGGCATCCATTCTGTTTCCCCAATTGTTGGGCAACGGCAAGGACATTGCAGAACTTGCGTTTACGAACCAAGTTGCGCCGTGGCTGCTGGTAGCGTTGATGATTTTGCGGCCCCTGGCGACCGTGATCTGTCTGGGAAGCGGAGTCCCCGGCGGCCTGTTCACCCCATCGTTGGCGTTGGGTGCATTGTTCGGCGGCATGGTTGGCTACGTTTGGTCGCTGGCGTGGCCGGGCGCACCGCCGGGTCTCTATGCCGTGTTGGGCGCGGGGGCCGTACTTGCGGCGACCACCCACGGACCGATTTCCGCCGTGGTGTTGGTGATGGAACTCACCGGTCGCGACCGGTCATTCATCGTGCCGCTCATCGTCGCGGTCGTTACCGCGACCATGGTCGCGCGAACGCTGGATGCGCGCTCCATCTACGACGCGCGCTTCACCACCCGGGAAGTCGAACAGCTGCAGCTGGCAAGAAAGCCATCATCCACTTGAATCCCTGAAGTGCATGGCAGGGGATGGCCGCCCGTCAGGGCAGATCAGGCGTCGTGCGCAGCGTGACGGTGAGGCGCGTGCCGCCGCGGCCGCTGCTGATGTCCAAATGGGCACCGATCATCTGCGCCTGCTCGCGCAGACCCACCAGGCCAAAGTGACCGGGCCGCGGAATCTGCGGATCGAATCCCACGCCGTCATCTTCGATGCAAAGTTGCAGGGTTGAAGCGTCGCGGCTGGCGAGTTGCATGCGTACGTTGCTCGCTGCGGCATGACGTTCGATGTTCCGCAACGCCTCTTCGGCCATGCGGAACAGCGTCTCCGCACGCTCATCGCCGAAGCTGCCGGCGCGCGGTTCCTGCACGAACTCGCCGGCCAGACCCGTCCGGTCCCGGAAACGGTCGAAGGCGCCGGCGAGGGCGGCGCCGAGACCGGTATCGCGTACCGCATTCACGCGCATCTGCGCAATGGCGGTTCGTGCTTCGATCAGCCCGGCATGTGCGACCGCCTCGGCATTCTGCAGCTCATCGGCAAGTGCGGCGGGATCGTGCGTTTGCAATTTACGCAGCAGCCGTACTTCGCTCAACATCGCCATCATCGAATGCGCCAAGGTGTCGTGCAGGTCGCGCGCGATCTTGAGGCGCTCGCGCCCCACGGCGGCGTAGCGTGATTCTTCGGCAAGGCGCTCCACCTCGCGTGTGCGCTGTGCGACGCGCCGCTCCAGATCCTCGCTCAATGCCAGCAACTCGCGCCTCTCCCGGCGCAGATCGTCGAGCACACGGGCGAACGCCGTCCCCAATCTGGCCACTTCGTCGTTGCCGGGCGGTACATCGATGCGCGCATCCTGGCTGGCGCCTGCGGCGGCGGCCGAAGCAGTGAGCAAACGTAGACGCTGCGTGAGGCGGCGGGCACCGAGTGCGCCGAGCAGCGCCGTGATGCCCCCGAGACAGATGGAAATCCAGAGAATGCGCAGGCCCAAGGCATTGGCGCGTTCGTAGACATGTTCTTTCGGTTCGCTCAGCTGCACGCGCCAGCCGGCGGCGTCCGGCATGCCCAACATGCTCACCGGAGCGCGCGCAACCAAAACCGTGCTGTCGTCAGACAGACGCTCGAAGCGCGGTGCATCCGGCCAATTGGCCGCCTCAGCCTCGAATGACGCTTGTTCGTTCTCTGGCCGTGCGTCCCAGACTCGGTTGCGCAACGCAGCCGGCCCCACCAGCACCACGCCGTTGTGATCCAGAATCAACATCTGCGCGGAACCGCGCGCATCGAGTGCCGCGCTGAGGCGCTCGATGTCCCGGTCAGCCCAGTGCCACGTGAGATGCGCGGCGATGACACCGTTGCTGCGGCCTTGCGCATCTTTGACGGGAAGCGCAATGTCGCCGAGCAGCGGCGCGCGGTCCCGCCCGGCGACGCCCGGAGCGCCGAGGGCTGGTGCTGGGCTGATCAGGCCAAGCCAGACGCCGTCGATACCCGCGCGAAACCAGGGTTCGGCGCTGACGTTGACGGGCAGGGAACCATCAGCTGCCAACACCCTGCCATCGGCATCGGCAATGCCGATCCAGCCCAAGTCCGGAAAATCGGCATTGAGGCGGCTAAACAGCTCGTCACTCGGCTGTTGGGCGCGCGCGGCACGCACGGCGCCGACTCGCGCCGCAACCGCCTGTCCGAAGTCGGAGCCGAGCTGATCGGTCTCGAGCGCCAGGCGGCGTGCATGTTGCTGCACGACGATCTCGCGGGCGACCCGGCCGGCGAGCAGCGAGGCGGCCATGGCAAAACTCGCGGCTAGCGCGATCACCAGCCAGACAGCCCCCGCGGTCAAGCTGCGGCCCGGACTCAAGTTGCGGATCCATGTGGTGACGAAAGTCACTACCCAATGATGCCCGCTGGGCCGCACTATTGACAGCGTATGAGCACAGAACCGACCGCGCAAGGTGCGCGGATTCGCATCTTGATCGCCGAGGACCAGGCGCTGGTCCGGCGCGGAACCACCGTGCTCTTGTCCATGGAAGCGGACATGCAGGTGGTCGGACAGGCGTGCGACGGTGTTGAAGCGGTGGCGATGGCGCAGCAATTGCGGCCTGACGTGGTGCTCATGGATCTGCACATGCCGCGTTTGGGCGGCGTCGCGGCGACGCGGGAAATCACGCGCTCGTTGCCGGGTACCCAGGTGTTGGTGTTGACCACACTGGATGACGATGAAACCGTATTCGAGGCGGTGCGTGCCGGCGCGCTGGGCTACTTGCTCAAGGATGTCTCGGAACAGGAGTTGCTCGACACCATACGCGCTTTGCGGCGCGGCGAGTCGCGGCTCACGCCGCAGATCGCACGCAAGGTGATGGATCAGTTTCGCCGGCTGGCCTCCGGCACGGAGTTCGCCGCCGCGCCGGCATTGTCCGGGCCGGAGGAGACTCTGAACGAGAAAGAAGAGCGGATCCTACGCCTCATCGCCGAGGGCTTGAGCAACCGCCAGATCGCCAACACGCTGTTCCTGGCGGAGGGCACCATCAAGAACTACGTCAGCCGCATCATGGAGAAGCTGCACGCCAACACCCGCACGGCGCTCGCCGTCATTTCCGCCCGCCAGCGGCGCGACACGTGACGAGCGGCGCTGCAGCCAGCGCAACAGCAGCGGCGCAACAGCAGCGGCGTCACACCAGCGGCGTAGCGAAAGTGACTTTCGTCACCTCATTGTCGTGACCACCGGCAACTGGCGGTAGGCAACCAGCGGCCGCATCGTGTTGCTGCGGGCGGGTGCCCGCGCCAGTAGATCGAGGCGAGTCTTGTCGGTAGTCGAAGCGGCATTGAAGCGGCCCTACACCGTGGTCGCATCATTGATACTCATCGGATTGATGGGAATCGGCGCGGCGCTGCGCATGCCCGTCGATATTTTCCCCGAGATCGACATTCCCGTGGTCGCGGTGGTCTGGACCTACAACGGCATGAGCGCCGAGGACATTCAGAACCGCATCCTGACGCTGCACGAGCGGCAGCTCGCCTCGCTGGTGGACAACATCTCGCGCATCGAGGCGGTGAGCTATCAGGGCGTGGGCGTCGAGAAGATCTATCTGAGCGAGGGCGCCGATGTGACGCGCGCCGTGTCGCAGCTCGCCAGCAGCGCGCTGGTGGTGTTGAAGTACATGCCGCCCAATATCACACCGCCGCTGGTGCTGCGCTACGGCGCCACGGACGTGCCCATCATTCAATTGAGTTTGTCGAGCAAGTCACTCACCGACAGCAAACTCAATGATCTCGGCCAGAACATCATCCGTCCGGCGCTGGCGGTGGTGCACGGCGCCGAGGTGCCGTATCCCTACGGCGGCAAACCGCGCGTCATCATGGCGGATCTGGACTCTCAGGCGCTGCAGGCGCGGGGGCTGTCGCCGGCGGATGTGAGCAGCGCGCTGCAGCGGCAGAACGTCATCCTGCCCGCAGGCGATGTGAAGATCGGCGACACCGATTACGCCCTGACGATGAACAATTCACCGGACGTGATCGAAAGCATCAACGCCTTCCCCATCAAGCAGATCGACGGCCGAACGGTGTTCATGCGCGATGTCGCGCATGTTCACGACGGCTACCAGGTGCAGACCAACTCGGTGGCGGTGAACGGCACGCCGGGCGCACTCATGGTGATCCGCAAGACCGGCGGCGCCTCGACGCTGGCGGTCATCGACGGCGTACGCAAAGCCTTGGATGACATCAAGAAGGTGTTGCCGAAGGGCGTCGACATAAAACCGCTGTTCGACCAGTCGGTGTTCGTGCGCGCGGCGCTCGACAGCGTGGTGATGAGCGCAGCGATGGCGGCCGGCCTGACGGCGCTCGTGATCATCCTGTTCCTCGGCAACATGCGGCTGTCCTTGATCATCCTCGCCGCGATCCCGCTCTCCATCATCACCGCCATCCTGTTCATCTACGTCACCGGCCAAACTCTCAACACCATGACGCTGGGCGGATTCGCACTCGCGATCGGCATCCTGGTGGACAACGGCACCGTCGTAATCGAAAACATCGAACGCCACGTCGCCCTGCGCGAACCGATCCTGACGGCGATCGTGCGCGGCGCAAACGAGGTGGCGATACCGACGTTCCTCTCCACGCTGTGCATCTGCATCGTGTTCGTGCCGGTGTTCCTGCTGCAGGGCACGGCGAAATACCTGTTCTCGCCGCTGTCGCTGTCGGTGATCGGCGCGCTGCTCGCGAGCCTGGCGCTGTCCTTCACCCTGGTGCCCGTGCTCTTCAACATGCTGATGCGCAAATCCGTGCATGCCTACGATGAGGAGGCGGTGAACGCGCACGTGCAACCGGCACGATCGGGGAACCCCCTGGTGCGGCTGCAGGCGGGGTTCGAGCGCCGCTTCGAGCGATTTCGCGAGAATTATCGCGGCGTGCTTGCCTGGACATTGTCCGAGCCGGTCGCGACGGTGGCGGCGTTCGGCATCCTGATCGTGCTGTCGGCCTGCCTGTTTCCGCAACTGGGCCGGGATTTCTTCCCCCAGGTCGATGCGGGACAGATGCGGCTGCATGTCCGCGCGCCCGCGGGGACGCGCCTCGAGAAGACCCAGGAAGACTTTGCGCAGGTCGAGCGGGAAATCCGCCGCGTCGTCGGCAATGATCAGATCAGCGTGATGCTCGACAACATCGGCCTGCCGTACAGCGGCATCAACATCGCACTCAGCGACTCGGCCACCGTCGGTCCGATGGATGGAGAAATCCTGATTTCTTTGACCAAAAAGCATTCACCCACCGCACAGCTGATTGCCAGACTGCGCACCGACCTGCCGGCGCACTTCGCGCAGATGCAATTCTTCTTCCAGCCCGCCGATATCGTCGATCAGGTCTTGAACTTCGGTCAGCCGGCGCCGATCGATGTCCGGGTGGCCGGCCCCGATCAGACCGCGGCCTTTGCCCTGGCGTCGAGCATTGCGCGCGACCTCACGCATGTCGCGGGCGTGGTCGACTCGCATGTGTTCCAGGTGCCGAATGCACCGGCATTGACCGTCGACGTCGACCGCGCCCTCGCCGAAGAATCCGGGGTGTCGCAGCGGGAAGCGGCCTACAGCGTGCTGGTGGCCACCAATTCCAGTGCGCAGACGGCGCCGAATTTCTGGGTGGATCCGCGCAACAGCGTGAGCTATCCCCTGGTGGTGCAAACGCCCACCTATCGCATCAACTCCTCGCAAGATTTGCGCACGCTGCCGGTGGCATCCGGGCTCGATGCGGGCGAGAGCCAATTGCTGGCGAACATGGCCACGCTCGGCCGCCGCGCGATTCCGCTGGTGGCCTCGCAGGCGAACATCCGCCCGGTGTTCGACGTGCATGCCGACGTGCAGGACCGCGATCTGTATTCGGCCGCGCAGGACATCGACGCCGTCATCAAGGCCCATCAGCCGGATGCCACCCAGGCAATGCACGTCACCTTGAGCGGCCAGGTACAAACCATGCGCGAAAGCTATACGGGCCTCTTCACCGGCATCGCGCTCGCCATCGTGCTCGTGTACCTGTTCCTGGTCATGAACTTCCAAAGCTGGATCGACCCCGTCATCGTGCTGATGGCCGTGCCGTTCGCGCTCGCCGGCGTCATGTGGATGTTGTTCCTGTCGCAAACTCCCATGAGCGTGCCGGCGCTGATGGGCACCCTGATGTGCATCGGGTTGACCACCGCCAACAGCATTCTCGTGGTGAGCTTCGCCAATCAGCGCGTCGCCGCCGGCGACGATGCGCTGCACGCCGCGGTATCGGCGGGCTACACACGCTTACGGCCGGTGCTGATGACCGCCAGCGCCATGATCCTGGGGATGGTGCCCATGGCGTTGGGCATTGGCGAGGGCGGCGAGCAGAATGCGCCGCTCGGGCGCGCCGTCATCGGCGGGCTGCTGTTCGCGACCTTCGCCACGCTGTTCTTCGTGCCCACCATGTACCGTTTGTTGCGCCGCTCGGGTGCGCCGGCGGCAGAATCCAAAACGCTAGGACCTTCCCATGCAACCGCATGATCCAGAAACGACACCGGACGAAACTTCGCGTTCGGAAGGCTACACAGAAGATCATGCCGTCTCCGCGGAGTTCGATGCCGCCACCGGCAAGACCGTCAAGGTCGGCGTGATCGTGGCCGCTGTGGTGCTGCTGGCGTGTTTTGTGGTGATCAAGGTGGTTCGCGCCATCGATGGGCACTCGCTGACCCAGTCCGCGGATGCCGCCTACGGTGCGCCGCCACCGGTCGATGTGGTTGAAGCAAAAGCCGTCACCACGGGCCAGGATTTGATGCTGCCCGGTCAGACCGCCGCCTGGTATGAGACCACCATCTACGCCCGGGTCAATGGCTACGTGGGGACGTGGTTGGTGGACATCGGCGACCACGTCAAGAAGGGCCAGGTGCTGGCCACCATCGAGACGCCGGAACTCGATGCGGAACTCAAGGCGGCGCGCGCGCAGCTGCAATCCTCACAGGCACAGGTGAGCGCACGCCGGGCCGAGGCCGATTTCAGCAAGACCACGAATGAGCGCTGGCGCGACTCGCCGAAAGGCGTCGTGTCCGAGCAGGAGCGCGAGTCGAAGAAGGCCGATTACGAGAGTGCGCGGGCGCGGCTGTACTCCGCCGATGCGCAGGTGGCGCTCGATGAGGCCAAGGTCGATCAATACAAGGCGATGATGGCGTTCAAGCAGGTGACCGCGCCTTTCGACGGGACCATCACGGAACGCAAAATCGACATCGGCAATCTCGTCACCGCCGGCAGCACCTCGGCCACGACCGGGCTGTACCGCATCGCCCAGTGCGATCCGCTGCGCATTTTCGTGGATGTGCCGCAAAACTCCGCCGGCGAATTGTCGCAGGTCGGCGTGCCCGCGCAGATTACTTCCGACGGCGCCGTGGCGGGCGTGTTCGCCGGAAAAACCGCGCGCTCCGCCGAATCCGTGAACGCACAAACACGCACCATGCGCGTGGAAGTCGACATGCCCAACGCCGATCACCGGCTGATGCCGGGCATGTATGTCAACGTTGGCTTTCAGCTCGAGCCGCGCGGCATCGTCGAGGTGCCGGCGGCGGCCCTCATCTTCCGCCCCAATGGGACGCAAGTGGCGCGCGTCGGCGCCGACGGCAAGGTGTCCTTCGTGACCGTGAGCATCGCGCGCGACAACGGTTCGCTGCTCGAACTCGCCGCGGGCGGCCAGTCTGGCAATGCGGGTGGCCAGTCTAACAATGGTGTCGCGCCGGGCGATAAATTGGTGCTCAACATCAGCAGCCAGATCGCCGCGGGGCAGAGCGTGCGGGTAGCTCAAGACTCGTCCGCCGCGGCGCCGGCCAAGCCAAGCCCGCCGCTGGTTCAGGCGCACTGAGGTTCGACGTGCAGTGCCGCGCACGAATGCCGCTGATGCTTGCCGCCCTGTGTGGTGCCGCACTCGCCGGCTGTGCCGCCGGGCCTGATTATCACGCGCCAAAGCTCGACGTGCCTCCGGCGTTCGTCGCGCCTGCGGCCGGCGTAGCGTCCCGCGCTGCCCCAGCGTCTAGTGCTGCCGCCAGTGCCGCCGCCGCGAATGCCGGTGCCGCCGCAGCTGCCGTGCAGCCCGCCACGGATCTCGCGGTGTGGTGGCGCGCGCTCGATGATCGCGAACTCGATTCGTTGATCGAACGCGCCATCAAGTCCAATCCGGACCTGGAGGTTGCGCTCACCCGTCTGCAGCAGGCACGCACGTACGAAGCCGGAATCATCGGCAGCGCGCTGCCGGAGATCGACGCCAGCGGGGCGGCGGGGCGCGGCACCGGATCGGACCTGTCGCGCGGCCGCGCGGAAAATGCGCTGAGGTCGGCCGACAACTCCGCGGGACTGCAGCACATCAACAGCATCGGGGGCTTCGACACCGTGTGGGAAATCGACTTGTTCGGCAAGTACCGGCGCGAGATCGAGGCCGCGCGCGACCAGGCTGATGCCGCAGCCGCAGCGCGGCGGGACGTCATCACCACGCTGATCGCGGATGTGGTACATGCCTACATCGACCTGCGGGGACTGCAATTGCGCGCCGGCATCCTGCGTCACGCCGACGAGTTATTGCGTGAGTCATTGCGCATCGTCAAGATCCGTTACGAGCGCGGCATCACCAATGAATTGGACGTGGCGCTGGCGGCGCGCGAACTCGGCTCTTTGGAGGCGCGCATAGCACCGCTCGACGCGCAGGTCGCAGCGGCCGAATATACCCTGGCGGCATTGCTGGGCGAATATCCGCAGAGCTTGGTGGCGGAGTTGAAGGACGCCACGCTGGTCCCATCGGTGCCCGATGCCGTGGCGCCGGGTGTGCCTCTGGGGTTGCTCAAGCGCCGTCCGGACATTCAACTGGCGGAGCGGCAATTGGCGACCTCGACTGCCCGCATCGGCGTCGCCACGGCCAATCTGTACCCGGCAGTTTCATTGGTGGCGGCGATCGGCGCGCAGTCCCAGGGGCTGGGAACTGCCCCGGAGATCGGCAAGCACATTTGGTCGTTCGGCCCGGGTGCCATGTGGCCCGTGCTGGATTTTGGAACCTTGGACGCGCAGGTGGATATCGCACACCTGGCGGCGCATATCGAGTTGGTGAACTACCGGCGCACCATCATCAACGCGGTTCAGCAAGTCGACACCGCCATCGATGCCTATGCTGCCGAACGCAGCCGGTTGCACGGCTTGGACGATGCCATGCTGGCGGCCCAGCGAGCGGTCGATCTCGCCCATGAACGCTACGATCGCGGCTTGACCGATTTCCTCAATGTCGTCGATGCCGAGCGACAGTTCTACACCCTCCAGGACGAGTATGCCGCCGCGCAGGTGGCGCAGGGCGAGCAGTTCGTCAATCTCTACAAGGCGCTGGGCGGTGGATGGCAGAATTACCAGGCGGTGCCTGGCATCCGGCGTCCGCAACCGGTTATTCTCGCCGCCCTGCGGCGAGCATTGGCCCCCGCAAGTCCCTGAATCGGGCGCTTTCTTCCAAAAGAGTGGGCGACGAAGTCTGTTGCGTTAAACCAACGCCGCTAGGCCTGCGGTCTTCATATATATAATACATATGATCCGGGCTGGCTATTAAATGCGGCTTTTTTGTTAGCGTAATATTCCTGTAACATTGCGTCGGTTAAATCCAACAACCAAAACATAAGGGGGTCTTGCTGTGAGTCATCTAACTAACAATACTGATCTGGGGCGATCTCGAGCGCGCGACTGGCGCCTTGCCTATGCCATCAGATGCGCGTTGGCCCTAGGGCTCCTGGCGGGTGTCGCGAACCTCGCGCAGGCACAGACATCCCAAACGCCAACCACACCGCAGGACAAGCAAGCGCAAGCTGCGGCGGTCGACGAGGGCTTGAGCTGGCACGGCATCACGCTGTACGGCATCGTCGACATCGGCTACCAGTACGAGACCCATGGCGCGCCGTTCAGCGACTACCATCCCGCCGGCAGCGCGAACATTGTGCAAAAGAACAGCCGTCAGTCGGTCGACGGCTTGACGCCGAGCAATATGAGCCAGTCGCGCATCGGACTGCAGGGTGCTGAGCCGCTGGGCGTCGGCGACTTGAAGGCGGTGTTCCGAGTGGAGACGTTCTTCAACCCGCAGAGCGGCGAGATCAGCGACGCGGAAAAGTCGATGGTGCTCAACAACGGCAAGACCGCCGGCAATCAAGGTACCCAACTGGATTCAAGCGTCGCGGGTCAAGCGTTCCAAACCGTTTATGCGGGTTTCAGCTCCAAGACTTACGGCGCGCTGACGTTCGGCCGCCAGACCGGCTTGGTCGCGGACGGCATCGCCAAATACGATCCGAACTATGCGTCGCAGGCCTTCTCCTTGATCGGCATGTCGGGCACATATGCCGGCGCGGGCGACACCGAAGACCGCCGCCTCGATTCGTCGTTGAAATACTCGCTGAACGTCATGGACCTGGCCCGCGTCGGGCTCATGTACAAGTTCAACGATTCCAACGGTGCCGCGAACACGGCTTTCCAGGCCGACGTCGGCGCCGATTTCGTCGGCGTCTCCGTGGATGGGTACTTCGCCAAGACGCGCAGTGCCATTTCGGCCTCGCCCTTGAGCGCCGCGCAGGTGGCGGAACTGCCGGGACTCGGATTCTCGGAAAGCAATTCACTCGCGGCGACCATCTCGGACAACACCTCGCTGAGCTTGATGGCCTCCTACGCCTTGGGCCCCGTGAAGCTCTTTGCGGGTTACGAGTACATCCAGTACGACAATCCCAAGGATAAGTTGACCGCCGGCTTCACCGACATCGGTGGCTACAATCTGGCCTTCGTCAATAACGCCGCGTTCCCCCATCCGAAAATCCTCAACCTGTATTGGGGCGGCTTTCGCTACACGGTATTGCCGGGGTTGGATTTGACAGCCGCGTTCTACGGCTATCATCAAAATAGCTATGGCGCGAGCCAGACCACGGGTTGCACCACCACGGTGCCCGGCGGGCAGGCGGCTACGTGCGCCGGGCATTTCGAGGCGCTCTCGTTCGACGCCGACTACAGCTTCACCAAGCGGTTCGACGTTTACGCCGGCGCCATGTACAGCGCCGTCTATGACGGCGTGGCGAGCGGCTATGACTTTCAGAGAAATAACATCAACCCGACCATCGGCGCGCGCTTCAAGTTCTAATTTCGCACGCGTGTAAATCAGGTGAATCGAGCCCGGCCTCATGGCGTACTACCATGAGTCCGGGCTTTTTTTTGCGTTAAATTATTCGGATGGAAATATGCAAAACACGCTCCGTTCGGGTAAGGTCTGGCGCAAAGACCCGTCAGGGGCGAGGTAACTACAATGCAAAGTGAACAAAAGTCGCGCGGCGGGTGGAGTTGGTGGTATCTGCTGTTCGTCGTTCAGTTCGTGGTCATTCTGTGGCCGCCTTTTTACAACAAGCTCGATCCAACCCTGTTCGGTATCCCGTTTTTCTACTGGTTCCAGCTGCTGTGGGTGCTGGTCAGCGCCGTTTTGACGGCCATCGTGTACTTCGCCACCACCGAGTAGGGAACCTCAGGTGCAGAACATCAATTGGGTTGCGTTGACGATTTTCGGGCTTTTGTTCGGGTTCATCACCTGGATGGGCTTCGCCGCCGCGCACTGGCGCAAGGGCGATCTGGACTTGCTGCACGAGTGGGGCTTGGGGGGGCGGCGCTTCGGCACGCTGATCACCTGGTTCTTGGTCGGCGGCGATGTCTATACCGCGTACACCTTCATCGCCATTCCGGCGCTGGCATTCGGTGCCGGCGCGGTGGCGTTCTTCGCCGTTCCGTACACCATCATCATTTACCCGCTGATGTTCATGATCTTCCGGCGGCTGTGGCACGTGTGCAGCAAGCACGGCTACATCACGGCGGGGGATTTCGTGAAGGGGCGCTTCGGCAACCGCTGGCTGGCATTGGCCGTGACGTTGACGGGAATCGTGGCGACGATGCCCTACATTGCGCTGCAGTTGGTGGGATTGCAGGTGGTGATCGGTGCGCTGGGAATCTCCGGCAGCGGATTTGCCGCGGATCTGCCGCTGCTGATCGCCTTCGTCATTCTCGCCGCTTTCACCTACTCGAGCGGTCTGCGCGCGCCGGCGTCGATCGCCATCGTCAAGGACATCCTGATTTACATCACGGCGTTCGCCGCCATCATCGTCATTCCGATCGAGTTGGGGGGCTTCCACAAAATCTTTGCCGCGATACCGCCGCAAAAGCTGTTGCTGGCGCCTCCCGCACCCAACTCCACCGGGGCCTATAGTGGCTATGCGACTCTGGCATTGGGATCGGCGCTGGCACTTTTTCTATATCCGCATTCCCTCACCGGCATCTTGAGCGCCAGCAGCGGGCATGTGATCCGGCGCAATGCTGCCATGCTGCCGGGTTACACCTTCATGCTCGGGCTGCTGGCCTTGTTCGGATTTTTCGTGATTGCGGCGGGCGTGGACAAGCTGCCGGAGTTCGCCGGCGGATTCAAACAGTTCGGCAACAATTTTGCGGTGCCCGCGCTGCTGCTGCACAGCTTTCCTTCCTGGTTCGTCGGCATCGCCTTCGCCGCGGTCGGCATCGGGGCGCTGGTGCCGGCGGCCATCATGTCGATCGCGGCGGCCAATCTGTACACGCGCAACATCCATCGCGAGTTCATCAACCACCATCCCACCGACAAACAAGAGGCGCACATCGCCAAGCTGGTGTCGCTGTTGGTGAAGGGCGGAGCGCTCATCTTCATATTGTTCGTGCCCACAAAGTATGCGGTGCAGCTGCAGCTGCTGGGCGGCATCTGGATCATTCAGACGCTGCCGCCCGTGATGCTCGGCGCCTATACCCGCTGGTTCAACGCCTGGGCGTTGCTCGTGGGCTGGGCGGTCGGCACCGCCGCCGGCACGCTGATGGCATTCTCCACCCAGCTGAGCAACACCTACCCCTTGGTCATCGCCGGCTACAACCTGCCAGGCTACACGGCGGTGTACACGGTGATCTTGAACCTCGTGGTGGCGGTCGTACTGACCCCGGTGTTCAACGCCCTCGGTTCGCACAATGCGGCCGACCAAACCGCCGCCGGCGACTATTTGGTGTGAAGCGGGCTGTCACATATCTGTCATAAATCCTGCCGATAATGACAAGCGCATCACGCGCCGGCTGATCTCTCGCCCCAAACCAAAGACTGGAGCTTCATCCATGAACATTTTCAAACGCCTCGCCGTCGTCGGCGTGGTCGCATCCTTGAGTTTGGCGGCGGCGGCAGCGGATATTTCCGGCGCCGGCGCCACCTTCCCGTACCCGATTTACGCCAAGTGGGCCGATGCGTACAAGAAGCTCACCAATATAGGCCTCAACTATCAGTCCATCGGATCGGGCGGCGGCATCAAGCAGATCAAGGCCAAGACCGTCACCTTCGGTGCCTCGGACATGCCGCTGAAGCCGGATGATCTGAAGGAAGCGGGCCTGCTGCAATTCCCCATGATCATCGGCGGCGTAGTGCCGGTGGTGAACATCAAGGGTATCGGTCCCGGCCAGATGCGACTCGACGGTGCCACGATTGCCGCCATCTACATGGGCGACATCGCGAAGTGGGACGACCCGGCCATCAAGCGCTTGAATCCGACGCTTGCCTTGCCGAGCACGGCGATCGCGCCCGTGTACCGGTCCGATGGTTCGGGCACCAATTTCCTGTTTTCCGACTTCCTGTCCAAGTCGAGTCCGAAGTTCAAATCCAGCATCGGTGCAAATTCCTCGGTGCAGTGGCCCTCCGGTATCGGCGCCAAGGGCAATGAAGGTGTCGCCAACATGACGACCCAGACCGACGGCGCGATCGGCTATGTGGAATACGCCTACGCCAAGCAGAACAAGATGGCGTTCACGCAGTTGATCAACAAGGCCGGCAAGCCGGTGGAGCCGAACGCCGAGAGCTTCCAGGCTGCGGCCGCCAACGCCGATTGGAGCCATGCGGACTCCTATTATTTGATCTTGACCGATCAGGACGGTGCCAAGAGTTGGCCAATCACCGGCGCAAGCTTTATCCTGCTCCACAAGCAACCCGCGGATGCGGCGCCGGTCTTGGAAGCCCTCAAGTTCTTTGCGTGGGCCTACAAGGACGGGGGCAGTATGGCTGCTGAACTCGATTACGTGCCATTGCCCCCGGCGCTGGTGGCCCAAGTGCAGAAGACCTGGGCCACCGACATCACGGCGGGCGGTCATCCGGTGTGGAGCGGCAAGTAATTTTGTTCGCCTCGCTGCGGGGGTGAGTCTTTGCGCGGGAGCGAACTGAAGCAGTGGCGATCATCGATTCGAGGCACGCCGCCAAGCAGCTGATCTACGAGAGAGTCTTCCGCGGCGCCACGTTGTCCGCGGCGATTCTGGTGTTGCTGATCCTCGGCGGGGTGGCGGTCTCGCTGGTGCGCGGCGCCTGGCCGGCGCTCGCGCATTTCGGGTTCCGCTTCGTGACGCGCGAAGTCTGGAATCCGGTGACCGACGAATACGGCGCACTGGCGCCGATTTACGGCACCTTGGTGACCTCGGTGATCGCGATGGCGTTGGCGGTGCCGGCCGGGTTCGGCATCGCCTTGTTTCTCACCGAATTGTGTCCGCCGCTGCTGAAGCGGCCCATCGGCGTTGCCGTCGAACTGCTGGCGGCGGTGCCGAGCATCATCTTCGGCATCTGGGGCTTGTTCGTCCTGGCCCCGGTCCTGCAGCGCCATGTGCAGCCGTTCTTGATCGAGCATCTCGGCTCGATCGACGTCATCGGCAAGCTGTTCAAGGGTCCGCCTTTCGGCATCGGCATTCTCACGGCCGGGTTGGTGTTGGCCATC